>Ga0315297_10000217_pt1 | contig 31865 bp, 40 predicted proteins | sample YL17G15_0_MG_FD_203628 | JGI IMG/M metagenome (GOLD analysis project Ga0315297, IMG submission 203628) | Sediment microbial communities from Yellowstone Lake, YNP, Wyoming, USA - YL17G15_0 | ecosystem: Environmental > Aquatic > Freshwater > Lake > Sediment | place: USA: Wyoming | collected...
CGGCCTTGGGGTTGAGCTCATCGGAATCGCTGCTAAAATTAGCCTAATTCTGCCCTAAAAATCAAGGCCGGTCTAAAATTCCTATTGCAGACCTGCGCTCGAATCACTACAATAATGAGCACCCATGCATCATTTTCTCTTCGACGCTTACAACGGTTATCGCTCGCGCCTGGACGATATCTCCCTGGTTCAGGAGTTCCTGGAGGAAGTGCCGCTGAAGCTCGGGTTGCATCCCGCCATGCCGCCCTTTGTTCTTCCCTATTACAACGGCATCGTCCCCGAGGACTGCGGCATCAGCTCTTTTGTGTTCCTGGCCGGGGGGCATGTCACCCTGCACACGTTCTCCTACCGGGGGGCGTTTTTCCTGGACATGCTGTCGCCCCGGGCCATCGACACCGAGAAGCTGCGGCTGTTCATCGACGCGGCCTTTCCTTCGGAGAAGCATTTTGAAAACTACGTGAATAGGACCCGGGGCCAGAAGCCGGCCCGGCCGGCCATCGACGCCCGAAGGGATTTCGGGCCGCACCTGTTCCTGGACTTCCAGGATTTTCAGGGCCCGGACACGATGGACGCGATCTTCACCTATTTCGACGGGCTGCCCCGGGCGGTGGGCATGACCCCCATCATCCGGCCCTACGTGATCAAAAACGTGATCGACGGGGAGGAAGTCCTGTCCGGGTTGACCATGATCGCCGAGAGCCACATCAGCCTGCACGTGTTCCTCAAAAGCCGTCGAGCTTTTTTTGACCTGTTCTCCTGCAGCTTTTTCGAGACCTCGAAAGTCGTGCGGGAGCTCAAACGGGGGCTCAGGGGAAAAGTCGTCCACCAGACGCTCGTCTCCCGGGGCAGCAAGTACAAAAAATTCCGGGAGGGAGCGGCCCAGAAGGTTAAGTTTTCTCGGGCCTGGCTGGGTCACGTCCTCGGCCCCGATCGCAAACGTTGAAACCCTCCAAAGCTTCAGCATCATTTCATACGCTCGTCCTGGGTCTCGACCTGGCCGGAGTCCCGGGCCGGTCGACCGGCGCCTGCCTTTTAAAGGGGCGTCGGGCCCAAACGTGCGTCCTCCACGAAGACGAGGAAATATTGGAATTCTGCCGGCGGGCGCGGCCGGCCTTGGTCGCCGTGGACGCGCCTTTGCACCTTCCCCCCGGCCGCCGGTCCATCCACGACCGCAACGGCCGTCACCTGCGCTCGTGCGATGAAGAGCTTCGTCGAAGGCATATCCCTTTTTTCCCCATCACTCTGGGCCCGATGCGGGGCCTGACCGTGCGGGGGATGCGCTTGAAGAAAAAGATCGAAGCCATGAGGATTCGCGTCGTCGAGATCTATCCGGGCGGCGCCCAGGATGTGTGGGGTATTCCCCGGGCCAAGCGGAATCTCGCCGGGCTGCTGGCCGGTCTCAGGCGGCTGGGGCTGCTGGGGTTGACTTCAAAAGCGACGGCCGATGAGCTGGATGGCGCTTCCGGAGCTCTCGTCGGCCAGCTTTTTCTGCGCGGCCGGGCCGAGGTCCTGGGGGATTTCAAAACCGGCGCGATCATTTTGCCCGAGCCCCGCCGGTAAGTTCATTGGGGGACACAATACCCTGTCCCTCTTTTCAGGATAAGATTACTCGATAGGATGTTGACCTTTTGACCGCCCTTGTAAGCTTCCAGGCGGCCAGACAAAAGCGGGACAGGGTATTGTGTCCCCCTAACATAAATCACCCAAAAAAAGTGTGACGGACCCAGACGCGGATCTCGTCCCTGATGCGGCGGACACAGGCCAGGATCTCCTCTTCCGAGCCCGAGCATGATCCCGGGTCTTTAAAACCTTGATGGTCATACTTCAGCCCTCCAGGGAAAAAGGGGCAGGTTTCTTGGGCCTGGTCGCAGAGCGTGACGATGAGGTCGAGTTCTTGCCCCAGGAACTCGTCCACGCTTTTAGAACGGTTGCCGGAGAGGTTGAGTCCGATTTCCTTCATCGCGGCAACGACGCGGGGATTGACCGCTGTAGGTTCCGTTCCGGCGCTCGAAGCCTCGTACAGGTCGCCGTAGACCGAATTCAAGAATGCCTCGGCCATCTGGGACCTGGCCGAGTTGTGAGTGCAGACGAACAAAACCTTCTTCTTTTCGTCAGTCATATGATTATTCTAATCAGACTGGGATTCCGGCGCAATTATGAATTAAGGACTCGTCCGCCTCTTCGAACCCTTGATGCCAATTCCTATCTTGACACGGCGTCAGTTATATATGAATATATGTTCATATAACAACAATGAAAAACGCCCTGAGAATATTCAGCGCCTTGTCGGACCCGACCCGGTTGAGGGTCGTCCTCCTTCTATTGAAGCGGGACCTGTGTGTCTGCGAGCTTGAGTTCGTCCTAAAGATGTCGCAATCCCGGATCTCCCACCAGCTGCGGATCCTGCGGGACGCCGGCCTCGTCGAAGATAAACGTGAGGGTCAGTGGATGATCTACGGAATTTCCGCCCGAACCAAAAAAAGCCTTCGGATCATGCTCGGGGCCTTCGGCCTGGACGACCCATTCGCGGCGGGCGAAATAGCGGCCGACCGGGACAATCTCAGGATCTGTCTGAAAAAAGGCTTTCGTCCCCACACAAAAATAAGGCCGATTTCATCAACCAAGGAGTTCTCGAATGGAAATTAGAATCCTCGGGCCCGGATGTCCCCGCTGCCGGGACCTGGAAAAGCGGACGATCAACGTGCTGGCCGAACTCGGCGTCGCAGCCGACGTCCAAAAAGTTTCGGACATAAAAAAAATCATGGAATTCGGAATCTTGGCCACGCCCGGCCTGGTCATCAACGGCAAGGTCAAATGCTCCGGCCGAATCCCTTCCGGAGTGGAAATTAAACGCTGGGTTCAGGAGGAAAAATCAAGTTGACTGAAGCTCGCCGAGGCCAAGAAGTTCCGGAAAAAGGCGACTAGGTCCTTTCACGATGTTGGCATCATTTTTACGTTGTCATCACATCCTTATCATGGGCAATGGGCGCTCCAAAAAAGTAGTGAATAGCCATGCCGCTTAAAGGAATCTCTCGAGAAAAGATTCCATGGTATCCATCCATCGATGCAGATAAATGCGATGGATGCCGCGAATGCCTTGTCTTTTGCCCAAACGGTGTATACGCATGGAATTCGGAGAATAACCGCCCCGAGGTGGCCAATCCTTTCCTGTGTACCGTCGGCTGCAATGGCTGTCAGCCTATCTGTCCTCAAAAGGCGATTTCTTTTCCCGACCTTCAGGAAATCAGCGCCGTCATCGCCAAGCTGCGGCAGGAGGACAATGAGCGCTCTTAAATCCCGCCCTTTAGTTTTTAGCTTTTTCCTAACATTTTCGGCTTTTCTTCATCCATTAGGCAATGCCGAAGCGAAAATAAGGAAGCCCTAGCTTTTGAGAGATTCAACTGTGAAAGAAGAGTCAAGAGGGACTCGACTCAGAGGAGGGGAAGAACGATGGAAGCCCACCTTTTAGACAACCTGATTGCGTTTTCCTCGAAATTCCACACGAAACGCATTTTTTTCGATTCCGGGCGGGTCAAGGCTCAGGTCATGGGTTTTGAGCCCGGGCAACAGATTCCACCCTGCCGTATGGAGAATGACGTCATTTTCGTCGTTTTAGAAGGCCAAGGGGAAATCATCATTGACGAAGAAAAGGAAACCATTGCCGAGTCCTCCTGGGTCTTTGTCCCGAAAGAAAAAGAGTCCCGCTCCCTGAAGGCTGTGACACGAATGGCCGTCTTGGCGATCCAGGTCAGAGGCTGAAGTGATTTTCAGCCTGGTCATCTGGGTGCTGGGGCTGGCCCTGCTTTTTCTCTCCTTCTCCAAGGACAGAGAGAAATCGCTGGCTGCCCTGAAAGTCGCCTGGAAATCCTTCCGGTCTATGGCCCTCCCCGTCCTGGCCACCCTCTGGGCGATCGGATTTCTTCTGACCTTTCTTTCGCCGCAAACCATAGCGAAGATGATGGGGCATGAGGCGGGCTGGCGCGGGATGATCCTTTCGGCTCTGGTCGGCTCCGTCGTCCTCATCCAGGCTTTCATCGCCTTTCCCCTGGCGGGGTCTTTGCTTCGGCAGGGGGCAAGTGTCGGCGCCATCGCGGCTTTTGTCACGACGCTGGTTATGGTCGGCGTTATGACCGCGCCCCTGGAAATCAAATTCTATGGGAAGAAGTTTACCTTCTGGCGAAACGCCGTCAGTTTCGTCTTTGCCTTGATCATCGCCCTGCTTATGGGAACTATTCTCGGATGAAAAAAAGCGCCATCTTCAAAGTGCTTCTCCTTCTTGTCTTAGGCAATATCCTCGTTTTCCTTTTCAGCCGGGACAAAGGCTTTGCCGTCGTTTCCACAACCAAAGACTATCTCCTCGAAATGCTTTCCGTGCTGCCGCCGATTCTCGTTCTCGTGGGGCTTTTCGAGGTCTGGGTGCCCAAAAAATTCATCGAAGCGGCCATGGGCCGCAAGTCCGGGATCAAGGGCATTCTCTTCTCCTTTCTCGTGGGGACGGCGGCCATGGGCCCGCTCTATGTCGCCTTTCCCATCGGCCTCTCGCTTCTGAAGAAAAAAGCCAGCCTGTTCCATGTCGCGATTTTCCTGGGCGCCTGGGCGTCGATCAAGATTCCGATGATTCTTTTTGAAATCCAGTTCCTGGGAAGCCGCTTTGCTTTCCTGAGGCTGGCCTTAACCATTCCCAGTATCATCGCCATCAGCTGGATTCTCGATTCGATTTTAAAGAGGAGTCAAACATATGAGGTCGCTTAAGGTTCATCTGATCTTCATTCTGTTTCCCCTGGTTCTTGTTTCCCTTGCTTGCGGTCAAGATTCTAACCATCCGTCGAACGAAAACCGGGCGGTGCAATCCGTCGGTTCTTCGCGAGGCGAAGTCCTCGTCACGAACGAGATCAATCTTGACTTCTCCAAACACAAGGTCACGTTTATTGAGCTGGGCGCCGATCGATGCATTCCCTGCCGGAAGATGCAGCCGATCATGAAGGCGATCGCGGAGGAATACGCCGGGAGGGTTCAGGTCGTTTTCTACGACGTCTGGAAAAACGCAGCCCCGGCCGAATATTACAGGATCCAGCTCATCCCGACCCAGGTATTTATCGACCAGAAGGGGAAAGAAATTTTCCGGCACGTCGGACTCTTCCCCAAGGAAGAGATTTTGGGAATGCTCAAGGACAAGGGAATCCTTTAGGCCCATAAAAGATGGAACACTTATTCGGAGATGTTTCTCGGCTCCTCCAGCACAACCCCTGGCTGGCCATAGTCGCGGTTTTCGTCGGAGGAGTTACGACCGCCTCTAATCCCTGTGTCCTGGCCATGGTCCCGCTGCTGATGAGTGTCATCGCCGGAAACAAGGAGACCACAACTCTGAGGCGGTCGCTTGTCTTTTCCCTGTTCTTTGTCCTCGGCCTTTCCATCACGTTCACGGTTTTGGGCCTTATTTCAGCCCTGATGGGCCGGATGTTCGGCAACATCGGGAGTTTCTGGAAGTATGCCGTCGCGGCGGTCTGCTTTGTCATGGGGCTCCAGCTTCTCGGGGTGTTTAAGCTCGAGCTCCGCCTCCCTCAGATGTTCAATGTTAGAAAAGAAGGGAGGCTGGGGGCCTTTCTCCTCGGCCTCCTGTTCGGGGTTGTCTCGACTCCCTGCGCTGTCCCTATTCTGGCCGTCCTCCTGGCCTTTGTCGCCCAAAAAGGGAATGTTCTCTATGGCGGGCTTCTGCTTTTTGTCTACGCCCTGGGCCACTCCGCGCTGGTTCTCGTCGCAGGAATGTCCATGGGCGCCGCGAAAAAATTGATCGAATCGAAGGGCCTGAGAAAAGTGAATCTTGTGCTCCAGAAAGCGGCCGGAGTGGTGATCATCGGTGTCGGCATCTATCTTCTTATTTTTACCTAGAAAAGACTGCTCCGGAGAATATCATGAAGGAAAAACTTGCTGAGGCAAAAAAGATCTATTTAATGGATGAGTTTAAGAAATTCATGAGAAATATGCAGGGCTTGACGGATGAAGATTTCAAGAAGCCCGTACCGCGAATCATCGACAAAATACTCAAAGCTGATGAAACAGACCCCTTAAAGATGTTTGAGCGGATTATGCGCGAGGTTGATGCTGAATGGGAAGGGGCATCACCCCTTCCGACCAATTCGGACTGGCATCATTTTATCGTGCCGGGCGTGATCATGTCCGCTTTAAGGAATAGCGGTTATGAGATCGAGGACCGAGATATTGAGGAGGCCATCTCGAGAGGCCAGAAGTTTGCCGGAGGCTCCTGCGGTTTCATGGGAACGTGCGGCGGAGCGTACAGCGTGGGGATCGTGGCCAGCATGGTCAAAAAAACAAACCCGCTGCATGATGAGGAAAGATCGGAGATCTTACGCCTTGTTGCAGAAACATTGATTGATATTTCCAGGTACCCCCGCCGCTGCTGCAAAAGGAGCAGCTACATGGCCATCGAGAAAGCTGCGGACTTTTTGAGAAATAACGGCTTTGAGAAATTAACAATCGGCGATATTCAGTGCCAATGGGCGCCCAGAAATAAGGCGTGTCTGGGGATTCGATGCCTTTATTTCCCGCTAAAAGGAGAACATTAGATGGCCAAAGATTTAAGCAAACAGCTGTGGCATGGTCTTCCACGGACTGAAATTCCCTGGTATCCGACCATCAGCGCCGATAAGTGCATCGGCTGTGAACTCTGCTACGTGACATGCGGCCGGGAGGTCTTTGAATTCAATGCCGAGAAGCGGAAAGCCGAGGTCGTGCGGCCTTTCAATTGCATGGTCGGCTGTTCGACGTGCGCCATGGTCTGTCCCACCGAAGCGATCAGTTTCCCTGGCAGGGAGTTGATATGGAAGACCGAGCGGGAACACAAGATTTTTCAGGAGGTCCGACGGGAAGCGAAAACAAAAAGAGAAAAAGACCAGATCGAGCAGGCGCGGGCCGAGGCCGGACAAAAACTGGCTGCGGCCACAACGCAGATGCGGCTTCAAATCGCGGGGGAGTTCGGAGAAAAACAGTTTCTCGCCCAATTATGGAAATTTCTTGAAGGCCGCCCGTACGACATCACTAATTTGAAACTCGAAGTTCCCACTGTCATGGGGGCTAAAGAGAAAACCCCGTCTTTCATGCAATTTGACGTCGTTTCGACCGCCGAGGAGGATGTCTTGGGATTCTTAAAAGAATTGCGGGAACTCATCCTGAAAAATGGCTTGGTCATTGCCGCTGAAAACAAGCTGTGAACAAGCGAGGACCGACCGAAACCCATAAGTTTGACCTTGGGCGTGCTGCCGCCCAAGGAAGGAATATTATTTGTGCGACTTGACCACGATCGGGCCGGTCAAGGCAGCCTTGCATTTTTAGCGCAGGCAATATCCCGCCGAGATTCAGGGGGAAGCGAACAGGGGATGAGCGAAGGGCGCCGAATCTATAGGGAGAAGGGCGAAATCAACGCCGAATCCTGCGTGGGCGATCGCTTCGAGCCTCGCCCGAAAGCCTACCGGGCTAAGGTCGGAAAGGACGGCGGCCTGCCGGGGCACGGACGAGGAGATCCTCGCCTGCTTCCGGCGCAGCCGCTATGCGATCCGAGAGGGAATTGAAGCAGATCTGATGAAAAAGGAGTAAGGGTATGGATGGAAAGACTCTCGAACTGCGAGTCGATAAGTTCATCTTCCGTTTTCCCGAAGACCTCTATTACAGCGACGCGGGAATCTGGGTGAAAATCGAGGGACAGCGGGCTCGGATCGGCCTTTCCGACTTCACCCAGCAGAGGAATGGAGACGTGGCTTTTGCCGAGCCTAAAGAGGCCGGGACCAAGGTCGGGGCAGGAGACGAGGTGGCCGTCGTCGAGACGATCAAGGTCAACCTGAGCATTCCATCGCCCGTCGGCGGGACGGTCGTGGAGGTCAACCGCGACCTCGAAACCTCTCCTGAGCTTGTCAATCTGGACCCCTACGGGAAGGGCTGGCTGGCGATCATGGAGGTCGAGGACAAAGATCGGGCGCAAGGAACTTTGAAGACCGCAGCGGACTACCTGGAGTTCGCCCGGATCCAGGCGGAAGCGGAGGTGGCGAGATGAAACGTAAAGTGGTCGTGGTCCCCTGCAGCGGGATAGGGAAAGCCCTTGGTGCGGCGGCCCGGGAAGCGGCCTACGTCCTGACCGAGGACCTCCGGCCCGAATGCACGAAGATAACCGCCCTTGGGCTTCTGGTTTTGGGCGACCCTGAAACGCGCCGAGAGGTGGAAGGCGGTGCGGCCGTCGCCATCGACGGCTGTAAACTCGAGTGCGCCGCCAAGGGGCTTGAGGCCTCCGGGGCCGGCCGAGTCCACAAGGTCGCCGTCTTCGACGTCATCCGGCGTCACCGCGGGCTCAAGCCGGAAGGCGTGACCGACCTCAATGAAGACGGGCTGCGGCTGGCCCGGGCCGCGGCCGAGGAAGCTCTGAAATTTGTCGATGAGGAAGCCGCCGATGCCTGACCTGCCGAAAAAAAAAGTCGGTCTGATTGCTTGCTCCGGGGAAGAAATGGCCGAGGGCACCGTCACACGGCGGGCCGTCCGGAAAGTGCTCGAAACGTTGAGGCCCGATGAGACCGTAACCCTCTGTCTGCCGCTGTTTCTGGCGGGCGGCGAGGGCGAGCGGACTTTTGCCCGGTATTATCCGACGATCGCGGTGGACGGATGCGAAAAACGGTGCGCCGCCCTGGCCACCGAGAAGTACAGCGCGAGACCGGCCGCATCGATCGTCGTGCGCGAGGTCGGGAAGGAGATCGGCTGCGCAAGCCTGGGGACGGGGAGACGGCTCAGCGAGGAAGGCCGGCGCTTGACCGGGATTATCGCTGAGCGCATCGCCGTCAAGACGGACGAACTCCTCCGGAAGCCTTCCCGTCCCTCTCCTCACCGGACCCGGAGGGAGGGACGCTGATGAGCCGGACCGAAATCTATCAAACCGAGGTGATTTGGACGGGCGGACATGACGGGCATGTGCGGATGGGGAACGGACCGGAATCGGATTTTTCCGCCCCGCCCCAGTCCCACGGCCGGGCGGGGGTTCTCACTCCCGAAGACGCTTTTGTCGCCGCCGTCAACACCTGCGTTATGCTGATGTTTGTCTGGGCGGCCGAGCGCTTCCGCCTGGACCTAGTGTCCTACGAATGCCGGGCCGAAGGCACGAAGCTCATCGAGCTCGACCGGACGGAGATTTTCACCAGGGTCGTTTTGAAGCTCCGAATCACCATCCGGGCCGGCCGGGAGGCGCCTGCGGCCGTTGAACAACGGACACGCCGTGCGCTGGACTCCGCGCGGAAATACAGCCTCGTCGCGAATTCCATCAAGAGCGAACTCGTTATCGAACCGGAGATCATTGTCCGATGATGAACGGATCGTGCGCTGTAAAAAGGAGAAACACATGACACCCGAAAACGCAAGACTTGGGTTTCTCGACCGGTATCTCACGCTGTGGATCTTCCTGGCCATGGCCGTCGGGGTCGGGCTCGGTTATTTTGTCCCGGCTGTCGTCGGCTTCATCAACACGTTCCAGTCGGGGACGACGAACATCCCCATCGCCATCGGCCTCATCCTGATGATGTATCCGCCCCTGGCCAAGGTGAAATACGAGGAGCTCGGAGACGTCTTCAAGAACGTCAAGGTCCTTTCTTTGTCCCTCGTCCAGAACTGGGTCATCGGACCGCTCCTGATGTTCGGCCTGGCCGTCGTCTTTCTTCGCGACAAGCCGGAGTACATGTACGGCCTGATCCTGATCGGCCTGTCCCGCTGCATCGCCATGGTCATTGTCTGGAACGACCTGGCCCAGGGAGACAGGGAATACGCGGCCGGGCTCGTGGCCTTCAACTCGATCTTCCAGGTTCTGTTCTTCTCGGTCTACGCCTACGTCTTCATCACTGTCTTCCCGACCTGGCTCGGCCTCAAGGGGACGGCGGTCAACATCACCATGCGCCAAATCGCCGAGAGCGTATTTATCTATCTGGGGATTCCCTTCATTGCCGGCCTTCTGACCCGGTTCAGCCTGCTCAAGCTCAAGGGACGCGCGTGGTACGAAACGAAGTTCATCCCCCGGATTAGCCCCATCACGCTCATCGCGCTGCTGTTCACTATCATCGTCATGTTCTCGCTCAAGGGCGAAAATATCATCAGGCTGCCGCTGGATGTGGTCCGCATCGCCGTTCCGCTGCTCATCTATTTCGTGGTCATGTTCCTCGTGTCGTTCTTCCTCAGCAAGAAGGCCGGCGCCGATTACCCTAAAGCCGCAACCCTGTCCTTCACGGCCGCCAGCAACAACTTCGAGCTGGCCATCGCCGTGGCCGTGGCGGTTTTCACGATCAAATCGGGCGAAGCCTTTGCCGCAGTCATCGGCCCGCTAGTCGAGGTCCCGGTCATGATCGGCCTGGTCCATGTAGCCCTGAAATTTAAAACTAAATATTTTGGGATAAAAAGCGGAGTTTAGAAAAGGCGCATCGGAAGCGGTTGGCCTGACGCTAAAAATCAGGCTTCGGCAAATAGATCGAACCTAAAAAGGAGGTCAAGAGATATGACCACAAAAAATATTCCACCCGAATGGGCTTTTGAGTTCCATGGCCATCGCTGTCCGTTCATGCCGATCGGTTACAGGATGGGTCGGCTTGCCCTGGACTATCTTGCAGCGGACCGCGAAAAGGACCATGGCTTTTTTGTCTTTCCCGAGATCGGGGAAGGTCATCCGCAAACCTGTATGGTCGATGGCCTTCAGGCGGCAACCGGGGCGACATACGGCAAGGTCTTGATGGAAAAAACATTTTTCGGCAAGCTGGCGGCGGTTTTCTATCATCCTCAAAAAGGCGCCGTGCGCTATTCGCTTACGCCTGAATTCATCGACGCCATGGGCAAATTCGAGTTCTTTACTTACCGGAAAAAGGGAGTTGAGCCGTCCCAGATTCCCCAGCCGGTCGTGGACGAAGTGATTCGCTGGGTGTATGAACAGACGGATGATTTCATGTTCAAGATCGAAGCGAAACCCGATTTTAAGTTCTCACCGGTCAAGGGGTTGTTCAACAAAGGGAAGTGCCATATCTGTGGGGAATATGTCTTCGAGCGCTATTTGCGAACGAAGGATGGAATGCCCGTTTGTATCCCGTGCTCCGGCTATAAGATGTGAAAACCGTGGGCCTCGCAGGCAAGCCGGAAGGACCATTCCATGGATCTTAATCTGACGCTGTTCTTGACGATTGTTTTTGTCTTTGTGATCGCCTTCGTTTTCTCCATGTTCGGCCAGGGCGGGGGGTCGGTCTATTCTCCTCTATTGATCCTTCTCGGTTACCCGATATTGCTTTCCACGTCCACATCCCTGGTGCTGAACCTGATCACATCGGTGTCGGCCGGTTATATTTTCTACCGGAACAAGATGATCGACTTTAAAACCTCCATGATCTTCGTCCCGGGGATATGCGCCGGTGCCTTTCTCGGGGGAGCGCTGAGCAAATCGGTCAATCCCACCGTCCTGCTATGGTTGTTCGTCTTCTTCCTGATCGGAATGGGAGCCAGGATGATCTATACCTATTGGGAAAGAGGGAAGATCAAGGAAAAAGTTCCAAGAATCCTTTCCCCCGCCATGTACGCGCTCATCGCCGTTTTCGGTCTCGCCGTGGGGATTATCTCCGGTCTGCTGGGTGTCGGCGGCGGAATCCTCATCGTTCCCTTCATGGTATATATCTGCAGGTACCCCACGAAGTTCGCAGCGGGGGCGTCCCATTTGATCATCTCCTTCTCGGCGCTGTCCGGCATCATCGGGCATGCGGCCACCCACAGTCTCGACATTCCCTTGATCGTGGTGACCGGCGTTGCCGTTCTCATCGGCGGGAATCTCGGGGCGAGAGTCAGCATGAAGTTCAAATCTGAGATGATCAGGGCCGGGCTTGGCCTTTTGATGTGGGCCCTGGCGGCCCAGCTCCTGGTGAAGCTGCTGAGATGAAGGTCTGCACCCCTTGCTTTGAAAGACGACGATGATTGACGGTTTCAGGACTAGGAAGATTATGTCTCGGCCTTGCGGCATCCATCCCAAGACCCAGAGAATGGGGTGCGGCCGGTTTCTCAGCTTGAAGATGGGAGCGAGGAGGCCTCTTCTTTGCGTGCTGATTGTCGCCTGTTTGGCGGTATTCCTTCGTGGCCAATCGCCGGGAGACGTGAAAAATGACCACCCAGAAAAAAGCATACTCTCAAGCGTAAGCGGTTCATACCGCCTCAGAGGCGAATTCTTGGACGGTTTCAATATCAGGACATATGGAACGGGAACGCGCGAAGACTATCTTCTATCAAGATTGCGATTGGAATTCGACTTGAGATTGTCCGCCAATTTCGGTATTCATACCCAGATTCAGGATGCGGAGGTCCTCGGGCTTTCTTTCTCCGATAAAGATTTCTCCGGAGGAAACAACTCCTATCATGATCCATTCGATATCAACCAGCTTTATTTTGAGTACAGCCCCGCTAAAACGGTGAGCCTGAAAATCGGCCGGCAGGCGATCTCATACGGAGACCGTCGGGTGTTCGGACCGGGCGACTGGGGCAACACCGGCCGCTATGCCTGGGACGCCGTCAGACTCGAGATCAACGAAAAGTGCTTCACCAGCCATTGGCTTGTCGGCCGGTTTGTGCTTCACGATCCCGAGCGCTGGCCGAATGCGAGCGCCCCAGGCCCCACCGCGTACGCATCCTATAACACAATCAAGAGCCTGCCGTTCCTAATCGGAATTTTCTACGTTTACAAATATGACGGCCGCGGCTCCACAAAAGGTGAAAAGGAGACGGGAGATCTTTCGTCCCATAGCGCCGGCTTCAGGATAGACGGACACGCCGGGAGCTGGGATTACAGCGCCATGTTTGTCGGCCAATTCGGTCATTGGGGCCCGGACGATATCAGAGCTTATGGGCTTGCCTTTTCTCTCGGATACACCTTCGTCTCAAGCTGGAAGCCTCATCTGATGATTCAATACGTCCTCGGCTCCGGAGATACAAATCCGGCGGACGGAATCCACGGCACCTTCGACGGCATGTTCAGCGGCGCCGACACCGTGCTTTACGGCTGGATGAACCTTTTCTTCTGGCAGAACCTTCGGGAATTTCGGGTTGACCTGGTTCTTGCGCCTGCAAAGACACTCACCCTTCGGGGGGAGTATCACCTTTTTGAGCTTGATGAGGAAAAAGATGCTTGGTACTTTCCGGGCAAAGTCATCCGAAGAGACCCGACGGGTTCTTCCGGCCGTCGATTGGGTCATGAAGTCGACCTCACGGTCAGGAAAAAAATCTCCGGCTGGCTGGAGGTATTGGGCGGAGTCTGCTTTTTCCTACCGGGAGAATACGTGAAGAAAACGGGGCAAAGCCTGGCCGCGAAATGGTATTTTCTGGAGACGACGTTCTATTTTTGAATCTCGCTCTAAGGCTTTGGAGATAAAATACCGAAGGTCTGGGAGGTGCGCATGAAGCGAAGGATCTTGTTCGCAACGGGTATCATCATCGTCCTTGGGACAATAGGTCTCTTGGCCGTCAATCAACAGGGCTCGGAAAACAAGCCTTCTGTGGCCGGGGTCTGCCCTCCTTTCTATCTGAAAGACGAGGCGGGAAATATCATCGATCCCGTGCACAATCTCAACGCCGACAAGCCGTATTCTCCGAAGCAAACCTGCAGCGCTGTAGGATGTCATAATTACAGCCGGATCACGGAGGGATTCCATTTCACTCAGGGGCAGCGCGAGAATCCGACACCGGCGCAACAGAAACGATCCCAGTGGGTATCCACCCCGGGGAATTACGGCGGCAACTGGTGCTCGCCCGCGCCGCTTTACAGATATCTATCGCCCAAACACAATGACTCCCGGCGAACCATGGACATGACCTCTTTCAGTTTCGTCACGGCCGGCTGCGGCGAATGCCACCCCGGAGGCGGCCCACTGGAATACGACCGGGACGGATACCGGTACGACGAATTCATGCGCGATGAAAAAAACGGCTTGGTTTCCGGAGGGGAAAACAACCTCGACGGCGATTATTTCCAGGCCCGCTGGGGCGAAACGGGAGTGATCGAGGCCGACTGCATGATCTGTCACCTGCCCGGATACAATAATGCGGCCCGAAAAAGACAGTTGGAAGCGCTCAATTTTCGTTGGGCGGCGACGGCTGGAACAGGCTGGGGTACCGTGATGGGGTCGATACAGGGAAAAAACCGGGTAAAGGTCATTTACGAAAAATCGCTGTTTGACGCAGAGGGGAAAATCTCGCCGCAAATTGTCAGGGAGCCTCGAAACGATGCCTGCCTGTTCTGCCATGCTCAGCCCGGCTGGAAAAAGCGCGGCGCCGATTATGCTGTCCGAACCGATGTCCATATCCGGGCCGGATTGAAGTGTGTCGATTGCCATCCCGCAGGCTCTCGAGCCGTCGACGAACGCATCAGGGGAAAAGAAAACCATCAATTCGGCAAGGGCGACGATCCCGGCGGTCACGTGAGGGACGACCTGGATGATACCGTCCTGAGCTGTGCGTATTGCCACTCCAATGGACATCTCGGGGCGCCAATCGCAAAACACAAGGGATTGCCGACGCTTCATCTGGGTCGAATCTCCTGCCAGGCCTGCCACATTCCCGAGCGCGCGGTGAAGCCGGCCCAGTTCCAGGCGGGCGATGTTTTCAATCCGGGCACGAAGATTCCGAGCAAAGGGAAATACCTGTGGGTTTTTTACGGGCCGGACATGAAGTATTACAATCATTACGGCCACATGGAAATGATGGGATTTGATGACAAGCCCACTGATCCCTTCAGGCCCACGCTGGCAAAATATAAGGGAAAAACGTATCCCGTCAACCGTGTTCACAGCGCCTGGCCGGCCATCGAGGTCGAGGGAAAGCCGGGACTGATGCAGCCGATCATGAGCGATATCTACGGGATGTGGAGCGCTCATTTTAAAGATCCAATGAAATATCCGGAACTGGCGGAGATACGGGATGACAACGGCGACGGGGTGATCGAAGTCAACCGCCCTGAAGAGATCGAAGCGCTCATCGCAGCCGTAACCCATATGCTGACAGCCACGGATTATCCCCTGGAAGGCAAACGCGTGGTCTGGGCCATGAACGACCGGGTGTATTCTTCGGGAGCGAAATTCCGGACGATTCCTAAAGAGGCATGGGAAGCTTCGCCCTACGCCAATGTCCATAAATACAATCACGACGTTTATCCGGCCAAGGCGGCGCTCGGATCAAAGGGATGCCAGGACTGCCATATCCGCGAATCCGGATTATTTTTCGCTTCGGCGCTTCAATATCCTTTTAGTGAAAACGCACAACCCCTCTATGAGGCTCAACATGAGCTGATGCGGCTGAAAAGATCGGCCGTTGTGTCGGGTGTCTTTCGCGAGTCTTTCTTAAAACCGCTTGTTCCTTGGCTGATCGGAGGCGTTGCGTTTCTGATGCTGCTTCATCTCGCTGTTTGCGGGACGTGCCGCAAGACAGAAAAGGACATCCAACCGGAACAGCCACGTGTCTGTCGATTTAAATGGCATGAACGATTCACGCATTGTCTGTTGATGGCCTCATTTATCATCCTCGGTGTCACCGGCTTTTTATTCCTGCTGGGCGGGAATGATCCTTCGGGACCCCTGACTCGTGAATTGCACGCTTGGATAGGCTGGGTTTTTGTGTTGAGTGCCCTTGCATCATTTGTCATTTGGGTCCGACATATGTTTTTCCGGAAAGGGGACAAGGTCTGGCTGCGCGGCTTGGGCGGCTACTTCCGAAAGAAAACCGGGCTTCCCGCGGGCAAATTCAACGCCGGGCAAAAGATATTTTTCTGGCTGATTTCAGCGCTGGGGCTCGTTCTGTCAGGAACGGGCTTGGCCATGTTCTTCTCGAGATCAAGCGGGACAATGAATCTTGCCCTACTTTATACGATCCATGACCTTGCGGCCGCGCTCTTCCTCCCGGTGGTGATCATCCATATCTACCTTGGCCTTGTCATCAATCCGGAAACGTCCGGCAGCATCTTCGGCGGGGATGTCCGCCGGTCGTGGCTGGAGGAGCATCATCCGGACGCCCGATGAACGCATGGATGTTCGAAAACCCGCCGGCCCAATTCTCCGGACGCTCTCGTCTTCTTCAATGACGAGCCCCCGTTTCGGCCTTGATTCGCTGCGAGCTGTTTAATAATATACTCTCTGCCGCATTCTGAACTTGATGATTTGCAGGGGAAGAGGGGAAGGCCATGACCATTCCGGAGGCTGGCACAGACGAACAGAGCAAGACCGCAATCCGAGTCGAAGGACTGGCCAAGCGTTTCGGTGACGTGACGGCCGTTGAGACGGTGACATTCGCCGTGTTCGAAGGAGAGCTGTACGGCTTTCTCGGACCGAATGGCGCAGGCAAGACAACGACCATCAACATGCTCACCGGGCTGGCCAGGCCTGACGCCGGCCGTATCCGAATCTCGGATATCGACTGTTCACGGAATCCCAAAGCCGCTCAACACCTCATCGGCGTCGTGCCCGACGAAAGCAACCTCTACCCCGAACTGACGGGATTCGGCAACCTCTGCTTCTGCGCGGCACTTCACGGGATGAGGAAAGAGCTGCGGGAATCCCGGGCCCGGGGGCTGTTGAAGACCTTCGGCCTGGAGGAGGCGGCAAAGCGGAAATTCGGCGGCTACTCCAAGGGGATGAAACGGAAGCTCACCATCGCCGCCGGAATCATCCACCGCCCGCGGATCCTCTTCCTCGACGAGCCGACATCCGGGATCGACGTGGCCAGCGCCAGGCAGATCCGCCAGCTCGTCGCTGGCCTCCACCGGGACGGTACGACGATTTTCCTCACCACCCATTACATCGAAGAGGCTGAACGGCTCTGCGATCGTATCGCCTTTATCGTTTCCGGAAGGATCGTGCGCGTCGATACGGTGCAGAACCTCATCCAGCCAGCGCGGGAGAAGCACGTGGTGGAGGTCGCATACGCGAACGCCTCTTTGGATCTTGCCGCAAAGATCATGGAAGCGTTCCCGGGATTCGAATGCCGAACTCAAGCCGGAGGGGCGGTCCGTGTCGAAGCCGACGAACCCATCCGGGTCGGACCTCTGGTCCGCTTCCTGGAAGAACGAGGGGCCGAGGTCGTGGAGGCCAGGAGATTGCGTCCGTCCCTGGAAGATATTTTCGTCCGAATTACAGGGATCGAGGCGGACGCGATGCGGAAAGAGAAGGAAAAGTCCGGAGGCCCTGTATGAAGCGCTGGATCGCCTTCTGGAACATCCTGCTCAAAGATATGCACACGTATTACCTGAAGCCGCCCAACATCAGCTGGGGCCTGATCTTTCCCCTGGCCTGGACGGCGATGTTCTTTATCCGGTCCGGGTCGGGACTCGAAGGCGTCCGTTCCCTCCTCCCCGGCGTGATGGCCCTGTCTGTCCTCTTCGGGACCACGAGCCTACTCGCCGTCACCGTGACGTTCGAGAAGAAAGGCCGCTCCTTCGAGCGTCTGCTGCTCGCTCCGATCTCCCTGGAGCTCTTGATGCTGGCCAAGACGACCGGCGCCATCCTCTTCGGTGTGATCAACGCATTCGTGCCTGTTGCGATGGCCGCTTTCGTCGCCGATCTCCACGGGGTAGCCTGGGGCACAGCGGTCCCGGCCGTCGTTCTGATCGCCGTCAGCTCCACGTTCCTGGGGCTCTTCGTCGCCGTGTCGGTCAGCGAGGTCTTCGAGGCCCAGACTTTCTCGAACTTCATCCGTTTTCCGATGATCTTCCTCTGCGGGTTATTTTTTCCCGTTGAGAGGCTGCCGGTCTGGCTCCAGCCGTTGTCCCATGTCCTGCCGCTGACCTACGGGGTCGACCTCCTCCACGGCTCCATCCGGCGGGCCGGACGGATGCCGCCGGCGCTGGATTTTGGCCTGCTGGCGGCTTTCTGCATTGTTCTGTTCATCGCCAGCCTAGCTAACATTCGGCGGAGGTGGATCGCTTAGGGGGAGAGAAAACGATTGTGGGGACCAGTATGATGTCACAAAGTCCATATCGATCTTGGACTGCTAATCAACCCGGAGGTTATCATGAGTCCGCTGAGAGGCAAGAAGGCTTTTGGTTTAAAATTATCGTTAATCATTTTTGGCTTTTTATCTGTTTTCGCTTTTTCGCAGCACCAAGAATTCAAGAATGATGCTGAAAGATTGGACTGGATCGCCCGGACGATTTTTAAGCCGGTTTATTCGTACCTAGCTATTCAGATTAAAGAGGATTTTAACATCACCCGGGGGGTTTGCGTCGATATCGGAGGCGGTACCGGCAACTTGGCCATCGAATTAGCCAGAATCACCGACCTCAAGATCTATTCTCTGGATATTGATTCGGAAGCGACCGCCATTGCCAAAAAAAACATCGAGGCGTCCTCTCTGGGCGGCTCCGTCATCGCCATTACTGCGGACGCCCAAAGCATGCCTTTTCCGGATAATTTTGCTGATCTTGTTGTCAGTCGGGCATCATTCATTTTCTGGAAAGACAAAATCAAGGGATTCAAAGAAGCGGCAAGGATTCTTAAGCCGGGAGGCGTGGCTTTCATTGGAACCGGATTCGGAAACCGTCTGCCTCCAAGTGATCGTGACCGGATCCAAACGATCCTTTCCGAAAAAGATATTGGGCCGCCGGCGGAGTTGCTGGTGGGTATCGAAGAGGTGTCGTCAATTCTCCGGAAAGCGGGAGTCCACGAGTTCAATATTTCGAGCGATGATAAATGCATTTGCGGACTTTGGGTGGAGTTCAGAAAAAGACATCCCAGATGAAAAATATATTTTCCTCTCATGTAAAATTGTATAATTCTGCCTACTCCCTGGAATGAAGAATATGAAAGCCCGATCGCTCCTGATCTCTATCCTAACCCTGCTTTTTGCCCTGGCCGCGGCCTGTTCCCGCGGCGCATCCGGCACGCAGGTTGTCGTGGCCGGCTCGACCAGCGTCCAGCCCTTTGCCGACCGCTGGGCCGAAGTCTTCATGCAGAAGCATCCCCGCCTGGTCATCAATGTTCAGGGCGGGGGTTCAAGCGCGGGGATCCAGGCCGCCAAATCCGGCGCGGCCGACATCGGAACGTCCTCCCGGGAGCTCAAGTCCGACGAGAAAGACCTGCACCAAATCGTCGTCGCCCGGGACGGCCTAGCCGTCATCGTCCATCCCAGCCTGCCCCTGACCAACCTGTCGCTGCTGCAGGTCAAAAGCATCTTCGCCGGCGAGATCAACAATTGGCGGCCCCTGACCGGACAAGACCGACCGATCGACGTCGTGACCCGCGAGGAAGGGTCGGGCACGCGGGGCGCGTTCCAAGAGATGGTCATGGGCAAGAAGACGCGGATCACCCGGTACGCCATCGTCGAGGATTCCAACGGCACGGTCCGGGAGATCGTGTCTAATGATCCCTATGCCATCGGCTATATCTCCCTGGGCTTGGTCAACGCGCGCGTCAAAGCCCTGAGCCTCGACGGGGTGACGGCCGCCGAGGAGGCTATCGTCCGAGGCGAATACAGGCTTGTCAGGCCTTTTTTATTCCTGACCAAGGGCCTTCCCGCGGGACCCGTCCGGGACTTCATCGATTTCGTCCTGTCCGCCGAGGGGCAGGCGCTGATCCAGAAGGAGGGATTAATTCCCGTGAAGGAGGGCCGCTGAGGCCGAAGCCCGGACCATGAGCTCATGAGCAAACTCGACCGAGACGAACGCCTGGTCAAGCTGGCCCTGCTCGTCTTGGCCTTCTCGGCCGTGGCCATCCTGGTGGGCATCACCGTTTTCATCTTCGGGGAAGGCACGCCCATCATGTTCAAGTACGGGCTCAAGAAGTTTCTCCTCGGTTTAGACTGGTATCCCTCCGAGCAGAGCTTCGGCCTTCTGCCGATGATCATCGGCTCCCTGTTCGTGACGTTCGGGGCGCTGGTCATCGGCGTCCCGCTGGGGCTGGCCTGCGCGATTTTTTTGACCGAGTTTTCTTCCCAGCGCGTCCGCCGGATTTTGAAGCCCGTCATCGAACTCCTGGCCGGCATCCCCTCGGTCGTCTACGGGTTCATCGGCGTCGTCATTCTGGTCCCCTTCATCCGCACCACCCTGGGCGGGCCGGGGCTGTCCGTCCTGGCGGCTTCCATCATCCTGGGCATCATGATCCTGCCGACCATCATCAGCATCTCCATCGATTCGCTGCAGGCTGTGCCGCCCTCCTACCGGGAGGGGTCGCTGGCCTTGGGCACGACCCGCTGGCAAACAACTCGGATGGTCATGATCCCGGCCGCCCGCTCGGGGATCATCGCCAGCATCGTGCTGGGGATGGGCCGGGCGGTGGGCGAGACCATGGCCGTGATCATGGTCGCGGGCAACGCCATCAGCATTCCCCATTCGCCCCTGGCCCCGGTGCGGACCTTGACCTCCAACATCGCGCTGGAGATGGGTTATGCCGCCGGCGAACACCGGGAAGCCCTGTTCGCCACGGGGGTCATCCTGTTCATTATCATCATGGTCCTCAACACCGTGGCCACCGTCACCTCCCGACGGAGGAAAGGCGAGGGACGCGCACCGTGAAACCGAGACTGGAGCAAAAGGTCGCCACAGCCGTCCTGGGGTTTTTCGTCCTGGTCACGGTCTTCATCCTGGTCTTCATCATCGTCTTCATCCTCCGCAAGGGTTTGCCCGTCCTGAGCTGGTCCTTCCTGGCGACCAACCCGGTGGACATGGGCCGAGCGGGCGGAATTTTTTCAACCATCGTGGGCACGATCGTTCTGACCCTGGGCGCTCTGGTCATCGCCGCTCCGCTGGGCGTGGGGACCGCGATCTATCTGACCGAGTACACATGGGAGAATCGATTGACCCGTGTCATCCGCTTCGGGGCCGATTGCCTGGCCGGGATCCCTTCGATCATCTTCGGCCTGTTCGGGTTCATTCTGTTCGTGACCAAGCTGAAGATGGGTTGGTCGATCCTGAGCGGCAGCCTGACCCTGTCGTTCATGCTGCTGCCGACTATCATCCGCACCAGCGAGGAGGCCATCCGCTGCGTCCCCGCCTCTTTCCGGGAAGTCAGCTTCTCCCTGGGCAGCACCCGGTGGCAGATGGTCGCTCGGGTGATCATGCCCTCGGCCGTGCCGGGCGTCGTGACCGGGATCATGCTCAGCCTGGGACGGGCCATCGGCGAGACGGCCGCGGTCATCTTCACCGCAGGCAGCGCCCTGCGCCTGCCCACCTCGCTTTTTTCCTCCTCCCGGACCATGTCCGTGCATTTCTACATCCTGGCCCGGGAAGGGATTTCCATGGACAATGCCTACGGCACTGCGGCGGTGCTGATCATCGCCATCCTGGGAATCAACATCCTGACCTACTACTTGATGAACAAGTACATCCGCAAATATTCGTGAGCCCGTGATGGAACAACGTCTTCCCGCGCCGCCGGCCATCAGGGCCCAGGGCTTCAGCCATTATTTCGGGCCGGAGGCGACCCTGAAGGGGATCACCCTGGACGTCTTTCCCCATGAGATCTTCAGTATCATCGGCCCTTCCGGCAGCGGCAAATCGACCTTCCTCCGCTCCCTGAACCGCCTCAACGACCTCATCCGGGGCTCGCGGGTGGAGGGCCGGCTCGAGGTCGAAGGCCGGAATATTTACGACCCGGAAACGAACGTGGTCGAGCTGCGGCGCAAATTGGGCATGGTCTTTGCCACTCCGGTTCCTCTGCCCCGCTCGATCTTCGAGAATGTCGTCTTCGGCGTCCGACTGGCAGGTGTTCACACGTCCGTGGACCTGGACATCCTGGCCCGTGATTCTCTGGAGAAAACCAGTCTCTGGGAGGAGGTCAAAGACCGCCTGGGTACGAGCGCCCTGAAGCTCTCGGGCGGCCAGCAGCAGCGGCTGTGCCTGGCCCGGATCCTGGCCCTGCGGCCGGACTTCATCCTCCTTGACGAGCCGACCTCGGGGCTGGACCCGATCTCGACGATGAAGATCGAAGAAACCCTTCGCCAGCTCAAGAAGGGCTACACTATCATCCTTGTCACCAACAACACCAAGCAGGCCGGCCGGATAGCCGACCGCACGGCCTTCTTCCTCAACGGCGAGCTCGTGGAGGTGGGACCGACGGACCGGATGTTCACCGCCCCGGCCGACCGCCGGACGGACGATTACCTACGGGGGAGGTTCGGATAGGGGCCCCCATGAGCATCATAGAAGTCCGCGACCTGTCGCTCTTCTACGGAGACTTTCAGGCGCTTAAGAGTGTCACCCTGAACGTCGAAGCCTGCAAGATCACGGCCCTCATCGGTCCCTCGGGCTGCGGCAAAAGCACCTTCCTTCGGGCCCTGAACCGCATGAACGACCTCATCGACGGCGTCCGGACCGTCGGCCTGGTGACCATTGACGGCAAGGACATCTATCGTCCCGGGACGGACCTCCTGGAGCTTCGCCAGCGCGTGGGCATGGTCTTCCAGCGGCCCAACCCCTTTCCCCTGAGTATCGCCGACAACGTCACCTACGGCCTGCGGGCCCACGGGGTCAAGGACCCGGCCGCGCTTGAGGAGAAGCTCCGGCGCAGCCTGGAGCGGGTCCACCTCTGGAAAGAGCTCAAGGACAAGCTCCGGACCAACGCCCTCCTGCTCTCGGGCGAGCAGCAGCAGCGGTTGTGCATCGCCCGCCTGGTGGCCGTCGAGCCGGAGATCGTGCTCATGGACGAGCCCTGCTCGGCCCTGGACCCGGTGGCCACGGCCCGGATCGAAGACCTGATGTACGAGCTCAAGAAGCGCTACACCATCGTCATCGTGACTCACAACATGCAGCAGGCCGCCCGCGTTTCGGACGTCACGGGCTACTTTCTGCTGGGCGAGCTGGTCGAATTCGATCAGACCCAGAACATATTCACCAACCCCCGGGATTCCCGGACCGAGGATTATGTCACGGGCCGCTTCGGGTAGGAATCAGACGGCGAGACCGACAAGGAGAACGACCATGAAAAGACACCTGGACATAGAATTGACCGAGCTCCAGAAGCTTATCCTGACCATGAGCAGCCTGACCGAGGAATCGATCGCCCGGTCCCTGGCGGCCCTCCTTGAGCTCAACACCCAGAAAGCCCAGACGGTGATCGCTGAGGACATCAAGGTCAACGAACTCGAGGTGGCCATCGACGACAAATGCCTCCATCTCATCGCCCTCTACCAGCCGGCGGCCATGGACCTGCGCTTCATCGCCATGGCCATGAAGATGTGCACCGACCTGGAGCGCATCGCCGACCTGGCGGTCAACATTTGCCAGCGGGTGCTGGACATCGCCGGCCTGCCCCAGCTCAAGCCGCTCATCGACATTCCGAAGCTGGCCGCCCTGGCCCAGAGCATGCTCCGGGACGCGGTGGACGCCTTCGTCAACCGGGACGTCGACCTGGCCAAGCGGGTCATCCTGCGGGACGACGAGGCGGACAACCTCCGGAACCTGGTCCAATCCGAGCTGGTGGCCGATTATCTCGGCAAGGACACAGCGACGGCGCCCCGGGCCGTGGCCCTCATCCTGGTGGCCCGCTACCTGGAGCGGATCTGCGACCACACGACCAACATCGCCGAGGACGTCATCTACATGGTCAAGGCGGCCCTGGTCAAGCACCACCCGGAGGTGCTGTAGATCACCTCAGTTTTTGGCAAAAAATAGACGACAGATCTGGTAAATCAAGCCCGCACACAAAGCGGACATGGGAATGGTCAGAGCCCAAGCCCAAACGATGCGAATGGTCACCTGCCATTTCACCGCCGCGGCGTTCCTGGCTGCGCCCACACCGGTCACGGCCCCGGTGATGACGTGGGTCGTCGAGACCGGCACCCCCAGATGCGTCGCGGTAAAAATGCTGATGGCGCTGGCCGTCTCGGCGCAGAACCCGTCGATGGGCCTGAGTTTGACGATTTTCTGGCCCATGGTCTTGACGATGCGCCAGCCGCCGGACAGCGTCCCCAGGGCGATGGCCGTGTGGGCCGCCAGGACGACATACAGCGGAATCTCAAATTTTTTTAATATCCGGGCCGAGACTAGCAGGCTGGCGATGATGCCCATGGTTTTCTGGGCGTCGTTTCCTCCGTGGCCCAGGCTGTAGAGTGCGGCCGAGACGAGCTGCATCCGTTTCGACCAGAGGTTGATGGCGCTCAATGGTTTCTTGTGCACCAGCCAGGTGGTGACGACCATGAGGAGGTTTCCCAGGATCAGGCCCAGCAGGGGGGCTAGAACAATGAAGATGATAATCTTCACCCAGCCGCTGACGATGACCACGCCGAATCCCGCCTTGGACACCGCCGCGCCCAGGTAGCCGCCCACCAGGGAATGGGAAGAACTGCTGGGCAATCCCCAGTACCAGGTCAGCAGGTTCCAGCCGATGGCCCCGACGAGGCCGCCGAAAATGACAAAGGGGTCGACTACGGCGATTTTAATCAAGCCGTTGCCGATGGTCTCGGCCACGGCCGTGCCGAAAATGAGGAAAGCGATGAAGTTGAAAAAGGCGGCCCAGACGACTGCCTGCCGCGGGCTGAGGACTCGGGTCGAGACGATGGTGGCCACGGAGTTGGCTGCGTCGTGCAGGCCGTTGGTGAAATCAAAGAGAAGGGCCAGAAAAACCAGGAAGCCGACGAACACCAGGGAGCCGGTGGCCATCCCTAGCCGCTTTTCACGACCATCCCCTCGATGGTGTTGCTCACTTTTTGATAGACGTCCATGATGTTCTCGAGGGTGGACAGGATGTCCTTCCATTTCATGACCTGAAGCGGGTCGCGCTCCTCGGCGAACAGTTGGCGCAGGGCCTTCTCGTAGGCCAGGTCGCCCTTGTCCTCCAGGTCGTGGATCGTGCAAATCAGCTTCCAGATGGAATCGGTGTACTTCTGATACTCGAAGCACTCCTTGATCAGGATATTGAGGCTGACCGTGGCCTCCTTGATGAGCGGGACGAACTCGTTGATGAAGTCTTTCTTCTCAGACATATCGTAAATGTAGATGTTGTGAATCGTGTTTTCCAGGAGGTCGATGATATCGTCCAACTCGTGGATCAGGCGGTAAATGTCCTCACGGTCGAAGGGGGTGATGAAGCTCTGGTTGATGAGGTTGATGATCCGGTGGGCGATGGTATCGGCCTGGTGCTCGATCGCCTTGGACTTTTGCCAATAGGCCTCGAAATCGCTGAAGTGGGCGGCGAACTCCTCGAAGATGTTGGTGATGGCGGTCAAACAGGCGGACATTTCCTTGAAATGCTCGTAGAAGGCCGGCGCTTTGGGCAGGAGGAACTTCATCTTGTACCCTGGGAAGAGTTAAAATATCGCAATTGCCCTCGGAATGCAAACTGAAAAATCTAAGAAAATATTAGGCACAGAATCCGACGAGCGGCACGTTTTTTTTCGCCTAAAGGATGTACAGGATGATGAAATAAACGGCCATGACCAGGAGCCCGAGCGGAAGCCCGACCTTGGCCCACTCTTTCATGCTGATCCTCAGACGGCCGGCGGCCACGATGTTGGGGATGTTGCCCGGGACGAGCATGCCTCCGGCGATGGACAAACCCATGATGATGCCGATGATCTGGGGCAGGGCCATCGCCGGCCCGATCTCCATGGCCGCCAGGGTGGCGTTGTCGAGAACGGCCGAAATCGTGTTGAACCAGTAGAGCAGGGGCGAGGGTATCTTGACGATGTACCAGACGATAAGCGGCCGGAAACCCTCCCCGAGTAGAACCAGGGCGGCCACGAAGGCATAGACCTTGACCGCCCGGACGATGACCGAGGCCAGCGTTTCTTTATACTCGTGCACATGGCCTTCGGTTCTGAAGGCCATTTTGGGACCGAGCCAGGCCGCGCCCAAGGCGGCCAGAGCCACGACTCCTGGGATCATGTACCAACCGAAGTGTTTCAGGGGGAAGAGAAAACCGGCGAAGTAGGGCGGGCCGGCGAGCTTGGCCACCAGGATCGTGGATAGGGGCTCGCCCAGGGGCGTAAGGCAGGCGCCCAGACCTGCGGCGATGCAGGAGACGACAATGAGCTTAATCTTGTTGTCCTTCGAGGTGGGCAGAGAAGCGGCGATCTCGGCCAGCAGGCAGGCGGTCACGATGACCGAGATGACGCTCGATAAAAGGCCTAAGAAAACGATGAGAAGAAAAATAAATAAAAACGCGCCGAGGCGATGGGCCGCCTTGAGAACGACTCTGGTGAAGGCCACGTTGTAATAATGAACAAGCAGACCGACGACGAGCACGACCTGGAAAATGCCCAGGGGGAGCCGACCGATCATGACCGGCGCGCGGAGAGCTTCGAGGATGAGGCGCCCCTGCCACAGCCCGGAAATCGTCACGGCCAGGACGGCCATGACCAGGAAGAAGGGCTCGAGGTTCTCCTCGATTTTTTTTATGATGAAGGGCAGGATGAGGACGAGCAGGGCCACGACGCATAGCCCCAGGACGATGCCCGGGACGGGATAGGGGGAAATGAGAGCCGAAGTCGTCATGCCGTTATTCACCTAAGATCGGCTTCAGGCTCAGAGGTCCGCCGCCTGGACCGAGGTGATGGCCACCAGGTGAACGATGTCCTCCACAGAACAGCCGCGCGACAGGTCGTTGATCGGCTTGGCGATGCCTTGAAGAATGGGGCCGATGGCCTGGGCTTTGGACAGCCGTTCAACCAGTTTGTAAGCGATGTTGCCCGACTGAAGGTCGGGGAAAACCAGCACGTTGGCCCGGCCGGCGATAGGGGAGTCGGGCGCCTTGGACTTGCCCACCTTGGGGATGATGGCCGCGTCGGCCTGGAGCTCGCCGTCGACCTTGAGGCTGGGCGCCTTTTCCCTGGCGATGGCCACGGCCCGTTTGACCTTGTCCACCAGGTCGTGCTTGGCGCTGCCGCGGGTGGAGAAGGAGAGCATGGCCACCCGGGGGTCCATCCCGCACAGCACCCGGCCCGTCTCGGCCGAAGCGATGGCGATCTCGGCCAGTTCCTGGTCGGTGGGGTTGGGCATGACCGCGCAGTCGGCGAAGATGAACAGGCCCTTGTCGCCGAACGCGCAGTCCGGGACGATCATGATGAACGAACTCGAGACGATGTTGATGCCCGGCTTGGTCTTGATGGTCTGGAGGGCGGGCCGGATGGTGTCCCCCGTGGAATGAATGGCGCCGGAAACGAGGCCGTCCATCTCGCCCTTGTAGACCATCATCGTCCCGTAGTAGACCGTGTCCTTCATGATCTTTCGGGCTTCCTCGACGGTCATGCCCTTGGCTTTGCGCAGTTCATAATACGTCTGGGCGAAGTCCTCGAACGAGGGCGAAGCCTCGGGGTCTATGGACGGGATGGCGGTCACGTCCACGGCCTGTTCCTTGGCCACGGCTTCGATCCGGGCCCGGTTGCCGATCAGGACGACCTTGGCCAATTTTTCCAGGGTGATGATGGATGCCGCTTTGACCGTCCGGGGCTCTTCGCCCTCGGCCAGAACAATGCGGCGGGGGTTTTTTTTGGATTTTTCTTTAAGGCCTTCCAGTAGAGTCATGACAATTCTCCTCGCTCCTTGGAACTGGGAAAATGCGTAAAATACTGAAAAAAGAAGCGGTATTGTGCGCCTGAAGGATGCCAAAGTCAAGCTGCAGACCCGATTTGTCAAGATGCCGGCCGGGCGAGTTTTTGTTATACTGCCGGCATGACGCGGACGTTCAAGCCCCTGCGGATCGGACCGATCGAGGTCGATTTCCCGGTCGTTCTGGCGGCCCTGGCCGGCTATAGCGACCGGCCTTTTCGTCTGATCTGCCGCTCCTGCGGCGCGGCCTTTGCCGCCACCGAAGTCATGCTGGATACGCAAGTGGTGATGGAGGGCAAAATCCAGCGCCGGTTGACTAAGCTCGACGCCTCCGATCATCCCCTTGCCGGTCAGATCATGGGCAGCGAGCCCGAGGTCATGGCCGGAGCGGCCGTGGTCCTGGCCCGGATGGGATTTGATGTCATCGACCTCAATTTCGCCTGCCCGGTCCGGAAAGTCCTGGCCCGGAAACGGGGCGGCTACCTGATGAGCCAGCCCGAGCGCGTGCTGGACATCGTGCGCGCCGTTCGGGCGGCGGTGCCCGGCACGCCCCTGACCTTGAAGCTCCGGCGGGCTTTCCACGAGACCGATCAAACGCGCGAAGCGTTTTGGCGAATCAGCCGGGGGGCGTTTGAACTCGGCGCGGCGGCTATCGCCGTCCATACCCGGAGCGTCGACCAGAAATATGCGGGCCGGGACGACAGGGAATTTTTGTGCCAGGTGAAGCGGGAGTTCCCCCGCCGAACGGTCATCGGCTCGGGCGATGTCCTCCAGCCCGCCGACGCTCTGAACATGCTGGACGAGACCGGGGTCGACGGGGTGCTGGCAGCCCGCGGGGCCATCGGCAATCCCTGGTTTTTCCGCCAGGTCCGCGACCTGGCTTCGGGGCGCGAGGTCCATCAGCCGACGCTCGAAGAACAGGGCGGAGTCATCAAGCGTCATTATGAACTCGCCTGCGAAACATACGGCCCCGGGCGGGCCTCGCTCTACATGCGCAATTTCGGGATCCGCTACGCCCGGATGCATCCTTATCCGGGCAAAGCTCGCCAAGCCTGCCTGGGCGTCAGGAACGAAAAGGAGTGGCGGGCTTTTATGGCAACCTGGTATGGAACGAGCGTGGGAGAAGAGGCGTGAGCCCGACCAAGGGCGCGACACAAAAAAAAGCGCGAAACCCCGGCGCCGTTCGGCCGAGCGTCATCCTGGCTTCGGCTTCTCCCAGGCGGCGGGAGCTTCTGAAAAAAATTGTCCCGCGTTTTCGGGTTGTGCCCAGCCGGGTCGATGAGGAACGATTCCGGGAGGCCGACCCAGCGGCCTTCGCCGGGCGGGCGGCGGAGGCCAAGGCCAGGGCCGTGGGCCGGGAGCACCCGCGGTCCCTGGTGATCGCCGCCGACACCCTGGTCAGCCTGGGGGACGAAATCTTCGGCAAGCCGGGAAGCCGCGCCGAGGCGCGGTCGATGCTTCTTCGGCTTTCGGGCCGAAGACATATGGTGGTTACAGCGGTGGTTATGTTTCATCGCCAGACGGGGAGGATTCTGGCCGGCCGGGAGACAAGCTGGGTGACGTTCAAAGAGCTCAGCCTCGAGGCCGTTGAATCCTATCTCGACAACAACGAATACCGGGACAAGGCCGGCGCCTACGCCATTCAGGAATCCGGGGACATCCTGGTCCGGAGCCTCGAAGGCGATTATGATAACGTCGTCGGCCTGCCCGGAGGCCTGGTGAAGCGGCTGATGAGTCAATTCAGGAAACAATGAACGGGCAGTTTTCTTATCTATTAATATAAAGTCATTAATAAATGTCATCGCGAGGAACGAAGCGACGTGGCGATCTCACGGTTTTCTTGAAGAGATGGCCGCGCTCCCTGCGGCCGCTCGCCATGACCGCGTAACGAAACTTAAAGCGCCCGCCGCGGCAATATTCTCTCTCTACGGATCGATTTAAAATTGCTCTGGGAGACCGCGAGGTAAGAGAGGATCATTCCGGCGTGAGGCTGAACGTCGAACCGATGAACAGCGCCAGCCCTAACCGGCCGCCGTTTTTAGAGGTCCAGGCTAAATTGATCCCGCCGTTGAGGCCCGCGTCCGGGTTTTGGAACAGGTAAACGGGCAGTTCGATCAGAGCGGCTTTATCCTTCGGGAAATAGCTGATCCTGGGATTGATCGCGCCGAAGGACCCGATTGTTTTCCGGTATTCGAGCTGGAGTTTGTTCCTGTCTCTTTTCCCCGGGGGGCCTATGATATAGCTCTTAATTTGTTGGACGGGGCCCCCGCGATAGGGAAGGATCAAGTCTACCGAGTTGCCCGCCTCATAAAATTTCTGGGTTTCGAAGTTGAACCCGATGTAGCCCCAACCGGGGATCAGGACGCCGGCGGCGGCTTCCAGGGCGAAGCTCGTTTTTTGTTCGGAAAAAGACTTGAAATTCGAGTCGGCGTAGGTGAAATCCTGGCGGCCGACCTTGGCCCGCAGGGCGGCGAAGAAGGCGATCTTCCAGGCGACGGCTTCGAGAAACCGGCGGCGCAGGTCGGGTTCGCTTTTCAGGTTGTTGAGGGTGAGCACGAAATTTTTTTTCTCGGGGTTTCTGGCGAGATATTCCGTCAAGATCGCCCGGGCCTTATCGGCGTCCAATTTCGGGTTCCAGGATAGATAGTGAATGCCGAGGTCTATGACGGAGGACCTTGCCAGGCCGTCCAAATCGATCGGCTCGACCTCGGCGTCGGCGTCGCCCACAGGTACAATAAACTTCACGTCGAAGAAGAAGTCGTTCCCGATGCGCAGACCGATTTTCGCCTTGGCTTTTCTATCCTTGTTGTCCGTCGTCAACTGAAGGCCCAGGCCGGGAGGGCCGATGGGCGACGTCAAAGAGGGGTCGGCCATTTTGACGCTTATGAGGCCGGGATAAGCCGTTTTTTCGCTCTCTTGATCGAGGCTCTGGGTGGGCGTATCTTGGCCGTCCGGGCTGATGTCCCGGGCGGCTTGGGCCGACCCGATGCAGAGGGCCGTCATGCAGACCAATCTCCAAAAAAGTTTCATCGGGATCCCCCCGTTGCTTGTTTAGATTTTGAACCAATAGATGCCGGCGTCCTTGCCGGAAGCGTCCAGCGTCGCGGCGTAAGTCATTTTTGCGCGATCCGGCTCGGTGATCTGGATTCCGTATTTTGTTCCAGGGGCGTCGCGGATAAACCAGGTCAGGACATAGTCCTTATTTTTCGGCTCCATGTCCAGGGCCGCTTCCCCGTTTTCAAAGTGCACCCGTTTTCCATCGATGTGCGCCCGAAAAAATTGCGAGGAAACCTTGATTTTTATGACGACCTTTGTTTTTCCGACGGCCATACCCCCTCCCTCAAGCAGTTTTGTCGCGGACCGACAACGGAAATTGAAGAAAAATAGGGTTGGGGAATGAGCTCAGAAGTGCTTTTTGATCCGGTCGCCGACTCCTGGGCGCGGGCGGCAATGGATTTGCCCGAGGAAGAGGCCCGGCTGGGAAGGCGCAGCCTCCCAGGCAAGCTTGATGGGCAAAGCTTGCTTAGCGGCAGCGTTGCCAGTCCGATTCGCTAAACAGATGGTCGAGCTCTTTCCAGAGGTTCTTGACGCTACAGGTCATGATAATCATGTCCTGGGGCGCGCCCTCGATGTCCTTGACGAAATCGGGCAGGAGCATCTCCTCGCGGAAGCCGAGCTTGCGGAAAATTTTCTGGGCGTTGACCTGGGGCCGCATCATCCGGGCGACGATGGTTTCGACGTTGTTCTGGATGGCGATGAAATACAGCTCCCGGATTATCAGGGTTCCCAGGCCTTCGTGCTGAAAGTCGCGGGCGATGATGACCCGGATTTCCCCCTGGTGCTTGCTCCACTGCTCGCCCGACAGCTCGAGCGCGCCGCTGGCGATGATCTCGTCGTTGAGCAAGGCGATGACCCGGATGTCGTCGCCCGTTTCGATCCGCTTCAGCCTCCGGGCTACGACGTTCCGGTTGGTGACGTCGAACTTGAGGTATTTTCGGTCTTCCAGGGGCAGCTTCTGATAAAAGCTCATGAGCCGGTCCAAGTCATACAACGCCAGACGCCGGATAGTAACTTCTCTCCCGTCTTTCAGTTTCTCGGCTTTTTCCATGGCATGCACTCCCGTACCTTCGTCGAACTGCAGGGCAAATAATGTATCAAATATAGAAAGCGGGGGCTCGATTGTCAAGGGACATGATGCACCCCCCGCTCGGCCGACTCCGGAATTGACAGGGGGCCGCCCCGGTGTTATGTTGAAGTTTCTTTCGTGACCGATGAGAATCATCCGGAATCTCTGGCTTCGGTTTCACAACCTTCCCCTGCGGCGCAAGTTGATCCTCAGCATCTTGGG
>Ga0315297_10000219_pt1 | contig 31783 bp, 29 predicted proteins | sample YL17G15_0_MG_FD_203628 | JGI IMG/M metagenome (GOLD analysis project Ga0315297, IMG submission 203628) | Sediment microbial communities from Yellowstone Lake, YNP, Wyoming, USA - YL17G15_0 | ecosystem: Environmental > Aquatic > Freshwater > Lake > Sediment | place: USA: Wyoming | collected...
GATCAGCGGTGTGCCATCGGGCTGGGAGCTCAACTCCGGCATCAACAACGGCGACGGGACGTGGACGGTGCAGACAAACGATCCGAGTTCACTGACCGTCACCACGCCTTTGAATTTTGCCGGCGCGATGGTGCTTGATGTCGCCATGAGCTGGACCAATGTTGATGGCAGCGCTGGAAGCAATTTTGTTAAGGATAACGTCGAAGCTTACGCCCCCGGCAACCCGATCTTCGCCGTCTCCGCCGACGACCACCTGACGGCCTCCAGCGCCGCCGACCTCCTGGTCTTCGCACAGCCGATCGCGAACGACGTGATCCACAACTTCGACGCAGCAGCCGACAGGATCGACCTGATCGGATTCGCCGGTGTCAACGGGTTCGACAACTTGTCGATCATCGACGACGCCAACGGCAACGCGGTGATCACGCTGGCCAACGGCTCGACGATCACGGTGCTCGGGGTTCACGCCGCGGACCTCGGCGCGGCCAACTTCGAGTTCAACGTCGAACCGGTGACAATCAATACGGGCACGATGACGATCTCCGACGGCGCGATCCTGCCGCTCGGCGGCGTGATCGAGAACAGCGGCACCATCGCGCTGGACTCCACGGGCAGCGAGACAGACCTGCAGATCCTGGTCGAGAGCGTCACGCTGCAAGGCGGTGGACAGGTTGTGCTCTCCGACAGCGCGCAGAACGTCATTTTCGGTGGTGCCGCGAGCGCGATGCTTATCAACGTCGACAACACGATCTCGGGCGCTGGCCAGATCGGCGCCGGGCAGATGACGCTGGTCAACGCCGGCACGATCATTGCCGACGGCACGAGCGCGCTGGTGATCGATACCGGCAGCAACGCGGTGTCGAACTCAGGTCTACTCGAAGCGACCGGTAGTGGCGGGCTCGTGGTCGATAGTGGCCTGTCGAGCACTGGCCTCCTCTGGGCCAACGGCGGCGACGTCACTGTCCACGGCGACGTCACGGGCGCGGGCAACGCGCTGATCAGCGGGGCGGCAACGCTCGAGTTCGGCGCGGCCTCCGATGCGCACGTCGTGTTCGACAACGATGCGGCCGGCGTGCTGGCACTCGACGCTTCTGCCGCCTTCACCGGCAGCGTGAGCGGATTCGGCGCCGGCGATTCGATCGACCTGGGCGATGTCGCCTACGGCAGCAGCCTCACGGCCGAGTATGTCGCCAACGATGCGGGCACCGGCGGCACGCTGACGCTGAGCGATGGAACGCACAGCTCCTCGATCGCGGTGGTCGGTCAGTATGCGGCGGCTGGGGCACAGGCGGACAGCCAGGGCGGCACGCTGCTTGCGTACGATGCGGCTGCTCTCGATCACAGCATGATCGGTGGCGCCGCGAACGACATCCTTTTCGGTGGCGCCGGCAACGACATCATCTACGGCGCGACGGGTGCCGATACGCTGACGGGCGCTTCGGGTGCGGATACGTTCAGGTTCATGGCGGCCGATTCCGCCAGCGTCGATACGATCACCGACTTCAACGCGGGTGCGGGCGGCGACGTCCTGAACATCTCCGACCTGATCACCGGCACATTCGCAGGCAACGAGTCGTCCTATCTCAGCCTGCGCGAGAGCGGCGGCAATACCATCGTGAGCGTCGATCGCGATGGCGCCGGCTCGGCCTTCGGGTTCGAGGACTTCGTGGTCCTGCAGAGCGTGACCGGGCTCAATCTCGACACCCTGGTGACGAACGGCAATATCTACGGGGGGCCGTGACGAGTCCACAGGCTGGGGTCGCAGGAAGCTGCACCCCGGCCTGTTGAGAGGTCGGGGCTGGATCGCTTGCCGGCGCGATCCAGTGTCTGTATATAGTCACAGTACCTGTAATTATATACAGTTCTGGATTCGCAACCCAACCACCGCCGCACCCACCCGGTTCCCCCGTTCTTGCATGCGCCACCCCCGCAGTCGGTCATTGGGCTCGCTCGAGCTGTTTGCGCATTCATTGGCAGTGGCTAGGCCGCGAGCGAAGCCAGAGCCGATCGACCTGGTGCAGCTTCCCGCGCCGGCCGCCGAATCGGTCGTCCGATCCGCAAGTCGTGCCGAACTCTGGCTCGCCATCCACCTGCCGTGTGTCGTGCTGGATTCGCTGCGTGAGGCAGTCGCGACGTTGCCGGGGCATCCGTCGGTAGCGGTCGTCGATCTCGAGCGCGACGGCAAGGTGGTGTGCGCCTGCGACGAGACCGCCGCTGCCGCCGGCGTCACGCTCGGGATGGCACTCAACTCCGCGTTGGCCCTGCTGCCTTCCCTGCAGACCCTGCCGCGCGACCTGCAGCGCGAGCGTGCCCTGCTCGAAGCCGTCGCGACGCTCGGAATCCATTTCACCCCGCGCGTCAGTCTCGAGCCTCCGGACGCCGTGCTACTCGAGGTGCGCGGCAGCCTGCGGCTCTTTGGCGGCGCGCGCGCCTTGTGCGAGCGGGTACGCCAACAACTGCAGGCCGCCGGCATCACGGGGCGTCTTGCGCTCACGCCGACGCCGCTCGCCTCGCTGTGGTTCGCGCGCGCGGGCGAGGAGGTGGCGTTGCGCCGCGCCGACCAACTCGCCGGCCGCCTCGCGCCGCTGCCGCTCGTGGTGACGCGCTGGCCCGAGCGCAGCCTGCAACTGCTGGTCACGATGGGAGTACGCAGCCTCGGCGATTGCCTGCGCCTGCCGCGCGACGGTTTCGTACGGCGATTCGAGCCGCGACTGCTCACCATGCTCGATCGCGCCACCGGACGCTTGCCTGATCCGCGCCCCGCTTTTCGCGTGCGTGAGCGATTTGCCGCCAGGCGCGATCTCGAGCCGGAGCTCGCGGACACGCAACGGCTCGAGGCCGTGAGCTTGCCGCTGCTCGATGAGCTCTGCGTGTTTCTGCGCCAGCGGGGTCGAGGCGTGCAGTCGATCGAGTTTCGGTTCGTGCATCGCGAGGCGCCCGTTACCCGCCTGCGCCTGCGTTTCGTCGAGCCGGTGGGTGAGGCAAAGCGCATCGCACACATGCTCCACGAGCGTCTGGCGCGCCTCGAGCTGCCGCAGCCGGTACGGACTGTGCGCCTCGCGAGCGGCCCTCTCGTCGAGCTCCCTGTGGCGCCCACGGAGCTTTTCGTCACGGACCGCCGCGAGTCCGGGGCAGCCGTCCCGCAACTGGTCGAGCGGCTGCGCGCCCGGCTGGGTGCCGAGGCGGTGCACGGGCTGTGCCTCGTACCGGAGCACCGCCCCGAATCCGCCTGGCGTGCCAGGTACCGGTGGTCGGGTCCGTCGGTTTTTGCAGGGCGGCAACCGACGGATCCGACCACCGGTACCTCAAGACCGACGGATCCGACCACCGGTACCTCAAGGCCGCTGTGGCTGCTGGCGGAGCCGCAGCCGCTCGACGGCGGCGACCGGCCCCGCTACCAGGGCGCGCTCGAGCTCGAGGAAGGCCCCGAGTGCATCGAGTCGGGCTGGTGGGACGGCAAGGACATCGCGCGCGACTACTACATCGCCCGCAACGCCTCCGGAGCGCGCCTGTGGGTGTTTCGCGAGCGCCGCCGGCGCCACGACAACGGCGTGGCCGGCGGGTGGTTCCTGCACGGCGTGTTCGGCTGAACCGGTGGCGCGTCCTCATGAGCTACGCCGAGCTGCACTGCCTGAGCAATTTCAGTTTCCTGCGTGGTGCATCGCAGCCGGAAGAACTCGTCGCGCGCGCGGCGGAGCTTGGTTACACCGCGCTTGCCATCACCGACGAGTGCTCGGTCGCCGGGGTGGTGCGCGCACATCTCGCTGCCCGCGGCACGAACCTCAAGCTGATCATCGGCACCGAACTGCGCCTCGCGGACGGCCTGCGCTGCGTGCTGCTCGCGATGAACCGTCGCGGCTACGCGCAACTGTGCCGGTTGATCACGCGGGGCCGGCGCGCGGCGGAGAAGGGTGCGTACCGGCTCGCGCGGCGCGATTTCGCCCCTCCGGACGTTTCCGCGGCAACGTCTGCAGCCGAGGGCATCGGCCTACGCCTGGACGATTGCCTGGCGCTCTGGCTCCCCGCCGCGCAGCCCGACTCCGCTGCAGTGCGCTGGCTCGCCGAGGTGTTTCCCGGCCGCCTCTGGATCGCCGTGGAACTGCTCACGACAGGCCGAGATCGCCGTCGCCTCGAATCACTACAAGTACTAGGCAGCGAACTCGGTCTGCCACTCGTCGCCGCGGGCGACGTGCACATGCACACTCGCAGCCGCCGCGCATTGCAGGACGTCCTCACTGCGACGCGCATCGGCACCACCGTCGATCGCGCAGGGTTTGCGCTTCACCCGAACGGCGAGCGTCACCTGCGCGCGATCCAGCGTCTCGCCGGAATCTATCCGCCGCAACTCATCAAAGCCACGCTCGAGATCGCTGAACGCTGCAACTTCTCGCTCGACGAGCTGCGCTACGAATACCCGCGCGAAATCGTCCCCGAGGGCTACACCCCATCCGGCTGGCTCAGGCGCCTCACGGAGGAGGGCAAGCGCAACCGCTGGCCGGAAGGCGTGCCCGAGCAGGTCGAACGGCTCATAGCCCACGAACTCGAGCTGATCGAGGAACTGCGCTACGAAGCCTACTTCCTTACCGTGCACGACATCGTGAGCTATGCCCGCTCGCGCGGCATTCTCTGCCAGGGCCGTGGCTCCGCAGCCAACTCCGCCGTCTGCTTCTGCCTCGGTATCACCGAGGTCGATCCGGCGCGTATGTCGCTGCTGTTCGAGCGCTTCATCTCGCGTGAGCGCAACGAGCCGCCCGACATCGACGTGGATTTCGAGCACGAACGGCGCGAGGAAGTGATCCAGTACATCTACGCAAGATACGGCCGCCACCGTGCCGCGCTCACGGCCACCGTGATCTGCTACCGGCCGCGCAGTGCACTGCGCGACGTGGCGAAGGCGATGGGCCTCGATGCACTGCAGGTCGAGGCGCTCGCCCGTTCCATGCAGTGGTGGGACGGCTCCAGCATCGACGAGACCCGTGTGCGCGAAGCGGGACTCGACCCGGAGAGCCCGGTGCTGGCGCGCGTGCTCGCACTGGCCCGTGCGCTGCTCGGCTTCCCGCGCCATCTCTCGCAGCACGTCGGCGGTTTCGTAATCGCACGCGACCTGCTCGAGGAACTGGTGCCCGTCGAGAACGCGGCGATGCCCGATCGCACCGTCATCCAGTGGGACAAGGACGACCTCGACGCGCTCGGGCTGCTCAAGGTGGACGTGCTCGGCCTCGGCATGCTCGCCGCGATCCGCCGCGCATTCAGCTTGATCGAGGGGTTCCGCGGCAAAGCCTGGGCTCTTGCCACGGTGCCGGCGGAGGACCCCGCCGTCTACGACATGATCGGCCACGCCGACACGGTAGGCGTGTTCCAGATCGAATCGCGCGCGCAGATGGCGATGCTGCCGCGGCTGCGGCCGCGCTCCTTCTACGATCTCGTCATCGAAGTGGCAATCATCCGCCCGGGCCCGATCCAGGGCGACATGGTGCATCCCTACCTGCGCCGGCGCAGCGGCGTTGAACCCGTCACATACCCGAGCCCGGAGGTCGAGGGCGTGCTGCAACGGACGCTCGGCGTGCCGATCTTCCAGGAGCAGGTGATGCAGCTCGCGATCGTCGCGGCCGGTTTCACGCCCGGCGAGGCCGACCAGCTGCGCCGCGCGATGGCGGCATGGAAGCGCAAGGGCGGGCTCGGCCACTTCGAGGAGCGGCTCATCAGCGGCATGCGCGAGCGCGGTTACGAGGAGGAATTCGCGCGGCAGATCTTCCGGCAGATCCTCGGCTTCGGCGAATACGGCTTCCCCGAGTCGCACGCGGCCAGCTTCGCGCTGCTGGTCTACGTGTCGGCGTGGCTCAAGAAGCACGAGCCTGCCGCTTTTACGGCAGCGCTCATCAACAGCCAGCCGATGGGGTTCTACGCGCCCTCGCAACTGGTGCAGGACGCACAACGCCACGGAGTCGAGGTGCGTGGAGTGGAGGCCGGAGTAAGCGAGTGGGACTGCACGCTGGAGCAAGGCGCGGACGGTGAGCCGTCGTTGCGCCTGGGGCTGCGGCTAGTCAAGGGATTCCCGGCGGTAGCGGCGTCGCGGCTGGCGGAGGCGCGCCGTCAGGCGCCGTTCACGAGCATCCAGGAACTCGCGGAGCGCGCCCGCCTCGATCGCCGCGAACTCGGCTACCTGGCGGCAGCAGGGGCGCTCGAGAAGCTGTCGGGCCATCGGCATCGTGCTGCGTGGAACGTGGCCGGCGTCGAGGATCCGCTGCCCCTGATGCCGCAGCCGCGCATCGCGGAGGGCATCCCGCTGCTGCGGGCACCGCGCGAGGGCGAGGACATCGTCGCCGATTACACCCACACCGGGCTCACGCTGCGCCGGCACCCGATCGCGCTGCTGCGCCCGCAACTCGAGGCGAAAGGCATGTTGAGCGCCGTGCGGCTGCGCGAACTGCAGCACGGTGCCCACGTGCGCACGGCCGGCCTCGTGATCACCCGCCAGAGGCCCGGCAGCGCGATGGGCGTGACGTTCGTCACGCTCGAGGACGAGACCGGCCAGGTCAACCTGATCGTGTGGCGCAACGTGGCAGAGCGCCAGCGCCAGGCGCTGATCGGCTCACGACTGATGGGCGTGGCGGGGGAACTGCAGGTGGAGGGCGAGGTGCTGCACGTGATCGCGCATCGGCTGGTGGACCTGAGCCGTTGGCTCGGCCGGTTGAGCGCGCGCTCGCGCGATTTCCACTAGCTGCGCGGAGTCAGGCTTTGCGCGGCCTGGGGCGGTCGCCCACGTCGTAATCTTCGAAGTCGCTGAGGAGCTCCGAGGTGTGCTTCTGCTCGCGCAGGCGCTCGAGCTTGCGCCACGCCGGTTCGACGCCGCGCGGGGCGCCGCGCTTGCGCTTGTCGAGATCCTGCATGAGGCGGTCGACGTCGAGCGATTCCTCGTCGCTGCTGACGTCTTCGCTGTCCTCATCCTCGAACTCGTCTGACTCTGGCTTCTCGCTCATCGAAAAACCCGCGGCCTGTCTCCATCCGGGACCTTGAGAGGCGGCTTTTTATACTTCGCCCCCGTGGCGTCGGCAAGAGCGTATTGGTGCCGGCTCCCTCTAATGCAGCAGGGCGGCCATGCAGCGGCGGTAGCCGGCCGCCAGATCGTCCTGCGGCCCAAGTACGTCGAAAGCCAGCAGCAGGCTGCGCCGCGCAAGGTCGTCGCCGAACTTGCGGTCACGGCGCAGCATTTCGAGCCACTCGGCAAGCGCCGTGCCATAGTCGCCCGCCAGCGCATGGTGCGCGGCAAGAGCATGACGTGCCGCGCAATCGGCCGGGTTCTTCTCCAGTGCGGCCCGCAGGGCGACGACGTCGGGCTGCGCGGCCGCCGCCTCCAGGAACGCCAGGCGCGCACGCAGCGACTTGAGCTGCGGGTGTTCGGCCTCGGCCGTGGCGAGCGCCTCGATGGCTGCGGCTGCGCCCTCCAGGTCGCGAGCATCGATCCGGCGGGCAGCCACCTGATCGAGGCGTACGGGATCGGGCTCCGGCTCCGGCGCCGGGACGTCCGGCGCTACGTACTTGTCGAGCAGGGCACGGATGGCCTGCTCCGGCTGCACGCCGACCAGCTGTTCCGCCACCTCGCGGTCGTGGATCAACAACAGGGTGGGGATGCTGCGGATGCCGAAATGCTGGGCGATCTGCTGCTGTTCGTCGGTATTGACCTTGGCGAGGATGAACCGTCCGCCATAGTCGTCGGCCAGCCGGTCGAGCAGGGGCATCACGGTCTGGCAGGGGCCGCACCAGGGGGCCCAGAAATCGACCAGGACGGGCTTCTCCGCCGAGGCTTCCACCACAGCGGGCATGAAGTTCTCGAGGGTGGCGACGATCTTGTACGGTGCTTCGGCCATTCACGTTCCTCCCGGGACCCCGCATTGTTCGAAATGAACCTGGCAGGATGCAAGCGGGCCGCAAGGGTTCATTTGCTGCGTCATATTCAATAGGTTGAATCGACACCGATTTTCACTATACTCGCGCGCCAATTTTGCCCCCATAGCGTCAAGGAGACGCGCGATGACCAAAATTCATGCCTGCCTGCCTGCCTGCTTGCCGGTGCCGCTCTGCTGGGCGCCTCTGTTCCTGCCCTCGCCGACTGGACGGGCAAGGGCAACGTCGGCGCGTCGTTTGCCTCCGGCAACAGCGAGAACCAGTCCGCGAGCGCGGCGATCGAGCTGAAAGACAAGGTCGATCAATGGACGCACACGGTCGGCTTCGCCGGCAACTACGGCAATGACGGCGGCATCACCACCGCCCAGCGCTGGGAATTGCGCGGCCAGACGCAATACGATTTCACGCAACGCGCGTACTGGTTTGGTGCCGCCCGTTACGAGGACGACCGCTTCAGCTCCTATGACTTCCAGGCCTCGCTCTCCGGCGGTCTCGGCTACAGGATCATCGACACCGACCGCACCAAGTTCTGGGTCCAGGGCGGTCCCGGTTACCGCTACGCGGAACTGCAGGACACGGGGGAATCCGAGGATGGCGTGATCTTCCGTGGCGACCTCGGTTTCGAGCACCAGATCACCGAGACGACCAAGATCGTCGAGCGGTTCCTGGTCGAAACGGGCTCGTCGAACACCTACCTGCAGAACGACCTGGGGCTCGAAGTCACGATTGCCGGCGCCCTCGGGCTGCGCGTGGGGTACCAGGTGCGCCACAACACGGACGTGCTGCCCGGCATCGAGAAAACGGACACCCTGACGACGGTCGGTCTGCTGTACGAAACCAAGTAAAGGGCCTCCAGTACGCCAGGCCCGCGGGTAGTCAACCCGCGGGTCCGCGCAATTGGCTAGAATCCGCGCTTCACCTTCCGGAGCGCCGATTCCATGGCAGCACCCACGGGCGAAGGAACTTCGCCAGGTTTCCTGTTCGCCGACTCGGACGACTTCCTCACGGCGGTGGGGCGCGCGATCAACGTAGACTTCCTCGGCGACGAGGAGCGCATCATGCGGCGGCTGGCCGACGCGGCGCGGCTCGATCCGGCCATGCACGACGCGGTGCAGGTGACGGCCAAGCAGCTGGTCGAAGCCGTGCGCAAGGCGCCCGCGAGCAAGACCGGTCTGGACGCCTTTCTGCGCCAGTACGACCTGTCCTCCCAGGAAGGCGTGATCCTGATGTGCCTCGCCGAGGCCCTGCTCAGGATTCCCGACGACGAGACGGCCGACCGCCTGATCGCAGACAAGTTGCGCGCGGGCGACTGGGCGAGCCACCTGGGCGACAGCCAGTCGCTGTTCGTCAATGCTTCGACCTGGGGCCTGATGCTGACCGGCCGGATCGTCCGGCTCGACCCGAACGACATCGCCGCGCCCTCGGGTGCCATGGGCCGCGTCGTCGGCCGGCTTGGCGAACCCCTGGTGCGAGGGGCGATGCGGCAGGCCATGCGCATCATGGGGCACCAGTTCGTGATGGGTCGCACCATTGCAGAGGCGCTCGACAATTCGCTCACCGGCAGTAATCGTCGCTACCGCTATACGTTCGACATGCTCGGCGAAGCCGCACTCACCAGCGCGGACTCCGAGCGTTATTACCAGTCGTATCGCAGCGCCATCGGCGCGCTGAAGAGCCGCGTGAGCGAATACGCGGACGAAGAGGCTCGTCCCAGCATTTCGGTGAAGCTGTCGGCAATGTATCCGCGCTTCGAGCGCTCGCACCGCAAGCAGGTGCTGGCCGACCTCACGCCGCGCCTGGTCGATCTTTGCCTGCTGGCACGCGATGCCGGCATTGCGCTGACGCTCGATACCGAAGAATCGGAGCGGCTGGAAATCACGCTCGAATTGCTCGAAGCGATCTGCCGCGAGCCGAAGCTCGCAGGCTGGTCCGGTTGCGGCATTGCGGTGCAGACGTACCAGAAGCGGGCGATGCCCGTGCTGCGCTACCTGATCGGCATGGCACGCGAGACGCAGCGCATGCTGCACGTGCGTCTGGTCAAGGGCGCCTACTGGGACAGCGAGATCAAGCGCGGACAGGAGCGCGGGCTGCCTGGCTATCCCGTGTTCACGCGCAAGACGAACACCGACGTGTCCTACCTTGCATGCGCGCGACTGGTGCTCGACGAGGGCCCGGAGCTGTACCCCCAGTTCGCCACGCACAACGCGCACACGGTCGCCGCGGTGTGGCACCTCGCCAGGAACAGTGGCCGCGAGTTCGAGTTCCAGAGACTGCACGGCATGGGTGAGGATCTGTACACCGAAGTGACCCGCGCGGACGCGCTGAACGTCCCGTGCCGTGTCTATGCCCCGGTGGGCGAGCACGAAGACCTGTTGCCGTACCTGGTGCGCCGCCTGCTCGAGAACGGGTCGAATACGTCGTTCGTGAACCGCATCGTCAACGAGAACGAAGCGGTGGACAGCATCGTCGCCGATCCGGTTCGCACGCTCGATGCGTACGAGCAGGCACCCCATCCGCGCATCCCGCAACCTGCGGACATCTATGCGCCCGAGCGCCGGAATTCCGGCGGCCTGCAACTGGCCGATGGAGCGGTGCTGCGCGATCTTGCGGATCGCATGGAGAAGGTATCGCGTCGCCCGTGGGTCGCTGGACCGCTCATTGCCGGCCGTGAGTTCGAGGGCCCCTCGGACTCCGTACGCAACCCGGCCAACACTGCCGAGGTGGTCGGCAATGTCGCTTCCGCATCGCGCGACCAGGTCTACGAGGCCATTGCCATCGCCGCGCGCGCGCAACCGGACTGGGAGGCCACGCCGGCCGAGGCTCGCGCCAGGGCGCTGGACAACGCAGCGGATCTCTTCGACGCGAGCCTTCCGGAACTCATCGCCATGTGCGTGCGCGAGGCCGGCAAGACCGTCCCCGACAGCATCGCCGAGGTGCGGGAGGCGGTCGATTTCCTTCGCTATTACGCGGCGCGTGCTCGCGCGGATTTCGGCGCGCCGGTGCGCATGCCGGGGCCGACGGGCGAGAGCAATGAGTTGTCGCTGCGTGGCCGCGGCGTGTTCGCGTGCATCAGCCCGTGGAATTTCCCGCTCGCCATTTTCACAGGGCAAGTGGCCGCCGCATTGGCTGCCGGCAATGCCGTGATCGCCAAGCCCGCCGAGCAGACGCCTCTCATCGCAGCGCAGGCCGTGCGCTTGCTGCTGCAAGCCGGCATTCCTCCCGACGTGCTGCACTTCCTGCCGGGCGACGGTGCCGTGGTTGGTGCCGCTGCGGTGTCGGACGCGCGTATCGCGGGCGTAGCCTTCACCGGCTCCACCGACACGGCGAAAATTATCCATCGTGCGCAGGCCAATCGCGAGGGCCCGATTCCGGTGCTGATCGCGGAGACCGGCGGACAGAACGCCATGATCGTCGACAGTTCGGCCTTGCCGGAACAGGTCGTCCTCGATGCGGTGCTGTCCTCGTTCAACAGCGCGGGCCAGCGCTGTTCGGCGCTGCGCGTGCTTTGCGTCCAGGAGGACATCGCGCCCAAGGTGCTGCGGTTGCTCGCCGGGTACATGGAAGAACTCATCGTCGGCGATCCGGCGTTGCTTGAAACCGACGTCGGGCCGGTGATCGACGAATCCGCACGTGGCATGCTCGAAGGGCACGTCCGCGAAATCACCAAGAGCGCGCGCTGGCACCATCGCCTGAAGCTGAGGGAAGCCACCCGGCGCGGCACGTTCGTCGCGCCGCTCGCAGTGCAGATCGACTCGCTGTCGGTCCTGCAGCGGGAATGGTTCGGGCCGATCCTGCACATCCTCCCGTACAAGGCGCGCGATCTCGAGGCGCTGGTCGATGCGGTCAACGCCACGGGTTTCGGGCTCACCTTCGGCATCCACAGCCGTATCGACAGCACCGTCAAGCGGGTGGCAGCGCGGGTCAGCGCCGGTAACGTCTATGTCAATCGCAACATGATCGGCGCCGTCGTCGGCACCCAGCCGTTCGGCGGCTGCGGCCTCTCGGGCACCGGTCCGAAGGCGGGCGGTCCGCGTTACCTGCTGCGTTTTGCACACGAGCGCACGATGACGATCAACACTTCTGCGGTCGGCGGCAACGCGTCGCTGCTGGCGATGGAATGAACCTCAGCGTCCTCGATATCTTCAAGATCGGGGTAGGCCCCTCGAGTTCGCACACCATGGGGCCGATGAATGCAGCCGCTGCGTTCGCAGCCGATCTGGAGCGAGTCGGCGCACTGGAGCGCACCGCCAAAGTGGTGGCGCAGGTATACGGCTCGCTCGCGCTCACCGGGCACGGGCACTGTACCGACCGGGCGATCCTGCTTGGCCTCGAGGGCAACCGCCCCGACACGATCGATCCGGCGGAGATGGAGCCGTCGCTCGAGCGCATTCACTCGACGTCGCGCCTGCGCCTGCTGGGTCGGCACGAGATCGACTTCGACGAGCCAATGGACCTGCTTTTTCATCGCGACCAGATTCTGCCGCTGCATCCCAACGGCATGCGCTATTCGGCACTGGACGCAGCGGGGCAGGTATTGCATCGCGAAGAGATCTATTCGACCGGCGGCGGCTTCATCGTGCGCGCGGCGGACTTCGGCCGCGAACCGGCAGGCGCGAGCGAGGTGCGGTTGGCTCACCCGTTCACGTCAGCCCGGGAACTCCTGCAGTGGGCGCGCGAACTCGGCCTCGAATTGCACGAAGTCATCCTGGAGAACGAGCGCTTCTTCCGGCCGGACAGTGCGACCCGTGCGGCGTTGCTGCATCTCTGGTCCGTCATGGAAGCCTGTATACAACGCGGATTTCTCGCTACCGGACTGCTGCCCGGAGTGCTGAAGGTGCGCCGCCGCGCCGCGCGGTTGCACCGCGTGCTGGTCGAATCCTCGGAGCAGCGCCCGCTCGACGTCATGGACTGGGTGAATGCGTTTGCCCTCGCGGTCAACGAGGAGAATGCGGCGGGCGGGCGCGTCGTTACGGCTCCCACCAACGGCGCGGCCGGAATCGTCCCGGCGGTCCTTGCCTACTACCGCCGCTTCGAGCCCGGTGCCAGCGACGACGGGCTGGTGCGTTTTTTGCTCGTCGCCGGCGCGATCGGCATGCTCTACAAGCGCAACGCCTCGATCTCCGGCGCCGAGATGGGATGCCAGGGCGAAGTGGGCGTGGCCTGCTCGATGGCTGCCGCCGGCCTGGTGGCCGCGCTGAACGGCACCAACGAGCAGGTCGAGAACGCGGCCGAGATCGGCATGGAGCACAACCTCGGCCTCACGTGCGACCCGATCGCAGGACTCGTGCAGGTGCCCTGCATCGAGCGCAATGCGATGGGCGCGGTCAAGGCGATCAATGCGGCGCGGCTCTCGCTGCGCGGCGACGGCACGCACAAGGTGTCGCTCGACCAGGTCATCGCCACCATGCGCCAGACGGGGCACGACATGTCCTCGATCTACAAGGAGACGAGCCAGGGTGGCCTGGCCGTCAACGTTCCGGAGTGCTGACGGCGGGAGGCACGACGATGGCAGCCAATTCGCAGGGCAGGGTGGTCGTGGTGACGGGCGCGTTCGGTGTGCTCGGCGCGGCAGTGGCCCGCACCTTCGCCGCGCGCGGCGCGCGCGTTGCGCTCGTCGATGTGGCGCCACAGCCGTCGGTGGAGCTCGCTGCGGAGTTCAGCCGCGGCCACCTGCTGCTCGGCGGCGTCGATCTGGCGGACTTCGAGGCGAGCCGCAAGGCCATGGCGGCGATCTCGATGCGCTTCGGCGGTATCGACGTGCTGGTCAACGTCGCGGGTGGCTTTCGCTGGGAGAAGCTCGAAGACGGCGACGTCGAGACCTGGGACCAGCTGTACGCGATGAACCTGCGCACGGCGGTGCTGAGCTGCAAGGCGGCGCTGCCTGCGCTGCTCGAGCGTCCGACCGGCCGCATCGTCAACATCGGAGCGGGTGCGGCCGCGAAGGCGGGGCTCGGCATGGGCGCGTACACGGCATCCAAGGCCGGCGTGCAACGCCTGACGGAGGCGTTGTCCGAAGAATTCAAGCACCGCGGCATCACGGTGAATGCGATCCTGCCGGGCACGATCGATACGCCGCGCAATCGCCTCGACATGCCCGATGCGGATTTCTCGCGCTGGGTAGCGCCGGAGTCCATCGCCGAGGTGATCGCCTTCCTCGCGTCCGACGCAGCGGCGGCCATTACCGGTGCGGCGATCCCGGTGTTCGGGCGAGGTTGATCGACTGCTGGGGTCGCCCTCAGGCGAGGTTCCTGGGGTAGTCGAAGTCTTCCTCGCGGCCCTGTCCCCAGTCGAGTTCGCGCCAGTCGCTTACGTCGAACAACGCGGTAAATACGCCACAGGTCGGCAGGTTGTCGATCTGTTCCCCGGCGGAGAGACGATTCGCGAACTCAGTGATCCCCGGATTGTGGCCGAACACCATCAGGTGGCCGACCGTGCCCCCCAGTTCGCGGACGACCGTCAGCATGTCCGGCGCCGAGGCCAGGTACAGACGCTCGTCCTGCCGCACGTGGCTCGCCGGCACCTTCAGTTCGTGCGCCATGATCGTCGCCGTGGTCACGGCACGCACCGCCGGGCTGGTCAGTATCGACTCCGGCTTCAACTTGCGCGCACGCAGGCGCCGCGCCATCTCGGGTGCGTCGCGCTGGCCGCGCCTGTTGAGCACGCGGTCCCAGTCCTGCTGGTCCGGCAGCGACCAGTCTGATTTCGCGTGGCGCACCAGTGTCAGCCGTTTCATGGCTCGGCCCCCACTTCGACGACGCCATCTACGACGCGTGTCGGATAACTGCGGACGGGCTCGTAAGCGGGGGGCGTGAGGGCGCGGCCGGTGCGCAGGCAGAAGCGTGCGCCGTGGCGGGGGCAGATCACCTGGTGATCGTCGATCTCGCCGCCGGCAAGGCCGCCGCCGTCGTGCGTGCAGACGTCGTCGATCGCGAAGAACTCGCCGCCGATGTTGTAGACGGCGACGAAGGCACTATCGATCTCCAGTGAGGCGTAGTCGCCGGGCGCGATGTCCGCGGCCGCGCCGACGCGGAGCCAGGTAGTCACAACGCGTAGCGCCCGGCGGCGGGACCCGGGACAGAACCGGTTCGCCGGGCCGTGCGAGGCATGGACGCCGAGCCCGGAGCCCCCATGGACGGGTTTACGGCGTCCCGGCGCACCGGGTTGTGTTCCGGGTCCCGTTGCCGCATCGCGCGAGCCATGGTTGCTACATCATCCCCGTCTGCAGGCGAGCGGCCTCGGACATCATCGACTGGCTCCACGGCGGGTCGAACACCAGTTCGACGTCGGCGCGTTTCACCGTCGGGATGACCCCGACCTTTTCGCGCACGTCGGCCACCAGCACGTCACCCATGCCGCAGCCGGGCGCGGTGAGCGTCATCTTGATCTCGAGCACGCGTCCATCCACCTCCGGCAGCACGTTGCACTCGTAGACGAGGCCGAGATCGACGATGTTGATCGGGATCTCCGGGTCGTAGCAACCCTTCATCTGCTGCCACGCGAGCTCGCGCACGTCTTCGTCGCTTGCGTTGGGCGGCAGTTCCGGCGTCTCCACCGGTTCCTTGCCGAGGGCCTCGGCATCCTTGCCGGCAATGCGGAACAGATTGCCCTCCACGTACACCGTGAAACTGCCGCCGAGCGCCTGGGTGATGTACCCGGTCTGGCCCTGGCGCAGTTTCACGTTGATGCCGGCGGGGACGATGATCGCGTCCACGTCGCGCGTGAAGGTCACTGGTTCGTTGTCGGCTCGATACACGTGGGGTCCCCGCTCGCTGTCGTCACTCGGTCTTCACCGGTTCGTCCTGCTGGTGCAGGGCGGCGTCCAGCGTGTGCCAGCACAGGCTCGCGCACTTGACCCGGGCGGGAAACTCCCGCACGCCGGATAGCGCGCCGAGTTTGCCGAGGCTGGGCAGGTCCACGGCCACGTCGTCCCGCGTCAGCAGATCGTGCATGGACTTAAAGAGCCTTTCAGCCTCCGGCACCGTCCTGCCCTTGATGCTCTCGGTCAGCAGGGACGCGGAGGCGACCGAGATCGCGCAGCCGCTGCCATGGAAAGACACGTCGCTGATCCGATCGCCATCCAGCTTCACGTACACCGTAAGCTTGTCCCCGCACAGCGGGTTGTAGCCGTCGGCGTGCCGATCCGCATCCGGCATCGCGCGGAAATTACGCGGGTTGCGGTTGTGGTCGACGATCACGTCGCGGTAGAGGTCCTTGAGGTCCATCAGCCGAGCATCTCCCGGGCGACCTGCAGCGCGGCGACGAGCCGATCGACTTCGTCGCGGGTGTTGTAGAAGGCGAACGAGGCCCGCGCGGTGGCGGGCACCCCGAAGAAGTCCATCACGGGCATGGCGCAGTGATGACCCGTGCGGATCGCCACGCCCTCGTGATCGAGAATGGTGCCGAGGTCGTGCGGATGAATGTTTTCGATCGTGAACGAGGCCACCGCAGCCTTCTCGCGCGCGGTGCCGATGAAACGCAGGCCGGGAATCGCGCTCAGCTGCCGGGTGGCGTAGTCGAGGAGCGCGTGCTCCGCTGCCGCGATGCGATCCAGGCCGAGGGCTTCCAGGTAGTCGACGGCGGCGCCGAGTCCGATGGCGCCCGCGATATGCGGTGTGCCCGCCTCGAACTTGTAGGGCAGCTCGTTGTAGATCGTCCTGGTGAAACTCACGGCGAGGATCATGTCGCCGCCGCCCTGCCAGGGCGGCATCTCGCGCAGCAGCGCTTCGCGGCCGTACAGAATGCCGATGCCCGTCGGGCCGCACATCTTGTGGCCGGAGAAGCAGTAGAAGTCGCAGTCAAGCGCCTGCAGGTCCACCTTGAGGTGCGGCACCGCCTGCGCGCCGTCGAGCAGCACCGGAATGCCCCGCGCTCTTGCCGCACGCACGAAGTACTCCACGGGCACGATGGTGCCGAGCGCATTCGAGACATGGGTGAGTGCCAGCAGCCGGGTGCGGGGTGACAGCAGGTGTTCGAAAGCGTCGCAATCGACTTCGCCCGCGAGGTTGATCGGAATCACCTTCAGCGTGGCGCCCGTCTGCTCGCAGACCATCTGCCACGGTACGATGTTGGCGTGGTGCTCCAGCCACGAAATGAGGATCTCGTCGCCGGGGCCAAGCCGCGGGCGCGCGTAGCTCTGTGCCACCAGGTTCACGGCCTCGGTGGTGCCGCGCACGAATACGATCTCCTTCGTCGAGCGGGCATTCACGAACCGCCGCACTTTCTCGCGAGCGCCTTCGAACAGGTCGGTCGCCTGCTGGCTCAGCGTGTGCACGCCGCGGTGCACGTTGGCGTGGGTGGTTTCGTAGTAGCGGGAGATCGAGTCGATCACGACCTGCGGACGCTGGCTGGAAGCGGCATTGTCCAGGTAGGTGAGCGGCTTGCCGCGCACGGTCTGTGCCAGCACCGGGAATTCACGGCGGATGGCCGCGACGTCGAGTGGGGCCCGGGTGCCTGGGGTCGCCAGAGCCGTGCGGGGCGCCGCTCTCATGGCCGCTGCTCCAGCAGGCGCACGAGACGCCCGTCGAGTTCATCGTGCACCAGGCTGGCGAGCGGGGCGAGGTCGATGCGTGACAGCACGGCGCCGGTGAAGGCTCGCGTGAGCGCGCTGCGGGCCTCGGACTCCGACAGGCCGCGCGAGCGCAGATAGAACATCGCAGCCGGGTCGAGCTGGCCCGTCGTGGCGCCGTGGCTGCACTGCACGTCGTCGGCGTAGATTTCGAGTTCTGGCTTGGTATCGATCTCGGCGCCCGGGGTCAGCAACAGGTTGCGGCTCGACTGCCGGGCATTCGATTTCTGCGCGCCCTCGTGTACCACGGACTTGCCGTTGAACACGGCGCGACCGCGGTTGGCGGCGACGCCGCGATAATCCTGCAGGCTGCGAGTCTCGATCGCGCGATGCGCGACATGCACGTGGGTATCCAGGTGGCGCGCGCCATCGGCGACGAACAGGCCAGTGATGTCGGCTTCGGCCGCGCGGCCAGCCAGCGCCACGTTGAGGTCGAGGCGCGCGAGGGCCGCGCCGAGTTGCGAGTCGCGCACTGCCAGGCGCGCACCGGCCCCGACGCTGGCGTCGAAGCGCTCGATGTGGAACGTGCGGCTGCTCGCCGCCTGCAGCCGGTAGGCGTGCAACTCGGCACCATCCGCCAAATCGACGTCCACGACCGCTGCGACGAAATGCTCCGCGGCATCGTCGCCCGTGTAATGGAGCACGATGCGCGCCAGGCTGCCGGCCCCGAGTCGCACGACGATGCGCGGGTACGACATCGTGGCCGCGGCTCCGGCCGCGATGACGACCACGTGCAGCGTACCCTCGCAGCGCACGCCGGCATCGATTTCGATGAGCAGGGGGTCCGTGCTCATGGCGGCATTGAGGGCCGCAAAGCGCTCGGTTCCGCCACCGGTGGGCCAGCGCGACACGGCCGCGGCAACGGCATCGTCGGCGCGAGGTTCGGCGAGCGTGCGCACCTGCACACCCTGTGGCAGGGCGGTAAGGTTCGCGAGGTCGTCGCGCGCGTGGCCGTTGACCAGCACGACGCGGTATGCACCGAGCGCGGCCGGCAGGGCCACGGCAAGGTCGAGCGCGGCCTGGCGGGCGGCCGGCGCAAAACGGCGGTTCTCCAGGCGCCGCAGGCTCGTGTACTTCCAGGCCTCCTCGCGGGAGCCGGGAAAGCCGAGTTCGGCAAACCGGGCAAACGCGGCCGAACGCCGGGCCGCCGACCCGCGCAGCGACGGCCGGAGGGCCTCGAAGGCCTCCCGGTACTGCGCCGTGACCGGTGTGCGGGCCGGCTCGCTCATGCGGCGCTCGCCTCCTGCTTGACCCAGTCGTAGCCGCGGCGCTCGAGCTCGCGCGCGAGGCTCTTGTCCCCGCTCTTCAGGATGCGGCCGTCCGACAGGACGTGCACGAAGTCCGGCTCGATGTAGTCGAGCAGGCGCTGGTAGTGCGTGACCAGCACGATCGCGCGATCCGCCGAGCGCAGGCTGTTGACGCCGCTCGACACGATGCGCAATGCGTCGATGTCGAGGCCGGAATCCGTCTCGTCCAGCACCGCCAGCTTCGGTTCGAGCAGCGCCATCTGCAGGATCTCGTTGCGCTTCTTCTCGCCCCCGGAGAAACCTTCGTTCACCCCTCGGCTCAGGAAGCTCTCGTCCATCTGCATCAGCTGCATCCTGTCACGCACCAGCGCGAGGAACTCGAACGCGTCGAGCTCGGCCTCGCCACGCTGCTTGCGCACGGCGTTGAGGGCCGCCTTGAGCAGGTAGGCGTTGTTGACGCCCGGGATCTCAACCGGATACTGGAATGCGAGGAAGACGCCCTCGCGCGCGCGTTCCTCCGGCGGCAGGGCGAGGAGGTCATGGCCCTGGTAGGTGACGGTGCCCTGGGTGACATCGACACCCTCGCGGCCGGCCAGCACGCTGGCGAGCGTGCTCTTGCCCGAACCGTTCGGGCCCATGATGGCGTGCACTTCGCCCGCCCGGACCTCGAGGTTGAGTCCCTTGAGGATCTTGCGGGCGCCGATCCGGGCGTGCAGGTCGCGGATGCTGAGCATGAACTGGACTCTCGGGGTAACGGTTCAGCCGACGGCGCCTTCGAGGCTCACCGCGAGCAGGTTCTGGGCCTCGACCGCGAACTCCATCGGCAGCTCCTTGAACACTGCCTTGCAGAAGCCGTTCACGATCATGTTGACCGCGTCTTCCTGGGAGATGCCGCGGGCACGGCAGTAGAAGAGCTGGTCATCGGCGATCTTAGAGGTGGTGGCCTCGTGCTCGACGACCGCCGTGGGATTCTTGATCTCCATGTACGGGAAGGTGTGCGCGCCGCACTGGTCACCCATGAGCAGCGAGTCGCACTGCGTGTAGTTGCGCGCGCCTTCGGCCGAGGGCAGCACCTTCACCAGGCCGCGGTAGGTGTTCTGGCCGCGGCCGGCGGAAATGCCCTTCGAGACGATCGTGCTGCGCGTGTTGCGCCCGATGTGGATCATCTTCGTGCCCGTATCGGCCTGCTGGTAGTGGTTCGCCAGCGCCACGGAGTAGAACTCGCCGACCGAGTTGTCGCCCGTGAGCACGCAGCTCGGATACTTCCAGGTGATCGCCGAACCGGTTTCGACCTGCGTCCAGCTGATGCGCGAATTGGCGCCGCGGCATTCACCGCGCTTGGTCACGAAATTGTAGATGCCGCCAACCCCGTTCTCGTCGCCCGGATACCAGTTCTGCACGGTCGAGTACTTGATGCTCGCATCGGCGAGGGCGACCAGTTCGACCACGGCCGCGTGCAGCTGGTTCTCGTCGCGCATCGGCGCGGTGCAGCCTTCGAGATAACTCACGTGGGCGCCTTCCTCGGCGATGATGAGCGTGCGCTCGAACTGGCCGGTCTTGGCCGCGTTGATGCGGAAGTATGTCGAGAGCTCCATCGGGCAGCGCACGCCCTTCGGGACATGGACGAACGAGCCGTCCGTGAACGCGGCGGAGTTCAGCGTGGCGAAGAAGTTGTCCGTGTAGGGCACGACGCTGCCGAGGTACTGCTCGATCAGTTCGGGGTGGCTGAGCACCGCCTCGGAAAATGGGCAGAAGATGACCCCCGCCCTGGCGAGCTTGTCCTTGAACGTCGTGGCTACCGAGACACTGTCGAAGACCGCGTCCACCGCCACGCCCGCCAGGCGGGCTCGCTCGTGCAGTGGCACGCCGAGCTTCTCGTAGGTCCGCAGCAGCTTCGGGTCCACTTCGTCCAGGCTCTTCGGCCCGTCCGTCCGCGCCTTGGGCGCGGAATAGTACGAGATGCCCTGGTAGTCGATCGGCGCAATGCGCACGTGCGCCCAGTCGGGCTCGTGCAGGGTGAGCCAGTGACGGAAAGCCTTGAGCCTCCAGTCCAGCATGAACTGCGGCTCGCCTTTCTTGCGCGAGATGAACGTAATGACGTCTTCGTCGAGCCCGGGCGGCACGGTATCGGATTCGATGTCCGTCACGAAGCCGTGCTGGTACTTCCGGGCAACGAGGGCGTCGAGGTCCTGCGGCTTGGTGGACATGCGCGAACCTCAGGCTCGACCGACGCCGCGACCCGCGGCACCATGACGGATCGTGCCGGCGAGTTCTGGACGCCAGACGGCGATGGTCTCCTGGCCCGACAGCTGGGCCAGGGTGATTTCATCGAGCGAGCGTCGGATGGCGCCGTTGATGCGCTGCCAGGCATCGCCGGTGCGGCACGTCGTCTCGAAGTCGCAGGCGCTGTGGTTGCCGCTGCACTCGGTGATGGCGACCGGACCTTCGATCGCATCGATGATCGCGGCGGCGGTGATGCGCGCGGCCGGCCGGGCCAGCTGGTAGCCGCCGCGCGTTCCGCGCTCCGAGGTGACGATGCCGGCGCGGTGGAAGCTCTTGAGCAACTTGCTGACCGTCGGCACGCCGAGACGCGTACGCTCGGCCACCCCGCTGGCGGTGTGCCGCCGCTCGGGCGCCGAGGCGAGGCAGGCGAGGATGACCGTGCCGTAATCCGTGAGTTTGCTGATGCGTAACATGACACAATTCCGAATTGGTACTATTTTAGTCCTATAGGTCCGGGTGTGCCAAGTGCCACCCTGGACGAGGGCCGGGATTGAACCTGTTAGAATTTCTATAGTCGAATCAGGCGCACACGGCGCCGGACTGGGTGGGAGTGGCAGGATGAGCAGGATTCACGTGTCTTTTTCGGGCATCGCCCGGGCCGACGGCGCCCGGGGCCGGGACAGCGTGGCCGCCTGATCCTCCGAGCCGACAGACCGTGAACAAGCACACCGCGCCTGTCGACGGCGCAGCGTTCACCGCGGGCATCGACCACGTGGCCGTCCTGAAGGGCGTTTATTACGCGGTGGACGACAAGCCCGTGTTCACGGGGCTCGACATCGCCATCAGCCGCGGTGCCGTCACGGCCATCATGGGCCCGAGCGGCACGGGCAAGACCACGCTGCTGCGCCTGATCACCGGGCAGATCGAGGCCGACGCCGGTGAGGTGCTCGTGGACGGCATGAACGTCGCGCGCCTGCGCCGCGACGACCTGTACGCCCTGCGCAGGCGCATGGGCATGCTGTTCCAGAATGGCGCGCTGCTGACCGATCTGGATGTATTCGAGAACGTGGCTTTCCCGCTGCGCGAGCACACCCGTCTGCCCGAGCGCCTGATCCGCACGGTGGTGCTCACCAAGTTGCACGCCGTCGGCTTGCGCGGAGCCGCCACCATGCTGCCGCAGCAGCTCTCCGGCGGCATGGCACGTCGCGTCGCCCTGGCCCGCGCGATCGTGATGGATCCGGACATCCTGATCTACGACGAGCCGTTCGCCGGGCTGGACCCGATCTCGATGGGCGTCGTGATGCGCCTGATCCGCTCGCTCAACGACGCGCTCGGTATCAGCAGTATCGTCGTCACTCACGACGTCCGGGAAATCTCGCAGATCGCGGACGCGAGCTATATTCTTTCCGGAGGGCAGGTCGTCGCCAGCGGCACGCCGCGCGAATTGCACGATCACCCGTCGCCCGTCGTCAAGCAGTTCATGGAAGGCCACGCCGACGGCCCGGTGCCTTTCCACTACCCGGCACCGGACTATCGTGAGCAGTTGCTCGGACCGGGGGAGGGCAAGTGAAAGGGGTCATCGCCGAACTCGTCGCAGGCCTCCGCGGCTTCCTGGAGCGCGTCGGCGCACTGGCCCGGTTCTTCGGCCGCCTGTTGTGGCTGACGCCGCGCGGCTTGCTGCAGGTGCGGCTGGTCGTCGAACAGGTCTACAACGCCGGCGCGCTCTCGCTCGTCATCATCATGACCTGCGGCCTGTTCGTCGGCATGGTGATGGGCCTGCAGGGGTACGACCTGCTGCAACGCATCGGATCCGAGGATGCGCTCGGCGTCGGCGCAGCGCTCGCGCTGCTGCGGGAACTTGGCCCCGTCGTCACCGCCTTGCTGTTCGCCGGGCGCGCCGGGACGGCCCTGGCCTCCGAACTCGGCCTGATGCGCGCTACGGACCAGCTCGCGGCCATGGAAATCATGGCCGTGGATCCGATGCGGCGCGTGGTCCTGCCGCGATTCCTCGGTGGCGTGATCGCCATGCCGCTGCTCACGGCCGTCTTCATCACGATCAGCCTGTACGGCGTGCAACTGATCGCCGTCCAGTCTTTCGGCGTCGACCAGGGGCAGTTCTGGTCCCAGATGCGCGGCGCCGTTGAACTCAGCGATATCCGCGAAGGTCTGATCAAGGGCCTGGCCTTCGGGATAGCCTGCAGCTTGATTGCGGTCTTCGAAGGGTACAATGCGCTCCCCACGGCCGAGGGCGTGGGTCAGGCGACGACGCGGACGGTCGTGATCTCCGCGGTCGTGACCCTGATCCTCGATTACATTCTCACGGCCCTGATGCTCTGACGAGAGGCGACCATGCGGCCATCCCGCGCTATCGACATATCAACCGGACTGTTCGTGGTCCTCGGCTTCGCGGCCATTGCGTTCCTGGTGACGCAGATCACGAGCAAGGAAGTCGCGGTACACAGCGATTCCTACCGCCTCAAGGCGCAATTCGAGAACGTCGGCGGGTTGAAGCCCGGCGCGCCGGTCACGATGTCAGGCGTCACCGTGGGTCGCGTCGAGAAGATCATCTACGACATGAAGCTGTTCAAGGCGGTCGTGACGTTGCGCATCGACGAGCATTACAACAGCATCCCGAACGACAGCGATGCGAGCATCCTCACCTCGGGATTGCTCGGGGGCCAGTACATCGGCCTTTCGCCCGGCGGTTCGGAAGAGGTCTTGAAGAATGGCGACCGCATCGAGTTCGTGCAGGACGCGATCGTGCTCGAGAACCTGATCAGCAAGTACTTGTTCAGCCAGGCTGAGAAGACACCGCCAGGCGCGGCGACCCCTGCGGCGCCGCCGGTGCCTGCAGCCAGGGAGTGATCATCCGCATGCGCGCAGCGCTGTTCTCGTCATTGCTGGCCATTGCCGCCCTGGCTCCCTTGCCCTTGCAACGCGCCGTGGCCGCAGATGCCGCGGCTCCGGCTGTCGTGGTGCCCGGCCCCGGACCCCAGGAGATGATGCAGCAGGTCTCGCAGAACCTGCTGAAGGACCTGGACGCCGATCGCGAGATGTATCGCAAGGACCCGAAGCAGGTCCGGGTTCTCGTCGACAAGCACCTGCTGCCGTATTTCGACGTCGATTACTCCGCGCGCCTGGTGCTCGGCAAGTACTGGCGCACGGCCACCGCAGCCCAGCGCCAGCGTTTCGTCGACGCGTTCTACCAGTCCTTGATGCGCAACTACGGCAACGCGATGGCCGAGTTCACCGCCGACCGCCTGAAGATCCTGCCGTTCAAGGGTGATCCTGCCGCGACGACGGCCACGATCCGGACCGAGGTAAAGCGCGACAATGGCCCATCCGTGCCGGTCAACTACAGCCTGCATGCGACGCCAGCGGGCTGGCGCGCATGGGACGTGACGATCGAAGGCATCTCCTACGTCAAGAACTACCGCACCGACTTCGGCGCGGAAATCGAACAGCAGGGCATCGATGCCGTGATCCAGCGGCTCGAGGCGCAGAACGCAGCGGGTGCCCCGGATCCGGCGCTGAACCCGGCGGCGAAGCCCGCCAGGGGCGGCTGACGATGGGGGCCTTTGCGATCGAGCGCAGTGGTCCCGAACGTCTGGTCGTCAGCGGGGCGCTGAGCTTTGCGACCGCCGCGGAGGCCTTGAAGGCCGGACTCCGCCTCATCGGCACAGCGCCGTCCTGCACGATTTGCCTGGCGCAGGTCACTGAAAGCGACAGTGCGGGATTGGCCGTCCTGCTCGAATGGCTCGCCGCCGCGCGCACACGCGGCGCGCGCCTCAAGTACGAAGGCTTGCCGGCTCAGATTCTCGCCGTCGCGCGCATCTCGGATGTACAGGATCTTCTCACCGCGGAGTAGGTTCGCGCGCCAGGCCTGCCGGCTACGGGCCCGGTTCGTCTTCGAAATCTTCCTCGAGCGGTTCTTCCGGCGGATTGCCGTCGTACACCTGGTACTGTCGGCGCTGCAGGTACGCTTCACGGATGAAGGCGTACGGGTCGTAGGTCTGTGCCAGCGTCGCATCGAGCGGCAGGAAACCTGCGCGCGTGTCGAGAATGTTGACCCCGAGCGAAATCCACCGCGTGCTGCCCGGGCTGTACCAACGCAACGGACGCAGGAAATCGTCCGCGATGCGCGCCGGCGCGTCGCGCACAGTGGCGGGGCCAAGGAACGGCAGCATCAGGTAGGGCCCCGCCGGCACGCCCCAGCGCCCGAGCGTCTGTCCGGAATCCTCGTCGTGCAGCGGCAGGTTGGCGCCCGACGCAACGTCGAGCACGCCGCCCCAGCCCAGCGTCGTATTGATCAGCAGGCGCAGCGTGTCCTGCCCGGCCAGCACGACCTTGCCCTGCAACAGCTGGTTGACGATCGTCGACGGGTAGAACAGGTTGGCGAAGAAGTTGCCGACGCCGGTGCGGAACCAGTCGGGCGTCACCTTCACGTACGCTTTCGCCGCTGGCTTCAGCGCCCCTCGGTCGATCGCGTCGTTGAACCGGTACACGCCGCGGTTGAAGGGCTCGATCGGATCGGACTTGACGCGATGTTCCGTGCTGGCACAACCGCCGAGCAGCAATGCAAGAGCCGTCAATGCGGCCTGCTTGAACTTGATCATCCACCCACACCTGCTATGACTGGTTACCCGTTCGGACCCGGACCCTCATCGGAGTCGGGCTTCGGGCGGCCCCAGCCACGTTGCTTGGGCAGTGCCTCGCGCAATTCCTTGAGGCGGGCAACGAAGCGGGCGCGCTGGACGTCGGTGATGCTGGGCACGGAGAGGGCGAGTTCGAGCTGGTTGATTGCCAGCGGCAGGTCGCCGCTCTGGATGTGGTACTCGGCCATGTACGAGTAGGCATCGGCCACGTCGCCGGCGGCATTGGCGGCGAGGGCGGTCAAGCGAATCTGTTCCTGCGTGGGGGGCACGTTATTGAACAGGTCGAGCAGCACCTCGTGCGCCTTCTTCGGCCGCCCGGCCTGCAACAACGCCTCGCCGTAGCGGACCGTGACCGGCACGTTGCGCGGCGCGAGTTCGCGTGCCCGCTCGAGCGTATCGAGCGCGGCGCGCGTATTGCCGGCTGCGAGTTGTGCCTGGCCGAGCGCAGTGTGGAACTGCAGCGCCTCGGGATAAGCCGCGAGCAAGCGCTCGAAAATCGGGACGGCGCCGGCCGCATTGCTGGACAGCAGCTCGGCGAGCCCCTTGCCGTAGATCTGCGCGACCGATGCGTCCGGGTCGTCCACTTTGATCGACGCGTAGTAGTCGCGGGGGCTGGCGCCCGGCGGCGTGCCGAGTACCCGCGCGCGCTCCTTGATCAGCGCGTAGCTCATGCTGTCGTGCACGTTGACCGCCGGGTATTGCACGGCGCGGCCCTTCGACTCCGCGATACGATCGCTCGTCACCGGGTGACTGCGCAGCATCGCCGGGACCTGGTCCGGGCCGAGCTGCGTGCGCCGGAACATCGTCTCGAAAAAGGCGGGCATGGCGTTCGGATCGAATCCGGCCGCGGCCAGCACGCCGATGCCGATGCGATCGGCTTCGCTCTCATTGTCACGCGTGAAGTTGATCTGCGCCTGCGCCGAGAGGCCCTGGACGGCGGCGATGGCACCCATGGTCGCGTCCGAGCCGCCCCCGGCTGCCGCGCCGATCAGGATGGCCGCGAGCATGGCCGCCGTGGACATCAGGCTGGTGCGCGACTGCGCCTCGACGCTGCGGGCAATGTGGCGCTGCGTGACGTGCGAGATCTCGTGCGCGAGCACGCCGGCCAGTTCGCTTTCGTCGCTGGTCTCGAGCAGCAGCCCGGAATTGATACCGACGAACCCGCCCGGCAACGCGAAAGCGTTGATCTCGCGGCTGCCGACCATGAAAAAGTTGAATTGCCGGCTGCTATTGCCGTCGTGGGCCAGGCTCGACAGCCTCAGGCCGAGCGATTGCAGGTATTCGCCGATTTCCGGGTCGTCGAGCACCATGCCCGAGGCGCGCAGATTGCGCATCACCATGCGGCCGATGCTGTATTCGTCCTCGAGGCTGAGCGTGGCCTGCGCGGCAGTGCCCATCTCCGGGAGCTGGTCCTGGATCTCTTCGGAAGCGAGCACGGGTGACGGCAGCGCCAGCCAGGCGGAAGCGCCGACGCCGGCCAGCAGGGCAGTCATCCGGGATGTGGTCGGGCTCATGTGCTGCTCAGACTCGGCTGGGCGACCGGGGTTCCCCGGCCGGCCCATTCTGACCCTCAAAGCGTTTCCGACGCATAGTCCGCCAACCGTGAGCGTTCGCCGCGGGTCAGGGTGATGTGGCCGTAGTGCCGCCAACCGTGGAACCGGTTCACCACATAGGTGAGGCCGGAGGTGGTCTCGGACAGGTAGGGCGTATCGATCTGCGCGATGTTGCCGAGGCAGACGAGCTTGGTGCCCGGGCCCGCACGAGTCACCAGTGCCTTCATCTGCTTCGGCGTCAGGTTCTGCGCCTCGTCGAGGATGAGGTAGCGATTGAGGAAGGTGCGGCCGCGCATGAAATTGAGCGAGCGGATCTTGATCCGGTTGCGCAGCAGGTCGTTGGTGGCCGCGCGTCCCCAGCTGCCGCCTTCCGGACTCTGCGTGAGCACTTCCAGGTTGTCCATCAAGGCGCCCATCCATGGCTCCATTTTTTCCTCTTCGGTGCCCGGCAGGAAGCCGATGTCCTCGCCGAGCGGGATCGTGACGCGAGTCATGATGATTTCGCTGAAGCGGTTGGTCTCGAGCGTCTGCGCAAGGCCCGCGGCCAGCGTCAGCAACGTCTTGCCCGTGCCGGCCGGACCGAGGATCGTGACGAAGTCGATCTCGGGGTCGAGCAGCAGGTTCAGCGCGAAATTCTGCTCGCGGTTGCGCGCGCTGATGCCCCAGATGCCGTGGCGCTCGCCGCGGAAATCGCGCACCACCTCGAGCACCGCTGAATCGTCCTCGATGCGGCGGACGACGGCTTCGATGCCGTGGTCACCCGACTGGTAGACGAACTGGTTCGGGGCCCAGTTCGCAACCATCTTGCCGCGGATCCGGTAGAAGCTGCGTCCGCCCTGCTCGTGCCAGGACTCGAGCTTGCGTCCCGCCTTGTCCCAGAAATTGGCCGGCAGTTCTTCCATGCCGGTGTAGAGCAGGTCCGCATCCTCGATCGTCTTGTCGCTGTAATAGTCTTCGGCGTGCACGCCGATGATCGCGGCCTTGATGCGCAGGTTGATGTCCTTCGAGACGAGCGTGACTTTCGCGCGCGGGTGTTCCTTCTGCAGGGCAAGGGTGTGCGCGAGGATCGCGTTGTCCGCGCCGTGGCCGGGCAGGGTGTCCGGCAGTCCCGTCATGAGGTGCCGCGTCTGGAAGAAGAGCCGGCCGGTCGGCGACTTCTTGCCGCCGTTCACGTATTTCGCGGGCGGCAGTTCGAGGCCGCGATCGATCTGCGGCTTGGCGGCGTTGGCCATCAGCTCGTCGAGGAACCGGCTGACCTGCCGCACGTTGCGCGCGGCCTCGGACAAGCCCTTTTTCCCGGCGTCCAGCTCTTCGAGGACGATCATCGGGATGAAGACGTCGTGCTCCTCGAACCGGAAGATGGCCGAGGGGTCGTGCATCAGGACGTTGGTGTCGAGAACGAAGATTCTGCGCTGGGGCGCCTTCCTGGTGCGGTTGGGCAACGTCAACTCCGGGGTCGGAAAGCTACAGGGGCGACAGGCTGCGGGCAGCAGCGAGGACTTCCTCGGCATGCCCGTCCACCTTGACCTTGCGCCACTCCTGGCGAAGGACGCCCTTGGCATCGATCAGGAACGTGCTGCGCTCGACGCCCAGGTACTTCTTGCCGTACATGCTCTTTTCCTTGTAGACGTCGAAGAGCGTGCAGGCCAGTCGCTTTTCATCGGCGAGCAGCTCAAACGGCAGCTCGAACTTCGCCTTGAACTTCGCGTGCGAGGCGAGGCTGTCCGTCGAGATGCCGACGATTGCCGTCTTCGCCTTCTTGAACTGCAGGTACAGGTCGCGGAAAGCGACGCTTTCCCTGGTGCAGCCGGAGGTGTTGTCGCGCGGGTAGAAATAGATGACCAGATTCTTTCCCGCGGCCGCGGACAGCTGCCACGGCCTGCCACCCGTAGCGGGCAGAGTGAAGCCAGGAACGGTCTTGTCTATGCTGGCGGTCTTGGCGGTCATGCTTGGCTCAGGCCTTCAGTGGCTCCAGGATGGCGTCGAGGTTGAGGTGATCGCAGAGGTCCATGAACTCTTCGCGCAACGCCGCGATGTGGACGCGCGTCGGGACGTGCACGACCATGTACACGGAGAACATCGGGGCACCGGTGTGCGCGGCGTTATAGGTCCGAGTCGAGATGTCGCCGATGTCGATGCCGCGGGAAGAGAAAAACCCCGACAGCGCGTGCAGCACACCAGGCTGGTCGAGGCACACGACATCGACCGTGTAAGACACCATGTCCAGGCGAGGTGGGCGCGGCTCGGTGCGCCGGGTGGTGACGGTGAGGCCGGAGGTTTCGGCGAGCTTGACCAGCTCGGTCTCGAGCTTGGCGAGCGTGTGCCAGTTGCCGGCCACCAGCAGCAGCATGGCAAATTCGTTGCCGAGTGCCGACATCCGGCTTTCGAGCACGTTGCCGCCGCACTCGGCCACCACGCGCGTGACGTCGTAGACGAGACCGGTTCGGTCGCTGCCAAGGGCGGAAATCGCAATCAGTTGCTTCATGGGTCTCTTCTGGGACGAGTGTAACGGGGGAGGCGTCGTGCGTACATGCGATTTTGCCTTGCTTCGTCGCGCAACGCTTCAGTAGCATGCACGGGTCAACGGTCGAGGCAGGCGAATGTTCAAGGGCAGCATCCCCGCGCTCGTGACGCCGATGAGGGCGGACGGGGCTATCGATTTCGACGCCTGGGATCGACTGCTCGATTTCCACGTGCAGGCGGGCACGGACGCGGTCGTCGTCGGCGGCACCACCGGCGAATCGCCAACGCTGGAGCGCACGGAACTCCAGGATCTCGTCCGTCGCGCCAAGGCACGCCTGGCGGGGCGCATCCCCGTCATCGCCGGCAGCGGCACCAATTCCACCGCCAAGAGCATCGCGTTGTCACGGGCAGCCGAGGCGGCCGGTGCGGATGCCTTGCTGCTCGTCACGCCGTATTACAACAAGCCGACGCAGGAGGGACTTTTCCATCACTTCACCGCCGTCGCGAACGCGGTCGGTATTCCAATCATTCTCTACAACGTCCCGGGCCGCACCGGTTGCGACATGCTGCCGGCAACTGTCGCGCGGCTGTCTCAGCATCCGGGCATTGTCGGCGTGAAGGAGGCGACGGGCGATCTGTCGCGTGCCGAACAGATTCTCCAGGGCTCGAAGCAGGGGTTCCTGCTCATCAGCGGCGACGATCCGACTGCCGCGGAGTTGATGCGGCTGGGTGCCTGTGGCGTCATTTCGGTGACGGCCAACGTGGCCCCACGGGCCATGCACGAAATGTGTGCGGCTGCCCTGGCCGGGCGGCACGCGGAGGCGATCGCGACGAACGAGCGGTTGATGCCGTTGCACCTGGCGATGTTCGTCGAGGCGAACCCGATCCCGGTCAAGTGGGCCGTGGCAAGACTCGGGCTGATCGGGCCCGGCATCCGGCTGCCGCTGACGCCGCTTGCGCAGAAGTTCCATGCGGAGGTGGTGGCCGCGATGGCGATTGGCGGCGTGATTCCCGCCGCCGCGTGACGGACGAAGCGCCGTCCGGACTAGCCGATCCGCGGGCTTGCGTGTACCCTTCCGGCCCTTCGGAGCGCGCCGGAGAGGTGGCCGAGTGGTCGAAGGCGCTGGACTGGAATTCCAGTTACATCTTAACGGGTGTACGTGGGTTCGAATCCCACCCTCTCCGCCAGGTCACTCGCCTCTCCCGCTCGCAGCGGGAGAGGCGGGAACGCAATCACAGCACGGCTCATGATGCGCCAACGGCGGCCAGTGACTCCTGGTGGGAGCGCGTCACAGCGGAGGCCAGTCGGCTACGCCGTGCGGTGCTCTGAGGCTATGATTGCCCGATGTCGACTGAGTTGACCCGTCTGCGCCGTCGGCCGCTCCTGGCCCCGTTGCTGATTCCCATGCTCGGGCTGCTGGCAGCCGGGGCGGGTATCTATTGGATCGGTACCTGGGCGCGCACCACCGTGGTCGTGCTGGTACGGCACGCCGAGGCGGCTACCAGCACCATCGGCGATCCGGACCTGAGCCCTGCCGGCGAGAAGCGCGTTGCCGGGCTCGGTGATCTGCTGGCGGACATGCTCGCTCCCGCGAAGGCCGATTACCTGTATGCCGCCGACACGCGCCGCGCCCAACAGACAGCCGCGCCGATCGCCAACCAGTTCAAGTTGCCGATCAACCTGCTGGCGAGCAGCGACTGGGCGGGGTTGGCCGGGCGCATCAAGCGTCAGCACCGCGGCAATACGGTGGTGGTAGTCGGCTACGCAACGACACTGCCGACCGTGCTCAGCCAATTGACCGGCGGCAGTGTCGCGATGGCGGAGGACGGGTTCGACTCGATCTACGTCGTGGTGATCCCGAGTCCAGGCGAGACCCGGGTATTCCGCCTGCCCTACGGTGAGACAGCGGCAGGGAAGGCTGCCAGTAACCTTAAGTAGATTCTTTGAAAAACTATTAAATAACTGAAAATAAACTACTTATTACTGGCGCCGGCCGCAATCGCCTGCTTGACGAACGCCTCGTGTGCCCCGATGCGCAGATCGGCCAGCACCGACTCCTTGATCTTCCCGTCCTTGCCTAACAGGTAGGTGCCACGACGCACCCCGAAGCCGAGCGGGCCATCGAGGTCGTAGGCCTTAACCGCCTTCTTGTCCGGATCGGCCAGCAGCGG
>Ga0315297_10000220_pt1 | contig 31754 bp, 28 predicted proteins | sample YL17G15_0_MG_FD_203628 | JGI IMG/M metagenome (GOLD analysis project Ga0315297, IMG submission 203628) | Sediment microbial communities from Yellowstone Lake, YNP, Wyoming, USA - YL17G15_0 | ecosystem: Environmental > Aquatic > Freshwater > Lake > Sediment | place: USA: Wyoming | collected...
AAGGCAGGTGGAATGAGAGCGGGTTCCGTCTCAGGGTTCTCAGAACAGACCTTCGAGCGTCACAATAAAAGTACGCACGGGGCCAAGATTGCCCAGGAGTTCGACGTAGGAATAGTTCAGCAGGTTGTTGATGGTGAACCCGACACGGAGAGGAACGCCGAGTTTCACCAGGTCGTACGCGGTCCGGAGATCGACGATCTTCACATCGACCCGTTGATCTCCGTTCACGATTGGCGCGAGACGCACCAGGTTTTCGTCTATCCGTTCGATGCGGGAGAGGTACCTGAAATCGGCAACGATTCTCGCGTGTTCCCAGGAGAATTGACCGGATGCGTAGAGCAGATGCCTCGGTCGAAATTTCAGAATGGCGTTCTCATCCAGATCACGCGGCCACGTGTACGTGTAGCCAACGTCCGTCGAGAAAATCCTCTTCAACCACTCCGTCTTAATCCCTGCTTCCAGCCCCTGAATGCGGGCCCTCGTAAGGTTTTCGAATTGGATGACAGGACCGTTGACCTCGACGGGGGAAGCCGGATTCGGCCGATACTTCCTGATATCGACGCTTGGCTCGATGAGATTCCGAAAGTCGTTATTGAAGAGCGCAACATCAACCGAGAGCCTTTCGGCAAAAGTGCGGCTGACGCCAAGCTCGAAGGAATTGCTCTGCTCCACCTTGAGGGCGGTGTTGGGCAATACTGCGACCTGGGAGACGTTAGTGGAGCTTTCAATGTAAAGCTCGCCGATCGCGGGATACCGAAATCCCGAGCCGAATGAGGCACGAATGCTTGTTTCCTTGTCGGGCATGTACACGACACCGAGTTTCGGATTCAACTGCGATGTCGGCGCTAGAACTGAGACCTTTTGCCAATCGAAACGGAGTCCTGCCGTCACCTTGACTCCGGCAGCGGGGGTGATTTCATCCTGCGCATAGAGTGCCGCGCCGACACCAGGATGATTTCCGAAGAGATTCGCAGAGACGCGGTCGTAATTGGCGGCAAAGCCGAAGGTCAGCACATGCGGCTTGCTCAGCTCGTAGGTCGCCTGGACGTCCGTATTGAGCAGATGTGAGGCTGAGACGTTGTTCACACGACCGGCGCTGTCATCACGCCAGAAATTTCCGAAATAGATCAGCTTCACGGTATAGAAGAACTTGTCCGTCAGAAATTCGTTGTAGGCGATGCTGACATTCCCTCGTTTCGAATTCACCATCCCGTCGCGTTGGCTCTCCGGCGGTCGTGTCGGTTCCCGGAGACTCTTCCACCAGAAGAAATTCCCATGCGAGCGATCCAGGTAGTTTCCAGCGACGGTGACGCTATGCGAGTTCGAGAGAACATATTTGGCCTTCGCGAAGAAACTCCACCGGTGATAGGCATCGTTTTCACGGTAGCTCTCATCCACCGTCCTGGCGGCGCTCAGAAGGTAGCTGATAGGTCCCCCGGTTCCCGAGTAGCTGAGAAACAAGCCGCTGTTGAATCTCGGTTTCGTTGACCATTGCCATTCGTGGTACCGCGGTTTGTCGTACAAGCCCGAGAAGAGCCGGAATCGTAGTTCAGACTGACTCGGGATTTCCTTCGTAATCACATTGATCACGCCGCCGAGGGCACTCGACCCGTAGAGCGCGGATCCGGCTCCCTTGACAACCTCGACGCGATCGACGGAGAACATCGGAATGGCCTCCCAATTGATCTCGCCGGTGTCGCCGGTTATGTACGGAAGTCCATCGAGCAGGATAAGGACCCGGCTCCCGACCCCCCTGTTGTATCCGGTCGAACCACGGATGTTCACCTGGTCCGAGAGCATGTTCACACCCGGAACAAACCTTAGCGCCTCATCCAGTGTGACGATATTGCGATCGGCGATCGCCCGGGCAGTGACTGTCGCCAAGCTCACCGGGACCTCCTGGAGGCTCTGCTCCCGTCTGCTGGCAGTGATGACCACAGGATCTGCCTGAAGCGGGACCGGCCTGATCGGAATCTCCATCGTCTGCATTTCGCCGTCACGCACCGAGATCCCTTGCAGGGAGAGCCGCTCGTAACCCAATATCGATACCGCTACCGTGTACGTCCCTGGCGTAATGCGCCTCAGGAAAAACTTTCCTTTCGCGTCAGTTGTAGCCCCAACAAAGGTCCCTCGCAGAGTAATATTCGCGCCCACCACAGGGTGACCATCCTCCGCGTCGATCAGCGTTCCCGTGATCGAGCCAGGTGTGACCTGCCCGAACAGGGTACAGCTTCCGAGCCAGAAGCCGAGGCAATATGCGATCAACTTTTTCAAAACGGTTGCGGTGGAGGTTTCCGGAAATTGACACGGATGTTGACCCCGGCCAAAAAGTCGCCTTCACTGACGACGACAGGGATCGGGAGGGGTGGAACATCAGAAGTGCCATACACCCCAACCACTTTGAGATTTCTGACATCGATATCGCTGGCCACCCGCTGCAGGACTCCTACATAGAAATAGGTTGCCGGGGGGAGATTGAAAGAGAACGAGATGGAGTCTACGAACAACGGGAGGCTCTTGTCGATCCCCGGGTAGAGATAGATCTTCGGCGGATCTGACAGAAGGGCCTGAAATATCTTTTCTGAATCGAGCGGGAAAACCTGCGATGCGAAGACCCAGAGGTTGACCAGGCTGTCAAGTGCGGGCCATGTACCCTTCTCAAAGTAGATTGTTCCGCCAAATCCCGGTTCGACAGGAGGAGGCGGTGCCAGTCCATGGTCACACGACAGGATAAGTGCAGCGAGGGCCAGGAGGACAAATTTCTTCATTCTCCTCCGCAAAGTAGTAATAGCCCCACTGAGATGCAACTGGCCTGCCAGATCTGCCAACGGGATTCTCCAATCGTCGTCCTCCTGCATCAAGACAGAATTCGGGTTGGAAATCGTGGCAGTCTTCAGTATATTTTTAGTCTAGAGGCGGATTCATTACTCCACAAGCCACATGGTGGAAGCTTCATGGGCGCGGGCGATCACTCTGGCACTGAGCGAAGGACGTACGAGCACTCGTACGTGCGGTCTCTGTTCAACAGGATTGCACCGCACTATGACTTCCTGAATCATTTCCTGAGCCTCGGCCTCGATATCAGGTGGCGGAAGAAAGCTGTCGACTTGCTTCATGAGTATGAGCCAAAGACCGTGCTTGACGTGGCAACGGGGACAGCTGATCTTGCACTCGCGGCAGCCCGACTCGACACCGTGAGGATCTTTGGTGTTGACCTCTCTCCTGCCATGCTGAAGCTGGCGCGGGAGAAGATCGAGAGGCATGCCCTCTCACACAGAATCACCGTTGAGGAAGGCACCGCGGAGCATCTTCGCTTCCCTGATGAATCGTTTGATGCCGTGATGGTCGCTTTCGGCATCCGCAACTTCTCGGATCTGCAGCGAGGACTTCGAGAAATGTTTCGGGTTTTGCGTCCAGGCGGAGCCGTCATGATACTCGAATTCTCGCGACCCCGGCGGACACCGTTCAGGCAAGTGTACTCGATCTATTTTACCCATGTGCTTCCGCTGCTTGGTGGAGCAATCTCGAGCAACCGGGAGGCGTACCAGTACCTCCCGAGCACTGTGCAATCGTTCCCGGACGGTGAACATCTCATCAGGATCTTGACGGGCATTGGGTTTGTTGGCCCGTATCAACACCAATTGAGCATGGGGATAGCGACCATTTACATCGCTGAAAAACCGACACAACAACGTTTGAAGGTATGATGGAGAGAATTATCCGTGTGGGGCATAGCCCGGATCCCGATGACGCATTCATGTTCTACGGCCTGTCGAGCGCGAAGGTGAAGCTTGAAGGCATCACGATCCAGCATCATCTCGAGGACATTCAGACGCTCAATGAACGGGCATTCCGGGGCGAATTGGAAGTGACGGCCATTTCAGCGCATGCCTATGCGTTCGTGGCAGACAAATACTGGGTCATGAAGACGGGAGCGAGCATGGGAGAAGGGTACGGCCCGGTCATCGTTTCGAAGAAGTACCGCACGCTCGAGGAGTTGACCGGTAAACGCGTCGCGACTCCTGGAGCCCTTACGACTGCCACTCTCCTCTTCAAGATCTTCACAGAAGGTATCGATCAGGTCGATATTCCCTTCGACCAGATTATGAACCGGGTAAGCTCCGGTGAATTCGATGCAGGTCTCTTGATCCATGAAGGACAGATAACATACAAGGAACAAGGATTTCAGAAAATCGTCGATTTCGGTGAACTCTGGGAACGGCTTTACGGACTTCCCCTCCCACTCGGCCTTGACGTCGTCCGGAAAGACCTGGGAGAAGAGCTCACCCGGAAGCTCTCACACGGTTTGAGGCAAAGCATCCATTACGGCTACACGCATCAACAAGATGCCATTCCATACGCCCTCCAGTATGGCAGGGGAATCGACCAGAACCTCGGTGAGCAATTTGTGAAGATGTATGTCAGCGAGCTGACGGTGGATATGGGAGAAGTCGGCCTGAGAGCTCTGGAATTACTGTATCGGCTCGGTGCGGAACGGGGAGTCGTCCCACACGTGCCGGCCATCGAACTATTCTGATGCCGCCTATTGTTTCATGATCGGACTGTTCAAAATATTTGACGCCCACGTCCATTTCTATTCGAATTCGTATTTCCGCTTTCTTGTCCGGCAGAAGACGAACCGCCTCGACATCAATTCGGAGCTGAAGAGCCTTGCCACCAAGGGTCGGATCGAGATACCAGGCGAGGACCCGGTCCTCCTGGCAAAGCGATGGATCGAGGTCATCGACAAATGGAAGATCGAGCGTCTTCTCATCTTCAGCAGCATTCCGGGCGACGAAGATTCCGTCGTGAAAGCTGTGAACGCCTATCCAACGCGACTGACCGGGTTCTTTGCTGTCGACCCGAACTCGAACTTGCTCCTCTCCAATGCGGAGAAACGTCTAAAAGAGGACCACCTGCGCGGCATCCTTCTCTGCCCTCCCTTGTACCATATCAACGTAGGGGATCCCTGGCTCGACCCGCTCTTCAAGCTCTGCGAAGCAACAAACGCAATCGTCTATGTGCAGTTCGGCCGGCTCGCCATCAAGCCACGAGAATTTGCCGGACTCCAGACGACACTCAACGACGGGTGCACAAATCCGAAGGACCTGATTCCGGTCGCCAAAAAGTACTCGAAGATCAGGTTCGTAATTCCACACTTCGGGGCGGGACGGTTCGAGGAAACCCTGGACGTAGGCAAGGAATGCGCCAACGTGTATGTCGACACGGCAGGGTCGAACTCTTGGATGAGCGATCATCCATCAAAGCCCGATCTGCGTGCCGTATTTCAGAAATTCCTCACGACCTTTGGCGCGGGGAGGATCCTCTTCGGCTCCGCCTCCGGCATGTTTCCTCGCGGTTACCGGTATGACATCGTGGACAACCAGACGAAGCTCATACAGGAGATGAGGATTCCCCTTGCCGACGGCAAGAAAATCTTCTACGAGAACGCCGCCACCCTGCTCGACCACCAATAAGTCCCTAAGATAACAAAACCACTCAGGTAGCCAAGGTCAGAAGGGCCAGCTTCATCGTCCCTGCTTCAGGAGATTCCTATGGGGAGGAGTTGTCGATCTCGTTATGCGGATATCGAGAAACGGGCAAATCGAGGGAATCGATATGCAACTCAGGCGGCGATTTCCGCCGGCTCGATCACTTCAAGTATTTCGTAGAGGGTGGTGCGCTGGGCTGCAGCAAATCCAGCCTCGTGGATCAGCTGAATACACTCCTCGGCATCGGTCTTGTTCACAAAGTTTGCGGCAGCATGGACATTCTCTTCCGTCAGCGTTCCTCCGAAATCATCCGCACCGAAGTGAAGAGCGATCTGTCCCGTCTTCTTCCCCTCAGAAAACCACGAGGCCTGAATGTGAGGAACGTTGTCGAGATAGATCCGGGAAAACGCAATCATCTGCAGATATCGTGTTGGACTCGCGTACTGCGGGATAATTTTCTCAAGGGGGGTGTTGCCCGGCTTGAATGACCATGGCACGAAAGCCGTGAAGCCGCCAGTCTGATCCTGAAGGGATCGAACGCTCTCGAGATGCTCCACGATATCCTCATCGGTCTCGAGATGGCCGTACATCATTGTTGCTGTTGTTTTGTACCCGAGTGTGTGCGCCTCCCGCATGACATTGAGCCAGTCGGCGGAAGTCCCCTTTTTGCTGCTGATTTTTTTCTTTACGCGATCGGACAGAATCTCCGCTCCTCCGCCCGGAAGGGTGCGAAGTCCCGCCTCCCACAATTGCTGCAACACCTCTTTGGTCGTGATGCCGGCAATCTCCGCCATTCCAATGATCTCTGACGTCGAGAAGAAATGCGGATGGATTTGCGGAACTTCGGCAACCGTTCTCCGAACCATTTCAAGATAGTATTCAAATGGGAGCGAGGGATGGACACCTCCCTGGAGAAGCACCGTTGTCGTTCCTTGCGAGGCCGCTTCCTTGAATTTCTGGATCATATGCTCCACGGAATACGTGTATTCCCCAGCCTCACCAGGATGGCGGTAGAAAGCGCAGAAAATGCAGTCGATGGTACAGACGTTTGAGTAGTTCGGATTGGTGTCAAGAACGTAACTTACCCACCGCCGTTTGTTCTTTCTGAATCGCACGTCGTTGGCCAATGCCCCAAGATCTAACAGCCCGGCATTTCGAAGAAGGAAGACACCTTCCTCCCGGTTCAAGCGGCTCCCCAACCGCACCTTCTCGAACAACCCGTCAAGCGTCATGCACTCTCCTCAAAAGGTCAGCGCGTATCCCGCTGAACGCAATTCCTTCATGATGCTCATACTTGCTTCTTCCAGTTTCACAACGATGGGCTTCACCAGCACACCCGGGATGTTCTTTGGTACTTCGACATCCGTCATGTGAAGAACCATAACGTGGTTTTTCCCAAGCTTTCCAACGAAATGGCCGAGTTCGAACATTGCGTAGCTCATATCGTCAGAGTTGAAGATGAAGAAGGCGAATTTTGCGTCTGGATCTTCGGCAATGGAATCGAGAGCGAGCATCTCGCCATGCATTCTGTCGATCCCGATTTCCTTCACTCCCACATCCTCCAGAAACGATGTCAGTTGCTGCCGGAGCGGGTCGTTCAACTCTCCGACAACGTATACACTCTTGTGCGCGGCCACCGGAGCAGCCTGCGGGGCGGGTGCGGCGTGCGGAGCAGCTGCTTTCGTAGGCGGCTTCAGCGTCCTCGTCCCTGAGGCCGACTGTGTCTGGCTCTCCGTTGCTGTGGCCGGCGCTGCCGCGGCCTGAGCCGGCGCGGCTTCGACAGCCAATTCAGGCGATGCAATGAGTTTCTCAAAGAGCTCGCGTATGCTCGTATAGATGAGGTACGCCGAAGCCTGGTAGAAAAATCCGCCGTTGGCATCGGCGACAATCTTGTTTTTGTACGGAAACCCTATCGGTCCGACACGCTCAAGCGACTCGAGGCATGCTTTTCGCCAGGCCAGATAGGTATCCTGCAGCCGCGCGTTGTAACCCGAAAATTCGAAACCGCCAAGCGGGGTCAGCTTCGCACCCTCGTCAACAAGCGTCTCGAATTTCTGAATAATGGCTTCGGGCATCGGCACTCAGCAAGATGTCAGTTTTGCCGCAACGTTTTGTCATCGACCGGCCAATTGACCGGGTTTTCAAGAGAACTCAGAAATCCTTCAAACACACCAATCGCCTTTCGCTCTCGTTCCCCAAGGTGATAGTTGAAACCCTCCAGATACTCCGTCGCTTCCGCCGATGTCAAACCGATTCGCTTTGCATGCATCGCGCTGACGCCGGCCAGATCCAGTTCCCCCTTCTCCAGAGACTGCTGAATCAGACCGCTCAGCTCATTGAGCAGTTCCACCGGCACTGTTGAGCGAATCGCCCACACCGCAAAAACGAACGGGAGTTTCTGCCAATCGTACCATTCTGTTGCCAGATCGTACACCAGCTCGAAGTTCTGCAGGCCGATCTTCCTGTGCCTCAGTGCCTCATCACCGATTAACAGAACAGCGTCAAAGTCTTCATAACTATTGACGCCGGAGTGCATCCGCACGAAGTCGGCACGCACTCCGTATTTTTTCTCCAGGATCACCTGTAACAGTCTGACCGAAGTCGCGGTGTCGTCGGTGATCCCTATTTTCTTCCCTGCCAGCTCCCCCCACCCATAATTGGAGAACAGCAAAACACTCTTGACCTGGTCGCGCGTCGCGATGCAGTACGGCAAGAGAACCAAATCTTCCTTCCGGCTGAGATAGTCGGCAAGGGAAAACAATCCGGCATCAAGCTGTCCCATCCGCGAGAGAATTCCCATGCGTCGCGGCGTCACAGGCAACATCTTGAATTGCCTTGTTTCGAAGTGATGATAGAATGGTACGGAATTAATGTAGGGGATCTTTCCCACGACTCCCGAGGTGTGGAGCTGCACCGGGTTATAGTACACGTCACGCTCCACGGGAATCTTTCCTCCATCCCGGATGATCTTAATGATCTTCTCTTTCGTTAACTGCATGGGAGTAATGGCACCAGCGTCATGGGCGATTTTCTCTCCGCCCACCGTTCCGTCGAGATCGTCCGCGCCGAAGTTCAGCGCCACCGACGCGACTTCCTCCGTTAGCATAACCCAGTATGCCTTGATATGCGGGAAGTTGTCCAGCATCAGCCGCGACACAGCGATCATCTTCAGGTCATCGATCGCGGAAGTGAACCGGTTCGTCGGCTTGATCCCCGTATCCCCCGGCTGGAAGGCCAGTGGCACGAAAGACAGGAATCCGCGCGTCTCGTCCTGCAGGGTGCGAAGCTTCAGAAGGTGCTCAACACGCTCCTCCATCGTCTCGATATGGCCGTAAAGAATCGTGCTATTGGTGGGGATCCCCTGGCGGTGTGCTGCCTTATGGATCTCCAGCCATGCCTTCGCCCCGATCTTTGAGCTGAACAGCTTCTTGCGAACGCGCTCCGAGAAGACTTCGGCCCCGCCGCCAGGCATCGTACGCAAGCCGGCTTCCTTCAACTGCCGAAGAACCTCCTCAATGGGGAGCTTGAATTTCTTATGGAAGAAGTCGATCTCAACGGCAGTGAAGGCCTTGATGTCGACCTTCGGGAAGTTCCGCTTGATCTGCCGCAACATCTCCAGATAGTAGTCCCATTCCCAGTCCGGATGCAGTCCACCAGTGATATGGACCTCGTGAATCTCCGGCGTCACTTTGTCGAGCATGTTCTGAATCGTCATTTCGTAGGCGTCGGGACGTCCCGCCTTCGTTGCGAAATCGCAGAACTTGCAGGCCAAGACGCAAATGTTCGTCGGCTCAATTTTCTGGTTGAGAACGAAGTACACAGCATCGCCGCTTCGTTCCTGCTGCACCGCATGAGCCATTTTCCCCAGCGAGATGACATCCATTGTGCGGAACATCGTCAAGCCGTCATCCAGACTCAGGTGCTCGCCGGTCCGAACTTTCTCCCAGATGCTTTCAAGATTCTTGTCTCGAAACAGTATCGTCCGTCCCATCGTTTCCTCTGCTTACGACCAATATTCATTCCAGCGGCGATCAACCTTCTTCTGCACTTCATCGGGCATCGTCAGTGCCTTCGGGTAACCTTCCTTCCAGGTTGCATCAATTCCCATCACACCCTTATAGACCGGCGCGGCACCGACCAATCGCTGCTCTGTAAAGAGCACATCGCGCTCACAATCAAAGCGCGTGAACACTCCCCAGATCGAATTCTCACGATCCCGGATGTCGACGTCCCCACTCACAGCCGCGATCATCTTCAGATGCTGCAGATCTTTCCGTTTGACCATTTTTTCGACAACTGCCCTGCCATTCCCTTCGACCTTGAGCAGCAGGAGACAATGGTCCACTATGAACGCGTCCATGATCCTGCGATCGGCCGACCGGATCTCTGAGAGACGCGCCCGGCCCTCCCTTTTTCCGCGACCTTCCGTTTTCTCGGGAACTCGATCTTTCTTCGTGGCATTGATAATCATCTTGCTCCCGAGTTCCATCTTGAAGCTCGTGAAATCAAGCGTGTCTGCCGGAACCTTGGGGAGAAGGACAAAATCATAGTGGGGATCAAAGTGCTCGCGGATCTCTTTCAGGACCGCGGCCCAGTTGCGCACATCGACCCCTGCAGAGACAAGAACGAGACATTTTGTCAGCGACAACTGGCCGGTTCCCAGGAGTCCAAGGGCGGCTTTCATCGCCTCTTTGCGGTACCGCTCTTCGACAGAGACGACAAGGAGGTTATGGAATCCCGCTTCATAGTAGGCCCAGACGTCCCGGACTTCGCTATGGAGCGTACGGGCGAGCGGTCCGAGAATTTCCTGGGTGGCGTCGCCGAGAAACTTATCCTCCATCGGTGGTATCCCCACGACAGTCGCCGGATAGACCGGGTTCTTCCGTTGGGTGATGGCCGACAGACGGTAGACTGGGAATGGCGCCGCATTTGAATAGTGTCCGAAGTGATCGCCGAACGGGCCTTCGAGTCTGCGTTCCTTCGCAGGCACGATGCCTTCAAGAATGAATTCTGCGTGAGCAGGCACTTGAATCGAGATGCTTTTTCCACGCGTCATGCCGATTGGCCTGCCGCGCAGGAAGGATGCGAACGCAACCTCATCCATGCCTTCCGGTAACGCTGCAACAGAGGCAAGGAGCAGCGCGGGGTCGGTTCCAAGAGCAACTGCAACCTCCAAATCTTTTCCGAGACGCTCAGCCCGATGATAGTGGAATCCCCCGCCCTTCTGGATCTGCCAGTGCATCCCCGTCGTCGCGCCGTCGTACACATGCATGCGGTACACCCCCACGTTTCGCTTCGCGGTCATCGGATCATAGGTGAGAACCTGCCCAAGCGTCACGAACCTCCCCCCATCGTCGGGCCAGCATGTTTGAATCGGCAGAAGATCGAGATTTGGCTGGAGAACCTTCCTCTGCGAATCAGCGACGGCAACCAGTCTTCCGCGCGCCATTGCGGCTCGTCGTATCAATGAACGCCCATGCCAGAGCGAGTTGAACGTAGGCGGCATAAGCCCCTCGGCGAACCTGAGCAAACTACGTCCAAGCTCACCAGGCTGCTGGCCGAGGGCATGTTCCATGCGTCGTTCGCTGGCGTAGACATTGATGGCCAGCGGATAGCGCGAACCTCTGACATTCTCGAAAAGAAGAGCCGGCTTCTTCTCGCGCAATGCCCGTACGGCGATCTCTGTGACTTCCAGGTACGGATCCACATCAGTCTTGATCCGGCGTAACTCGCCGATCGAATCAAGATACCGGATGAAATCTCCCAGTGAATTGAATATCATGATGTCCCACCAATCAAACAGAGCACAATCACAACTCATCCTCCCGCCATCCCTTGGATGAGCGGATCCCAAGAACGCCGAGCACCTTGTCGACGAAGGCCCGAACGTACTCGTCGACGGTCTCAGGAACAAAATACAACGGAGGAGAAATTGGCATGATGATCGCGCCATCGCGGGATAGCTGCGCGCACTGTTCCAGCGTCGTTGTTGAGAGCGGAGTCTCCCGGAGGCAGATCACCAGCTTGAATCGTTCTTTGAGCGCAACCTGAGCAGTGCGCGTGACAAGCGAGTCGCCGATCCCGGAGGCAATTTTCCCCAGCGTGGAGGTCGAGCATGGGAGTATGACGTAGGCATCGATCCAGTTGGATCCCGAGGCAACCGGTGCGCTCAAATCGTCGTCAGAGAACTCCTTCTTGACGAACGGCAGAAGATCCTTCACGCCGATTCCGAGCTCGTCCTTCAGCAGAACCTTCCCCCACTTGCTCACCACAAGATACTTGTCGGCCTCACACTGCCGAAGAAATTCGCGGGCGTACACCGCGCCAGACGAACCGGTGATACCAACGACAATTCTCATGGGAAGAACACTCCAACAACAATCATACTCAGAATTACAAATCCCAGCACCGCGTTGATCTTGAAGAATGCCATTTCGACATCCTCCGCTTTCTTATGCTCGAAGTAGAGCAACAATCCGGAAACCATCAGAAGGGGCAGCGCGGCTATCGCCTTGATATACAGAATGAAGAGCAAAGCGAGCGTTCCGAACGCAAGGGCGTGCAGAAGCGCCGAAATACGGAGCGCCCGAGGACGACCGTACCGGGAGGTGAAGGAATAGAGATTTTCGGTCCGGTCAAAGAGCTCGTCGAGGGTCGAATAAATAATGTCGAAACCTGTCACCCAGCACAGCGTGAAGAGCGATAACAGTGCGCCCGGGAGAATATTGTCGAATGATTGTTGAACGGCGAACCATCCTCCCAAGGGAGCCATCGCCAACCCGAGGCCAACACCAAAGTGGGCGAGGACCGTGAACCGCTTCATGTACGGATACGCTGTGAAAATCAGGAGCGGGAGGGGCGAAAGCTTCAGGCAGAATGGCGAAATCAACGCAGCAGAACCAACGTAGAGTGCAATTCCGGCCGCCAATACTACCATCGCCTCGTGAAGAGTCATCCGGCCGCTCGGCAATTCACGCACGACGGTACGCGGATTCCGCTTGTCGATCTCCCGGTCGATGATTCGATTGAGGGCGAGAGCCGCCGTACGCGCTCCTGTCGCTGCCGTCAGAATCAGCCCCAGCAAGGCAAACGTCGGGGGTTCCTTCGATGCTAGAAAAACACCGCTGAAGATGAGGGGCAGCGAGAAAAGTGTGTGTTCGATCTTTACAAATCTGAGGAATTTCTGAAGTTGCTGCAACCAATTGCCTCTGGCAGGTTGACGAAATTTTGTGTCAATATAGTGGTATTTGATACCGCAATCAAGAAACGGAAGGACCAAAAAAAATGCCACCGGAGGCGATGGCATTCAACAAATTGGATCGGGAGCAGGATCTACTTAACGATGCTGCCGCTCTCGAGTGCGTCGGAAACTGTCAGCACAGCAAGTTTTCCAGTGCTGTCGGAAGCCGCCAGGAGCATCCCCTGCGACTCCTGGCCCATGAGTTTTGCGGGTTGAAGATTTGTTACAATCACAATGAGCTTCCCTACGAGGTCTTCTGGCTTGTAGTGCTGCGCAATTCCTGCAACGACCTGACGTTTCTCCGAGCCAATCTCGACCTGAATTTTCAAGAGCTTCTCTGACTTATGAACACGCTCGGCACTCACAACCCTCGCGAGCTTCAGTTCCACTTTCTTGAAGTCGTCGAGCGTGATCAGCGGCTTGGGCTCCGCTCCCTGCTTCGGGAGCCCTTGCGGCGCCGACTCGCTGAGAGACTTGATCACCTGGTCGATTTGAGCGTCTTCGATCTTTGTCACAAGGATTTCCGCCTTTCTCAACTGATGTCCCGACTGGAGAGACAACTCGCCGGCACTTTCCCATCCCGGCGCCGCTGGCATCCCTTTGAGATCAAGAGTACTCCAAACACGCTGCGCTATCGCAGGAATAACCGGCTCAAACAGGATGGCCAGTGAACGGACCACCTGAAGACAGAGGTTGAGCGTGGTGGCACATTGCTCTGGCCCTGACTTCAGCGTTTTCCACGGCTGGCTGTCGTTGAAATACTTATTTGCCGCCCGTGCCAGATTCATTGACTCGATAACACCATCGCGGAATCTGTAGCGCTCGTAGAGGTCTCCAACAACCGACGGAGTTTCGGCGATGAGCCGAACCATCTCACGGTCCCGCTCATTCAATGTGCCCGCGGCCGGCACTTTCCCATCGAAATTCTTTTCAGTGAATGCGAGCGTCCGGTTGATGAAATTGCCGAGGATATCAGCAAGTTCATTGTTGGTTCTCGCCTGGAAATCCTTCATGTAGAAATCGCTGTCCCGGGATTCCGGCAAGTTGATGGCAAGTGTGTACCGGAGCGGATCCGCCGGGAAATAGGTGAGGAAATTCTGAAGATCAATTCCCCAGCCACGGCTTTTTGAGAACTTCTGACCCTCGAAATTCAGGAACTCATTGGCAGGCACGTTTTCAGGCAGCACGTATTGCTCGCCTCCCGCGTCATTCCAGGCCATCAGCATCGCAGGGAATACGATGCAATGAAACACGACGTTGTCCTTCCCGATGAACGCCACATACTTGGTATCCGCGCCGAGCCAATAGTTCTTCCACTGAGCCGGATCCGGCGTGCGGCTTGCCCATTCTTTTGCCGAGGAGATATATCCCAGCACGGCATCGAACCAGACATACAGCACTTTGGTCTCGTAACCGGGGACAGGAACCGGGACACCCCAGCTCAGGTCACGGGTCACGGCACGATCCTGCAGACCGCCCTTGAACCAGCTGGCGCAATAGCGAAGAACGTTTTCCCTCCAACCGTCTCGCGCTGACCGCTCCCGGATGTATGCCTCCAGGCGGGGCTGGAAATCGCCGAGCGGGAAATACCAATGGGACGTCGTACGAACAACCGGGGTCGTACCGCAGATTTTGCATTTCGGCTCAATCAGTTCTGACTGGTTAAGCCAGGTGCCACAGTTTTCGCACTGATCTCCGCGGGCCTCGGGCTGCTTGCAGTTGGGGCAAGTGCCTTCAACATACCGATCGGCAAGGAACATCCTATCCTTCTCGCAGTAGAGCTGCTGCTCCTGCTTCTCCCGGAGAATCCCCCGCCGGTGAAATTCAGCAAAGAACTCCTGCGACGTTTTGTGGTGCAGCGGCAGCGACGTGCGCGAGTAGTTGTCGAAACTCATTCCGAACTTGTCGAAAGCGGTCTTGTTCAAGGCGTGGTACCGGTCGACGACGGCCTGAGGCGTAATCTTCTCTTTTTCCGCTGTCACCATGATGGCGACACCGTGTTCATCCGAACCGCAGAGAAACAAGACGTCACGTTTTTTCGCACGCTGGTACCGAACGTAAATATCCGCCGGGAGATAGGCGCCTGCCAGGTGGCCAAGATGAAGCAGACCGTTCGCGTACGGCAAGGCGGCCGTTACCAGGATTCGTTGATTCTTTGAGTTCACAGAATTCCGATTATGAGGAGGCCAATGACTGCTTGAGATCTATTGCAAGTCCGGTCACGATCAATGGAAGGTAGCCATTTTTGCCAACAAGAGCAATGCTGGCCTCGACGGACTCGAGGGCGTGTCCGAGTTGAGCGGAAGGAAATTTCTGGTTGAAGCTTTGCAGATCTTTGAGGTGATCAAGGTTCAGCAATCCACTCTCGCCTTGTTCCCGGAGAACGAGTGCGTCGCGAAGCCAAACGCTGAGCAACTTCATCCAGCGCTCAACAGCCGACCGGTCACCGAGTGACGCGATCCGTTCGATCTCCGCTGCAAGTGGAATCTTCTGAGAGCCAAGGACGAGCCGGAGGAATTGTACCGCCTCCTTGCGCTGAGCAACGACATCAGCTGAGAGCAGGTCCAGCGCGTGCGTGTAGCTCCCATTCGCCAGCCGTCCAATCAAGGAGGCCTGTTCATCTTCAATCGCGTGGCGCGCCACCAACACGTCCCGAATCTCCTCCTCTCTCAGAGGATCGAATTGAACAAGCTGACACCGCGAAAGGATCGTCGGGAGCAGCTGCTCCTTGTGGGCCGTCGTCAAAATGAAAACCGAGTCCGACGAAGGCTCCTCGAGCGTTTTGAGGAGCGAATTGCTCGCTTCCGCATTCATTTCTTCGGCATGGGAGATGATGAAGACACGTTTCCCGCCTTCAAAAGCCGAGAGCGCGGCATCGCGCCGCATATGCCGTACGCTGTTGATCTTGATGAAATTCGCTCGTGGAATCTCAATCCGGAGATACGGGTTTTCAGCCTTCACGCGAAGCTGTTCCTGGATGGCACTGATTTGCTCCTCCGAAAGGCCCTTGATGGGATCGTCACCTGACTGTTCGTTCTTGCCGACAGGAAGGGCAAAGATCAGGCTGACGTTCGGGTGCTGTAGCTGATCGATTTTCCTGCAGCTCGCACACTCACCGCACGGATTGACACCATCCACCGGGCAATTGAGCGCTCGGGCAAACTCAATGGCCATGGCGTCCTTCCCCACACCTTCCCCGCCCCAGAATAGATGGGCGTGCGCGATCGATCCGGAGGATAATACTCTCCGGAGAAGATCCTTCACACGTCGTTGACCAATGACCCTGTCCCAGCTCATGGGGGATTTCTCAGAAAGAGTGACCGATTCCGAAATGGAGCACAAAATTACCGAGCGTTTCCGCGTAGAATTTCTTTTGCGTGATCCACTGTCGAGCCGGCTCCTCGGACGGATCGTAGACGCGGAACCCAAGATCGATCCTGATCGGACCAGCAACTGTCGCGTACCGCAAACCTAACCCGGATGCCATTGCGATTTCACTGACTCGGAATTCCTTCGCCCGCGTCCACACATTCCCAAAATCAAAGAAGAAGACAAGCGAAAAACGGTTGAACTCCACAAATCCGAGCCGACCTGCATTCCGCAGAAGGTTCCATCGGTTCTCAAGACTCCCTTCGAGCACTGCGTTGCCTCCCTCGAGCGGCAGCTTCGACACAGCGAGTTCACGCGCTTTCCACCCGCGGACACTGCCGCTGCCACCGCCAAAAAATCTGCGCGTGATCGGCACAGGCGCTGGAGAATTCCCGTAAAGCTCCGCCACTCCACCATAGAGACGAAATGCCCAGATCGCCTCCTGGTTTTGAGACGGATCCCAGTACCACTGCCCCCGTCCGGCGACTTTGATGTACTTCGAGTACGGAAGATCGCTTCCAAAAAACCCGCCGAAAACCGAGGGAATGAAGCCGGCCTCTTCGACCGTGACCATGTGCATGAAACCGCCGGAGGGATAGAAAAGGTCATTTCGCCTGTCCCTCTGGAGCGTGAATGAGAGAATCGAGTTAAGCTGCGGGCGCCTGTCGATACTCAGGGAATCGAAATAGATCGCGCCGATTCTTGAATTGATCGGTTCGTACCCGATCCGTTCAAGGCTCCAGTCAAAGAACGCCGTGGTGAAACGCGCCGTTTGCGATGTGACGCCGACCCGGCCGCGGAGAATGGGATTGAAGTAGTACTTATGCCTCTTTTCGACGATGAAAGAAATCGAGGGGGTGATCGAAGTCTTGTTATTGAAAAAATACGGCTGGTTGACTTGAAGAGAAAGCTCAGCGTTACCAATCACACTGCTGTCTCTCAATCCCGTTTCCCGAAACACACGCCCGAATTCCATATCCTGGATCGACTGTAGCTGGACCTGGAGTTTTGCCTGGAAATTTCTGGCTCCCCCAACGAAATTCCGATTATTGTATCCGAGACCCAGAAGGATATTGAAGGCGTTATTCTCGTCATTCACGCCAATCTCCGGCACCATTTCCTGAAACGGCCGCGGCCGGACGAACACCTGCATCGGAATGTCCTTAATCGAGTCCGACTTGAGTCCAATAACCGGTTCGATTCTCGATGTTTCAAAAACTCCGAGGCGATTCAGATTCCGTTCACTGTCAGCGCGCTTCGCCTGGCTGTAGAAATCCCCTTGTTGAAAATCAAGATGCCGGAGGACTACACCATCGTCAACATATTGCGAGACTGAGGAATCCCTCTTCACATTGATTGGGCCAAATAGATATCGTTTCCCCGGAGACAATGCGAATATGACTTTGACATTGTTTGTCGAAAGATAACGATCGGCGATCGGTCTCTCCGCGCGCACATCAGCGAAACCATTATTGAAAAAGGCACTAACGAGCCTGGCCTGCTCACTCACGACACGGTCCACCACATAGGGATCACCCACTTTGAGAAGCGGGCGCGATTGGATTTCTTCAAGGACGTCTGGCGGTAGGGTGTCGAATCCAACATACTGAATACTGTCGATCAGAGACCGGTGTCCTTCATGGATCAAATAAGAGATTGCAGTCAATTTTTTCCCGAAATCGTGTCGGAGGAGGGTATCGATGTGGACGGCAAAGAATCCCTGGTCCTGATAGAAGGTTGTGAGTCGTGCGCAATCCTGCTCAAAAAGAACAGGGTCGAAATACTCCGGTCTTTCGCCCAGTTTTTCGCTGATAGTATAGAGGAATTTCCAGAACCCTGCAGGCGATTCCTTCAGGCGGGTGACATTCAGGAGTGCGTCATCGCGAAACGTCTCGTTGCCTTCGAACCGGATCGTGGCAACTTCAAGATCGCGCCACCGATCCTGGCCACAGGCGAAGACAGTCGAGAGCATGCAGACAAGAACAATATAGAGGCTTCGATATCTCATGAATCATTCAAAAAAAAAACCCAGCCACGAAACGCTGGGTTCAATCCTGGCCCTGGTATTCACCGACTCGGGCAATCTCACGGGAGAGTGTTACAGGCTTCAGTATTCTTTGTCGTCCTCAAAAAAGAAATCTTCGTCTGTGGGATAGTCAGGCCAGATCTCCTCCATGCTCTCGTAGGGCTCATCGCTGTCTTCCAGCTCTTCGAGATTCTGAAGGACCTCAAGCGGCGCGCCCGTTCTGACAGCATAGTCAATCAGCTCCTCTTTCGTGGCAGGCCAGGGTGCGTCATCGAGATACGAGGCCAATTCGAGTGTCCAAATCATTTCCCAACAACTCCTCCAGAGGCTTCAACCGCCCAGCAGCCGTCAATCCCACGCAGGGCTCAATGGCTAAACGCGAGTTGCTCTTCTATCTTCTTGTAGTCAACATCATCAAAGAAATAGTCGACGGGGTTCTGCAGCACACCGTTCAATCGCACTTCGTAGTGCAGGTGGGGTCCCGTGGCGATTCCCGTGCGTCCCGACCGGGCAATCATCGCTCCCCGTTTCACTCTCTCACCAGACCGGACCAGTACCTTGTCCAGGTGTCCATACACCGTCGTATACCCGTAGCCATGATTGACCACCATCATGATGCCAAGCCCGGCCTGGGTTCGTCCTGCAGCTTCGACGATGCCGTCACCCGTCGCGTAGACCGGCGTGCCGACATCATTCGCGATATCCAGCCCCTCGTGCGGCATCATCTGATGATAGATCGGATGGAATCGCATACCGAATCCGCTCATGGAGTAGTAGCCCTCCATCGGCTTGATGGCCGGGATGCATGGGTACATGGATTGATTGCGGTCGAACTTGGTCACTGCTTCACGGTAGCTCGTCTGCTGAAGGTCGATTTCCTTCTCGGCCTTCGATATCGAGCCCCGGAGATCGTTGAGCATGCGGTTGACGTTTCCAGAGACGCCAAAGTCGAGACGATCATCCGTCCCTCCATACCCTGCCTCCCGCGTATCGTTGTCGAGCTTGGGCAGGTCAACGAGAAGCCGGAGCTCATTCCCCTGATCACTCAGGGAGGAGAGTCTCCCCTGAATCGTCTGGAGCCGGCCCGCGAACACACGGAGCTGGTCGCTCAAGATTGCATTCTCTGCCGCCAGCGCTTTGCTGCGCTGGAAGCCGAGACCCAGAACGTCATCGTAGAGCTGATTCGTCTGAAACACGATGGCAAGAACAACCATCCCGAGCACCATCGAGAGCATGGCGAACCGCGTTTTGAACCAGCGCGCCTCGATAAAACTCAATGTCCTTGGCGAAAAAAAGTAGAGTTTGAATCTACTCATCGTTTGCCGTTGTGTTCGCGAAAAAGACACTCGCCGCACCATGCGTTCTGTACACAGTACGCCTCATGTCCCTGAAAAAGTTGCCCGAAGTTAGAGAATATTTGAGGCTTTGTCAAGCCGTTTTATCCCTATTTACTCGAAATCGTGCTCGAAATAGTCTATGGCCCTTCTGCTTTTTGACTTTTCGGCGATGGCTGCATCGAGCCGTTTTGCAAACTCCCGCGGGGCGTCGTATCCGTAGTGTTTCAGCAAGTAGTCAAGAGCAATAACTTCAACAATCACTGTGATGTTCTTACCCGGGAATATCGGGAGTTTCACATGAGGAATCTCAACTCCGAGAATGGAGATGTTTTCGTGATCGAGACCTGTCCGCGTGTACTCCACATCACTACTCCATTCCTGGAGCTCAACGAGGATTTCCGCTCGCTTCTGGAACCGGATGGAGCGTATCCCGAAAATCGAGCGCACATCGATGAGTCCAAGCCCCCTGATTTCCATGAAGTGCTTCACGACCTCGGTCCCCGCGCCGATAAGTATCCCTTCCCCCTTCCGCGTGACCATGATGACATCATCGGCGACCAGGCGGTGACCGCGTTCAATCAGGTCGAGCGCAACCTCGCTCTTGCCAATGCCAGAGCGTCCGGCGAGAAGCACTCCGATGCCGTAGACGTCGATGAACGATCCATGGATTACCGATTGCGGTGAAAACTGATCGTCGAGGAAATCACCGACAAAGTACACGAGCTTTGTTGTTTCGAGCGGCGTCTTAAAGATCGAGACTCCATGCTTCGTGGCAATCTCGACCAGCTCTTTGTCGAGGGTATGTTCGCCCGACACGACGATGCACGGAAGATCAAACTTGAGAATAGTCTCGAACGATTTGATGCGCTCGGAAAGACTCAGATGCTTAAGGTACCGAACCTCGGTGTTCCCGAAGATCTGGATGCGATCGAAGGTAAACAACTCAACATACCCTGCCAGGGCAAGCCCCGGCCGGTGTATGCTCCTGTCCCGGATAACCTTCTCAAATCCCACCTCGCCGTTTACCGCAACCATCTTGAGACGGCTTTTATTTCTCTCGAAGAAGAACCCGACCGTGATGCTTTCCCGCCGGGTCTCTTTCAGATTATTGAGTGCCATGAAGGGCTCCTCCCCTGGCGTTAGGCTTTCGACCGGACCTGTCTGACCTGTTTCCGGTCTTTGGCGTGCAGTTTATCTTTATACTTCTTGAGACGCGCCAACACTTTGTCCACCGCACCATCAATCGATTTGTGAAACTCGTCGCTTTCATGAATCGCAGCGATCTTGTTCTTATAAACACTCAGGATGACCTCGGCTCTCTTCACACTGTTCCGTGACTTTTCAAAGCCCAGCTTCACCTCGCACTTGATGATCCCGTCGTAGTAGCGGTTCAGTTTCTCCACCGCGTCCTTCGCGTAGTCAGTCAAAGTCTCATGTGCCTTGAAATGCCGGGAGGTAACAGTTGTATTCATAACAATCTCCTTTCTATCCACATGATTGATCGCGCCACGTTTGATACTCCTACGCTTTCGGATGAGACTGACGATACACCTTCTTCAGTTGTTCCGTTGAAACATGGGTGTACACCTGAGTCGTGGAGAGACTTTCATGTCCCAGCAGCTCCTTGACCGCCCGAAGGTCGGCTCCACGGTTCAGAAGATGTGTGGCAAATGTATGACGAATGACATGCGGAGATTTCTTTTCGAGCTCCGACACACGGCTGATCGCCTTCTTCACCAGCCGGCTCACCGCCTCGGGATAGATGCGGACGCCCTTGGCCGTAATAAACAGAGCAGACTCGTCGGATGCAAGTGCCCGCTGAGCCAACAATCGCTGGCGATCGGGAAGGTATGACTTGACCGCCCGGAGCGCACTCCGGCCGACCGGAATGATGCGCTGCTTTGACCCCTTCCCCGTCACTTTCACGATTCCCTGTGCGAAATCGAGATCGCCACAATCGAGATTCACAAGCTCGCCAAGGCGCATTCCGGTGGAATAGAAGAGTTCAAGAATCGCTGCCTGCTGCCTGCCCGCCTGCGTCGACGTATCAAGGCCGTCGAACAGCTTGGTGATGGAAGCCTCATCCAAGAACGAGGGCAGCCTCTTCTCGAGTTTCGGAGACACCAGGGTGAGCGTGGGGTTTTTCGCGGAGATGTGGTGCCGCTTCGCGTACCGGTAGAACGAACGGAGGCAGGCGATTTTCCGAGCGACGCTTTTCCGGGAGATTCCCGCATCGAGCAAGCTGCTCAGGAACGCCCGGAGAACGTTTTTTGACACTTCTTCGAACGAATGGAAATGGTGGGAGGAGAGATACGTCACAAACTGATGAAGATCTGCCTCGTACGAGCGAATGGTGTTGGGAGAATAGCGACGTTCGACTTCCAGGTATTCCAGGTACTTGCGAACGCTGGTGTGCATACCGGCTCGAGCCTCAGAGAAATCGTTACCATCGAAAGCGGACTTAGGCACCAACAGCCATTTGTTCCCTTGCGAATTCCTCGCCGCACTCAGGGCACTTCAGATATTCTCCTTTTGCTTGTGAGTCTTTGGCCACGAGGTATGTCGATCCGCAGTTCGAGCAGGGCTGGTTGACCGGCTTATCCCATGACGCGAAATCACATTCTGGATACCGGTTGCACCCATAGAATGTCCGCTTCCCCTTCTTGGTTTTTCGTTCGACGAGATCCCCTTGCTTGCACTTGGGGCATGGGATCCCCATGGAGATCGGTTTCGTGTTCTTGCACGTCGGATAGTTCGAGCATCCAAGGAAGGTCCCAAACCGGCCAGCTTTCACTACCATGTCGCCTCCGCAGAGGTCACACTTCATCCCTGCCAGATGCTGGTGCTTCTCCTGGTCTTCTGCGAGGGGCTTCGTGTTCTTGCAGTTAGGGTACCCCGAACAGGCGATGAAACGACCATTGCGGCCCCACTTGATAATCATCTTGCGGCCGCAGACATCGCATACTTCAGACGTCTCCTCCTGAAGTGACTTCTTGATCTTCTGCGCGTGCTTGTCGACTTTTTCGAGCGCCCGAATGAATGGGTCGTAGAAATCCTTCATGACCTTGACATAGGGCTGCTTCCCCGAAGCGATGGTGTCGAGCTCCTCCTCCATTTGCGCTGTGAATCTCACATTGAAGATGTCGGGGAAGTATTGCACCAACAGCTTGTTCACCTGCATCCCGAGCTCGGTAGAGTACAGTTTCCGTTCTTTCTGCTCGACGTATTTCCGGTCGATGACCGTGCTGACGATCATCGCATAGGTGCTCGGGCGGCCGATACCCAGAGATTCGAGCTCTTTGACCAGGCTGCTCTCCGAATAGCGCGCAGGCGGTTTGGTAAAATGCTGACGAGGAATCAGGTCCTTAAGTGATGCCGCCTGACCTTTCGCAAGACTTTCCGGGAGCTTGGAGACTGGATCACTATCATCCTTCTCGCCTCCGTTGTCCTCGGCAACGTCATCGTACACTTGCAGGAATCCCCGAAAGAGCGGGCGTTGATCTGTCGCCCGGAAGAGATACTCCCCTCCGATCACATCCACAGACATTTGTTCGAACTCTGCTGGTGACATCTGGCATGCGATGAACCTGTTCCAGATGAGTTCATAGAGCAGGTAAAGATCCTTGTCGAGATGCTTCTTGACGGCTTTGGGGGTCAGCTTCAGGGACGTCGGACGAATGGCCTCGTGAGCATCCTGCGACGCTTTTCCCTTTTTGAAAAGGCGAGGTTCCTTCGGCAGGTATTCTTTGCCGTAGTTGTCGAAAATATATTCGCGCACCTGCGCAACGGCTTCCGAGCTCAACCGTGTCGAATCCGTTCGCATATAGGTGATGAGCCCGGTTGGGCCTTCGTCGCCGACATCGACGCCTTCGTACAGTTTCTGCGCGAGCATCATCGTTCGTCTCGCTGAGAAGCGAAGCCTGCGGGCCGCCTCCTGTTGCAGCGTGCTTGTGATGAACGGAGCAGGCGGATTCCTCTTGACCGGCTTTCGCTCAACCGCTCCGATCTCGAACTTCTGCTTACGAATCTCCTCGAGATATCCCCGCATCGTCGTTTCTTCGGGGATTTTGGGTTCGCTCCCGGCAACCTTCATGAGCTTCGCAAGAAATGGCTCACTCTGACTTGTCTGAAACTCGCCAGTGATGGACCAGTACTCTTCCGCGACGAAGCCATTGATCGCCGTCTCACGTTCACAAATCAATCTCAACGCGACTGACTGCACTCTCCCCGCTGACAATCCGTAGTACACGGTCTTCCACACGAAGGGGCTCACCTTGTACCCTACGATGCGATCCATCGCGCGCCGCGCCTGCTGTGACAGAACCAAGTGTGAGTCGACCTTCTTCGGATGGCGCATCCCTTCCCTCACCCCGGCTGCCGTGATCTCGTGGAAGAGAACGCGTTTGATATTCTTGTTGATGCCCTTGATCTCTTCAGCAAGATGAGCTGCAATGGCTTCTCCCTCCCGATCAGGGTCGGTGGCCAGGAAGATGGCCTTGGCCTTCCCTGCCCGGTCGCGAAGCCGCTCGATGACCTCGTCTTTCCCCTGGATGTTCTCGTACACCACCGCGAACTCATTCTCGACATCGACACCAAGCTTGCTCTTGGGAAGGTTCTTGATATGTCCCACTGAGGCCTCGACAATGTATTCTTTGCCGAGGTATTTATTGATGGTCTTGGCTTTGGACGGTGACTCTACAATGATCAGTGATTTTTCCATTCAACCCACTAGTTAATCGTATCGTCGCTATTCAACGAGATGCGGCCGCTCATTCCCGTCGGAGTATCGTTGTCTAGGAGCATCCCGGCCACAAAACTCTTCATTTCCGGCATGCCGGCACTGGAGAAACCGGCAGCCATGATTCGCTCAATGATGGTCTCAATATCTGCGTTCGTCAGGAGTCCAAGTTGTTGGCATTGCAGGAGATATCCAAACCCTTCCGGCGAGATGACCATTTTCTCGGCCTCGTGGAGGACACGATGCGAGCGTCCGGAATCCTGCTCCTTGGCCAGCAGCTCCTGGCCAAAGGACATCCGCTCGAAAAGCCACGAGAACGCTGTGGAGATCTCCGTCTGCGTATACCCGTTCTCTGTCAGAAGCGTAACATCAACGTCATTGAGCTGTTTGTTCGATTTCAGCTCGCTGACGAGAAACAGGATGATTTCGACTATCCGTTCCTGCATGCAGTTTCACTTTCTCGTGTTTGACAAGCAGGCGAGGAGCGCGTCCTCACGTCTCGTCATTGCCGCCCTTGTCCGGGGGGTGGAATCCGTGTACCCGAGCAGATGCAGCGTGCCATGGATCAACAAACGACGCATTTCCTCGGCGAATGAAACCCCGAACGACCGCGCCTGACTCCTGGCCCGGTCCAAATTAATATAGAGCTCACCTTCAACAGGGGATTTGGCTCCCTCCCCCAAAGGGAACGCGATCACGTCGGTAATATAATCGTGGCGAAGGAACTCCCGGTTGACACGCCTGATAAATCGGCTTCCCACGAAGACCACCGACAATTCGGTGGCGGGGACAGACTCATGTCGTAGAACGCACCGAATAGCCCGGAAAGTTTCCCTTTTTGGGAACCGAAGAGACGGGTGATTGTTCGCGACGAAAATCATCCAGTCTAGTTCTTTTGTTTCCGTGGGGTTTTGGGCTGCTTCGGGCGCCCTGCCGTCGCGCCCGTTCCCGGGAGACCCTCGTGCGGGAGGATGTTCTCGGTCAGCGACAACGCAATCCCGGAGAGCATGACTTCCGGGCCCAGCGTCGTGAAATCACCGGAAAGGATTCCACGGTCGACGTTTGCGTAGAGCGAACATCCGCCTTCCCGTTCAACCGTAAGGCCCGACAGCTTCCCGTCCGATTCAGCGACGAACGTAATCTCTCCCAGAAGCTTGCTGACGACATATCCCGTGCAAAAATGAAGCTGGAGATGTGCCGTCGGCGTATAGACCGAGATGAGATTGCCCTTGCGCTGGCCGATATTGATGGAGGGATAGATTTCGAGGGAGAGTTTCCGGTTGAGGCTCTTGATTTCCAGCGCGAACCGGTAATTGCTTCCTCTATGTTTCACCGAGACACCAAGAACCTGTGCGATCTTCTTGATGTCCGATTCCTTGAACTCAAATTCCGTCAATGAGCGTCCTGGCATGTGAACCCACCAAATGAAAGCCCCGAGGGTCTCTTCTCTGCATCACCAGCCAACGAGACACGGGGCTCTGACATGTCGAAATTGCCAATTGTGTTCAACTCTTCCGTCAACCAACAATCTCCGAGACGTGGCACCGTCTCCTCTCACGGATCGAGGGCACCAGCGCAATCTCTCCACAACCCGCTCTGAATATAACCAAGCCATGAGAGATTGTCAAGTTAGACAGTCAAAACCATCCCCTCCGCGGCCGCGTCGCATTCGAATCGATAACCCCGCGTCTTGATCTCTTTCCTACACTTCTTGAGGATGTCGTCAACCTTGTCGTCGTCGTGCGTCGGATCATGATGAAACAGAATCAACCGCTTCACATCCGCTTCTGCGGCAACACGCAACGTAAAGAGATAATGTGAGTGTCCCCACCCGACACGGTCAATGTACTCCTCGGGCGTGTACGTCGCGTCATGGACCAGGACATCGGCGCCGCGGCAAAATTCGAAGATGCGGCGGTTTGGATCTCCCGAGGTGGATTCGAACTTCTGCTTCACTGTCGCTTCAAAGTTGGAGAGGTACGCTCCCGCTTCGCGATCAAACGGCTCGTTGTCACTGATATAAACGAATGACTTTCCTTTATGCTCGAGCCGATATCCCAGTGTGAATCCCGGATGATTAACGTATATCGATTTCACCGTGCACCCGGGCAACTCAATCACTCCCTCTTCCTTGAGCGGCTTGAAATGGATCTTTGCCTTCAGCTCATTCAGCTGTATGGGAAAATAGATACGGTTCATCTGTTCCGAAATGACCTCGGCCAGGGATTTCTCAGGGCGCTCCGTCGCGAAAATCGTCAGTTCGTTCCCTGAAATGAATGCGGGCTTGAAAAAAGGAAAACCCTGGATGTGATCCCAATGAGGATGCGTAATCAGCAAATGCGCATTGAGTGACGCCCCGTTATTGATCAGGTCGTCGCCAAAATTGCGGATCCCTGAACCAGCGTCGAGAATGATCAGCTCGTCATCATCCAGCCGGACTTCGAGGCACGGCGTATTGCCGCCGTAGCGGACTGTTTGCTTTCCCGGTGTCGGGATGGAGCCGCGGACACCCCAGAATTTGATCTTCATGACGATTCTCCGATGGGACCATTATTCACGATACGACTTGACATAATCGACGTAATTGTGGGCCGACTGAACGATTTGCTGACGTTCTTCTTCCGTCAGTTTCCGTTTGATCTTTGCAGGAACTCCAGCTACCAGCACCCCTTCCGGGACTTCGAATCCCTCCAGCACCAGCGAACCAGCCGCCACGAGAGAGTAGGATCCCACCGTGGAGTTATCCAGGACTTTCGCTCCCATCCCGATAAGACAATAGTCTTTTATTGTGGCGGCGTGCAGGATCGCCCCGTGTCCGACCGTCACGCCCGACCCGACTATAAGTGGGTACGTCTCATGTGTCACATGCAGAACGCAGTTGTCCTGAACGTTTGTCCTTTTTCCTATCTTAATATAATGAACATCCCCCCGAATGACTGTGTTGAACCACACACTGCTTTCCTCACCAATTTCCACGTCGCCGATGATCTGGGCTCCCTCTGCCACGAACACCGATGGATGAATCCTGGGCCGAATACCCTTGTAAGTGAGGATCATCGTGTCGGAGTCTCCACATACTTCGGCGGTTGCCAGCCGGCGCGGTTCCAGCGCGCCAGTTGAATTTTGATGCTTCCCAGGATCACGTTCATACGGGCGAGTATGGGTATCCGTTGCTCGTCGTTGCTGAACCAACCCCTGAACCCACCTGTCAAACCAAAAATGCCAACATAATCAGCCTTGCCGTCGAATGCGACGACATCGATTGGGTAGTCGACCGCATCGATCTCGGCTTCAGTCCGCCTGTTTGTGAAATTGATGAAGGTCGTCGCCTGCTTGTCCTCAATGAGCGTTGGAATCCGGTCCTGGTTCACATCATGAACATGTTCTCGTGCGTAGTAGTACAAAGAAAGACCATCCTGGCAGTGACTCGTGATTCTCACGGTATCAGAAGATTCAATTCTCCGATCGAATCCCGGCAGGCGTTTCCCGCGCTCGAGGAAGGCACGATTGGTATCATAGTCGAACCGAAACCTTCTGAAGTTGATTTCTTTCGCCGTGCTGTCATCCGCAAGCCAGTAGTAGGAGTATACCGAGCCATCCATTTCGCTGTGAAACTGGATGTGAAGATCGACAAGCCAGCTCAAACTTGGATTTGACTCGATGAGCGCGCGGGTCTTGTAGACGGTCCTGCCGTTACGCGTTTCTTTGGCGAGAACCTGTGTCCGAATCGTCCCAATGGTGAAGAATGAGTAACTGACCTTGTACTCGAGTTCTTCGCCAACTTCGAGCATCCGGCTTTGCACGGCAGGCGCAGGCTGAGAGGGGTGGACGGGCGGAGAGGTGACAGGACCGCTCCAGCCCATAAGCAGGACACCGGCAGAAGCAACCATGACGAAGAACCGCAATCGCCGCTTCGATGCTTTCTCGATCGTCGACTTCATCCAGGCTCTACTTCAATTCCGCAATCTTCTCTGCTTCCGGGAAGAGGCCCAGCGCTTTCTTGTATTGAGCGTCAACCTGAAGCATCGTCGGATACCAGCCATCGTTGCCCCAGAAGCTCCTCGCAAGCGTTGCCTTCAGCCTCGTCTTGATGTAAGGAAGGTCTTTTTCGAGTTCCTTCTCGTCAATCTTCAAGTCGCTCTTCAGCAGAAATGCTTTGAAATCGGTGAGGATCGGCTCCGAAACGGTGAAGGAATCACGGAATCGCTTCCAGTTCTTCGCGTAATCCGAGCGGATCGACAACCCTTTTCCATCCAGGTAGCTGCTCACAAAGAGATCGAACAAACCGCGGCGCAAGATTCCCTGCGTCTGAGCTGTGAGCGTGACGTTCTTGACAACATAGTCGGGCGTGATCCCGCCTCCTCCGTACACCACGCGACCGGAGTGAGTATGGAAAACAGGCCGGCTTGAATCGCTTTCGGCTTTGTGTTCGATATTCTCTCCTTCTTTCTCCTGGCGTTCAAATGCTTCGCGTTGATACGCTTCTTTCTCCTTCCCCTCGTACTCTCGCTGGATGAGCCGTCCCGTGGGTGTGTAGTATCGGGCGATGGTCAATCGCAACGCCGACCCATCGGTGAGGCGCCACTGGCGCTGCACCATTCCTTTGCCGAAGCTGGTTTCACCGACGATGAGGCCGCGATCCCAGTCCTGAATCGCGCCGGCGACAATCTCGCTTGAACTCGCCGAGTAGTTCCCCAGAAGAATTATCAGAGGAAGGTTCTCATAGGCTTGTCCGGTCTTGGCGAAATATGCCTCGTCAAACTCCGACCTACGTGCTTTCGTGTAGACGATCTTGTGGGGCTGTTCCTTCGGTCCGCCATCAAGGAAAAGGTCAGCCATCTCAAAGGCCTGTTCCAGCAACCCTCCGGGATTGCCACGAAGATCGAGTATCAGTCTCTTCATGCCCTGGTCCTTCAGCTGCTTGAGGGCCCGCTCCATCTCTTCATCTGTCGTCTCGCTGAACTTGCTCACGTTGACGTATCCTATGTTGTCAGATACCATCGTGGCGATTTCGACGCTGTTCAGGGCGATCTCATCCCGTGTAATCTCAAAGTCCAGGAGTTCCTTGATCCCAGGCCGATAGATGCCCACTTTCACCCTTGTCCCTTTCGGGCCCCTCAGACGCTGCCGAACCTGGTCGTCATTGTAGCCAACTGCGGAAGAATCATTGATGCGGACAATTCGATCGTTGGATTGAAGTCCGATCCGCGCCGACGGGCCACCTCCGATGATCTCGACGACGAAAATGGAATCATTCCTGATTGTGAACCGGATACCGATCCCTTCGAATTTCCCGCGAAATTCTTCCGAAACCTGTTCAAACGCTTTTGGGGCGATATAGACAGAGTGGGGGTCGAGCTGATCCAGAAGCCCTTCAACCGCTGCCTCGGTCAGTTTCTTGGCATCGACTTCCTTGATGTAGTTCTTTTCGGCAAGATTGAGGACCTCACCGAACTTCTTGCTCTGGTCGTAAACCGTATCGCCTGATATCAGGTGCTTGATTTCCATGCCGGCAAACAAGCTGACAGCCATCAGGGCGGCGACCGTCCAGAGCGATATTCTGCCTTTCATTCTTTTACCCCTCGCTATTGCCCATCGTCAAATAACAGAACTAAGATCGTTTCTCAATAAATATGCTCTAAAATCGCCTCAAAAACAACAATCAGATTTGCGTCCGCGTGATACCATTGGTTGTGCGCCGCGACTTTTGAGGGAATGCTGCCCGAAGGCGGTTCGTCCGCAGATACCAGCGGAAGTACGGCAAAGGATGTACGGGGGAGCTTCGGGCCTCAGCATGCATGCCACTCGGATCTGAGCAGCCAACGAAGATGAGACCGTTTCTTGGGAGGGAACCGGAGAGCTTGAATGCTGCCTTCAATCCAATTCACAACACAGACTGGATGGCGCTCCTCTTCTATTTCTCCGGCTTCATTTGCGGGAAGAATATGACATCCCGGATCGATTCTTTGTTCGTCAAGAGCATTGTCAGACGATCGATCCCGATTCCCAGTCCGGCAGTCGGCGGCATCCCATATTCCAACGCGCGAAGATAGTCTTCGTCCAACACCTGGGCTTCCTCGTCTCCCCTCTCTCGCAGTTTCATCTGATCTTCAAATCGGGCCCGTTGGTCAAGAGGATCATTCAGCTCAGAGAATGCGTTGCAGATTTCGTGTCCATTCACAATCCCTTCGAAGCGTTCGACCAAGCCGGCCTCGGACCGGTGTTTCTTCGCGAGCGGAGACATCTCGATGGGATAATCCGTAATGAAGACCGGCTGGATCAGGTGCGGCTCTGCTTTCTCGCCAAAGATCGCGTCGATGACGGCGCCGGAGCCGAGTGACGGTTCAACCTCAACGTGGAGTTCCTTGGCGATGGAACGCAATTCCTGCTCGCCCTTCCCGCGGAGGTCTTTGCCCGTGTATTCATGAATTACATCAAACATTGAGATACGCTTCCAGGGCGGCGTGACGTTGATCTCTTGACCTCCAAGCGTCGTGATGGGGGTTCCGTTCACCGCCAGAGCCACCTCGTGGACCATGCGCTCGGTGAGGTCCATCATCCAGCGGTAGTCCTTGTATGCAACGTAGAGCTCGAGCATCGTGAACTCCGGGTTATGCGCCCGGTCCATTCCTTCATTCCGGAAATCCTTGGCTATTTCGTATACGCCGTCATATCCACCGACAATGAGCCGCTTCAAATAGAGCTCGTCGGCAATTCTGAGATAGAGGTCGATATCAAGCGCATTGTGATGCGACTTGAACGGCCTTGCGGACGCGCCGCCATAGATCGGCTGCAGCACCGGTGTTTCCACCTCGAGGTACCCGCGCTCGTCGAGGAACTTCCTGATCGTGGTGATGATTTTCGCACGCTTAATGAAGACCTCGCGCACGTCCGCGTTCACGATGAGATCGACATATCGCTGACGGTATCGTAGTTCCTTGTCTGAGAATGGATCGTAAATTACCTTATTGCCCTGTTCGTCGATTTTTTCTTTGACCACCGGCAACGGACGCAGTGATTTCGCCAGCAGTGTCAGATGCTGGGCGTGAATCGAGACCTCCCCCATCTTCGTACGGAATACGCAGCCCTCGACGCCGACGATATCACCGATATCCATGAGTTTGAACGCGTCGTACGTGGGGCCAAGGTCTTCCTTCTTCAGGTAGAGTTGGATTTTTCCTTTCGAATCCTGGATGTGACAGAAGGAGGCCTTTCCCATCCGCCGCAGCGATGTGATCCTTCCGGACACCGAGACTGTACGTTGGGGCCCTTCATCCTTGTAGGTCGACAGGATTTCGTCCGAAAAGTCCGAGCGGTCAAACTCGTACGCATAAGGATTGATCCCGGCACTCTTCAGATTCTCAAGTTCCTCTCTCCTGCGAACCATGAGAACATTGAGATCTTCATGGTCGGGGGAAGACTGCGCAGGTGAGGGACGTTTTGGGTTTTGTTGTTCGTTCATGTCGTTGTTCGAGAGCTGGCAAAGGGTGCTCTCGTCCTTGGATTGGAGCTAGGGAAGTCGACGTCCTTGGGGGAATGTTGGAAGCTGAAG
>Ga0315297_10000221_pt1 | contig 31751 bp, 37 predicted proteins | sample YL17G15_0_MG_FD_203628 | JGI IMG/M metagenome (GOLD analysis project Ga0315297, IMG submission 203628) | Sediment microbial communities from Yellowstone Lake, YNP, Wyoming, USA - YL17G15_0 | ecosystem: Environmental > Aquatic > Freshwater > Lake > Sediment | place: USA: Wyoming | collected...
TGTTGCCGCTCTTGTACCGCGTGCAGAACTTGAAGGGGAAATGGGAGATGCGGTTATGGGAATGCAGGCGCGCCTTATGAGCCAAGCTCTTAGAAAATTAACCGGCGCAATAAGTAAATCAAAAACCGTTTTAATTTTTACCAATCAACTCAGACAAAAAATCGGAGTTATGTTTGGTAACCCAGAAACAACCCCTGGTGGTCTTGCTCTCAAATTCTATTCGTCAGTCAGAATCGACTTAAGAAGAATAGAGGTTCTTAAAGAAGGAGAAAAAGTAATAGGTTCGCGTCACCGAGCACGCATTGTCAAAAATAAATGTGCGCCCCCACTTCGTGTTGCAGAATTCGACATTATGGAGATTGAAGGAATAAGTAGGTTCGGTGGAATTTTGGATGTAGGATTGGAACTTGGCCTTATTGGTAAGAGCGGATCATTCTTTAACTATGAAGGTAAACCCATCGCTCAGGGAAAAGAAGCGGCAAAATTATATTTAAGGGATAATGCGAAAATCGCCGATGAAATTGATAAGAAAATCCGCGATATGGTTGCCTCAGGCAAAAAACTTCCCAAGGAAATTGGAGAAGAGGAAAAAGAAGAGTAAAATTCACCCCCGGTTATTATTAGAGGAGATACTTCTATTAAACTGCTCGAGTGTTTCCTGATGAACCGGGTCGTTGTGATATTCTTCCAAAATAGCAGCAATTTGTTCCTCCTCATCTGCTAGATATTCTGCTTGTGCACATTTGCCATTCTTAAAAAATTGGCATTTTTCTTTTCCGCCAACTTCATTTATGAGATCCTCCCGGCTTGCGAATGAGCATGTCTGTCTCGTTGGATTCCAATCACAGTCAAAATCTCTTTCTGTCATACGGGAATGATAGAATTAGTTGCGATAAAACGCAAACCATGCCAACAATTACTTCAATTAAGCAGCAGAAAAATAAAAACAGGGTTAATGTTTATTTGGATGATGTTTTCGGATTTGGGATTGACCTGGATAACTTTGTTTTACTCCATTTGAAAGTCGATCAGGAACTGACGGAGGAAGAAATAGCCGAAATTGTTAAAAAAGCCGAATTTCAAAAGACTTACGATAAACTTCTGAGATTTGCGATGGTGCGCCCCAGAAGCGAGAAAGAAATAACCGATTATTTCCGCCGCAAAAAAGTGCATGACAGTATGCACAAAAAATTGGTCGAAAAACTGAAACATTTAGAACTTCTTGATGACACCAAATTTGCAAAGTGGTGGATAGATCAGCGGGCAAATTTTAAACCCAAGCCAAAGAGGATTCTCATTCAAGAATTACGGATTAAAGGAATTGATAAAGAAATAATTGATGAAGTCTTGGGTGAGGAAGTAGTTGATGAAGAAAAAATGGCAAAAGATTTACTCGAGAAGAAGGCTTATAAATGGAAAGGACTTGAACCCAGAATTGCGAGGCAAAAAATGTCCCAGTATCTGGCAGGGAAAGGGTTTGGGTGGGATGTGGTTGAAAAAGTGGTCCCAAAAAGGTAGAATAGCCATTAGAGTCAAAGAATATGGTTAAAAGAACTCAAATTGCAGCTTCTTTCGCCACAGGGCTAGTTTAAGCCCATTTTTCTTTGGCCTCAGATAATTTATGTCAGACGATATTAAAAAACTGGAAAAGATTGCCAATATGACCTCTGATGAGGCTAAAAAGAGACTTCTGGAAGAGGTTCAAAAAGAACTTACAGGCGAAATTGCCAAAAAGATCCGTCAAGCGGAAGAAAAGATCAAAGAGGACGCCAATCTAAAAGCACAAGAAATCCTTCTTGACGCTATGAAGCATGGCGCCACGGGCTATGTGGCCGAATATACAGTCTCCTCCGTTACTGTGCCCAACGAGGATGTCAAAGGCAGAATAATCGGTGCGGGGGGGCGTAATATCAGAACTTTCGAAAAAGAGGCGGGGGTAGAGATAGAAATTGACGAAACCAATGAAATCAGACTTTCTTCTTTTGACGCAATCAGGCGCGAAATTGCCAAGAGAGCCTTGGAAATTCTTATCAAGGACGCCAGAATCCAACCCTCGAGAATTGAGGAAGTTATAAGGCAGGTTAAAGCCGGAATGGAAGACGTTTTACTGGAAGAAGGCAAAAAAATCACCCACGAATGCGGCGTTTATAATCTTCCGGTGGAACTAATGCGGATGATCGGGCGTTACAGATTCAGAACTTCATACGGCCAAAATCTTGGAATCCATACAATTGAAGAAACAAAAATGGGAGTGGCGGTTGCCGGAGAAATAGGCGCCAATGTCGACGTGGTACGTTTAGGCTGTCTCCTTCATGATATTGGGAAAATCGTTACCGACGAAGAAGGAAACCATGTCGAACTCGGAGTAAATCTTCTTAAAAAGTACGGAATGCCCAAAGAAGTTATTGCTTGTGTTGCGGAACACCATGAAGACAAACCTTTTTCTTCGAATGAATCCATGGTTGTTTGGATTGCGGACGCAATTAGCGGTAGCCGACCCGGAGCCAGATATGAACCTCATGAAGGCTATGTTAAAAGAATGACCAAGATTGAAGAAATTGCTAAAGGATTTCCCGGAATCGATATGGTCTACGCGTTTCAAGCAGGACGCGATGTAAGGGTAATTGTTAACCCCGACGAAGTTGATGATGATAAACTGACAGTGCTTGCCCATGATATTGCCAGAAAACTTGAGAAAGAAGCTGAATATGCAGGCCAAATCAAAGTTTCTGTTATCCGTGAAGTCAGAGCTACGGAAACCACTTCCGCAAAGTAATTTCCTTTGGGTAATTTTTTTTGCCCTCTTTGTTTTTGTGGCAATTTTTGCCTATTTGAACAGATCGGTGTTTCAATCGACTGCTAAAAAATCCTTTCCGGATAAATTTGGCCAACTAAACAATATTCCGTCTCCTACTCCCACCCCAACTCCGACACCAAAACCTTTAACTTTTGCCGAAATGAATGCCCTGTACGGACCATGTGTCCGTATGCCGGTTCTGATGTATCACCATGTCCAAACCGAGGAAGCGGCGATTACAAATAAACAAACCGGGTTAACGGTTTATACAGATTTTTTTCAAAAACAAATGCAGTATCTCAAAGACAAAGGGTATAACGTTGCCGGAATGAACGATCTTATCAACTTTTTTGACAATGCAACACCGGTTGCACCAAAAAGTGTTCTTATTACTTTTGATGACGCCTATGAAGACTTTAATACGGACGCTTTTCCAATCCTGAAAGAATTTGATTACAAGGCAACTGTTTTTGTGCCAACGGGTCTGATGGATAACCCCGGGTATTTATCCTGGATCCAAATTATTTCCATGAACGGATCAATTTTGTTTGCCAATCATACATGGTCCCATAAAAATGTGGGAGTTTTGAAGGCGACCATGGAGTACGAAATTTCTACGGCGGACACTCAACTGTCAGAACGGAATTTAAACTCTCCAAAAATCTTTTCTTACCCGTATGGACTTGATTCCGGACAATCCGAAAAATATTTGGCATCTTTAGAATATAAAGCTGCGTTTACCACTATTCCCGGAAATATTCTTTGCAAAAAACAAAGATTTTCCCTTCCCAGAATTCGTATCGGTAGTACTTCCCTGTCTTCGTATGGTTTTTAATCATCATATATTTTTTTGAATGTTGAAAAAGTGGCGATAACTTGACATTTTTATTACATTCATTTATGCTTCTTCGCAGAATGACAAAAACTGATTTAATTGATCAGGTTTCAAGGAAAGCTCACTTAACCAAAAAAGCCGCGGAAGAAGCGGTTGAGGTTTTTCTAGACGAAGTCGGTAGAGTCTTGGCAAAAGGAGAAAAGGTAGTTCTTTCGGGATTCGGAACCTTCAGAGTAATTACAATGAAGGGCAAAACAGTAAAAATCCCCAAGACAGAAAAAATGGTTACCATAAAAGCGCACAGATCTCCCCGTTTTACTCCCGGAAAGAAACTCAAAAGACAAGTTTCTAGATAACTGTCGGCTAATGTTATACTTCAGTTATGGATAAGGCCATTATTGTTGATGGTTTGGCTAAAAATTTTGAGGTAACCGAAAAAGAACCGGGCCTAACCGGTGCTTTCAAATCTCTTTTCTCTCCAAAGAAAAAGGAAATACACGCTCTTAAAGGAATTTCATTTACAATTCAACAGGGAGAGCTTGTTGGTTTTATTGGACCGAACGGGGCAGGAAAAACCACAACCCTAAAAACTCTTTCGGGCCTACTTTACCCTACGAGTGGATTTGTGGAAGTATTGGAATATGATCCGTGGGAGAGAAAACCGGAATTTTTGAAACAAATTTCTCTTGTCATGGGACAGAAAAATCAACTTTGGTGGGACCTTCCCGCTATCGAAACATTTGAACTAAATAAAGCAATATACGAAATCCCGACGCATGTTTATGAAGAAAATCTCAAAGAATTAGTGACTTTACTGGAGATAGAAAAACTTTTGGAAACTCCGGTCCGTAAACTTTCACTGGGACAGCGTATGCGGATGGAATTAACTGCCGCCCTTCTTCATAAACCAAAAGTTCTTTTTTTGGATGAACCCACAATCGGACTTGACCTTATTGCTCAACAGAAAATGCGCGATTTTATTTACGATTATAACCGTAAGTACGGAGCAACAATTCTTCTTACCTCTCACAACATGGACGATTTGGTGAATTTGGCAAGACGTGTAATTGTTATCAATCAGGGAGCTATTCTTTTTGATGGGGCATTGGAGGATTTGGTTACAAAATATGCCAAAGAGAAAATAATAAAAGCAACACTTTCTAAAGAGGATGGAATAGCCGAAATTGAAAAAATTGGAAAAGTTATTAAACTTGTTTTTCCTCAAGTAATTTTATCTGTTCCGCGGGCAGCCTGTGCCATTGCGGCTTCGGAGCTTTTGCAAAATTTTCCGGTTGATGATCTGACGATAGAGGAAATCCCCATTGAGGACGTTATCCGTAAAGCATTTAAAAGCGGTCTAAATAAATGATAAGAAAATTTGGCCGTTTTGTGAACAAAATGGTAAGCGAAGCATGCCGCCACGCGGTAAAATATTGGAGTATCTTTCGAATCTCTTTTCAGCAAGAGTTTGCCTACCGCCTGAGTTTTATTTTGTGGAGAGTCCGGAATGTTTTTCAAATCCTTCTTACATATTTTCTTTGGAGTACTGTTTTTATAAATCCGGGAACTCAGGTTTTCGGATATGACAGAGCAAAAATTATTACTTACGTTTTTGGGATAATGATAGTAAGGGCGTTGGTTTTTTCTGCTCGGGCGATGGATGTATCAAGAGATGTTGCGCAGGGGGATCTTTCAAACTATCTTCTTAAACCAATGAATTATTTTAAATATTGGTTTACAAGAGATGTTTCCAGTAAGGCACTCAATTTGGTCTTTGCTGCCGTTGAATTTTTTGTTCTTTTTCTGATTTTAAAACCTCCGTTTTTCTTTCAGGGAAACTTTACCGTCTTAATAGCATTTTTGTTAACTATTATTTTGGCAATTTTGATTTATTTCTTCCTTCTTTTTCTTATCAGTTCAATTCCATTTTGGGCGCCTGAAATCGGATGGGGTTCCCACTTTTTGATTACCATTGTAATTATTGAAGCTTTTTCCGGGGCACTTTTCCCTATAAACATTTTACCCCACGGGTTTCAAACTGTTATTATGGCAACCCCTTTTCCTTATCTTATCTATTTTCCGATTCAAGTTTATTTGGGAAATATCACGGGTGCGGCTCTTGCCGGAGGACTCATGGTTGCCATAGCTTGGACAGGAATTTTATGGTTTAGTTTAAATTTTATTTGGCAAAAAGGTCTTAAGATATATCAGGCAATAGGCAGGTAGGTTTTTCAGATGGCAAAAAAAATCAAAAGATATTTTAAAATTTGGTGGATGATGAGTCGGAATTCTTTTTCCATGATAATTGACCAAAAACTTGCTCTTTCGGTGTTTTTAATCGGAAAAATTTTAAGATTTATTTTCTTTTTTGGCTTTCTTTACTTTTTACTTCTTGGGACAAAAACATTAAGCGGTTATTCCGGAAATCAAGTGATTTTCTTTTTTCTGACATTTAATTTAATCGATGTAGTCACGCAATTTTTATTTAGAGAAGTTTACAGATTCAGACCGATGGTTATAAACGGAGATTTTGACCTTGTTCTTGTTAAGCCATTAAATGCTCTTTTTAGAGTTTTAATGGGAGGAGCGGATATAACCGATTTGATTACAATCCCACCGCTTATCGCCTTAACAGTCTATTTCGGTTTCCTTCTTCACCCATCTTTCTTAAATATTATTTTTTATTTACTTTTGCTTTTAAACGGTTTTTTGATTGCTACCGCGTTTCACATAATCATCCTTTCTTTTTCTATAGTTACACTTGAGGTGGACCACACCATTATGATTTATCGGGATTTAACAAGTCTTGGCAGGCTTCCGATCGATATATATAAGCAACCGTTGCAGGGACTGTTAACTTATCTGGTTCCCGTAGGAATGATGATCACACTTCCGGCAAAAGTGATAATGGGAATAGTTGGTCCAGCAGGAATTTTATCCGCATTTTTTGTTGGAATTGTCGCGGTTTTTATCGCTTTAAGATTTTGGAATTACGCTTTAACAAAGTATAGTAGTGCCAGCAGCTGAAAAAAAATGAACAAATTACTTGTTATTTGCGGCCCGACTTCTACTGGTAAAACCACATTGGCAATATCCCTTGCCAAAAAATTTAACGGAGAGCTTATTTCTGCCGATTCCCGTCAGGTTTATAAGGGGATGGATATCGGAACCGGAAAAGATATTCCGCCCGGCGCCAAAATAAAACTCCCGTGGTTTCAAAAGTACGGTTATTATGAAATATCTGGTGCAAAAATTTGGGGTTATGATTTGGCTGATCCCAGACATGAATTTAATATTGCCCAGTATATTAAATTCGCCGAAAGAGTAGTGGCCGATATTATCAAAAGAGGTAAGTCTCCGATTTTGGTTGGGGGAACAGGTCTTTATATGAAAGGGGTGATTGACGGAATTCCAACAGCCAGTATCCCAAAAAATAATTTGTTAAGAAAAAACTTGGAAGGAAATACCGCTGAGGAACTTTTTGAAAAACTTGCCCAAATGGATTCTTTTAAGGCGGGGCAAATGAACGCTTCCGATAAAAAAAATCCAAGACGTCTTATCCGTGCAATCGAGGTGGCCATGTGGAAAATAAATAATATTAAAAAGGAGAAAGAAATGGAGAGTAAGAAAAAGGATCTTGAGGTTTTGATGATCGGTCTTACCGCCTCTGAAAAATTCATATCAGAAAGAATAAAATTACGGGTTGCCCAGAGGATAAAAGCAGGGATTAAAAAAGAAGTTCAAAACTTACTGAAAAAACATGTCAGTTGGAAAATGCCTTCAATGTCATCAATGGGTTACAGGCAGTGGAAGGACTATTTTGACAATAAAAAGACCCAAAGTGAAGTTATTAAAAATTGGGAAACGGAAGAAAAACAATACGTAAAGCGTCAAATGGTTTGGTTTAAGAAGGATAAAAGAATTCAATGGTTTGATATAACCAAGTCGGATTACCCTGAAAGTGTGGAAAAATCGGTCGAAAAATGGTATTCTACAGTTACAAAAGACAAATATGCCAAGAAAAGTTGAAATTTCCCACAAAACCATAATATTTGCAGTTTTTTTCCTTTTGGGCCTTTGGCTGCTTTACTTCGTCCGCGATATTATATTGCAGCTTTTTGTGGCACTTCTTTTGATGACAATTCTTGAACCGATTGTCGCGCTTTTAACCAAAATTCGAATTCCCAGAGCAATATCGGTTCTTATTACTTACATATTTGTCCTTGGGGTTTTGGGCGGAATGGTTGCTTTAATTGCTCCGACACTGGCTGCGCAAACGACAAATTTTGTCAATACCCTGCCTTCTTATTTAAATAATATTGGAATAAGCTCTGTAATTAGCGGAGATCTTGCTAAAGGACTTTTGTCACAACTCGGGGGAATCCCCGGTGAAATATTGAACTTTACCGTTTCGGTATTTTCAAACGTTGTGGCTGTCGTGACTGTCTTGGTTTTTGCTTTCTATATGCTTTTGACTCATGACAAACTTAAGGATCAAGTGGGATTTTTATTTGGTGAAAGCAAAAGTCAGCAAATAGGCAGAGTTGTTCTCGCATGGGAGAATAAATTGGGTAAGTGGGCAAGGGGACAACTGCTTTTGATGTTTGCGGTGGGCTTGGGAACTTATATTGGTCTTGTCCTCATCGGAATACCTTTTGCACTTCCTCTTGCTATTTTGGCGGGACTTTTGGAAATAATTCCGATTTTAGGTCCCATTGTTGCGGCAATTCCGGCAGTAATAATCGGATTTGGGATATCGCCTGTAATAGGACTTGCGGTTACCGCAGCTTCGTTTTTAGTACACCAGCTTGAAGGATATGTTTTGGTACCTAAAATTATGGAAAAATCGGTCGGAGTTTCACCCCTTCTTATTCTGGTTTCTATTGCAATCGGGGCCAAGTTATTAGGGGTAATGGGTGTCATTATTTCGGTTCCCCTTGTAATAACCATCCAGGTGTTAATTAAAGAGTACCTTATAGCCAAGGAGTAAATTTTCCGACACAATCCAGCCTCCAAGTCAACATTATGGGATTTATTCTCTTGGGTGTGTTATAATGCTTTTACTCTGGAGAAAGGATGATCGCGCTGGCATTTATTTGCCGGTGAGGAAAGTCCAGGCAGCAGAAAGCAGGGTGCCGAGCGTAAGCTCGGGACAGGCTCGGGGGTAACCTTGAGCTTGGCCAGTACAGAGCCACAGAAACTATGTCGGTTCTTTTACCCTAAAGGTAGAAGAAAACGAGTGAAAAGGGGCAATCCTCCCCGCTGCAACCTCCGAAAGAGACGTTATTAGGGGCTTTCCCGAGTCTCAATGTCAGAGGGCAGGTTTGCATAAAGCAAACCCACGACATGCAAATGTCGTTAGACAGATGATCGTCTAAAAACAGAACCTGGCTTACTACTCTCCAGAGCACGAAGTAACCCTCCGAAAGGAGGGTTTTTTCGTTTCGTGGACTGGAGGTGAAGTACTTCAGTATCGTCTAAAAACAGCCGATTAGTGTTAAAATGTCCCCATGAGACTTGTTGTACAAAGAGTTGAAAAAGCAAAAGTGGTAAAAGTTGATGACGGTTCAATTGTTGGGGAAATCGGCAAAGGACTTTTTGTTCTGGTGGGAATTAAAAAAGGGGATACGGAAAAAGATGCCGAATTGCTCGCTTCCAAGTTGTCGAAACTTCGTGTGATGGCGGACACCGAGGATAAAATGAATTTATCTGTTGACGATACAAAAGGGAGCATGCTGGTTGTTTCCCAATTTACGCTTCACGCAGATATATCCGGGGGTAACAGGCCAAGTTTTATAAATGCAGAAGAACCAAAGCAGGCAAAAGAACTTTATGAATTTTTCGTTTCCAAATTGAAAGAAAATGGTATTAAAGTCGAAACCGGAAGTTTTGGTGATTATATGAAGATTGAAACGGTTCTGGATGGTCCTGTTACGATAATATATTCAGATTAATTTTTCTCTTTTCAAAAACTCCTCCAACTTTTTCTTTGAAGTAAACCTTCGGCCCATACTGACAAATAATCGGTTCATGTCCGGCCAGTATTTTTTGGGAACAATTTTAATTAATTCTTTTTCTGTTTGTTCCGGGCTTTTTGTGTGAACCCAGCCGAGAAGATTTGAAATTCTATGAACATGAGTATCCACTGCGATTGCGGGAATGCCAAAGGCTCGGTTCAAAACCAGATTCGCCGTTTTTACGCCGACACCTGGAAGCTTTACCAATTCTTCTTGGGTTTTTGGAACTTTTGTAATTAAATTCGATAATTCTTTAAGATGTTTGGCTTTGGTTTTATAGAATCCGACAGGATATATCAAATTACTGATTTCTGATTGATCCAATTGACCTAAACTTTTTAAGTCGGGCGCATTTGCGAATAAACGTTTTGAAGCCTCAAGTGTAACCTCATCTTTTGTCCGTGCAGAAAGAAGGGTGGAGACAAGAGTTTTGTAAGGATCAGACCCAAAAGCTTCAAGGGGAACCAAAATATAATGTTTTCTAAAAACTCTGAAGACTTTTGCAAAATTCATATTAGTGGGGAACACAAAAGGGGCCGGTCGTACCGGTGCCCTCTTGCTTTAAGTGCTCAAAGATCAAAGCTTATTTAGTGCCTCCGATCTTGAACATGGTTGTGCCACAGACTTCACAAACAGCCTTTGTGGCTTTCTTACCATTCTTCATGGTAACTTCTTGTGCGTCTTTTCCTTCTCTCTTGGCGCGGCACTTAACACAGTACATCATTGATATTCACCTCCTATCATTAGGACAGACCAAATTTTCTCCAGGCTAAGTATACCACCAGCTCCACAATTAAGATCAAAACAATCAGGATCAGGCTCCGAAAAATACCCCTTTTGGTATCTGAGGCTGATGCTTCTTGTGCCATAGATACGGCACTTTTCCTGTGCCTAGACGTGGCTATCGGAGGAATTTTACCTGAATTCGATTCCCCCTTGACACGTGCCTGAGAAGGGGCTTTTGGCTGCCAGGAAACCAAAAAGCCGTAATGTGGATTTTCTTTATTTTTTCTGCTTCTGTGTTCTGCCATGCGCTTAAATGTACAATGGATTAACAAGTTTTACAACTTGACTCTTACTTTTCCAAATGTAAAAATGACTGAGCCTGCCAAAACCGGATGCAAAATTTAGTTTTATATTTATTAATATTTCTCGGTATTTGGCTTTTAACGCTAAGCTTTTTTCTGTATCGTTTTATCACTCTTTTTAATAAATTAACCAAGGGAGTAGAAGTAACCGACCTCAAAAAAGTTTTGGAGAATATTTTGGCAAAGGGAAAAGCCAATACGGACGAAATAAAAATTCTGGAAAAAAGAATAAGTTTATTAGAGGAAGACGGGAAGTTTCACATACAGAAAATTGGGCTTATCAGGTTTAATCCGTTTAAAGAGCTTGGAGGAGATCATAGTTTTAGTATGGCAATTCTGGACTCACGCAGTTCGGGAGTGATTATTACCAGTTTGCACACAAGAGACAGAACCCGGGTTTATATGAAAGATATTAAAAAGGGAAAAAGTACATTTGAACTTTCGACGGAAGAAAAGAGTGCTTTAGCTAATGCCGAGAAGAGTAGATAGTGTTACAATAAAACATTGTGAGAAAAAAATTTGATTTTAAAACATTTATTTCATCAAAGAAATTTATAATTATCGCGAGTTTTGTCGGTCTTTTTTTGATTTCTGTAGGCCTTTCCCTGATTGTATTTTATCTGGTTGCTCCCAAAGAAGCCTCGGGAATATTAAATAAAGTTAATCAAAAGACAAAACTAAACCTTAATCTTCCCAAAACCGAAGAATGTCCGATAAATGGAAAAAAATACACCAAAGTAGAAAGTGATACTTGGAATACTAGGCGTCCGATTATCGCGATGATTGAAAATCATGCCGACGCAAGACCCGTTACAGGACTTTCCCGGGCAGATGTTGTTTATGAGGCAGTAGCAGAAGGAGGAATAACCAGATTTTTGTCGGTATTTTACTGCGGTGTTTCGGCAGAGGATGTGCAAGCAGCCCCCATAAGGAGTGCAAGAATTTATTTTGTTAATCTTGCCGCGGGATACGGAACCGATCCGATTTTTCTTCATCAGGGGGGCGCTAATAATTTTTGTTCGGATTGTCCGGGTGGTGTTAAACTGAGAGGGGAGATAGACCCCACGGTGGACGCTTACGGAGCTTTAGATAAACTTGGTTGGAGAAATGGAACCAAAGGAAACGACATGGACGGTGGGTTTAATATCGGTTTTCCGATTGTTGTCCGTGATCAATACAGGTTAAGTTCTACTCCCGCCGCATGGGAACATTCCGTACTTGCCGATTTAACCGAAGTATATAAAGAAGCGGATAGACGCGATTTTAATTACAAAGACGAAAATGGTACGGCTTGGACAAAAGGTTTTAGGAAATGGCTGTTCCAGGACGGTAAAGCCACAACTTCTCCTGTGGCCAGCGATATTAAATTCAACTTTTGGGAAAGTATGCCCGGATATGACGTTGAATGGAAATATAATTCCACCTCAAATTCATATACAAGATTTAACGGCGGAAAAGCGCAGGTTGATTGGCAACTTGATAAGCCTCAAATAACTGCAGAAAACATAGCCGTCATGTTTGTTCAGGAGAAAGGACCCGTGGATAAGGAACTTCACATGTTCTATCAGGTAATAGGAACGGGCAAAGCAATAGTTTTTCAAAATGGTCAGGCCATAACAGGAACCTGGAAAAAAACTACGGCGCTTGACAGGGAAGTTTTTTATGATACAAATGGTGATGAGATAAAAATGGTCCGGGGTGCAACCTGGATCGAATTAGTTCCTGCTCAAAACAAGGTTACTTACTAGTTTTGGTAACTTTGAAATAATTAACCTGCTCCAAAATAAATGGCTAACTTGAGTGATATTATTACTTCCAAAGTCAGAATAAAAATCTTGGAGCTTTTTTTCTCCAATATTCGCGAGATCTATCATGTCAGAGGGATAGTTAGAGGAATTGATGAAGAAATTAATGCCGTAAGGCGTGAACTCGCAAAACTTGAAAAAGACGGGGTCCTACGGAAAGAACCGAGAGGCAATAGAATTTATTATTCAATCAGGCCGGAATATTCATTTTTTGATGATTTGGTTTCGATAGTTTCCAAAACTATGGGTTTGGGTAAGGCAATAATTGAAAACCGAAACAAAATCGGAAAAGTCTCGTTTGTTATGTTTTCCGGAAAATTTGTTGAAGGCAAAGACCGTAAAAGTGAAGATGCCGTGGATATTTTAGTTGTTGGGGAAGTTGTTTTACCCGAGTTGGCTTCGATTATAAGAGTAGAGGAAAGCAAACGCGGACGGGAAATTAATTATACGGTTATGGGAAGGGATGAATTTGATTTCAGGAAAAAAAGACGTGACCCGTTCCTCTTGGGAATATTATCCGGAAGCCGTTTTATGATTATCGGAAACGAGGAAGATCTGGTAAATTAATTTCCAAAATTTGCTTCAATTATGTTATGCTTCAAGAGTTAATTAGGGATATATTCTTATGTTTTGGACACCCGTAAAGAAATTTATATTGATTATTATTTTAGTAATAATAGCCGCATATATTTGTCTTCCCCCCAAATTTTCCATATTCGGAAAAAATATAACCCGACCGGATTTAAATATAAAGATCGGTGGATTTTCTCTACAAAGAAGTTTTGACTTGCATTTGGGGCTGGATCTTGCAGGAGGAAGCAGGCTTGTGTTTGAAGCGGATATGAGTAAAGTTTCGGGAGAAAGAAAAGCTGAAGCCCTACAGGGGGTAAGAGACATAATTGAACGACGCGTAAATCTTTTCGGTGTTTCGGAACCGACTGTGCAACTTTCCGCTTTTGAGAATAAAAGCAGAATTATTGTTGAACTGCCCGGAATAAGCGATACAAAGCAGGCAGTAAGTCTTATCGGCCAAACTGCACAACTTCTTTTCGAGGAAGTAAAAGAAGTGCCGGGGGTAAAAGGTGCTTCACCATCGGCAACACTTGTGCCGACAAATCTAACAGGGGCCGATCTGAAAGCGGCGCAAGTTGTTTTTGATAGCCAAACAGGTAAGCCCGCAATTTCGATTCAGTTTTCAAAGGAAGGTGGGGATAAATTTGCAGAAATAACAGGACGGAATATCGGTAAACAGTTGCCGATAGTTCTAGATAATCAGATAATATCCGCTCCCGTGGTTGAGGCTAAAATTACAGGCGGAGATGCACAAATTACCGGCACTTTTACCATTGATGAAGCAAAACAATTATCAATTCAGCTTAACGCGGGTGCCCTCCCTGTTCCTGTTAACTTAGTTCAGGAAACAACAATCGGCGCAACCTTAGGAGCTTTGTCCGTCAAACAAAGTATTTTGGCCGGAGCCGTCGGGATAACAATGGTGGGGCTTTTTATGATTCTTGCTTACGGAGGTTTGGGACTGGTGGCAGATGCGGGGCTTTTTGTTTTTGCAATTTTAACATTGGCTCTTTATAAATTAATTCCCGTCACATTAACTCTTCCCGGAATTGCGGGATTTATGTTATCTGTCGGAATGGCGGTTGACAGCAATATCTTAATTTTCGAAAGATTTAAAGAGGAAAAAGACAAAAGGTCTGTGGCAAACGCTCTTGAGATATCTTTCGGGCGGGCATGGGACTCGATAAGAGATGCCAACATAGCTACAATTATTACATCCCTGGTTCTTATTAATCCTTTTGATTGGTCTTTTCTTCAATCTTCCGGACCTGTCAGGGGCTTTGCCATTACACTTTTACTGGGTATTTTAATAAGTCTTTTTACAGGGATATTTGTAAGCAGGAATTTACTTAGAGTTTTTGTAAAAGGAGAAAAAAATGATTAATTGGATGCGGTATCGGCTATTATACTTGGCAATTTCTCTTTTGGTAATCGGAGCGGGAACTTTTTCTGCTATAAAGTGGGGTTTTAAAATCGGAATAGACTTTACCGGTGGAAGTGTTGTGGAATACAGGCTTCCGGATGGGGAAACGAAAGTCATAAAAAGCGGGCCGCTGGATGAGACAGGAAAGGATAAAATAAAAAACGATTTGGAAAAGAGTGTTGGCGGATCGGTAATCGAAATCAGGTTTGAAAATGTCGGACCTACCATAGGACCGGAATTGGTCAAGAAAACCCTCTACGCGCTTCTTATGGCCTCAGGAGCAATTCTTCTTTGGGTAGCCTACCAATTCAAAAATATTAAATTTGGAGTCTCGGCAACGTTGGCTACGGTTCACGATAGCCTTGTACTTTTAGGTTCATTTTCACTTTTGGGTCATTTTTTTGGGGCGGAAATAGATTTCCTTTTTGTAACTGCAATGCTTACGATTCTTTCCTTTTCCGTTCATGACACAATTGTAGTTTTTGACAGGATTAGAGAAAGTAAGAAGAAAGGAGAATTGGATAGCGACCTACATACTCTTGCAAACCGTGCATTGAGTCAGACAATGGTCAGGTCACTAAATAATTCTTTTACTATAATATTTATGCTTTTTGCATTGATACTCATGGGCGGGGATACCGTGAAATGGTTCTCTGTTGCACTTCTAATCGGGACAATTTCAGGCACATATTCTTCACCTTTTGTTGCGGTATCGATTTTGGTCACTTGGGATGAACTCCAAAAGAAATTCAAAAAACACTAGTTTCTATTTATTTTTGACTCGGAAAAATATGCAAAAGGATATTAATTAAGTCTTTGGGTAAGATGTCAAAACTGAAGGAAATAGTAAGGCTTGACTTAAAAAAAGTTTAGGATTAGCATACGGACACATGACAAAAGAAGCAGGATTAATAATCGGCCAAGATAGTCAAGTTTCCGAACATCCAACAAAGCGTAGAATTGAATTTTGTGAAGAGGGAGTTTCTACAATGTGCAGTTTCTATGGTGTTAATAAATTAAATTTTGAGCAAATGCTCCAAAATGGATACACAGAAATAAGTTTTGGTAGAGGACCGTTCGGCTTTTCTGATGAAAAAACGGCTAAACACATTGTTGCCTTTGCCGCTTTTTTTAAAGAAGATTCTCCTAAAATCAAGACTCTTGAAGTAAGAAAAGAGTGTGGCACTTTTGGCTCCTATTCAGAAGGTTTAAGTGAAAGAAAATATTCATCTGATAAATACCAAAAAACCGTCGATCAGTTTAAATTACTTCTCGTTACAGAAGATTTGGCGGGTTTTATTCAAAGATTTAGTTGGCCTCAACAATAAACAATCTTGATTTAAGGTCGGAGTGCTTTTAGAAGAGTTACCTTCTCGTTATCAATTTTCTTTTCAACAACCTTGTCGAATAAATCATTCAAAATTTTTCCGACTTCGGGTCCCGGTTTTAAATTCAACTCTTTCATCACATCGTTTCCGTCAATTTTGAGATCATTCATAGAAAACGGTTGTTTTTGCACTTCGATTATTCTGGTTTTAAATTCTTCCAGACGCCATGAAGTCTCACGGGCTCCACCGCCAAGCCGGTCAGCAACACGCAATGCCAACATGTCTTCAACATTTTCCAATCCAACATTTCGCAAAAATCTACGAAGGGCGGAGTCGGTTTGTCTTTCATCCACCGTAAATTGATGCCATCTGATAAGTTTAATAAATTTATCCCTTTCTTTATTTGAAAACCTAAGTCGGTCCGCAATATTTTCGGCAATCTTTGTTGAAACCATTTCGTGGTTGTAAAAAGTTATTACTCCGCTTTCCAGTTTTTTATATGTTTGGGCTTTACCGATATCATGAATTAATGTAGCGAATCTTGTAACAGTATCCGTGCTTTTGCAATTTTTAAGAGACATAAGTAGATGGTCGCCAACGTCGTAAATATGGTGTCTGCCCGGGGACTTCTGTTCCACTCCGAAGCATTTTTCCATTTCGGGTAGAATTTCGGCCATAAGTCCCGCATTTCTGAAAAGAACAATGCCGTCGTAAGGATTTGGGGAGGCAAGTATTTTAAAAAGTTCTTCCTTTACTCTTTCTTTAGCTATCTTATTAATTAAAGGTGCATTTTTCTTGATTGCTTCGAAAGTAGCGTCCTCAATCAGAAAACTAATCTCTGCCCCGATTCTTACTGCCCGCATCATTCTTAGAGCATCTTCACCGAACCTGGCGTCAGCGTCTCCCACAGTGCGTATCAGTTTATTTTTAATATCTTCCTGACCTTTGTATAAATCAATAATTTTAAGATTTTTATCCAGTGCCAGAGAATTTATTGTAAAATCGCGTCTGGCCAAATCTTCTTTCAAACTTTTTCCCCAGGTGATTTTTTCCGGATGGCGGAAATCGGTATAACCCTCTTCTTTTCTGAATGTTGTAATTTCATGAGGCCGCGCCAGTTCATCTGGATTATCGGTAAAAACAGTTCCGAACTGATTATTGTAAAGTCCTCCCGGAATAATTTTTATAATTTCCTCTGGGGTTGCGTTAGTTGTAAAATCCCAATCATTCGTAAGTCTACCCATCACAATATCCCTTACTGCACCGCCCACGATATATATTTCATATCCTGCTTTATCGAACTTGTCTAAAATTTCCTGAACGGATTTGGGTAATTGGATATCCACAATAAAACAATTATACTCAACTTTGTCATGTCTAACCAACCCAAAAAATGGGAAATTCTATTTAAACCACCAGTTACCGATTCTAAGTTGCTAATCGACGTTCTTCTAAAAAATCGGGGGATCAAAACAGAAAAGGAAAAGAAGGAATTCCTAAATCCGACGAATCCAATGAAAATTTCTCTTAAATCTATCGGTTTAATACAAACTGAAGTTAAAAAAGCTATCGATCGTATTAAAAAAGCCAAAAAATTGGATGAGCACGTAATTATTTACGGAGATTACGATGCCGACGGAATTACAGGTACTGCTACCATGTGGGAAAGCTTACACGAAGTTGGAATTTTTGTTTTACCTCATATTCCCGAAAGATTTTCGGAAGGATACGGATTAAACCTTGAAAGTGTTAAGAAACTTAAAGAAAAAGATCCCAAACTTGCTCTTATTATTACAGTCGATCACGGAATTACCGCCGGTGAAAAAATCAATGAAGCCAAAAAAATGGGAATCGACATCATCATTACAGACCATCATCAGATGGGTAGAAAATTGCCAAAACCACTGGCACTAATTTACACAACCCAAATAGGGGGCTCTGCTATTGCATGGTTTTTTGCACGCGAGCTTGCTAAAAGTTTCAAATACGAAGTAACCGGTATCGAGTCTCGTCTTGAGCTTGCCGCAATCGGCACAATCGCGGATCAACTTCCCCTAATCGGAGTAAATAGGTCAATAGTTAAATACGGCTTGGAAAAATTGAACAGAACTAAACGGCCCGGACTTTTGGCACTTTTTAAGGAATCAGGTCTTGAGAAGGATGGTACTCCTCTCAAAAATATCGGAACATATGAAGTCGGATATATTATTGCACCAAGAATTAATGCCATGGGCCGGCTTAAACACGGATTGGAATCTCTCCGATTACTTTGTACCAAGGATAGGAAAAAAGCTTTTGATATTGCCGAAAATATTGGAGGAACAAATTTGGAACGGCAAAAAATTGTGGAAAGGGTTGTAATACTTGCACGGAAAAACGTAACAGAAGAAAAAATAATTGTAATAGCAGGAGAAGATTACCATGAAGGAGTAATCGGTTTGGCAGCAGGAAGACTGGTAGAAGAATTTTACCGGCCGGCAATAGTACTTTCTACCAAAGGGGAAATATCAAAAGCTTCTGCCAGGTCAATATCCGGATTTAATATTATTGAAGCAATCAGGGCAGTTAGTCTTCATTTGGAGGGCGGAGGGCATCCCATGGCGGCCGGCTTTTCTATTGAAACAAATAAGATTGAGAAATTTACAAAAGAAATAAATAAATATGCAGAAAAATTTTTGACACTGGAATTATTATCAAAAAAAATAAAAATAGACTGTGGACTTGATTTTGATCAAATAAACTACGGACTCCTCGATAAACTTAACCGGTTTGAGCCGACCGGTTTAGGAAATCCCGGGCCAACATTTTTGGCAAAACATGTAAAAATAATTAACTCCAGAACCGTGGGTAGAGAATCCAGACATTTTAAGCTCAATTTAAAACAGAACGAACAAGTTTATGATTCAATATTTTTTGGTGGAGGAGAAAAGTACTCAAAGTTGGATTTGGGATTGATTATAGAAATTGTGTTTCAACCGGAAGAAAACATATGGAACGGATATAGGAATATACAGCTGAAGATAAAAGATATTATGGTTGTTGATTAAACCGATTCTGATTTAATTTGAATCGGGCCAGGTCCGTATTTTCGTATCGGTAATAGTTTATGAGTCAAGGTCAAATCTTCGGGGTCGTATTCTTCACCCGGAACAACTTTCCTATAAGGGCCGAAAGCTATTTCACTTTCCCATCTCTGTCCGGGTCTGGGAATATTGTTTTCAATTTGTCCGTTGTCCGCCGTTGATTTTAATTTTCTTTCCATACGAGTGTACATTCTGTCAAAATAAGGCCGTCCTTGTCAAGTTAGCACTAAAAACTTAGAATATACCTAGTGGAAAGAATATTAATTATAGACACAGTCAAAAAAACCGGAGAAAAAGTTAAAATTGCGGGAAGTGTACACGTAGTCCGATCACACGGCAAAATTGCCTTTGCAGATATTATAGACAGAAGTGGAATTTTACAAATTGTAGGTGGAGCCGAAATTGCGGAACTTAGGCCGCAATACATGGTCGAAGTTGAGGGGGTTGTAAACGCCAGGCCGGAAAAGATGGTCAATGACAAAATAGAAACCGGCAAGATTGAACTTTCCAGCGAAAAAGTGAAAATATTGGCAAAATCGGACGAAATGCCGTTTGACATGGGGGCAGAAGTTCTTAATCTTGAACTTCCCACACTTCTTGATAACCGAACGTTAGCATTAAGACACCCAAAAATAAAAGAAATTTTTAAAGTTCAGGCTGCTGTTCTTGCCGGATTTAGAAAAGCTGCCGAAGATCTTGGTTGTGTAGAAATTTCTGTTCCGACAATTTCAGTGTCAGCAACCGAAGGCGGAGCGGACGTTTTTACGGTCGATTACTACGGACACAAAGCCTTTATGACTCAATCCCCCCAGCTTTATAAACAAATGGTGATACCATCTTTTGAAAGGGTTTATACAATTGCAAAAGCGTACAGATCCGAACCATCAGTTACTACAAGACATCTTTCGGAATCGACTCAAATGGATTGTGAATTGGGATTTGTAGATTTTTCCGATCTTCTTGATGCAGTAGAGTTTGCCGGCTCCGAAACCTTAAAGTACGTTGGGAAAAAATGCGAAAAAGAGCTCAAGGATTACCAGGTTCCCGAACTTAAAATCCCGGTTAGTATCCCGCGGTTAACAATGCGTGAGGCTCAAAAGATAATATTAAAAAGAACGGGAATCGATCATACAAATGAAAAAGATTTAGATCCTGTTGACGAAAAAGAAATTTGCAAGTGGGCATTGGAAGAAAAAGATTCCGATCTGGTGACAATCACCCACTATCCAACCGACAAAAGAGCTTTTTACACGATGCCGGATCCCGACAATCCCGAGTATTCTCTAAGTTATGACCTTATTTTTAGAGGACTTGAGATTCTTAGCGGCAGTCAAAGGATCAGCGATTACGATAAATTGGTAGAGGCAATTAAAAACCGCGGAATGGACCCGAAAAATTTTGAAATGTATCTTCAAGCTTTTAAATACGGGATGCCTCCTGAAGGCGGTTTTTCTTTCGGACTTGAAAGAATCACAATGAAGCTTCTTGATCTTTCAAATGTACGTGAAGCATCGCTTTTTCCGAGAGACATGGAAAGGGTTGACTTCAGATTCTCGCAAAATAAAAAAGAATCTTCAAAATGAACCTTTTCAATAAAAAAAACGATTTTTTGTATTTGGCTATTTTAGCCTTTGTTTTTATTTCCACAAGTGCATTGGCCATTTCAGGTAACATTCCCCCGATACAGAAATTAATAAGTTCTTCACTTGAACAATCAAAAAAATTTCCACCGCTTCCTGTTCTAGGATCGAATTCAACCTTTCCAATTATTTCAGCCCAAGGAGCATTGGCGGTAGATTTGGATTCGGGAATAAATCTTTATGAAAAGAACCCCGATGTAAAACTTCTTCCGGCTTCGACTACAAAAATTGTAACCGCGCTTATCGCTCTTGATTCATATCCTTTAGATCAAATTATTACTGTGGGTAAAATAAAAGTTGACGGTCAAAAAATGGGTCTTTTTCAGGGAGAACGGATTACCGTTGAGAATTTACTTTACGGGCTTTTGGTTTTTTCGGCGAACGATGCCGCAGAAGCATTGGCAAATAGTTATCCGGGAGGGTATGAGGAATTTGTTGCTGCAATGAACATTAAAGCAAAAGATCTTTCAATGATTAATTCCAATTTTCAAAATCCTGTCGGTCTGGACGGAGCCAGTCAGATAACTACGGCGAAAGATTTAATCCGCGTTTCCGAAGTAGCAATGCGTAACCCCATCTTTGCCAAAATTGTGGGAACAAAAACCGTATCTTTTAGCGATGTTACTGGAAAGATTGCTTATAAACTTAAAAACATTAATGAACTTTTAGGCGACGTTCCGGGGGTGATGGGGGTCAAAACCGGCTGGACGGAAAATGCCAGAGAAAATCTTGTTACTTATATTGAACGTGACGGACATAAAATAATGATTGCTGTTCTCGGGAGTCAAGACAGGTTCGGGGAAACAAAAGAATTAATCAATTGGATATATGCAAATTATAAATGGGAAGAAGTGAAACTTCCCTAAATTTATTCTCCGTAATAAGCTGAAGTTACTGCCGGAAGATATGCCGTAAACCCGTTATCTCCCTCAAAAACATAGACCGGTTGATAAAATTCGGTGACCGATCCCGGATCAAAATAGGCAAGATACATCCGTCTTATTTTTAGGCTATCACCGTCCTTGTTTATTCCAAGCGCTGCAATATATGCCTGATTGGATTGAAGCTCGGTAAAAGCTTCGGTCGGAGTTTTAATCGGGTAAGTTGAAAATTGAGATTCATCAACAGAATAGTAATGGTATTCGGCCGCCACAATCTTTTGATTACGGAGGCTCGAACCGCTTACAATTGCCCAGACATTTGCCTGATCGGGTATTCCTGTAACGCTTGGTAAATTATCATAGCTTTTTCTGAAAAGATTAACTTTTACCACATCGGATTCGGAAAGAGAAAGTGCGGTAACCAGCTGTCCATTACTTAGTTTTAAATAATTGCTATTTGCCGGTCCGGTCAAATCAGCCGGAAGAATGTTGGCGCTTGACAACATTGATCGGAATTCCGAAGCAGCAACTTCGGCAATCGGGGGTTTATTACCCAAAGGACTTTTATCCTGCGCCAAGTTGTAACTTATTGAGAATGTTCCTGTAACAATATTCATTTGCAAGGTAGTGGGAGCATTGGGACTCGTAAACATGTAAACGGTTTCCGAAACCTGTTGGGAATTGGCACCAAACCCCAGTCCTTGAGCGGTGACCTTTGCTGAATCCAATGAAAGTAAATTAGGACTTATTTTCGGCATAAAATAAACCTTTGCTTGTGTAGAAATATTGGTTGGAAGTCCTCCCTCCGGTGTTTCGAGAGTGTAAGTAAGTTTTGCGGTTGAACCGTTATCAGGAAAAGGAATTTTTGTAAGTTTTCCGTATTTTACAGTTGGTGGTGGGGGAGGTGCAGGAAAAGCCTTTTTATATACGGCAACCCCAATATCAAGCAGGAATTTGCCCACAATCAGAAAAATAATGAGAAAGATACCGTACCTGATTGTTTTTCTTGCCGCAATCGCAACCCGGGTCAGAGAGGTCATATAAAGTAAGTATAAATGATTGTGTCATTTCATTAAATGGTAAATGCTAAATAATTAATTAGGTGGTAAAATTGAAGCTATGATTAAAGTCCGCACACGTTTTGCCCCAAGCCCCACGGGATTTTTACACATAGGAGGTCTCAGAACTGCTCTTTATGCTTACGCTTTGGCCAAACACGATAAAGGTGAATTCTTACTTCGGATTGAAGATACTGATCAAAAACGTCAAGTTAAAGGTGCAACTGAAGCTTTACAGGAAACTCTAAAAAAGTTTGGACTTGTCTGGGATGAATATTATGTTCAGTCAGAAAGACAGGAAAAAGGTTTATATAGGAAAGCGGCTGAGAAATTAGTAGAGTCGGCCCACGCGTTTTATTGTCAATGCAAACCAAAAAATGCAAAGGAAGAAGGATTTTCCAATGAACTTCGCGACCCATGCAGGGATAAGGACTTAACTTCAGGAGCCATTAAGCTCAGAGCTCCGGACGGTAAAGTTATTTCCTATACAGATTTTGTACACAAAAAAGAAATTTCCTGGAATACGGATACGGTTTATGATGCAACACTTCTTAAGTCCGACGGTTTTCCCACTTACCATCTGGCAGTTGCGGTGGATGATATTGACATGAAGGTCACACATATCTTGCGCGGACACGACTGGTTGCCATCAACTCCGATTCACCTTTTAGTATTTGATTATATTGGTGGAACCAGGCCTGAAATCGGTCATGTAACGGATATTCTTTCTGCCGAAACAGGTAAAAAACTCAGTAAAAGACGTGACTCGGTTTTTGTAGAGCAATTTCTTGAACAAGGTTATTTGCCGGAAGCGCTCTTGAATTTCATTATGCTTTTGGGTTGGGCCCCGAAAGATAATCGTGAACTATTTACGCTTTCCGAATTTATTGAACACTTCGACATAAATGGTTTTCAGGAGGCTAATCCGAGATTTTTTATGGATAAACTCGACTGGTTCAATGGATATTATATTCGCCAGAAGTCAGACGAAGAGCTCTTTAGTCTTTTTGCGTCTTTTGTTCCAAAAGATATGGACCCTAAAATAGTAAAGAAAGTTATTCCTTTGATTAAGGACAGAATAAAGAAATTATCAGATTTTGACTCGTTCGCCGGGTTTTTCTTTAAAGAAAAAGAAGTAGACAAAAATTTGTTTGGTAAAAATTACAAAGAACATTTGGAAAAGGCTCTCGAAGCGATCGAGAAAGGAATTCCGTTGGATCAGGTTCCCAAAGATAATAATTTTAAAGTTGGAGATTTTTTTATGGATCTTAGGATTGCCATCACGGGAAGTAAATTTACCCCTCCCATCAACGAATCGATAGAAATTTTAGGAAAAGAAGAAAGTTTAAAAAGACTTGAAAAAGTTATTAAATCTTAAATATTAGTTATTTTTTTATGGCTCACGATCCTGCCGGAACAAGTGATTTAATAAATAAAGACTCAGAGTTTTTGCGAAACAAACTTAAACTTAAAAGTTTGGAAGCAAGACGTTCCCTTTTTGAAAAATATCCTCATGTTGAAAAGTTTTTTGCTGAAAAAGGACTTGATCTTTCAAAAATCCGAGAACATTCCGCAAAAATTATTACGACGGGAGCTATAACCGGTACACTTCTTTTTACTCCGCCGGGACTTGCACAGGGTGTTCCTACAATAGCAAATATCGTAAAAAATTTATCTGATTTTGAAGGAGCTAAGCCAAATATTCCCCCACAGGAAGCACTTTTATCTTCACTTAAACAAATTTTACCGCAAAAAGTTGGTCCCATGAATCGAATTCAGGAAAAAACACTGGAGGCGGTTTTCAGTCAGATAATCGGAGTTAGTGCCAAAGCTACAATGGAAGGAGAACGTTTGAATGACACCTACGGTTATATCGGAGCGGAACAGCATCTGGCACGCTACCCGGGGGACAACATGGCGGTTCATTCCAAAGTTTCCAAACTGGATGAAGGAATGGCTCCCGGTTTGGGAGCTTGGGGATATGTTCCAGAGGATAAAGAAAAATGGTATGCTGTTGTTCAAACTTTATATCTGCCGGATTGGGCAAAACGTCTGCCTTATCTCAGGGAGTGGTATAAGTTTAGAAAAGTATTAATTGTTAATACAATGAATGGAAATGCGGTAGTTGCCGATATTGCCGACGCAGGACCTGCTGCCTGGACCGGAAAACATTTTGGTGGAAGCCCCGAGGTTATGAATTATCTGGGAGGGCCTCGGTACAAAAAAGGTCCAGTTGTTTTATTTTTTGTAGACGATCCCAAAAACCAGGTTCCATTAGGACCGGTGGAATATAATAAAATTGAAGCCCTGGGAGTTAGAATGACACAGGCTTAAAATTATGAGTAAATTATTTTTTGACAACCTATTTGATTTAGATAAAGTAGAAACTGAAATAAAGAAAGCTTTTACTACAAAAGAAGAACGGGAAGAATCGGAATTACTTGTAGACGATCTTATTCATGCCAAAGTCCTGGATAAAATACTTGAGAGACTGCCCAAAAATTCTCATATTGAGTTTTTGGAGCTATATCACAAATGTCCTTACGACGAAGAAATAATTTTTGCATACTTGGAGGGTAAAACCGGAAAAGATATCAAAGAAACACTAAAAAAAGAGCTGAAGAATATTGATTCCGACATACTTAAAGAGATCAGGCCTCAAGATGAAGTCTCGACGGAATCACAGGTTTCCAAAAAATAAATGGACAATCATTTTGGAGGTGTTATTTGGACAAACCATGCCCTTGATAGATTAAGAGAACGCGGAATTAAACAGGGAGATGCTTGGGCGACATGGAGGAATCCTCAAATATCAAAAAAAGGAACAATCTCGGGGTCGTGGGTATACTACCGTAACTATAACGGCACTCAGATCGAAGTTGTCGCAAAACAAAATGAAAAACGCGAATGGATAATTCTTTCCGTTTGGTCGAGATCTGTTTTTCAGGCCAACGCAAAAAAGAAAAGTAATTTGTGGTCAAATTTGATAAAATTATTACTCAAATAAAGTACGTTTTAATATAGAGTTTTTTAAATGATGCAAAAACTAATAAATATAAAATCAAAGTTGGGGAAATGGTTTTGGGTGATTGTAATTATTATTGCCCTTGTTGTATGGAGGGTTATAGCCTCTTCCAATAAATCCTTAAAAGTGGAAACCGCCAAGGTGAGTACGGGAAATCTTATTCTTTCCGTTTCGACGTCGGGAACCGTAAGGGCAGACCAGTATTCTGCCTTAACATTTCCATCCGGTGGAAAAATAGCATCAGTCCGTGTTAAAGCTGGGGATAAAGTCAAAAAAGGGCAGGTTATTGCCTCCCTTGATTTAGTTTCTTTGAATGCGGCTTATCAACAGGCTTTGAATAACAGGCGGAGCACTCAGGCGACCGTTGATAATGTTCATGATCAGGTAAAAGATAACTCTTCCGCCGAGACTTTTGCCCAAAAGGCTACCAGAACCGCGGCGGAGGTGGCTAACGATAATGCATGGGATGCGGTTCGCGCCGCCCAAGATAATTTAAATAATGCAATTATTTATGCTCCATTTGACGGGTTTGTGGACACTGTTAATCCGAGCTCTCCCGGAATAAATGTGATGCCCGGAGCGGCAAATTATACAATAGTTAATCCCGATACCGTGTATTTTGATGCTGAAGTTACGGAATTGGATCTTCCCAATTTAGCTCTTAGCCAGACGGTAAAAGTAAAACTGGATGCATATCCGGATCAGGATTTTAACGGTATTGTGGAATCGATAGGAATGGTTGCTTTTACATCTTCGACAGGGGGAAACGCATACCACGTTCGGGTTTCTTTCCCCGGAAATGAAGGACAAAAAATCAAAGTCGGGATGGGTGGAGACGCCGAAATAATTTTTGACACCATTTCCGAAACACTTAAAGTTCCCGCTTTTGCCGTGGTTTCCGAACCAAGTAATTATGTCTGGACCGTCGAAAACAACCGTGCCAAAAAGGTTAATGTAGAAATTGGGCGTTCAAGCATTGACGAAACGGAAATTAAATCCGGACTTTCCGGAGGAGAAACTGTGATTTCGCAGCCACCGGCAAACCTTAAAGACGGGCAAAAAGTTAGTATATGACTCCTCTAATTACGCTTTCAAAAGTTGTTAAGACATATAAACTTGAGGGAGATATTGAAGTTCATGCCTTAATCGGGGTGGACTTGAAAATTAAGGAGGGTGAATTTGTTGCCATCATCGGTCCTTCCGGAAGCGGTAAATCAACTTTGATGCATATTATTGGGATTTTGGATAAACCCACTTCCGGTACCGTTACTTTGGAAGATCATAATATTGCCAGTCTTTCCGAAGAGGGCCTTGCAGGCCTTCGAAATAAACACATAGGTTTTGTATTTCAGGCATTTAATTTACTTCCCAGAACTACTGCTTTGGAAAACGTCGAGCTTCCGTTGATTTATTCGGGAGTATCGGTGGACGAAAGAAAAAAACGGGCAGAAGAGGTTTTAAACATTGTCGGCTTGGCAGATAGGATGGAACACACTCCGAGTCAACTTTCGGGAGGGCAGCAGCAGAGAGTAGCAATAGCCCGCGCACTTATTACAAAACCAAGTTTAATTTTGGCAGATGAACCAACGGGAAATCTTGATAGTAAGGCGGGAGAGGAAATTCTTAGTCTCCTCAAAGACTTGAATAAGAAAGGAAACACGATTGTAATGGTTACTCATGAACTCGGCATTGCAAAAGAAGCAAAAAGAATTATTCAAATGAAAGACGGAGAAATAATTTCAGATAAAACAAAATGATACCGATAACGGAAATACTAAAACTTTCAATTCAAAGTTTGATGAGAAATAAATCGAGGTCCCTGTTAACAATGCTGGGAATTATCATCGGGGTTTCGGCGGTGATTCTTTTGGTTTCTATTGGTCAGGGGCTTCAGACTTATATAACCAAACAGTTTGAGACCCTTGGAGCCAATGTCGTCATGGTTATGCCGGGCAAATTTGGCGGTGGAGGAAATTTTGCATCTTCCGCAAACAGTTTTATGGTAAGTAAATTAAGCCTCAGTGATGTTGATAAAATATCAAGACTAGGACCTCCTGTGGGATTGGTTGCGGCTTCTTTAGAATCAACTGCGAACGTTTCATATGCCGGCAAATCCAGATATTCAAATATTGGCGGCTACAGTTCCGCTTACTTAAAAATAATGAATTTAAGCACTTCCACGGGAGTGATGTACACGGATGCGGATGATAGAGCCAGTAAAAATGTAGTGGTTTTAGGCGAAAGTTTGGTAACAAAATTATTTGGAAGTATGAACCCGATAGGTAAAAGCGTGACTATCGGGTCGCAAAAATTTCGAGTAATAGGAGTTTTAAATAAATTTGGTGCAAGCGGATTTGGATTAGATATTAATGAATTTGTAGCAATGCCCCTGACCACCGCGCAGAAATTATTGGGGACAAAAAGCATTCAAAGCATTGGGGTTCAAGCCAAAGATAAAAATAGCGTTCCGACCGTGATTAATATGGTGAAAAAAGAGTTGGGTAAAAGACTTAAGGAAGATGAATTTTCCGTAATTGATTCTGCCAATTTAATTCAGACAATAAACCAGGTATTAAGTGTTCTGACACTGGCTCTTGGAGGAATCGCAGCTATCTCACTTCTTGTAGGAGGAGTGGGGATTATGAACATTATGCTTGTTAGCGTAACCGAAAGAACCCGTGAAATTGGCCTTAGAAAAGCCGTTGGAGCAAAGCCAACGGATATTTTATATCAATTTTTGATTGAAGCGGTAGTGCTTTCTTTGGGAGGAGGCGTAATAGGCGTTATTTTGGGATCTTTGGGGGCCTTGGCGCTAAGCAGTTTTCTTGAAACAACAATTACCTGGTGGAGCATTCTCCTGTCTTTCGGAGTTTCTGCCGCAGTCGGAATAATTTTTGGTGTTGCTCCGGCGGCACGTGCCAGTAAACTTAATCCGATTGAAGCTCTCAAATACGAATAATTAATGGGCGGGGAACTTTTGGGTTTTGTTGCTATACATTATTGATTGCAAGGTGATTTCTTGTTCTTTAGAAGGCGGATTTTCCGGTTTTACCAATATTTGAATACAATTGTCTTCATACTTTGCAACAGGAACATTCAAAAGCCCTCCCCATTTTTTTGCATCCTTTATAGCCTCGCCAAAAGACAACCCCTCTGCAAATAAGAGTTGTGCATCAAGATTTACGGGGTCATCATCTTCCCGCCACCTGAGATCAACTTGCCACTTTTCAGGCACTTGGCTGGATAAAAGTAGCGCTACGTGCGGTTTTTCCTGAAATTCTTCTCCTTTCCAGCTCGAATAATTGATTTTCTCTTTCATTTTTTGGCTGGCGTTAGTCTAGCATAACCGCCCGGGAAATCAAATATTATTTTAGCCTAAACCCTTTGGAGCTTCCGTAGTCGATTAATCCATTCATGTCCAAATATGTGTTTTTAAGTTTACAAACTGAGAATCCGCATCCTGCAATTATCGCTCCGGTAAAATCGGCTTCTTCCAAATCGCATTTTTCAAAAACAGCATTTTCTAAAATTGATTTTTGAAAATTTGCCCTTTTTAAGCCGCACATCACAAAAACAGATCCCCTTAAATTAGCTTCTTCAAAATTACACAATCTTAGGTTAAAGCTTTTCCTTTTGCTTTTGCTTCCGATCTTTAATTTTTGAAAAATGCAGTTTTCGGCAATTACGGTCGAGAAATCACAGTTTTGTATCGAAGTGTTTGAAAAGTCGAGACAACTTAACTTGCTTCCGGGAAAAATACACCCGGAAAAACCGATAGAATCAAAAAGGCTTTCGGAAAAGTCACAATCTTCGAAAATACAATTACTGAAGTTTGTAAACTTGAAAGTAAGATTTATAAATTTGCAGGATTTAAAAGTTGTATCTTCAAAATCATTTCCCTGGATTTCGTTTTGGAGATAGACTTTCTTCTTAACAATCATGTTTTAAAAAAGTCTAGATTTTCAAAAATCCGAGAAGTTTGTAAACCACAAGTGCCGGCCAAACAATGGCTTTTAATATTCCCAAAAGTCCTTGACCAAATGTGTGAGCGTTTTGAATAAAATAGACCAATGCAGCGATAAAACCCAGCCCGTATACTGCTCCTGAACCGCCTCTCATTTTTTTCCATCCTCCTTTCTTCATATTTTGCAATTATAAATATAACACAATGCTTTACAGTGTGATGGGTTGATTTGTATACTGGAGTTGTGGGAAGAAGAATCTTTTTGATAACGGCTTTGGTTGTAACAATTCTTCTTATCGGTATTAATATATATTTAGGTAGGAGTAAAAATGGTTCGTCAACAAATCCGGAGAAAACCCCGCAAGCCTATCCCGAGGCGCAGTCAATTATTTCTCCCGCCGTTGCTTCCGAACCGGTGCGTAAGGATTCGCCGGATGGTAAGTTGACTTTGTCGGCAAAGACGGTAAAAGACAAAAACAGTGTTACATACTTTTTTAGCGTTAGCGGAAAAGAGATATTTGTGAAAACCGTTGACCCGTCAACTATCATTTCGATTCCATATAACACGTGGGATCCAAACGGGAAATACATTTTTTTGAAAGAAAGCAGTAACTTTGGAACGAGCTTCTTTGTCTTATCGACGAGCGTCTCGTCTTTAGATCAAAATGACCAAACGGCCAATATTACGAATTTGTTTATCGAAAAATATCCCGATTTAAAAATCGGGGACGTTACGGGTTGGGGAGGTGTTAACCTTGTCGTTTTAAATTCAATTAATGGAGATGGGGGAAGAGGACCGTCTTTTTGGTTTGAAATGCCGACCCACTCGTTTATTCAACTTTCTATGCGTTTTTAACTTCCCGGGTTTTAGCAGATTTTCTTCCGGCCATTCTTAATTTTTGATTCATTGCAGATTGCTGTCTTTTTTCAAGTTCTCTTGCAAGCGTTTTTTCAACCTTTTTTTGACATTCGGGGTCGGCACAAATTGTTTCTTTATAAACCACAACACTATTACCTACTTTTTCTTCATATGTTCCCACCACAACTCTTTGCTTACCACACTCGATGCAGATACTGTTTTTTGAGATTATCATGTTAGGACAAAGCTTTTGTTATTGCCTCACGTATATTTTTTCCGGAAAACCAACCATTTAGAAATACAATAGCGTGCTTATTTTTATTCCATTCCTGAAGGTAATACTTATTGACGTGCCCGCCTCTTTTAACAAGAACTTCGACAAGTTTGTTTAGGGAAAATTTATTATCTATGCCCTATTATATCACTTTTTCGGTAGTTTTGCTTTGATGAACTCGATAATTATCGGGGCAACGGAAAGAAGTATAATTGCAACAACGACAAGCGAAAAATTTTCTTTAACAGTCGAAAAATTTCCAAAGAAATACCCCAAAAGTGTAAAACCGAATACCCATGTAAATCCTCCGGAAGCATTATAGTAAATAAATTTTTTGTATTCCATTTTTCCTACTCCGGCGACAAACGGAGCGAAGGTTCTTACTATCGGAATAAACCTGGCCAAGAATATGGTTTTACCTCCGTGCTTGTCATAAAATTTCTGGGTTTTATCTATGTGTTTCTGATTAATCGGAAGGCGGGGATTATCGATTATTTTCTGACCGAAGAAGTGGCCTATCCAATAATTGGCAGTATCACCCAAGAATGCGGCCAACCAAAACATTCCGAGCAATAGAAAAATATTAAATGAACCTAGTGCAGCAAAAGCCCCTGCTGCAAAAAGAAGAGAGTCTCCCGGTAAAAACGGAGTAAAAACAAATCCCGTCTCAGCAAAAACTATCAAAAACAATATTAAATAAGTAAGAACTCCGTAATTGGCAATAATTTGTCCCAAATGAGTGTCAATATGAAGAATGAAATTAAAAACCAATGAAAAAATTTCCATAAAGTAAAATATAACAAATTTTTACCCCGAATAATAGGAGTTTATAGATATTTTTCGATATTGACTAAATGTTCTTTGTAGGTTTTGGCGCAGTGAATTTGCTTATCAGCACCGTGCAGATAAAATAAACAATCTGTTTCTTCCGGGTTAAGTGCCGCTTCAATAGCATCAATATTCGGACTGCAAATGGGAGTGGGGGGAAGCCCTTTGTATAAATAGCTGTTATATGGAGAATCGCTTTGCTTTTCGGCTAAATCTATTCCACCCCACCAACTCCCGTTATCCTTTTTCCCCAATGTGTATTGCATGGTTGCG
>Ga0315297_10000222_pt1 | contig 31684 bp, 50 predicted proteins | sample YL17G15_0_MG_FD_203628 | JGI IMG/M metagenome (GOLD analysis project Ga0315297, IMG submission 203628) | Sediment microbial communities from Yellowstone Lake, YNP, Wyoming, USA - YL17G15_0 | ecosystem: Environmental > Aquatic > Freshwater > Lake > Sediment | place: USA: Wyoming | collected...
GCTTGAGCTCTTTGTCCGAAAGCTTAGACATCGGAATGATGTCACCCTTAAAGTCCATCCAAAGACCTATATCGTCTGTCCAGGTCCATTTCTTACAGGGGGTATGAATCACAGTTGGTTCTTGTGTGGGCTGGGTAATTTGGAGCTGCTTGACTTGCGTGACTTGCTTGGGCTGTTGGGGCTGCTTGGCTTGCTTGGGTTCAATTTTGGGAAGCGTTAATTTGCGTAGAACAAAAATCTCCCACGCAATAACCTTCACTTTTGTGCTTTCCATTTCTGAAGGCTTCACAAACACTTGAGGCTTCATCACATACTTCGTCAGCTCTGCGAGACTCACTCCCTTCTGTAGTTTCTTTTTTGCTTCTTCCGCGAGGTGGCGATGCTGGGGGTTGTTGCAGACCGGAAGATAATAAACGCTTCCGTCCTTGAGCTCGGCCACAATTTCTTCTGACGCGTCACGCCAACATGCGTGATGTGACTTGTCGTCCGGAACGCAACAGACCTCAAACTTTCCCAGTGTCAATGGGGACAAACACAGTTCCATAAAAGTTCCCTCCTTCGATGGTGTGTTACAGTCCTAACAGATTATTCTAGCCAGGTCAAAACTTTTTAAGCGGTGTGGCGCTCTATACTCTGAGAGACGAGGTTAAGAATATCTTCGACCGGCAAGCGCCGTTGGGTCTTGGCTAAAGAGCCATCCCGGTGAGTAAACATAACGTCCGGATTACCTGTCAGTCGGCCAAAGTTAACAGGACAATGATGGCTGAAACGGTACATAGCCCAACCAGACCCACGGTTATCCCAAGATATGGACGCCACAGCGTCAGGGTGATTTCTATTTCTATACTCTTGTGAAGCTGTGATATCGGCTGTACGCAAGACCAGAACTTTATACCCGTCAATCTGTACCACGTCGCACACGCGCTCTAAATGGAATATCTGGTCAGCAAACTTCTTTGTCGCAGTTAGAATCTGGTCTCCAATGTTACGCAGAATTTTTAGCGTTTCAGCGCCCACTTGACCGAAGTAAGAACCAAACATGTTTACGATAGCAGTACCAATGGGGTCTACTAGCTCGAAAGGAAACTTGTTTAAGCCAAGAATCTTAGCAGTTGCATAAGGGCCTCTGTCATCCAAAAGAATGGTTGGTAGGTACCAGCGCTGCAAGTCAAACAATTCTTCGAGCCCTCGAGACTTCAGGTACAAAGACAAAGCACAGTTGGGCTCTTCGGCGTCCTCGTCAAACTGGTGGTGGTCATAGTTGTTCATCTCTGGGTCGTAGCGTTCTCCTGTGTCTAGCACCAACACACACGGTGAGTTGAGCTCGTCCTCAGTAGGAGGTCGTCTGAAAACTTGTATGTCCCCTTCCAAGCTGAGGGCTATCGCAACAGAGAGAGTGTCGTCTCTGTGTGCTGGCCCAGCATGGGTTACGGCGTATTTGATTTCGGGCATCGTTAGTATTCCTTGGTTTTTAACAAATCTAATCTCGTACTTGGGCGGTATATCCGTAGACCAAGAGGTGACCTTTAGCTTTTGCCTGTTATACGGTGATTTGACTTTTGATAACACAGCCTGTCATTTAACTGCCATTGTTATCGATAACGCCACGATACTCAGCAGCTCAACAGCAGCTACTACCTTCCACCCAACAACAGTTGCATCTTTGCGTCCTTGTAAATTTAGTATGTACTTACGTTGGTCTTCAAGTTGTTTAAGAATATAAGAACGGTCCACCTTCAACGTGTCCACTTGCTCTTTACGGTTAGTCAGCCTCTCCAGGTATATCTGGTCGAGGTTCTGCCAAGAGATAACAATCGCGTCTGTCTTTACACGCCAGTCATAGAGCGCCTGGTAGTCATTGGCGTACAACAGCAACTCTTTATATTCTTGCGTATTAAAGCAGGTATGTTCAACTTTGTTAATCGAAGTAACAGTTCCTGCGGGGAGAGCTCTCTTGGGACCAATGGGCTGTTGTTCCGGGAAGTCTGTCCACTCTTCCAGAGGGAGCTCTTGAGCCACGGCTGTTGTGGCGGCTGTGACAGCTGTGAACATACACAGACTAAAGATTAAACTTTTTACGAAGGTCATGTAATTCTCCGATGTTTTTTGCACTAGTGATATCTGCAGCTTGTTGTGCAAATTTGTTTTGAGACACATTACGCTCTCTGAGCTGGTCAATCATTTTTGTCTTTATGGCTATAGTATTCTCCGCGTTTGTTACTTCTTCTGCGTCGTTAGCGCCGGTTGGGTTTGCAGGTGGTATAACCATGGCAGAGGTAGGCTGTGTCTCTGGCATACTTTTAACCACAAAACGCACCAAAAAAAGAATTACGATAACTACTGTAAGGCCGATGCACGCTAAACGGATATACCAAGGTTTTGACGAATACCATGTAGTTAAGCGTACATACCAAGTGTCTAGTAGATTTACTGCCATTGTTCTTCTGTTCCTCGTATGTCTTTCTGCGTCTCTCTTATGGGAGAGAGGCAAAGTTAGTATAACAAAGGTTTCGGCACGGGGAAGTCTTTTTCCCACGTGCCTTAACCTCCAGCTCACACCTGTGACAGAATCTCCAAAGTACCAGCCTTTGGGGATTTGTACGTTCCAGTCCCTTCATTCAGAAACAACGCAGTTACTGCGTCGCCCTCTGGTCCATGGAGGTTTTCGTGTGAGACTTTTTTAAAAAGAGCTAGAGCTTCACTATGAATGTCCACTTGTTTCATCCGTAGGGAAACACGTGGGTGCTTTGTACGGGCGTTGTACTACGACGAAGTTACTTCGTCTTTTTCCCAATGGATGTCTGAAGCTCTAGCTTGTACGCACACCGCAACCACGCAACGTCTACGTCTGTTAGACGCCCGTTATCGCATCTTCCACGCAATGTTTTTAGCATGGTTTTTTGAAAAGAATCTTTGTGCTTTGCTCGTTCGAGCACAACGAGCATTTGCCCTGGAGAAACAATTTTTGTGGGCATGTATTTGTACCAAGAGTTACTTGGATTTTTTGGTGTGTGATTTCGGGGGAGCTTTATGTATGCGCCGGTAGCGTTCTTCGTCGCGAGGATTACTCTTCACAGGCGGAAGCGTAGTCCCCGGTACACCATAGACCGCAGGCGTTCCCATCAGAAAAACTTCCTTGATGCCATACTATCCGACGGGTGCATCGAAGGGCCGGAATGGAATCCGATGTCACGCAGGTCAGACTGGTCTCCTTGGTCAAGCATAATCTGGCGCTCTGCTGGAGAGAGATTTGACAGTGCATGCTCAAGATGAACCTTTTCGTTCTCGTCTTTACGTGCTGACTTTGCCGCAAGAGAGCCTACAACTAAAGCTGTAAGTGCCCCGAGTATCCACGGCGATGCTTTAGCTGCTGATTGCATTGAAGGCTCCAAGAAAGCTTTACCAAGAGCGAATCCGCCTAAGCCGCCACCAAGTCCTAACATGGCTGAATGAGCATCAAGAGCTACCTTAGCTTGCGAGGGCTTTGTTGTTCCTGGGCTGATAGGCTTAAGGATGTTAGAGGGCTTCGGGGGCTTCAAGTTCGTTGCAATAGGCGGAATGCTGGGTTGCGCTACCGGCGCTGGTGTACCTGTGGCGTTAGGGGCGTTCACACCCATAGGCGTAGACGGAGCCTTAGGCGCCGTTGGAACACCGGCCATCTTCACAAGGATATCAAAAGTCGTAACCATTTTTCAAACCTCCCCAGAAGAGACCACGTGCGGTATGGGCTCTGACGCCGTTGGGCTTTTGGTTTTATGCGGATGAATATTCAGGACAGAAGGTTGCTGTTGGGCTTTGTCTTGCAAGTAGTCGTTGGACTGCATCAGCTTCACATCGTTGAGCATCTGCTCGTTGCGCATCGCTCTCGCAGTCTCATAAGCCTGGTGTTCGCGGATAGGCTTGCGCTCTGCCCAACGATTCGCACCGTAGTACGCGCCGCCTAGAGCACCTGCTCCAGCAAGAGCTTTCATGGAGGTTGGAACCGCTGCTAAGTTCTTCATAAAGTTGTGGCCACCTTCACGAATGATGTCTCGAAGAGGAGCTGTAGCAGCTTCCCCACCAACCGCCCGACCTAGGAGCCCTCCACCAAGAAGGCCTGCTCCAGCACTCGTCAGAACGTTGCGCGCTTGGTCACTCTCGCCTTCAGCCCGCATCATCACATCGATGGGCACACCCGCGTGCATACCAGCAGAGATGCGCTCCATGCGCTCTCTAGGTGCCCAAGTGTCCATGCCCGGCAGGCGCTCTTCGGGGTCCATGTTGCCCGGCAAGCTGAACGGAGTGCCTGGGACCCTTGTCCAGATGGGAAAGAACGCATTCTTGAGAAGACCTTCACGCGGCTTTTTCATGTTAAAAATATAGGCTTTCACGTGGTATGAGTCCACGGCAAGATTGTTTCGTTTTTCAATTCAAACAAGGAGCGTCCCATGGTCAAAGAACTCATCATCATTTTAACGCTGAGAGCCTACAGAGTCCTCAAAACAAAGAAAGGAGCTGGTGACGAAACCATGAGCTGTAATCGCATGTTCATCGACAACGACAATAACGCCGTTGCGCTGTGGTGGAACAACCAACCTCTCAATCCATATCAGCTAAAACAAAGCAGCGCTCTCATAACAAAACTTGAAAGCTTTGAGTGCACGGACTATCTCATCCTACGCATTTGTGAAGACAAAGAACCTGAATCGATTGGATGTTTTCACGACCATCCATTCACCGTAAAACAAATCGTGACCTTCGAGGTCAGTGATGGGCGCTAGGGCTATACGCTCACCCCTCTTCCACATTTGGGGCCGGTTTATCATGTGGCGCTGTCCAACGTGCCAAACGGACTGCTGGTCTCACTGGGAAAAACACAGTCTACCAGAAAAAAAGTATGAGAAGGTTGAGAGAATTTTTGCTAACCCGCTATGTATAGGGTGCACGCATAAAATCAAGGAGGTGACACAAGATGTCCCAACCCGAATTTAACCAGAATCTTGTAACCATCTTACAAGGTATAGAGGCTAAGTCCCTAGATTCTGTGAGATTTACGTTTACCGCTGGTATGTTTGGCGAGAAAGGCACGGACGACACAGGGGATAATAACCCGTACAAAGCCATGGTGTACTTGGCTACGTATAACAACTGCCAAGATATTCTTGAGTTCTTACTTAAAGAAGTTATTCTTAAGCACCCTAAAGTCGACGACATCTTTTTCCCGTGTGCTCAAGCTATCATCGAACAACGTGACCGCCCTGATATGGGGCTGCTTTTTCTAAGCATTGTCACGGAATACTTACAAACACGAAAAGATGCAGAAATCTTTGCAGCTCGTTGTATGCGTGAATTCGTGCAGGAATCTGCTATCCATGAAAATTGGATTTTCGCTAATACCATGTGGGATATGAGGGATATGTTCCCCATTGTTACACAGTATGACGAGAAGACTAAAACACACACTGGAAAAGATAAGGAATTCCTTCCTGCCTATATTACAGGCGCTGTGTTCCATGATGAAGTCGATGTGGCAGACGTATGTGTTAATCTGCCTGGACGCTGGCAGGAATACGTTGACCAATGCCTACCTACATGGTTTCGCATGGCCTTGGAAGGTCACGCGCGTAATGTGTCTAGGTATTTGTTTCCGTACATCCAGGATTTCATTCTCTCTAACGGAGAATACGCCGCTTGCGTTGTTAAGGATACTTTACGTACAGGCGCCATAGAACTACACGTAAAAATCTGTGGCATGCTCGCAGAAGACGCCGCAAAGAAGAAATAAACGGCGTAAAGTTCGAGATAATATGCCAGTTCCAAGAAAATCGACCAACGCTTTAAGACGAGCGGTACAGAAATTATACCATGCGTACCATGCAGGCCAAGGAACTTGTCTACTAAAACACGAAGCAGCAGCTGTGTACAAAGTGCTAGCAACGCTGCAAGAAAAACTAAAACAAGATGTCGAACAAAAAGAACCCGTTGAACCCAAATGAACCGTATGTCCTACCCGGACCCATGTGGTACGGCGTAGAAAAATACTCCAACTACGAGACACCACACACAGTTATTCGACGCTTCCATGTTGAAGCATACGCAGAAAAATGGATGACGGCTGAAGGCCGAATGCCTCTCATTCTGGATAATGGAAACACCTACAAGTCGTACAAAAAATTGTATTTGATGCCTTGGTACTGGCGCCCACCCATGAAGAAAAAGGCGCTCGCGTTCCTAGAGGAACACAACCCACGGATGCGTTACCACTGGGGACTGTTAGACATTACAGGAGAAGTCATTAGCAAGGTAGGCAAAAGCGTTATAGCGCTTCCGTAGTAGAGCAAAAAGAGGGTGAGGTTACCCAGCCCTCTTTTTTTGGTTATAACTGCCTACTCAGGCCCAAAGATTGTTTTTGGTCTAGGAGAAGTACAGCCCGCTGGTCCAGACATTATCTTGGTAGCAGGACGGTGAGCTTCTTCACAACCACCTGCTGTACGCCCACTACTTCCTGGATATTTCGGTACGATAGTCTTAAGCGTTGGAGCTGTTTTGTTCCAAACTCTGTCCGAGTAATTTCCACAGACTGGGCACTGAAGATTGCCTGTCCCAGATATGACAAGGTCTTCAAAGGTTTTTTCACAGTGAGTGCAGAAGAAGTCATAGAGTACCATGTTGGTCCTTTCGTTTTCTGTTTTCTGTTTTCTGTTTTCTGTTTGGAGTGTGAGCATAATCCATCTGACTATGTGGTAAAAGGTTATAGGTAATCATTTCAACTTTAAAAGGAGGACAAAAATGTTGAATGAGGGGGAATTACCTGAGTTTGCGTTTGTGCCTCGTAAAAAAGAAAAAAGAGTGTGTCGGCCCTCTCCCGAAAGGGGGAGGGTAAGTTTTTTTGCTTGGCTACTTGGCTACCGGATTATGGGCGTCATGTCACTTCTAAAAGGAATCGTTGGCGGGTCAGGCCGCACACATAGAGTCAAACCTTGTAGCGTGTTTGGCTCGTTAGGATTAGCGGGAGGAGACCAGGTATCTTGAATCAAGTCTACTTGAGCGCCAAGACTATCCATAAGGTCTTTAGCGTTGTTAGCGATGCCGCCATCTCCAGTAGAACTATTTCCAAAGACGAGTTCGAGCAAAGGTTTAGCTGCGTCGACTTTTAATTTTGGTCCGCCAGCTAGCAATATAAGTCCTGATACAAATTCATCTCCGTTATGGAACGGAGGAGCATTCGGATAATCGTCAGACAAAGAACTAGCCAAATCATTCATAAAGAAGGCATTACCTCCTTGGCCACTAAATGAACGGGTATAGAATCCACCTAAAGTAGTAATGTTCAACATGTCCAAGAGCTTCGTGAACTGGCTTAGAATATTCTGAATAATGGCTTCGTAGCGCAAAATCTCCCTGCGCATAAAGTCGATGTATTTCCTCAGGTGTTCTAGCGCCGTTGGGATGTAGCTAGCAAAGTACTCTATAAGGGCTACCAAACTCCGCATGATATAACCCAACGGAGGAATCAACTCTGACACAGAAGGAGTTCGTATCCAATCTGGAGGTGTGCCAGCTGAAGCTGTCTGTATAGGAGTTAGCCTTGCTGAGTTCGAAAGATACCAGTATCCCAAGTCATGGGGCTGAGCTTTAGACGGATTGTCTTTTTTGTTAAAGCCGTACAAGGACCAGGCAATAAAGAAATGCCAGATGTCATCTCGGGTACATGGGATGTCATCGCTAGTAACAAACATGGTCTCGCCAGGAATAAATAATCTTTCCTCAAGAACAATGGCTCCACCGTTCGTCATGCCTTTAGTGAGAGCTTGGGTGCCAAACAGGTCCATGACGTTAGCGGCGTTAGCTCTGCCAATATCATTCTTAATAGCGATAACCGCCATCCTAATGGGCATAATAATCACACCACCCAAGTCAGGGATGATGTGCACCGGAAGGTCCATTGTGTCCCACTGAAGAAGAGCTTGAAACTTACCCTCTACACCGTGGGGACGTGAGTATGGCCCTAAGATAGCTTCCGCTCGTAAATTCTTGGGTTTAGGTAAATCAGGTATGCCTGAAGATGCGGCAAACAAGTCTCCGAACAACCCAACGAACTTGAACAGGTTATTAAGAAAGCCAAAGGGGTCGAAGTCAGACCCAAACAGCATAACGCCGCCAGCAACATAATCACTCTGTAACATAAACTGTGGCCGACAGTGGTCACGAGAATCAGTGAGCGAGTTAGCTACTATGTTATAGAAGCCTGCGTTGCCACCTTTGCGTACGTTAGCGTCAGCTAAGAAGCGCCTCTGTGAGCCAGATATACTTAGGTCGTTGGGGTTTGTGCCTGACGTAAATAAAGAAGCAGATGTCTTCTCAGAGCCTCCACCCATGATGGGCTTCTTGAACTCTTTGGTAATATAGTCGGGGGTATAGTCTCGCGTTACACCGAACGCGTTGTACGTCATGCGCTTTCCAAATGGGACATACAGCGCATACAAACCCACATCCTCTAGATACTGGTTTAGAAGAGCGCGAATCTGGTCTAGCAGAGCGCGGATAAGAGCAGCTAAGGGGTCAGCTAGCGCAGCCAGAAAAGACAGAATCATATCTACAAGGCCAACAACCAAATTGATGACGGCCTTGAGCTTTTCGATAAAGTCTTTAATTTTGGTAAGGACAGGCTCTAAGTTCGGCATAGGAATGGAGAGACTTCTCCATGGTGTCCTACTGTCTGACTGTCCCTGACCCTCTATCTCCATATCGGTCCTTAACGGTGTCGCCATTTTTTACTCCTACTTTAAAAAAGTCATTAAGCGCTGTGAGGGTACGGGCTCTTTACCGAAACCAGACGAGTGTACTATTCCTTTTGTTTTGGCTAGCTGGAACACATACTCGAATTCAAACAAGAGGTACTTCTTGAGTTGCAACGCAGATAGGTTAGCTATCGCTTTTGTCCGTATCTCTAGCATCTCTGTTATACGGTCCCATACGCGTCCTGTGTGCGAAGATGTGACAAGACTCTCAGACCACACATAGTCGAACAGAACATCTCCCAAAGAAGTACGAGCATACGCACAGCGCCAGAAGTCTTCGTTCGAAAACGGAAACAAGCTTGGGTACGTTTTGTTTAGGTATCGGGAGTCCTCATTGAAAGATTTAGCCCATACCCAAGTACACATCTCTATGTCGTTAGCCATACGCGCTGTTAACCCCGCGTCTTTGATATACGTGAGGGGGATTCTTAAGTAACCTACTGTGTTAGCAATGAGGGGGTTGTCTTGGATTGCTGGGGCCGTTGGGGCTTGGTCGAACGAAGGGTTTACTCTTGTGATGTGAGCGAACAAAATAGCCTGGGGGACATCGCTACAGTACTGTCCTGCCAGACCAATGTAGCGCCTGCGCGCCATGGCGTAGCGAGCGCCGTTGTGTTTGACCAACGCCTTGGCGGCTGAGAGACCCGTGGATTTGCTGTATGCCATGACTAAATATAGGGAGTTAAAAATCTCCCTTGTCCTCGTGTTCAACTAGAGGAGGGGTTCTGATTCCCAAAGTGGCAGCGTATTCTTTGTCGGCTTTTACAGCGTAAAGATTGTACTCTTGCGATACATTGGACGAGGGTATACCACCCGCCTTTAGTTGAGAGTCCATACGAGCCAAACGTTCTTGGAGCACCAACCTCCCAAGTTTAGTGGCCAAGAAAGTTAGTTTACTTAGCTGGTCTAGGGCGTGAGGGCTGTTAGGGTTGTTGCGGTTCCACATATCCGATACTATAGCGCTTACGGTAACCAGGCACAACGAAAGAGGGAACAATGCTAACTGTGAATAGAGCTTTGATTATCAAGTACCTCACGGAGGAGGATGGGCAGAATTGCGCAACGGGATTTTTATTGGAACCCATCGGAGAAGTCACAGCATTGGATGTGGCAACAACTCTGTGCGCTGCATTTCTACAGATGAGTTTTAAAGCAGAAAAAAGTCATGAAGAGGCTGTAGAGCTCATATTAAACCTTCTTAACAGTATGAAAAACCTCGACTTTAACACATCAGAAAATGTGCATTAATCAGGTACAAGTAAGTATGAAGGAAGAAAGTTGGATTCTGCTTCTTTCTTTTAGCCTAGCACACGAAGAATCAGCCAAACGATAGTGAGACTCCAACACTTCCGTAGGGTCCTTACGTCGTGTGCTAAAGGTGAAAGATTGCATCTGAAAAGATGCTTTCTTTTTTGGGTATACGTAATTAGGTGAGTAACAATATCACCAACACCAATGGCGCTGAAAGACGCCGGAGAAGTTTATACAACTTCTCAAAAACAGGCTAAGTATGAGTTTGAAGAAGTACAGGTTTAAAATCAAAAAGGAAGATAAGGTCGTAACCTTCTCATTTCCCAACCATGCTGTGTTGTTACATATCAGTCAGAGCACACATTTTTTAGACGGTGAAGAACCTGCGGGGGTTAGCGTGTTCCTAGGAAACGATACCAGCTACCGCAAGGGTTGGAAGCTGCGCAGCAACTTAACCACAGATGACCGCGTTGAATTCACACTCTATGATAGCAAAGAAAGAAAACAAGTTTCTGTTTGGATTAACACCCGAGACCTAATCAAAGACTTGATATTTGGAAAAGAAAGAATTCTTGAGGAAGAAGATTACAGGATTTGGGGGTAATCACATGAAGTTACGTCAGTTACATCCTGAGGCTATTAACGCCTACGCCCTTCTGCCTCCACACCTGCTCACTAGGTATAACGAATGGTTAACAAGCATAAGCTTCCTACACACACAAGAACAGATTGCTGAGCTACGCGTCTTTATACGTGAGGAAGTAGTTGAACACACAAAGTGGAAGTCACCAAAAGAACGTGAAGTACTCGATAAGAGAGGAGACCTAGTACTTCAATTATTCTTTGAGCACCTGTGCGAAACAGTAGAAAAATTAGATATAAGTTTTTTAAACTGTGTGTACAGCTCAACAATAAACCAGTTCGTAGACATGATTCATAAAATGATTGTTACAAGAGATGCCGCGGATATTTGGCACCAACTGCGCAAGTATTACGCAGAGTACCAGTGGCGCGTTAACGGAAAAAAGACTTACGCTGTTTCGAACGGACTAGCTAAAGCATTTACAAATACTAAGTTAGGAAACTATGCCTGCACTGATTTGCGTCTACCAAATAAATCTATTTACCTTGAGTTCGAAGAAAAGAGTGTGCATCTACCTGACCCGAAGTTCAAAGACGACTCGGAGTATTTACGTGGAGTATACGTAGAAGAAGCTAATCTATTTGACGCTATTGGCGTACCGGGCGTTAGAGTCTGGAGAATATCCCCTGTCTTTGACGACAAGAATCTAGCAAGAGCTCCTCATTCAATGTACTTTATCTTATTAAAAGATAATGAGGGGACAAAAGACGCTATTAGAGACTTTAAGAGCGGAACACTTTATTACGAACATCCATCTCAAGGAAGAATAGAAATTACACAGGGGAGTGGTACAAATAATCCGTCTGTGTCAGGGATACTAATGGATGTATTTAGGCTCGTTATAAACATCGTTATATACATTACTAGGTCAGACGCCGACATTGTACTAATGCCTATCTCACCTGAATATGTGGCGCTCAGAGAGCGAATGTTAGCAGCTGCAGGGAGCAAGCGCGAAAAGCTAAAAAAAGAACTCAAGAAGTACTCGGGGGAAAGACGTCCTGTGCTGGCTCCTACATACACCATAAAACGTTGGGGAGATAAGGAGCGTAATGCCCATAGCGCAGGGGGAAGAAAAGTTAGAGTGCGTCATCTTGTTTCGGGACACTGGCGAAATCAGGTATGTGGTGTGGGGAGACTGGAGCATCACGTAGTATGGATTGAACCGTACTGGAAAGGACCAGAAGAAGCACCGCTAACGGCACGGGTGGCACGTGTAAAGTGACAAAGACAAAAGGAGTACGCTGTGCGAGATATCCACCCAGAAATACTAGCTCGAAGTTACGACCCAAAGTCAGTTGCAGCCCTTCAATGGGAAGCAACCAAAGAATGTGTGGACTGGAACGAACGGGTAAACACATATCTCCTGTGGATTTCAGAGAACTTACAAACACTTATTTCCGTAAACGCGGAAGCATTTACTGACTTTTTTGCTGAAGCACTTGTTCCGCCATTCAAAGCTTTGGTGGCTAAATCTAAGTACCCTAACTCTTACCATATGCTCACCCGTATGGACGAGTACTCAGATTTGTGTATCGCGCTTACACAAGTACTTTCTGGAAACTTATATAAAAACCCCCATATAGACCAAGAACTACTTTGTAATGTCCAAACGCATAACATATCTTTGTACTCTTGGATGATGTGGGAGCTCTCCAAAAAGAAAACCTACACAGTTGCGGCCCAGCTCACAGAAGGGTTAAAGGCCACGAAACTCAGTGGATACCAAGCTGATTCGTTGAGGTCACCTTTCCCGGCTATCTATATAGAGTTCCCTAAGGGCGCGTTTGAGTTTACGGCGTATTCGGACAACGTAACACCATCGGATACAGGTTATGTGACGCTCCCGGTTGAGGGTGCATATATCTTGGAGGACACAACTCCCGTGGGTATGCGCCTTTGGCGTGTGGTTGTAATTTGCCAGTACCACGATAAGCCCAGCGGACAAGTTCAGCTCAATCATTACTACATCCCGTTGTACGAAGGTGCTTCAGTAGAGGACTGTTTGGCTGACTCTATAGAGATGATGAAAGGTATTAAATCTTGCAAGGTGACTGTACTAGGTGAAGGTGAGGGAAAGATTGGCTCGGATAGTGGGTGTAACAGAGGTTGGGACGACCGCATCGTTAACTGCGCTCGCGATATCTTTAAGTACCTAATGAATGTCGTTATCTACATAACACGCAGTGATGCAGACGTTACGTTCTCACATGCTTCAGAGGAATACGAGCGCTTTAAGGCCCGAATGCTTGCAGCTCAAGGGAAGAAGCGTGAAGAGTTGAAGCACCGTATGCGGAGAATGAACAACAACACCCGGAGAGTAGTAGGAAAAAGTTACACGATTAAACGTTGGGATGAGAAGACTGCGGCGCAATATTCAGAAGGAGGACGGCATTTAACAGTACGTTCATTAGTGTCTGGCCACTGGCGCAATCAAGTCTGTGGCGCAGGAGGCTTGGACCGAAAGACAATTTGGATTGAACCATTCTGGCGTGGCCCTGAGGCTGCGCCCCTCACAGAGAAGAGGGCGGTGGTGAAATGAGCGGCGGCTCTTACGGCTATGCACACACTCAAGTGCGCACGTTAGCAGAAGACATTCGGCTTATTGGAGGCTGCTCCTGCGCTTCACCCAAGCTACGTCAAGAATTCAAGGACCAACTTGAGGTCATAGCTGAAGCGCTAAAGGCCATCGAATGGAATGACAGCGGAGACGGGGATGAGGACGAGGTTGACCTCATCCTTGCGTGCCTTCCTAAAGTAACGCCAACGGTGAAAGCTTTGAGGGACAAGATAACAGCCTTCAAAAAAGAAATCGAATACCTCAAGCGCTGTTGCATACAGCTGCAGTATGAGATGAATAGAAAAAGCTGATGAAGCACCTTTGCTGCATATGCCTTGAAGCTCCGGGGAAGATTCCTCCTTGGGAAATGGATGACAAAAATAACCCAAAGCAGCCCCTTATGTGCCCCAAGTGCATAGGGGCATTTGCGCGGGTTAAGTCCCACAGCGGTGCATATGTTCAGGGGTTACTTGAGATGCTAGCGTGGGCATCCAAGCGCGCCAGAGATGCTGAACATAAACGCATGGCAGGTAAGGTAAAAGAGCTGGAAGAAAAACTGCGTATGGACTTTAACCAAGAGGCTGAGTGGCTGCAAGAGTGTCAGCTAAACATCCAAAGCTTCGACGCTGAGGACAAGCTCACGGTTGAGAGTGTCAACCAAATTCTGAAGGTGAAGAAATGAGCGGAGGTTCATACGACTACGCCTATCTAAAGGTAGAACGCGTAGCAGAAGAGATTGACCTAGATGGGGGTTTTGGTTGCTGCGCAACCCCGCTAGTGAGACAAGCGTTTAAGAACCACCTGCGTAAAGTGGCGGCGGCGCTGAAGGCTATCGAATGGAACGACAGCGGTGATGGAGATGATGATGAGGTTGACCTCATTAACGAGTGTTTGGGGAAAAAGAAATGAAGTGCGCCGTCTGCTTAGATGAAATAAACAACGAACACATCATGTGCTCCTCGTGTGCCCGCAGCTACGACCGCAATAAGACCTCAGAAAATACTACGTGGGCAAATACTACGTGGGCAGTCATCGAATGGGCAGCCAACCGAGCGCGTAAAGCTGAGCGAGCACGCCTGAAACATAAGATAGACGTGCTAGAAGAGAAACTCCGCATCGAAATCGCCACAACAGATGGTCTCATCAGAAAGTATGGGACTACTACAACCGAGATAGGAGACATGAATGCCAAGTAATGTTTATGACCTCAAGGGAGAACTCCCCACCGCCGAAGAAGTCCGGGACTGGGTCTTCACCTTCGGGTGCGGCCAGGCATATGCGGGACGTTACTGCGTAATCCACGGCACTCATGACGAAGCGCGTGCAGAGATGTTCAAGAGGCATGGGCAGCAGTGGTCCATGCAGTACCGGACTGAAGAAGACGCAGGAGTGGAGACGTATGGACTCAAAGAACTCCGATAAGAAGTATTGCACGCGGTGTAAACTCGCCAAGCTCTATTATCGCAGTTGGGACCCACACATAAACAAGCAACGAGAAGGTTCTATAAGGTGTCCTTTTAGGGAGGGTACATTCGGCGAATTTAGCGCCGTTTGCGAGCACTTCGTCGATTTGGAGGAAAAATGAGCTACCACTGCGGAATAAGTGAAGGTCTCGAGAAGCTGGGCATGACCCCCTGTGACCCCCACATCGCTTGTGACGCCTGCGGCGTAACACGCAGCGTGTACAAAAAGAATAACGCCATGTGTGGACCGGCAGCCTGGTTCCTCGACGGAAAGAAAGCTCCAGGGGGTTGGAGTGGTGGGCGCACTGAAGCAGACGCGCGGCGTGTGGACTACTGTCCCAAATGCACAGAAGAAAGAAAGGAGACACGATGACAGAAGAACGTACGCCCTTACAGGACTTAGAGCGCCGTGCCCTGATGGGTAATCGCGAGGCGGTTGTTAAGATTATTAGCTCGCTACGCTGCTACCGAAATGCGGCTCAGAAGCTAGTTAACCAACAAAACAAAGATGGGTTCAGTACTCAAGCGTTGTCTGCTTTTGAAGAAGACATAGAAAACATCGAGAATGATGTGGAGGAGTAATTATGAGCGAGTTACCGAAAATTCCAGTAAGAAAGACGGATAATACTGCTAGCCACTCAGGAGCATCAGCCATACAAACACACCGGCCTAGGCTACAAATATTAGCTTTAAACACCTTCATACGCGCAGGAGATACGGGAGCAACAAACGAAGACTTGTACCGTGATAACCCAAACATCCAAGAGCATTCTATACGGCCACGTGTAGCAGAACTTATAGACAAAGGTCTGATTTATGAATGCGGGTCGAGAAAGGGGTCACACGGCGTAGAAATAACCGTATGGAAATTAACTGAGACGGGCAAGAGAAAGGCCGAAATACACCGCTGTGTGTCAGAGGGACAGAATGCTTGAGCTCCCCGGCACCTTCATAGAAATGCCACTCAACGAGGTAGGCAAGTGCGCCAAGTTCTATTACGACAGGCACCACAGCCTGTGCGTAATCCTCTTGGACGCTAAGAAGAAGACGTGGACTATCGCGCACAGTAAACCGTATAACACTGAAAACGTCTTCGGGATGACCAACGGCTACAGCCTGACTGCTAGGCATGTCCGTTATGCACTCTATAAGCTAGGTCTTTGGACCAAACAAGAGTCAGAGGACTTCAATGAGCAACAGTGGCAAGCAGACAAAGCCTCGCGGGACCAATCAAAGATTAAAGAGGCACGGGACATCCTCGTTAGCGCAGGCTTTGAGGTTACGTACCCAATACAGTACGGATGAGGAGCTAACATGAAACGCGGATTCACGTTAATCGAGATACTTGTGATAGTCGCGATAGTCACAGTCATCTTGGTTATCGTCATAATGAACGTCCGGGGTTGGGGCAACGACGACTGGGCTTTCGCCACAACACCCGACAAAGACGTCAAACTGATATCGAACCCGGTAACAGGCGAGGTGTCCGAGTGCATCCGTCCCTTTGCCTTTGGGGACTGGCGCTGCAGGCCCATCATCAACCCTGGCGTTAAGAAGCCAGTGGAGAAGCCATGAGCAAACGTTGCGGCACCTGCGCCTACGTAGAACCTCAGCCAGCCTTTAGCATTGGTACAGGAGGTAATGGAGGCTGTAAAAAGAGTTCAGACAAGTGGGTGTACCAAGCCTCGTTAGCGTGTGTGAGTTACGTGGATGCGCCTAAGAAGAAGGAGAAGAAGGTAGACCCCACAAGACGTTGTAGTTCCTGCGCCTTCTTCAAGTCTCACAAACCCGTAACCCCTGGAGCTGGAGGTAACAGTGAGTGCCTCAGGACTCCAGGGTACTACAGGTCAGGCGTTATGGACACCTGTGAGTTCTACGCAAAGAAAGGAAAGAAAGTGGCCAAAGAAAAAATCGAATGGGACATCTGTGTAGACTGCGGCGGTCGCCGCATGACGAAGAACATGGTGTTCGTCAACGCTAAGGCTCACCGCTGTACGGCGTGTCACGCAGAGGGATTGAAGACCGGGCGCATTAAGGCCGTTAAGGTCACCCCGGTGGACCTGTCCAAGGTACCGCGTTGCCCCGAGCTGCAAGTGGGTCAGCCCAGGTCGCAGGTCGACCAGTTCTGCGCCTGCTGTGGCGACCTCATCGATGATGGCTCGTTCAAAGTCAAAGGCGTGGACGGAGTCCTCTGCTTCGGTTGTAACAACGACCACCAAGAAGAGGAGATGGACGAGAAGATAAAAGAGGAGAACACCCCCAAGAGCTCCACCTGCGTTAACTGCGGCAAGAAGTTCAAGACCACTGTCTTCATTAAGGCCGGTGGGGAAGCGGTGTGCTTTGGGTGTAGGAAGAAAGAACCTAAAGATTGCTGTTACACATGCGGGAAGTATACCAAACCAGGAAATAGACGCCTTCTCCCGAATTCCGAGGGGTTCATATGCCGTACGTGCGCGACGAAAAGCAAGTTAAACCTACCTAACGCACCTGTACCAAAGGAAGAAAAGAAAGTAAAGGTTCTGTGCCGCACTTGCGGCAAATATGAGGATAAGGGGCTAACGGATGTCTATGAGCGCTTCATCGTCATTGAAGGTCTGAGCTGCCCAACCGGCCCTGGCAACGTGTACATGCGTACCATGCCAAACCTGGAAGAGGCGCTCAGGTACATTACGTACTGGACGCCATCGTACAATGGGAAGGCTATGAAGCTCTTCAAAGTAATATCTGCTTCTCCCATCAAGCTCGAGGAACTCTCGCTTGGCTATGACATCAAGGTCGTAAGTACTCGAGAGATAAAGGAACTCAAAGGATGACCGAATTTAAAGTCCTTACCTGCCTCGCCTGCGGCAAGCGCACCCTGTTCGACACAACCCCCATAGGCCAACTAGCTGCATTCAAGAGGTGTTACAAACACTGTTCCTGCGGCAGCAAAACCGAATACGTGGTGGCTAGCTTCGCTTACTACGCTAACGCTAAAACGTTATCAGAGAGACCCCTCAGAAAGGAGTTCGCGCTCATACACAACGCTTTACAGTGTAAACTGAAAATCATCGACCTCATGAAGGAGATGGTGGACACCATGAACGCTGCTGTCACTAAGGCTGAGTTGGCTGACGACGTTAAGCCACTCAAAGACATAGCTAAGTGGCTGAAGCGAATGGTTATGAATGACTTGCATCAACTTGACCCAAAAGAAAAGCAAGAGGAGGAGCGCCAAGAGTTTCTGGCGTCGCTAGACCATAAGGAGCAAACAGATGCCCAAGCCTCATCGGATGTACCAGTGCCAGAACTGTGACAACGTTTGGGTGGGGAGAAGCAACCTGGAGATGCGTAAATGTGCTCTCTGCGGAGAAACAGACCCACGTATGTCCGTTGACTTACCTGAGATTCTAGCGCTAGAGATGTTACGGCGTAATGACGCGCTAACGTTCAACGTATTCAACGCTGTAATGGACTTTTCAGCTAGAATTTGGGGAGGTAAAACAAAGGTAAATTCTGATTTGTTTGCGCAACAAATTGAGATAATGACAGCCCTGTACACAGTTATGCGAGAGGCACATGACAAGATTCGAAATGTTTGACCGAATTAGGCCGGGAGCGCCGTGGTGGTTCTGGTTCCGACACAAAAGCACAACCGGTATGGACCCCAGAGACCTACACGTACTGAAAGTACTCAGAGATGGCTCGGGTAATCTGTGGACAGACATTAAGGGACACGGAATGAAAGTGGATATCCTGTTGGAATCTTGTGATTGCTTGGGAGCTATCTCGGAGGAAATAACTGAATGCCCAACAAAGAAGTAAAGATTCATTTAAGAGACGTGAGTGGACTGCCGTTGTGTATACGAGACTCGTACATGAAGTACTCGTTGGGTATCCAGTATACGGTTACTATGAAGTTTAAAGAGGTTACCTGTCGCAGCTGCAAGGCTGCGATAAACAAACTGAGCAGAGTTCGGGGTTATGCTAGCGCCTAATAGCTAAAGGCACTAGACAGCCTAATATTCTGCTGTTAAGGTTAAAGAACTCGAACCCATAACCGGGTGCTTCACTTCGGCGGGTTTGGAGACAGTATCCCGAGCAGTACTGTTCTCGGCAGTTGATTCGATACGACGCTCGTGTGAGCCCTTGAATGGGTATGGCTAATTTAACAAGTTCGGAATCAGCGAGGGGTTGGCCACCCGTGAAGTCTCGCTGAGGTTTTTTATCGGGGCTGAAAGGTTTAGACGGTACAACTGAAGTTATGCTCGCACGCCCCTGATGACGTTTACAGGGTAAAGAAGTGTCAAACATCAATTGCCGAACCGCAAGAGATGCTACGCGCGGCGTGAGCCGTTCGTCGTCGTACAGTTTCTTCCCTCTGTAGAGATTGATACGGCGTAATTAATCAGGGCGCTCCAACCAAAGACTCTCAGTATGGTTGGTTAAGATACGAGAGAAAAACTGTCTGTAGCTTGTGACGGGCAGCAGACGGAGATGGTACGCCACCAAGCGTGTGGACGAGGGCATAAAAGACGATGTATCGGACCCGGTTTCGATTACCGGCAGCTCCTCTACTAAAGTAGTAGACATTAAGGTGATGCATGGGCTACGGCGTAGGTGAAAAACAACGAGAGTACCAACGCGAGTGGATGCGGAACACAAACCATCCGAACCAACAACGGAGGGCTACGAATGACGATTATCGAGTGTATCCTAGATATACGAGTTAGAAATCATCAACAACGGATAGAACGAATGAAGTTTCTCTCGGTTCCACAAATTGTGATGGAGCGTGAACAAGAACTTCTTCAAAAGGCTCTGAACAAAGATGTTACAATTAAGAACTCGGAGACCTTAGGATGTCTTGAGTACGTCTCTGTTGTCGCAAAGATAGAGAGTGGCGAAAAGAACTACCTACACTTCGAATGTATAAATGGCCAAAAGGTTAACTACTTTCCGCAGGCAAAATACGGTCCCTGCCTTTTTCCTGCAAAGGAGGGAGTGTGATGAGTGGAATGCTCCAACACATCTACGAAGCCTGTTGCATGACTTCCCTCTGGGCAGATGAGAGTCCCGAAATTTGCGGGTGCCGAGGAAGGGGTTGGATGTTGTCCGACCTGGACACATGGCACAAGTGCTGTGTTCATTAAGGTCCACATCCAATGGAGGATGAACTCCGAATGGAAGCAGAGGAATGGGAAGAGACGCGAAGAATGGATGAAAGACCACCCTATATGTGTTTGGTGCGGGTCGTCGCGTAATCTATAGTTTGGTCTTGGCGTAAAGAACGTCGCGACGCGGAACTCGCTAAGTGTATCGTGATATGCACGTCATGTCACAATAGCGAACACCATAAGCCTGAGTGTGATTTAGAAAAGTCACATGGTACGTTAGCAGGGTATAAGACGCACGACTGTCGTTGTGACTTATGCCGAAAAGCTAACAGCGACTACGAAATAGAACGAAGAAAACGTAAAGGAGAGAAAGAATGACCGAAAAAACCCTCAACAACACCAACATGGATGAGCTCGTAGCGCGCGTTTCTGATGTCGAGCTCCACGGCGAGCCCGGCGCATGGCGGTGCATCTGCAAAGCCTCGAGCAAGTCTCAGGGTTGGATGAAGAGCACGAAGGCGCTATCTGTCCCCAACCTAGGCGTCCTCGTCCAGGTCAGTACACAACAGGGAACTGAAGTGGCTGAAGCGCTCGCGTTCATCCCGGGCGCGGTAATTTCGCAAGATTCGGATGGGGGCTTCCACATCCGCAGTTAACCAGTTGGCAGCTGGTAAGCGTCCTGAGTACGACGCACTAAACTGCTTGGCCTCAACAACTCTAATACTTTGAGCGGCGCTAGGGTTGTTGGGGTTTTTGCCGGGGTGGTGGAATTGGTGAGACACAAGGTATTTAAAATCCCTCGCGCGTAAGCGCATACGAGTTCGACTCTCGTCCCCGGTACTGGCCTCTCGTATGTAGCCTAGAAGACCCCCAGTAGCACTAATGCTGTTGGGGGTTTTCTTTTTGGTTTTACTCGGAGGCTTCGTTCACCCAAGAGGTCTTTGCGTCGTTCTCGTCGTAAGGTTTCTCGGGGATATCCCCCGTTACTGCGACCACCCAATGGCGTTCAATGCTCTGAAACATGTCCGCTTGCATAAGAACAGAATAGTCGATGCCTACTGTTTTGATGTGCACGTAGGTATAGAAATCTGACGCGTCTGATTCTGGGTTACTTGCGGCGGGACGGTTATTCACGCTGATTATATTACAGATAATCTGTTCAGCTTGGTTGGTAGGTACACACTCAGCCAGCCCAGTGATGTGCTTAAACAAGACTGTGGCACGTTTATCCCCACAGATTAAGCGAATAGCACGCTCCTGGTATTCGTAGTCTAGGTCTTCAACACAAAGGTAAATAGGGAGATTAAGGCCGTTGAGGTACTTGTCAGTGGCGAATGCCTTCTCTAACGCGGCGTGAAGGTGAACTAGCCGGTTTAGACTATTGGTGTAGTATTTACGGGAGAAGTCGGACCAATCGATAGTTCCGTGGCGCATGGCTGTTTGATTCCTTTCTTTGGTGGTGGTTGTAAAACCTAACAGCTCGGTGAGAATAGCTTAAGAGGGGTTAAGGGTCAAGAAACAAAAAGAAGGCGCAGGTGCGCCTGGGGAGGTGGGGGTTTCCTAAAGGAAAGGTCCTTTTCGGCAAAAGAGAATAGACAACCAAAGCCCTTATTAAGGTGGGGGCAGAAAGGACAGTAAAATGTCCGACAATAAGGTTTCGTTCTCCTGCCCGCAATGTGCGGGCCGAATGTTCCGAATGACTTCATTGGTGGCGTTTACCGCCACTAGAGACGCAGTCATTCAACCCCGTGCGCGCTGCGGTGCGTGTGGGGAGATAGTAAATTTACCGACAATTACCGTACAGGACCCCAAAATCCCCATCCCACGAGAGTTACTCTAGCCACACATCTGTGGCATTTCTTTTGGTGTCAGACCCCCGGCATAACCAGCGTCTTTTTGGGTATAAGAACATGTAGAAAACCTGTGCCCCTCTAAGGAGTGGGCCAATACGTGCGCTACGGCGCATTGAAAGGAGTAGCCATGGCTACCAAATCATTCTGTTTCTTCCGCTCGATTCCCACGCCCTCGCATCTCTCCGTTCTCGGTATCGATGCTCCGCAGGTCGAACACGTCGTCATGTCCCCCGAAGAGCTCGCGGTTCTGCCCGAGCTGTCCCTCCAGGTGCTGTCGTCGTTGGTTGGTGTGGGTAATGCGGATAACTACACCGCATCCCCCGCAGAAGCCAAGCAGTTACCGTCGATGTTCGACCACGTACTCATCCGCCTCGCCCCCCGCGATATCCACATCACCAACTATCACAATGGTGAGTGGTGGCCAAACGCCACCTACGGGGGGACACAACCAAACTGGTTGGTTGTCATGTACTCCGTCATCCCCGGAGATATGGAGCTCGACCCGGTACAGTTCCTGTCCAGCCTCGGTGCGCAGACCGTATCAGCGGTTGCAGCCGCGCGCACCTGGTACGAGGATATGTCCGCGAGGTACACACAGTACCAGACGGACATCCGCGTAAACAGGATCGAGAGGATAGCGCACCTCTTCGGCGCAAAGGACGCCGAGGCGCTGGCCTACTCCAGTAATGCGCCTTTCGTCGCAGGACCTCACGGGGTCCTGTTCTCAATGTCGTGGGAGGACTTCGAGTCCTTCCGATCCGACGTGGCGTTGCGCGCTGCTTCCGAAGCGGAACGCATCGCTACTGAGCGCGCAGCTGCAAAAGCAGCTCGCGACGCATTCGTAACCCGCCTCCTCAGCCACATCGGCAATGACGAGATGCGTGCTCGGCACGCACGAGGTCTCCTCCCACAGAAGGACCTTATCGGCGAGGCTCTACTCCCGGCAGCTTTCGAGCCGCGTCTCCTCGTGTACGACTTTGCGTCTGACACGGGACGAGCTACGACACTATCCGCTAAAGAGTTCGCTCTCTTTACGGACGCGGAGAACAAACTCCGGGGCGTGTGTGGGCTCGTGCACGTCACAGCAGTAACTCCGGTCCTTATGTCAGCGGAGCGCTGCGATGAGGTCTACGCACGGATCTCGATGCAGGATGCCACCGGGGACTCGGATTGGCACCGCACGGTCTACGTCTACCTCACATCCCGTAGCGACGACTAGTCGCTGTCTCGCCCCACATCTGGGGCATTTCTTTTGGTGTCAGACCCCCACCATAACCAGCGTCTCTTTTTTGGTAAAAGTAATATGTAGGAGCTTAAGGGCTTCTGCACTACCCCTATTAAAAGGGGATTGAGCAGCCTCACATTTCGTGGGGCAGCAAACAACACAGGAGTACCTAGATGAACTCGAACAACACCGCCGCCATCGACACCTCCATCGACACCGCCACCCCCGCCCACCCATACCTCCTCCCGGAGGAAATTGCGAGGGTCGAGAAGACCCTCGCCACAGCCCTCGCGGGGGTTAAGCGCGCCAGCGAGGGTCCCTTCCACGAGGAAGGGTGGAATCAGTCCCCCGCCCACGACTTGTGGCGCAAAGCCACGGCGGAACCGCGCCACACGGCGCGGGTGTTTGCCACGAAAGTGGCTGCATACTTCGCTGCCGCGTGGGCCGGGTCCGCGTTCGCCGACGAAAGTCGGTGGATGAACGAGCCGCTCAAAGCGGCTTTGTTCTTACTCATCGACATCATGGGGCAAGGAGGCCCCCTCGGCCTCGGCAACGGCACCTCACAGAGAGAAGGCGCGTTCGGGCGTTTGGGCTCGGGGAGGCGCCAAGCTCAAGACGGCGCGGCGTACTACGCAGCTGCTCTCGCGGCCTTTGAGGGTTTGCTCCACGACGCCGTTAACAATGCCGACTACGCGGGTTCCCACCTGACCATAAGGTGGGAAGACTCGCGGATAGGCGGCGAGCTCGTCGCGTGCCTCGAGGGGCACGACTCGGTTACTCCCGTGAGCCTTCCCTCCACGGCAAACTTTGCCGTGCTCGCAGGACATTGCGTCCTGCAGAGCGTGGGGGTCGATCCCCCCTGCCCGTCCTCACTCGTCCACTTCAGTAAAAACATTTCTCCCGACCAGGCGAAAGCCTGGTATGAGAAGTGTGTCGAAGCTGCGCGCAAGCGCAGCGCCGAGCTCGAAGCCAACCCCAATCTCCACTGGTAGATTCTCGCCCCACATCTGGGGCATTTCTTTTGCTCTCAGAGCCCTCACAATAAGAGTCAATTACGCGGTAAAAGGTTGCATGAACTACAAACTCCAATGCGCCTTGGCGGCTACAATAGGGATAGTGCGCAACATACACAACAGGCCACAGTATCGAGATATCGCTGTTGGCGATTTCTCTGTAATGCTTGAAGCAAGAAAGGAGATATTTGGCAAAGAGATAAAGAAGTTGTGGGTGTACTATGACAACTTTCAAAGGATAATACCCTCATGCACCCGTACCTAGTTGGACGATTTATAATCACAAGTAAGTCTGTCAATATTTGGTCTAATGAGCGTTTGCTGTACCCAGTCATACCACCTGAATTTCACACAAAATGCTTGTATGCAGAAATACGTCGAATACATGAACTACTACGTCAGCGCGCGCAGGAACATATGGCGGTTGTTCGTTAAAAGGTATTCCCCTTTGAACAACTCTTCAATTGGCTCAAAACAGAGCTGTGTGAGTGTGAGAGATGCTCATTAGTAAAGACCTATTCAAGATTGTCACGCACTACGCCAGGTTCGGTAACTACTACGTCAGCGCGCGCAGGAACATATGGTGGTTGTTCGTTAACATGTTTGAAGCTCGCGAGGTTTACGAAGCTCACGAGGTTTACGTGGGTACGTACGAGGGCCACTCATGGCTATATAAACAAAAGAGAAAGGACTTTGAGGAGATGTACAACATAGCTCTTGGTGGGCAAGATATTTTGTGGAGGCGCCAATGAGAATAAGTAACATACGTCCAGTACTACATATTCGTTCCATATACCTCACACGTAGGCTAGCCATATGCGCAAAAAACAATGAAGAACTAAGGCGTTTTGTAATGGATTTGCCGTATAGATGGCGTGACACAGCTAGAGAATTGAGAGAGATGCGCCGAAATGCTGATTAACAAGTTCAGCTTCCAGCTGGTGGTCCAAAACTTAAATACCAGGCAAAACTATACCCGTAGCCAGCTTTTAACCTGGTTAACAACACAATACAGTATCGAAGAAAACTACAAGCGCAAGGTATTCCCCTTTGAACAACTCTTCAATTGGCTCAAAACAGAGCTGTGTGAGTGTGAGAGATGCTCATTAGTAAAGACCTATTCAAGATTGTCACGCACTACGCCAGGTTCGGTATGCACACTGAGAGGCAATATGAGTTCTGGGGCGCTATAACGGGGCGCTACTATGGGCTTAAGCCACGCACGAAGGCTGAGAGGTGGTTCAACTATGTTTATAAACCCTAAAGTCTTCTACATAACAGCTACCTACTTACGGGAGGAGATGCCACTTAGTATGAATGTAAGTATTCACGCTATAAAAAGAGGGACATTTTATGACTTATACATCATGGCACGGAAGGCACAATCACAATGCTGGACAAAGCGAGCGCTGTTAGGAAACTAACATGGACTAAAACAGACATCTTCTGGGGTTTGCACAGGTACCATGGCTTTAGGCCCACGTCTGGTATAACGCCTGCGGTAGGTAATATGGAAGACGGGCTGTATGCCCCTTATTACGCCCTTCTTAAGGCGTTATATGCCTCATTACATGAAGATATACAGAAACATTTTTAGGTCAACGGATAGCTTAATCAGGAATAATCAGCTACCAACATACAGCTTATACATTTTCAAGAGACATGGTTATTTCGTGATACACGACACTTACACAGAACCTCTACCGGGAGACGGCTAGCTTCTGCATTACTTGGCTTGCTATGTCTTGGGCTGTCTTTTGCATGCGAAAATTGTAGGTTTCTTGGGTAAGAGAAGCTACCTCTGGTCGTTTCTCCACAGAAAGGACCTCGCATGAACTGGGAAGCATTTGTGACACAGGTATTGAAGACCGCAGGACTTGCCGTTGTAGGCACCTTGGCAGCAAAACTTGCGTCAGAGACTGAATCCCAACTAGCTAAAACAGAGCCAGACATACCCAAAACAGACACAACATACGCAGACACAGCTAAAACAAACACAATGCACAGAGAAACACAACGATTTATTGAACAAAAAATGAGGAGACTAGGTATTTAACACGAGAATACCGGGTGGAGGAGGCTTCTATACGGCGTAAAGTCGTATGGGAGCCTTCTTTTTGCCCTTAGAGGGCCTCTACGGGTATCAGGATACGGGAGATAAATTTGGTACAAGTTCTAAGTACAGAGCATTTGCTGCTATAGGGGCAGTGGAAAGACTCTGGATGGAGGTGGTCATGAAGACCAACCTGTCGATTGTCCTGCAAAACGTCGGCATTTGCGACCGAGGCGCGAGTATTGATGTTCCCACGTTACTCCGTGAATGGGAAGGAGGAAAAATCAAGGACTTCGTGTCACAATTTATCCCACAACCTCCACAACCTCCACAATCATCATTTCGCGAAAAAATGGCTGCGGCGAAAGCCGCGAAGAAAGCCGTCGCCGCAGCAGAGGCCGCGTCCGACGCTGCTACTGCGGCTGCAACGGCTGCGACTGCGGCGTCTGTGTCCGTGGCCACCAACAACTCTTAACCTACCCCACCCACCCTACCCACCCCACCCACCCCACCTACCCAACACGGGTAGAGGGAGAAAGCACCCCGAAAGGGCTCTGCTTTTTGTTGTCTATTTGAAGTAGGCTACTTACTCCCCGAGAACTCGCTAATAAGTATGATGTAATCATAGATACAGTGTATAGCGTATTAAAAAGACGTACTTGGACACATGTAGATAAGCTCACCTTAGTCTAAATTCAGAACAGATTGAATTCCTTGGTATAAGTTATTACAGAAACAAATAGGGACTCTACATCCCTACTACAGTCCCTCCCCCATTAAGGTGGGTTAGGGGGGACAAACGGAGTCAATCATGTTGAAAGCCATCCTCACCAGTATCATCACCATCGCGGCTATTGCTTCTGCTTACGTAGGTGTTCGGTGGGCCTTGGATAGGCTCAACGTGAACCCGCAAAGGGTTTACGAATTGAACCGGGCGCAACGGCGCCTTGCCTCAACGAGAGCCGAGGCAGAAATCTTAGGCGCCCTCATAGAGGTTGAGAACGCCAAAGACCAATATGACCTCGCGTACGAAGACATCTCGGACGCCAGGGAAGAGCGCAAAAAGGCAGCCCGCGAGGCTGCTAAGGAAGCCGCCAAGAAAGCGAAGAGAGCCGCATAAGGCTTGCGTAAAGAAGAGGCTCAGGCTCTTCTTTTTTTGTTTGGAGACTTAGTACTGCTGCGGAGGTTGCTGGGGGCGTGAGGGATTCATACCGCCAGCAGCGTAAAGACCCCCGGCAATAGGCAGAGCTGCAGCAGCCCCCAACCCAGCCTTGGCCCAAGGAGAACGCTGGCCCCACCAGCCCTTGGCCTTGTCTAGGGCACCTAGGGATGAGCCTTCGGGCTTCTCTTTAGGTAAGCTATCACCAATACTACGGGTAGACTTCTGCCCCCCGTAAAGCTGGTTAAGGTCTACATCTTTCTTCTTGGCTGTATGGTGCGCCTTAGCTGTGTCAGCCATAGGGTCAGACTTATAAGGAGTAGTGGGCGCATTAGACTTGAGGTGCTTGGAGATGTCTTTACCTGTTTGGGCACCTGGGCTTGTAGGAGAACGCTTGAACTTGCTCGCTACATTGCCAAAGAAACCAGCTGTCTTTTCGTTGTAAGGGCTAATGCCCAGAGACAGCAGCGTCTGGTTGTAACTACGGTCAAAGAACTGTTCTTGAAGAGGGTTCATAGTTGTATGAGCTCCTGTTTTTGCGAGGTTGGGATTGGGATTGGGCTTGGGTTTGGAAATAGGAGGCAGAGCACTCACTCTTGTTTGACCAAACATCATGGAAGGTCGTGGCGAAGATGTCGGTACACGCCCTGCAGCAGCTACCGGGGATACAAAGTCATCATTAACCCTTAAGGGCGGTAGCGCTCTGAGGTTCTCAGGTATCTTAGGAGGTGCAAAACCACCTGACATGTTGGTCTTACGCTTAGCAGCCTCTTCAGATATGCGCCCCTCTAGAAAGTTAACCTTCTGGGATACCATCTTGGGGTCCAACATCCCAGGGTCAGAAAAATTAGGGCTTACCTTAGGCGTGGGGGAATGAGGGTATTGAGGGATGTTAGGTGCTTCGTATCCTTGCCCTAACGTCGTTTTGACAGATTTTGGCTTGCTCTTGAAAACACTTCTTAAAGAGAAACCAAGCTTGTCAAGCTGGTCTTGGTAGCCTTGATTGTACGCGGAGGTATGCATGCTTAAAGTGTAGGTTGGGACTAGCGCTGGACAACAACGTCAGGAGACATCGCAGCACCCATACCCATTCCGCCGCCCAATAAGCCCAGGCCAGCCCCACCGGCTAGCATGCCCTTGCCTAGGTTTCCCATCTGGTCCCATTGGCCCTTGGCTCTTCCAAGAATACCAGGCGTCTTTGTAGCTGCGTTAGGTGGCTGAGGAGCGACAGCAGGCTTGTTATAAGCACGCATCTTATCAACCCCTGCGGCGCTAGGCTTAGCAGAAGGAGTAGCCGCTGAAGGCTGATGCAAGCTAGTACCTACGTAGGATTGCATGTTAGCCTTTGGGCTCGGCTTCGGACCAACAGCACCACCACTCAAGTAGGATTGCATTTTGTTAACAGCTGGATTAGCAGATTGCACCGCTAGGGCTGTTTGGGTTCCTGAGGTTCTTTCAGCCTTAGAAGCAAAGTTACGAGCTTTACGCGCAAGTATCTCGGCCTTACCAGCAACTTTAGAGAGACCAAGACGGTGAAAAATAGAGGTGTAACCCCTGTCAAAAGAAGAGGTCTTCTCTTCCCAAGGAGCCTTAGCAGGAGCTGGGCCGTCCATCTTCTTAGCCGCAGTTGACTGAGAAGGCGTAAAGAAGGGCTTACCTTTCGCTTTGAAAGGAACAGGCGGTGGCATCTTGGCAGCAAGCTTAGAGAGACCAAGGCGCGACAAGGTTTCGTTGTAAGAACCTTGTTTATCTTGTTGGTTTAACATGTACAAACCTCCAGCCCCAGCAGCTCCAATAGCTAGGGGCCATTTGTTACGTTGTAGGAACCCCGGCTCTTTTGGTGGAGGAGGGGTTGGTTGTGGACTAACTTCTCCCGTAGGAGACATACTGAGACCCCTCTTCTTAGCGTACGCGTTAAGAAGGTCTTGCTCTGACTTTTGTTTGGCAGCAACGTCAAGAGTTCGGCGCCCTTGAAGGAACTCTTCACTCTTGTTGCCAAGATGACGACTCACAAAGTCTCTGAAACCAGCCTCTTTAGGAAGCGTGGTAGCGTCGTGCCACACCTTCTTAACGTCTTTGGCTGTGCCTTTGACATGTGGAACGAACTTCTTGACGTCTTTGCGCTCAACGTTGGTGCCGGGCACGTACTTATCGTTCCAGCCCTTGTTGTCTTCTTTGCGCCAATTGGAAGTGGAATTGGTTGCCATCTTAGGTACTCCAGCAGGATTAACCTGCATGTACAGCGCTCTCTGCTCTGGGGTGAGAGCTGATAAGCGAAGATATTGCATCTGCTCTTCTGAGAGTTGAGGCTGCTCTTCTGATTCCTTTTTGAGAGCTCGGTAAAGACCGTAGCCACCAAGACCAGCAGCCCCAGCAATGCCAGCACCGATAAGCCCGGCCTTACCTGCGCGCGACATCGGTGCCTTGAGTTTGGGTTTGGGTTTGGGTGCATGGATGTCAGCTACCTGCTTGGTGAGGTTGTCGGCCCCAGAAGTTATGCGGTCCAAGGATTGAGACTTAGCCGCCTCTTGCTGCTCCATGTTCTTGAAAGCTGCGTCGGTCTTGGCTTCGCGGGCTTTGACTTTCTCGGCGTGTCCTTTGGCCTTCTCTTTGAAAGACTCAACACCGGCACGAGCCTTGGCGGCGTCGTCTTTGAGAGCTTGGAGCTTGGGGTCAGCAGACTCTTTCAACATGTTCTCAGCCTCACGTTCTTTGTAAATGACGGCTACCTTCACAGAGTCATAGACTTTCTTTCCGCCGTAAAGTCCCAGGCCAACACCCCCAGAAGCGAGAAGGGCATCTTGGCCAATGTTGCGCATTCTTTGATTGGAAGCGTCAGTGTGAGCTTTCATGGCTGCCTGCTGAGCTGCTTCTATCTCGTCAGCGATAGCCTTTTCAGCATGAGTAACGTCAGCGGCATTAACAACGTTAAGATGCTGAAGATGCTGCTTGTAGTCAGCAAACCTAGAAGGGTCAGCCCTGAGGTGCCTCAAGCGCACCTGGTCAAAGAGAGCCTTCTGGTCAGGGGCAAGCGTATCAAAGGGAAAGCGCTTGATGTCCTCGTAAGAGAAGTCGTCAAAGGGGCCAGCTTTAAAGAGGCGCTTGAGGCCCCCAACAATATCAGAAGCTTCTTTCTGTCTTTCCATGAGGAAAGTCTACGTCGTTTTAGACGTACGTAGAAGACAAGACAAGAGAAGAGAAGGAGAGAGGGGAGGAGCTCGCTAGGCTTGCTGGGCTTTTGGCGCCGGTAGCGCTGTAGTACGAATGGCTACATAGTAGGTAAATGTGAGGCAAAGTACGAAAGTATATAGAAAGGGCACAGAGTGTAAATATAAGACAAAATACGAAAGTGTATAAGTAGGGCACGGTAGGTAACTGTGAGGTAAAGTAGTATTTAAGGTGCGACAACGTTAGCGCCGTTAGCGTTGTTTGGCTCAAGCATACCAAGCAATAAACAAATAGAGGAACAGAAAGACCTGAAAAATAAATACAATTGGGTAGAGTGGATTTCTGCATAAAGTCATTTCGATATAATTTGTCTACCGATATCTAGGAAGGATATTAAGGGTACACGTCATAAAAAAGAGGGGTTAAAGAACTAAATGCTACTATATTGTATACGAGTATAAGATAATTAGGGAGTAAGAAAAGTAGTTAAAAAGTGATATAGCTGCTATGTATCGTTTGTTAGGACTGTAAAACAAGGTGCACTGCCAAATCGGTAGTAGGGCATACGCACGAATTGCAGTATTAATAAAAACGAGATTTCATAAATGAAAACAACAGAACCCGTAAAGATACGGAATTATTCGTTATTCCCGGAATATGTAAAGCAGTGTTTGACTATGCACTACCTACCATTTGTGCGAAGATGCGACGGGTCGAACAAAAACAGGTGGGGATAAACGCTCAAGATAACAGAGAAATCAGGCGAAGATACACGAAGGATATTGTATCATTCTTTTATATCGTATTTGAGCCCAGGAAACAGTGCCAGAAGAATAATTTAAATACGGGTCACGAGGAAAGGCGTAAAAATAGGAGAAAAGCCCCCAAAACAAACAGGGGGATAGAACGAAATAAGTGTACGTTTAGTGCTAAAAGGGTAGGTTAAGTTTGTAAGAGCTAGTAGGGCAGGAAAAAGCAAGCAAACACAAGGGAAACAAACGAAAACGATATACCTGGGATAGTGGAAAAAACACCATCATTCCAATAAATAAAAAAACTAGTTATTTAAGTAAGTAAGTAAGGGTTTTTTAAACATAATTCACCTACCTGTTCGTTCATTTTCTTCTGCGCATCTTTTCTCGCCCCTTCTCTATTATTGCTTGTTCCTGGCTTTTTACGGCCCTCCCCTACCCTTTTTGTCCGCTGCTTTTGGTAAGTGTGTTAGCGGCCTTCAATGAGGGCCTTTTTGCTGCCCCTTTTTGCTAGCTGTATCCTGTTAGTCTTTACGGGGCCGCCGGGCTTTTGGAGGGCCATTTTTACTGCTGTTTGCCGCTAGCGCCGTTAGCGCCGTTGGGGGGAAGATACCCTCCTTTGGTCCTTTTTTCTCGGTTGAAACAGGCGCTGTTTCCTCCTAAATATC
>Ga0315297_10000223_pt1 | contig 31607 bp, 39 predicted proteins | sample YL17G15_0_MG_FD_203628 | JGI IMG/M metagenome (GOLD analysis project Ga0315297, IMG submission 203628) | Sediment microbial communities from Yellowstone Lake, YNP, Wyoming, USA - YL17G15_0 | ecosystem: Environmental > Aquatic > Freshwater > Lake > Sediment | place: USA: Wyoming | collected...
CTGTCTTAACCAAAACCTCTGCCCCAATAGCAATTGATGGCTTTACATTCAAGACAAAGCTCTTTCCAAGTCCGCAATTGATAGTTACATTTCCTTCCTTCTCTCCCGAGGTTCCTTGAGCTCCTTTAACATCAATCTTGCCAACACTGCACTTGCCATTCAAGAATGTGCTTCCCTCAGAAACATCAAAAGAATCAGTTCCTTTCTCATTTGTAACTTCTATTCTTGCCCTATTCTTGCTCGCCACAAAACCATCATAAGACAATTGTAAAGCAACCATGCAATAACTTCCAGGAAGATATATTTCTCTAGAAAGCTCACCTTTCTTTAGTTTGACATCTGATATTTTCCTGTCACCATCATAAATTGAAACATCAGCATAATTTTCATCAACCTGATTAAGAATTAAAGAATATCTCCCATTCCAGAAACTATTTTTCAATTTCTCAATGTTAGCCTGCTCTTCATCACCTGGAAGACCAAGAACAAACTCACTTCTTCCAATGCCAAGAGCATTTCCAGCATCATATTCCAGAGAAGCGCTCAAATTAACACTCACAAAATCAGACAAATTTTTCTCAACAGGATTTCTCTTCAAAACCACAACAACATATCCTATATTATTAATCAAAGGGCTTCCAAGAAGCATGTCTCTTGTTCTCAAGGCAGCTCTTGCAGGATGGAAACCTGTTGTAACAACTGAATCAGGATATTTGCCAGAGAATCGTATATTCTTGATTTGTTTTATGTCAATCAGGGGATTTATCTGCAAAGCATTAATCTGGCAGAATACAGCAACATTCTGGTCAGCTAATAAATCGCTCCTTACAGTCATTGGCTGGCATCCGCCAGGAGCAACGCTCAATAAAATATCTTGCCTTGCCTTGCAATCTCCTTCATCCCCGCCAAGAATAGGCCAATAAGTATTCACATCAGACGCAGTATAGTATGTCTGGAAATCAGCTTGTGCTTGATAATTCACAAAACTCGCGCTGTTCGCAGCGCTCGCAAAGCTAAAACAAAGTGCAAAAGCCAAAATTACAAGAGCAAACTTAAATCTTAAGTTCATATTTCAAGTGCAACCCCCATTGTGCCAAACGCCTCGTAATTATTCTGCAATTCTTCAATTGAATTTGGTGTTCCAAGTGAATCAACTTTCAAAGTTATTCTTCCGTCTTCCAAATCAGAAGGAAGAATGTATATTTCGCTCTTTCCCCCTCCAATCAAAGCAGAATCAATCTTTGTCTCGGGAATTGATATGTCAAAACACTTTTCTTCTGTTGCTCCAAAAAGCCCAGCAAGTCCTGTTCTTGCAATTTCCTGGCATTGTGTCTTTGTGCTTCCAGGAATCACAACACTTGAATTCCCATAAGCATAAACAGTCACATTATAAAGTCCCTCAGAGAGTTTAATGCTTTCGGCATCAGGAAGAGCAGTTGAAATTGTCTTGTCATTGCCTTCAAAAATAACAATTGCCATTCCTTCAAGCGCCTTGCCGCCAACTTCCAAGTCAAGATTCACGTCATATTCCCTGTCCAATATAATATCAATCGCACTCTCCTTATTTGTTGAGAACAATTGAGTCCTCTCAGAATATCCGCTGGCTCTCGCTTTGACATAACCATTAAAGCAGGCAGGAGCTTTTCCAACAAAAGTTCCATCTGTTGTTTCTCCAAGATTGCACTTTTGGCTAAAGCATGAATAGCTCAAATTAGCATCTATCTTATTCAGTTGATTATCATAAACATTAACTTCAACATCTTTTGTATCAAATTGGCAAATATCCACCTCAGGTGCTTCTTCAACTGGAAGTTCGGACAAAACAGCCTGCCTTGGCATGTTCTTGTCAATAATCGCAACAACAGGGAACTGGAATATATTCTGCCCGTCAATAACCTGAACCATCACCGGGAAACTAACATCATAAACAAAATGATAAGGCGCATAGCAGAAGCCCATCACCCCCAAGCCTTGCTGGGTTCCAACAGGTTCAGCTATCATTAATTCTTCATCAGCTCCAAAAATCTCAATCTTGCTAGGCCATGTTCTTGAATAAATCATATTAACCTGCTGTTCAACAGGCAAATCAATGACAAAATAACTTTCTTCCTGGGTTTGAGGAGTATAATAATCTCCCTTGAACTTCAACGCAGCAATATTTGCTTCCAACCCCGACATTAAACCATCAACAACCTCTCTTGTCTTCCAGATTTTTCCAGAACAGCCCAATTCCACGCCGTCAACAGGAGCATATGCCCTTAAGACATCAACAGAATAATTCTCAATAAATGCTTCAGTTCTCTGCTTGTTGTAAATATTCATGGCAGTATTATACAACTTTCCAAAACTGCTTATCATTTCAACATTTTGCGAGGTCATTCTAGCAGAGCCTTCTCCTTTTGAAACACTCATATCAGAACTAACATCAACAATAACACTCCCATCATTAATTGTTGTCTCTACACTTGGCTCGCCCAATTCTATTGAAAAGCCCTGTTCATAAAATGCATCAAGATTGCACTCAGCATTTAATTTCTCTTCAATATATCTTGAAATGTCATCCTGAATCTGGCTCTTTGTAGGCACATTTTCTTTCAGCTGTCCATTATTAGTTATATAATACCAGTAAGGCACAGGTAATCCCAAGAAGTTTAACTGCGACGAAAATGGCGCATACTCACTTCCAGGAACATAATCCTCAATATAAATATGCCCTCCCTGCGAACCAGCCATGTCAATAGCAGCTCTTGTCTCGTCTTCAATGCACAACTTGTAATAATCAAAAACAGGCCTCAACTCAGCAGAAATTGTCGGAGCAAAAAGCCTATCTCTGAAAGCATAAAGCGTGACAATTCCGCCAACAAGAACCAAAGCAATTATGACATAAATTGCAATCTGTCCCCTCTTGTTTGTCTTACTCAAAATCATTTCTTCCCCTCCTTTGCCTCAGCTTTTTTCTTAATCAGCTCAATTATCTCAGAATTAATATCTCCCTTTATGGAATCCTTGAATTTCTGCCATAACTTCTCGTCTTCAACTAAAAGCAAGTATTTCTTCAATTTTTCTCCCTCTTTTTCCCTGTTTTATACACATTTTCAAGATATTTAAGCTTATCTTATTAACTTACTTACTTAGTAATTAACTAAGGATAGCACAGGGTGATTTAAGCGTGGTAAGTCATATATAATAAGAAAATGGCCCTGCGCGGAATCGAACCGCGACCTCATCCACGTCAAAGACGCGTCATAACCACTAGACTACAAGGCCATAATTTAAGCATGAATAGATGTTTTATAAAAGTTATTGAAATGGCCCTGCCCAGAATCGAACTGGGGCGTTCTCCACGTGAAAGAGACAGTCTACCATTAGCTCACAGGGCCTCAATAATTCAAAACAAAAGCCTTTTTAAATTACTTTCTCACCTTATAATCATGCCTCCATAGCTCAGTGGTAGAGCATTAGTTTTGTAATAATCAAAAACAAAAAAACTAAGGGTCGGGAGTTCAATCCTCCCTGGAGGCTTTTATTGTTAAAATTGGTATTGCTCTTCAGAAAAATATCTACAGCTTAATCATTCTCGCATACTGCCCAATCAATGGAATTTCTTTCATTTCTCCGCTGAGAGAATAAATTATTCCAATTATCCAAAGCAGCAAAATTCCAAGATACAAAGCCATCATGACAACCCATCCCAATACTGGAATCCAAGCAAGAATCATTGCAGCAACCCAGGCAATTATCCAGGCAATAAATAAAACAAGCCCTTGCTTCGCATAATGCATGACATACTTGTCGTTCTTCTTGACAGCAAACGCAATTATAAATCCGATAATAGTCAGAAATACAGCAAGAAATGCAAATAATTTGTTGTCATCACCTTTTTTTGCCATATTAAACCTAAATAAATTAACTATAAAAAGCTTTTTATGACTCATCCACAAAACTCGCTTTTCCGCCAGAAACAAGAATCTCAGCAACCTCATTTTCTATGTTTGCTAATTCCCCTGACGCAAAAGGCCCTGCAGTGTTTCCAAGCAAATCAACAAATTGCTCAACATCCTGGTTGAATATTATCATTCTGTTCTTCTTTTTTTCATCTGTTTTTTTCTGGATAAAAACATTTGACAATTCTTTTTCAGATTCTTCAAATGACTTAACCATTTTTTCAAACAATTCTCTCTCCAAGCCAAGCATATTTTCATAATCTCTTTTCATTATTCCTGTTTCTGCAGCAACAAACACAAGATTGAGCAATTTTTTCTTTCTTCTCAGCATCATCTCCTTGAATATTGCGATTGAATTCTCGAGCTGTTTTTTTGTCTTCGCAACAGAGTCAGTAAATAAATTACTGTCCATTGCAGACTGCTCTTTCTTTTCATTCAAATATTCAGCAACATCAATAAGGAAATTCTTCGGCAGCTGCTGGAGTGTCTCAGAAAACTTCTCCTTCCTTAAAAGCTCATACAAATCATTATATGTCAGCATTATAGAAAAATCAAACCCTGCTTTATAAAAATAATTGTTCTCTTGTTTTTATGCCTTATTTCTCAAACAAATTGTTCTTGAGCAAATTCCTTCCTGACAATCTTCTCCCAGTCAATCCGTCTTTCTCAATAAATCTCTTTCCAGAATCACCCTCATGAGGATAAACAAGCACAGGAACAGGATCCGCGCTGTGCGCTTTTTTCTTGCAAGGTGTTGCGTGGTCAGCAGTCACTATCAATTTAGCTTCGCCAATAAACTTCTTAAGATAAGAAAAGAAATCCTTGTCAATTATCTCAATCATTTTTATTTTGTCCAAGGGCTTGTTGTCATGCCCGGGCACATCTGTCTCCTTGAAATGAATGTAAAAATAATCATACCTGTTCTTGTTCCACCAGAGCATTTTTTTTGCATATTTTATCGCATCCTCAAGCCCGTCATATAAATTTCCATAAACATCAATGCCTTTTAACCTTGGATATTTGAACTTGTAAACGCTCATTCCAGCAGCTTCTCCAACCCCAATTTCAAGAGGCATGTAGCCCAAAGCCATCCATCTTCCAGGCAATTTCTTGAATTTTGTAGGAGAATTGCCCGCATCCCTGCAAAGAATAATATTTGCAGAATATAATCCCTTTTTAGCCCGAGCAATATTTATCGGATGCTTGTCAAGAACCTCAAAACTCTGACGTACAAAGCTGTTTACAAGATCTGCAGATAATTTTGAATCTTCTTCATCATCTAACGGCTTTGAAAAAACTAATTTTCCATCTGTTCCAAAAACAGCCCCATTCCCATAAGCAGGATCAATATTGCTTATATTGTCTGAAAAACCTCCGCGAATAATCAAAGCACCTCTGTGCTGTATCGAAGGATAAAATTCAAATTTAAATTGGAGTTTTACATTTTCATTTATTGCCTTTGCAAGAATTTTTGCTTCCTCAGTTGTCAAAGTTCTTCCTGCTCTCCTGTCAAGTATATTTAGATTACTCAAATCATCAATTGTCGCGAAATTGCATCTGAAAGCCAAATCTCCATTCTTCAATTTTATTCCCAAGCCGCGCGCCTCAATTGGTCCGCGAGGCGCGAAATTAGGGTCAAACCCAAGCAAAGACACAATTGCAGCAGAGGATTCAGGTGCAACCCCTTCTTTGACAGTGTAGCAATAATCTATTCGGGATTTCTTGGCAATTTCATCAAGATTAGGTGTCTTAGCTACTTCCAAAGGCGTCCTCTCATCAAGGCTCGAGCATGGCAAATCTGCCACTCCGTCAAGAATTACAAAAACCCCTTTCATTATTCTTTTTCGCACCCTTGCTATATAAATATTATTGCAGCCATCTAATTGCAGTTTAAATAATTATAAAAACAGAAAGTTTTGTTCAGATTTAATCCCTTAAATTATTAAATATAGCTTAATAATCTTGCTCGTCCAACCCCCTCGAATATCAGATAATAACCAGTTTGTATTCAAATAATAATTTATCATAAGTTTCAACCCAATATTTTATATATCATCCATCCCATTCACAATTATGTTTGAAGCATTAAAGAAAAAACTTGCATCGTGGCTAGGTAAGCCTGAAAAGAAAAAGGTAAAAAAAGCAGAGAAAAAGCCATCAAGGAAGGAAAAAAAGGAAAGAAAAGGTAAAAAAAAGAAGGAAATTATAGAAAAAATCAAAAAGGAAGTTGAAAAGCCAGTTGAGATAATAAAAGAGCCAGAGCCAAAAATAGAGCTCTACGACTTCAAGAAGCCCAAAAAAGCTAAAGAAAAAGAAAGTGAGGAAGAGGCTGAAGAAATAATAGAAGAAGTTGAAGTTCAGGAAATAGGCGAGAAAGAATCAGCAGAAGAGCTTGTTGAAGAGTCCAAATCAGAAAGAAAAGAAGAAATTATCAAAGAAGTTGAAGAGCCGAAAAAAGAGGGCTTTTTCTCAAAACTTTTCAAAAAATTCCAGTCAGCAAAAATCACCCAAGAAAACTTTGAAGAAATCTTCCGCGAATTGGAAATGATTCTTCTTGAAAATAATGTTGCTCTTGAAGTTGTTGAAAAAATAAAAGAAGATCTTGCTCTTTCATTGATTGGCGAAGAAATTAAAAGAACAGAGATAGAAAAAGTCATTACAGATGCCTTGAAAAATTCAATCCTAAACCTTCTCATAGAACCTTCAAATTTGATGGAAAAAATAAAAGCCAAAAAATCAGGCGAGCCATTTGTCATTCTCTTTTTTGGCATTAACGGCTCTGGAAAAACAACAAGCATTGCAAAATTAGCCTATAAGCTCAAAAAGCAAAATATTTCTACATTGATGGCAGCCGCAGACACATTCAGGGCAGCGTCAATAGAGCAGTTGCAAACACATGGAACAAAATTAGGTATAGAAGTTATCTCAAAAGAGTATGGAACAGACCCTTCAGCAGTTGCATTTGATGCAATTCAGCATGCAAAAAAGAACAATGTCAAAGTTGTCTTGATAGACACAGCAGGAAGAATGTATACAAAATCAAATCTTATGAAAGAAATGGAAAAAATAGTCCGTGTCTCAAAGCCTGACTTGAAAATTTTCGTCGGAGAATCAATAACAGGCAATGATGCAACAGAGCAGGCAAAAACATTCAATGAAACAGCTGGAATTGACGGCATTGTCTTGAGCAAAGCAGATGTTGATGAAAAAGCAGGCACAATTCTCTCAGTAAGTTATGTAACAAAAAAGCCAATATATTATTTAGGCACGGGCCAGAATTATGAGGACTTGCAAGAATTCAAAAAGGCAAATGTTTTAGAACATTTAGGCCTGGAATAAGATAGTAAAATAAATCACAAATAAAAAAGAAAAAAATGCAAACACTCATTTGGATTTTGCTCAGCACAATAATAATAAGTGCAATTTCCCTAGTTGGAATGATAACTCTTGGACTAAACGAAAAATCTCTCAAAAAATTAATTCTTTTCCTCGTCTCTCTGTCAGCAGGAGCTCTTATGGGAGGTGCATTTCTGCATCTTATTCCAGAATCGCTCCTTTCATTTCAAGCCAATACTGTCTTTATTCTTGTTCTCGCAGGATTTGGGCTTTTCTTTTGCGTAGAACACTACCTTAAATGGCGTCATTGTCACGATAAAGAGTGCGAAATTCATACATTTGCGCATATGAATATGTTTGGAGAATCAATTCATAACTTTATTGACGGCCTGATTATTGCAGCAGCATTCATAACCTCAACCCCTGTAGGAATTGCAGCAACAATAGCTGTCTCAATCCACGAGATTCCGCAGGAATTTGGAGATTTTGGAATTCTTGTTCATGGCGGCTACAAAAAAAGCAAAGCGCTTTTGCTAAATTTCCTTGTAGCCCTGACAGTAATCATTGGAGGCATAATCGGATACTTTTTCTCATCAATGACACAAATGTCAATCTCTTCATTGCTCCCAATCGCAGCAGGCGGATTCATCTATATTGGCGCTTCAGACCTAATACCAGAAATGAGAAAAGAATTGAACATCAAAACATCAACATTCCACCTAATAACATTTATAATCGGTGTAATAATCATGTATCTCTTGAAGTTCCTGGTAGCAATCTAAATCTTAAAACCACAAATTTAATAACCCATCCCTTGCTTCTTTTTATATGTTAGAGAAACTATCAAATATACTGAAAAAAACAACAGACAAGATAGCTAATGCTATATTCTTGGACAAAAATATGGTAGATTCCATAGTCAAGGATTTGCAAAGAGCTCTTATAGAAGCAGATGTCAATGTTGCCCTTGTCCTTGAGTTAACAAAAAAAATAAAGCAGGCAGCTCTTGATGAAAGAATCAAAGGCATTGAAAAGAAAGAGCACATTATCAAGCTCCTTCATGACGAACTTATCAGAATTCTCGGAGAAAAAAAGGAAATTCATCTTCAAAAGCACAATGTATTTCTTATGGTTGGATTATACGGTTCAGGCAAAACAACAACAATCTCAAAGCTTGCAGCATATTATGCAAAAAGAGGCAACAAGGTTTGTGCAATTGGCTTGGATGTCCATCGTCCAGCAGCTTCAGAACAATTAAAACAACTCTGCGACAAGCTGAACATCAAGGTATTCATAGACAAGGAAGAAAAAGACCCTAAAAAAATCTGGAAAAAATATGAACTTGAGTTGAAGGATTACTCCCTCATTCTCGTTGACACAGCAGGCCGTGACTCTCTTGATAATGAACTAATCAAAGAAATGAAAGAGATAGCAAAACTGGCAAAACCCTCTGAAATCTTGCTTGTAATGCCAGCAGATATTGGACAAACAGCAAAAATGCAGGCCCTTGGTTTTTCAAAAGCAGTCAATATCTCCGGAGTCATCATAACAAGAATGGACTCAACAGCAAAAGGCGGAGGCGCACTGACAGCTTGCGCAGAAGTTCATGCCCCTGTAATTTTCATAGGAACAGGTGAAAAGCCAGTTGACTTAGAACCATTTAATCCAGAATCATTCCTTTCACGTCTCTTGGGCATGGGTGATCTTCAAGCTTTGATGGACAAGGTTCACTCAGTCATGTCAGAAGAGCAGATAGAAGAAACTCAAAAAAAGCTCAGAGAAGGCAAATTTACAATGTACGAATTCGAGCAGCAAATAGAAGCCATGGGCGGCATGGGTTCCATGGATAAAATTCTTAGTTTAATCCCAGGTCTTGGAGGAATGAAAGAAAAAATCCCAGAATCAGCCCTCGAGCAGCAGCAAGCCAAGGTAAAAAACTGGAAAGCAGCAATTAAGTCCATGACTCAAAAAGAAAAAGAAGACCCGGAAGTTCTTGAAAAGCAAACCTCAAGAATTCAGAGGATAGCAAAAGGCGCAGGCGTATCAACAAGCGATGTCAGAACCTTAATCAAGCAATTCAAAATAATAAAAGAAATGATAAAATCCCAGTCAGGGCTTGCAGAAGGCAAATTAGACCAAAAAACCATGATGAAATTTGCAAGAAAATTTGGCAAGAAAATGAAGTTTTAAATATCTGGATTACATCAAATAATTATGAACCATAAAAGGAGGATAATTGTCATTCTTGGAATCTCTCTAGTTTTAACATTAGTTATGGCTTATTTCCTCAAAGAGGCGACGCCAAACATCTCAAAAGATTACATTGAATTTCTTATTGGCTTGTCAATAACAATGGCAGGTTTTGGACTGGTGGCTTTCCAAGTTGCTCACGCATCAGATGAACTAAAAAAAGATTTCATAGAATCCAGCATATTAATGGTTCTTGCCTCTCTGACAAGCATTGCTTTCTGGGTTTATCCAAATAAAATATATTTAGCAATCGCCGGAAGCTTCCTTTTTCTCTGGGGCATGATTCTTTTGCTCGTAATCTTGCTAAGCAAAAGGTTTAATATAATCAAATAAGCCAAATTCTAACATGAAAGAAAACATTATTGGCACAGGCGCAGAGGCAATTCTCATCCATCAAGACGGAAAGCTCCTAAAAAGAAGAATAAAAAAATCATACAGAATAGAAGTTTTGGACGAAAAATTAAGAAAATCAAGAACAAAAAAAGAAGCAAAGCTTCTTGAAAAATCCTCAAAACTTATTCCTGTCCCAAAAATCATAAAAATAAATGAAAAAACCAAAGAAATAGACATGGAATTTCTAGAAGGATTAAAGCTCTCAGATAATTTAGACAATCTCAAAAATGCAGAAGAAATTTGCAAAATAATAGGAGAAAACATTGCAAAACTCCATGATGCAGACATAATTCACGGAGATTTAACCACATCAAATATGATCTATGCCCAAGATAAAGTCTATTTCATTGACTTCGGCCTGGGCTTTGAATCAAAAAAAATAGAAGACAAGGCAGTTGATTTGCATTTAATCAAGCAAGCTCTCGAAGCAAAGCATTTTAACAATTATGAAAAATTCTTTGCTGCAATTTTAGAAGGTTACAGGCTTTCAAAGCATCATCTTGCAACATTGAGTAGATTAAAAGCAGTTGAAAAAAGAGGCAGATACAAAGGAGCTTGCTAAAATGACAGAAATACAAAAAAGACAATTGAGAAAATTTTTTAGAGATAATGGTTATTATTTATGCAAGCCAAATAGCTGGGGTTTTAATTCTATTGGTGTAAGATACTCAATCAAAGGAATAGCAATGCTTGTCCACCAGCAAAACAAGGCGGGAGATAATAGGCAATTCGACATCTCATATCAATCATCTGCCCTTGAAGAAGAAATAAGAACATATATCGAAACAAGTCTACATAGAGATAGGCGTCAGTTTGAGTCAGCCAGACAGCGCGCACAACAACCATCATAACAACTCTTATAAATCAAATCAAATCAATAATTCTGTAGCCCCTTAGTCTAGTGGTCAAGGACGAAGGCCTTTGGCGCCTTAAACCCCGGTTCGAATCCGGGAGGGGCTACTCTATATCTTTATCCCAGAATCCTTTGGATTTTTAGAATGCTGGTCCATGTCGCCTTTTAGCAGGCAATCCCAGCAAGGTCTGACAGTTCCGTCTGCCTGCTGTATTCTTTTGGTTCCCTTGCACTTTGGGCAGGGCTCTTGTCCATATTCCATGAAAAACTAGAATAAATCAACTATTAAAGATTTTATATTCTGAACTTATCAGCTTAAAAATCTAAACAAGCTCAAAAATCCTTATCTCGCAAAGAGCAAGCGGATAAATCTTTTTTAATTTCAAAAACAGCTCCTTTTGTATTTTGTTTGTTAATATATCTTCAAAAACTTCCTTTGAATCCCTAGTTTTAATATACGATTCTACAAATTTCCTTCCTGTATCTTTAAGCTCTTTTCTGACAGCTCTTGAAACTTTGTTTCTTGTTATCATAAAAGGTTTTATTCTTGCTTTTCCGTCTTTCATCTCAGCAACATAAGAATCTTCAACATAATCTATTCCAAGCCGCATCATTCTTCTTATGTAAGAGCCCAGCAACTCTATGCTGATTGGCTCTGCTTCAAGCACATTCTCTTTCTTGGCAACTTTTAATCTTAATTCAAAGTTCTTTCCCTTCAAGCTTCTTGTCAAGTCAAGCTTCACAATTTTCCCTTCAAGTTCCTCCAAAGAAGAGCCATAAAGCTGTATTCTTGTTGCAGTTATAGGAGTTCTAACATCAAAAAATCCTTTCTTCATTCCTTTCTTTGCTTTTGTTGGTTGTGTTGGTTGTGTTTGTTCCGCCATTTTAGCTCCTTATTTAGAAACTTTCTCCCCAATTTCAATTCTGCTCGAACGTATTGCTTTTCTTATTTGTTTCATTTTATTGCAGATTTTACATTTATACAAAATAGCCATTTTCTTTGTAACTTTTGTCTTCATTTTTCTTGATTTGATAGCTGGTTTGCTGAATCTTCCAAGATTTCCATAACCAGACCTGTAACTTCTAGCTTTTGTTCTGGATGTTCCCCATCTTGACAAAGGATGCGCAGAGCTTCTTGATTTCTGCTTTGCAATAGAAAGAGTCTGAACAGTATGTTTTCTGCAATACGGGCAATATCTTTTGGTTTCTTTTGGTAATTTCATGGTGAGCCTCGCAGCGAACCATGAAACTCAAAAATTGCTATTTCTAATTTTTCTTGCTTCATGTTTATTGGTCAAAATGCTCGCCTCAAACCGACCTGTTCAAGGGTTACGGCAACAATAACTCATGTTTCAAGTGCTTTTTAAACCTTTTTCTTTAATAAAAAAAATGGGATAGAGATTTGAGATCTCTAAACGTTATGCTTACGAACCACAAGCTTTTTAATAAGCCCTTTCTAACCAAAAACATGGCAGAAGAACAAATTAAAAAAACCGATTGGACAAAAATAAAACCAGCTGAATTAGAAAAAATAGTTGTTGAGCTTTACAAAAAAGGAGAAACAACAGCAAAAATCGGATTAGTCCTTCGGGATAAGTATGGGATTCCAAAAGCCAAGGCATTAGGGAAAAGAATATCAGAAATCCTTACAGACGCAAAAATGGAATTGAAATCAGATAAAGAACCTGTCCAGAGAAGAATAGACATCCTTAACAAGCACCTGGAAAAGAACAAGTATGATCAGCCAGCAAAGAAAAAACTAATTAAAGAGCTTTGGGCTTTGAAAAGAGCTTAAAAGCAGCTGGAATAACTTAATAAAAAGAGGCAGTTCAAGGGATGTTAAATAAAATAAAATTAGCTATTCAGAAAATTGACGAGCTGTCAAAATCAAAGCCAATCAAAATAATAAGCCATTATGATACAGATGGCATAACTTCTGCAGCAATTTTCTCCCGCGCTTTGCAGAGATGGAATAAGAAGTTCTCTCTTAAAATAGTAAAGGGATTGGATGAAGAATTCGTAAACTCCCTGCCAGAAAATGAAATCCTGATATTTCTGGACTTAGCGTCAAATTCCATGAAATATTTGAAAAACAAGAAAACAGAAATATTCATCCTTGACCACCATGAAGTAATTGAAAGCATTCCTGAAAATGTAACTCTAATCAACCCTTTAACTCATAACGATGAACCTCTCTCCGGAGCAGCAATCTGTTATCTTTTTGCAAAAACCCTCTCCCATGAAAACAAAGATCTTGCCAGTCTTGCAGTTATTGGCATGGTTGGCGATTCAATGGAGAAACATCTAAGCAGAACATATGATGAAATCTTAAAAGATGCAGAAATTATAATAAAAAAAGGCCTGCTTCTCTATCCATCCACAAGACCTCTTGATAGAGCATTGGAATATTCCTCAGGATTGTACATTCCAGGAGTCACAGGCTCATACAAAGGAGTGCTTGATATTCTTGGAGAAGCAGATATTCAAAAAATAGACAATAGATACAAATCACTTTATGAACTAACAGAAGAAGAAATGTCAAGGCTGATAACTTCAGTAATGCTCAGGTTAGTCGGCAAAAAAGGAACTTCAGAACTAATAGGAAACCTCTATCTTGTAAAATTTTTCAACAAGCTTGAAGATGCACGGGAGTTCTCAGCTCTAATCAACGCTTGCAGCAGAATGGACAGCCCTAAAGTCGCATTAGGCTTCTGCCTTGGTAACAAAAAATACATAGAAGAAGCTGAAAAAATATACATAGAATACAAGCAGAATCTAGTTTCTGCGCTGAGATTTGTCTCAGAAGTAGAAAAAATTTCAGGCAAGAATTACACAATAATAAACGCAAAAGATAACATTAAAGATACTATAATTGGCACAGTTGCCTCAATAATCTCACATTCCCCAGTTTATTCAGAGGGCACAATAATAGTTGCTCTTGCCTATAATGAAGACAAGATAAAAGTTTCTGCAAGAATAGCTGGAAGAGAAGGCAGAAATATAAGAGAAGTTCTCAATAAAGTTGTTATTCCTCTTGGCGGCGAAGTCGGAGGCCATCCCAAAGCAGCTGGCTGCCTGATATCCAAGGCAAAAGAGTCAGAATTTATCCGAGAGCTCCAAAAAGTCCTTGATCTTGAGCTCGTAAAGGTTTAATGAGCTCAAGATAAATCAATAATCTCCCCACCCTTTATTTACTGTGCTCCCCCGACACCAAACTGATAGCTAACAATAAAGTAGTTCCCATAGAGATTAGTTAAAGATTACGTAGTAATCTTTAAAACCTCTTAGAATACCCTATTCTTATGAACAAAGAATCAAAAATAGCCAAGAGCAAATTCCTGAAAATAAGCTGCCCTAGATGCAAGAAGCAGAGAACAATATTCGGAAAATGCTCAACCCTTGTAAAATGCGATAATTGCAACTATCTTCTTCTTCAAACAAAGGGTGGAAAATCAAGAATTCGGGCGCCAATCAGGGAGGTATTGTCAAAATGAACCTCAAAGAAGATGATATAGTCATGTGCACTGTCACAAAAGTGGAAGGCACTACTGTCTTTGTTGATATTGATAATAATGGCACAGGAACAATAGTTTTCTCAGAAGTAGCAGCAGGAAGAATCCGAAATATCAGGGAATATGTTTTTGTAGGCAAAAAAATAGTCTGCAAAGTCCTCAAAATTGCAAAAGATCATGTAGAATTGAGCTTGAGAAGAGTAACAGGCAAGGAAAAAGAAGAAATAAAAGAAAGATATGAAAAAGAAAGAAATCTCTTAAGCATGCTTAAAGCATCAACAAAAAAGCCAGAAGAAATATTTAATAAAATAAAGGAATCATACGAAGCGCAGGAATTTATTGAAGAAGCCCGTTCAAATCCGTCAATCGTAGAAAAATTCATTCCAAAATCAGAAGCGCAGGCATTCTCAAAAATCCTTATAGAGAAAAAAGAAAAAGAAAAAATAATAAAAAAGAATATCACAGTCAAGTCTCTCTCCTCAACAGGCATAAATGACATAAAATCAGCTCTCCAGAGCGCAAAAAATGTTGAAATAAAATATCTTGGCTCCTCAAAATTCTCAATATCCTCAAAAGCGAAGGACTTCAAGCAGGCCAATAACCAAGTCCTTGCAGCTTTAGAGCAAATAAAGAACAAGGCAAAAGAAAAAAAGCTTTTCTTTGATGCTGAAGAAAAATGATAATAACTATAATTGGAAGTATGACTTTTCATAAAGAATATGAAAAGATGAAAGATGAATTGGAAAAAAGAGGCAACAAAGTAATTATCCCCCTTCAAGATGATTATTATAAACAAGAAAAAAACCCAAAATTGACATCAATGCAGGATTTTAATAAAAATTTAGAAAAATCAGATGCTATTCTGGTTGCAAATTTTGAAAAGCATGGAAAAAAGCATTATATTGGCGTTAATTCAATAATGGAAATAGGTATGGCGTTCAACAGGAATAAAAAGATATTCCTTCTTTACGACATTCCAGAAGGATATGAAGATGAACTTAAAGCAATAGGATGTACGATTCTAAAAGGAGACGTAACAAAGTTAAAATGAAGTTAAAAAAATGTTCAATCTGCAAGGTATACACATTAAAAGAAGAGCACTGCAAAGAAAAAACTAAAGATGCACATTACAAATTCATAAAAATCAGAGATGTCAAGGAAAAATCACAATAACTTCGCTTGCTTATCAGAATCACTTAAAACTTTTCCATATTCCCCGTCAAAGCCGGGCTTTACTTTTATCTTCCCCTCGCGGTTTAGCATTATCAGCTCAATAAGCTTTTCATCAACTTTCTTCTCTATCATTTCATCTTTTGAAACTCTCAATAGAATATTAAGCTCATTTCCAAATAAAGCAATTAAATTGTCATAAATTGCCCAAGATTTCTTTGTCTCAGGCTTGCTCTCAATATTCAAGGCAATTAATTCATGAAGAGGAATTAATTTGTAATACATTTTTCCATTTTCAGGCTTATAACCTTCTTTCTCTTTTGCAAGCTCTTCAATTCTATATTCAACTCCAATTGTCAATGGCTTCTTGCATACAGGGCAAATTCCCCCTAATTTCTTTGTCTCTTGTGGAGAAGAAGAAAAATTGCAGTTCCTGTGTCCGTCAAAATGATATTTTCCATATTCAGGAGGTGTTTCAATAGTTCCTTTCAAGCCCTTGCCTGTTCGTATTGCATCAATAATTTTATCATAACTTAATTCATCCAAATCCAATATTGTCAATTCGCGCCCCAGTCGCCAAGGCCAAAATGAGTGAGAATCAGAAAAGCTTACAATATTTACTTTCTCCTTCAATCTCCACAGCATTGCAGGATCAGCACTCATTCCAGACTCAACAGCATAAATATTCTTTAATTCATCTCCAAAGCACTCTTTCAGAGAATCAAAACCAGTATCAGAGCCAAAAAGTCCAAACCAGGGTGTCATGCAATGCGCAGGTATTACTTCAATCTTGTCATCAATTTTTTTCAAATCTCTCACAAAATCATCTGCCTTAATTCCAAATATCGGCCTTCCATCATAATCAATTCTTCCCTTAGATTTCAAATAATCAGTAAATTTGTCAGCAGCAGCGCGATTAGGAACCAAAACAACAATATGAACAGCTCTTCTTTTCTTTCCATCAGAAAACATCAGACTTATTTCTGTCTGCCAGATAAAAGGAAATCCTGTTTTAGTTCTCAAAATTCCTTTGTCATCTTCAACAAGCTTTTCATCAATCTCTTTTCTCCACAAGGGATGCTGCAAATCCCCTGTTCCCAATAAGTCAACTCCTTTTACCCTAGCCCATTTCTCAAGATTGTCAATTGTAAGATTCTTGCTCGTGGCTCTTGAATGCCTTGAATGAATGTGCAAATCGGCAAAAACCAATGTTTTTGACGAGGCTAAAAATTCCTCAGAATTTTTTGAATCAGCAAAAACTTCCATATTTTGCTCAATAAACTCGTATTAATAAACTTCTCCTTATCAAAGAATATGTTCCTCCCCTGACATCAAAATATCAGATAATTTTCAGTCAGCATAATCTTTAAAAATCCATCTTTAAACTATCTTGTATGACAACACAACAATGCTTAGTAATAATCAAGCCAGATGGCTTAGTCAAGAGCCTGACAGGAAATGTTATAACAGAGCTCTCAGAAACAAAGCTCAGGATTGTAGGCGCAAAAATAATGAAAGTTACTAAAGAGTTGGCAGAAAAACATTACTCAGAACTCGCTCCAAGTCTAATAAAAAAGCACGGCCAAGAAAAAGGCGCAGCAATTTTCAATGGTGTCCTTGATTACATAATGGGAAAATACCATACAGACAGGGTTATGGCTCTTGTCTATCAGGGCGAAGATGCAATTCAAAAAATCAGGCAAATTGCAGGCGAAACAAATCCTGAAAAAGCTTCTCCAGTCTCGATAAGAGGCAAATACGGAAGAATTCATTCTGAAACAAAAGTCTTTGAAAACGTAGTCCATGCCTCAGATTCTCCAGAAACAGCAGAAAAAGAAATAAAACTCTGGTTCTCCCCATCAGAGCTAACAGAAACTATCTATCCAACAAAAGTAGAATCCTCTCAAATTAACCGCCCTGCCTGGGCTCAACATTAATTCTATAAATCCAGTTAAATTAACATTAACATGCCCCTATAGTTCAGTCCGGATAGAACGCGACCTTGCGGCCAATAAGACGGCAAAAAGGTTGTAACCTCAGTTCAAATCTGAGTAGGGGCATTTCGCTTTCCGCAGGGAGCAGGTCCGCAACCGAAGGTGAGGAACCGCGCAGCAAGAGAAAGTCGAAATTAATCATATTAAGGGCTCACTACTTCAAAGATAAATTTATATATCCTTTCTCAAGTGTCCTCTAATGAAAAGATTATTTTCAACCCAATTTCCTATAAGAAGTTCTGCAACTCTTGATGAATTGCTTAAGGTTGAAAAAGAATGGATTGCAGGCAGTAGCCACTCCAGATTTAGTTCAAAAGATCTCGAGCAATTAAAAAAAGAAAATTCAATTATTCAAAGAGGTCAAAATACTATTGAAATATGTTCTGTTGCATACAAAAATCCAAAATCACAAGAACCGATAGAGTCTTTGGGAATGAGATATACGGTATTTGAAGAAGAGGGAGATATCTACAAAGCAACAATAGTTGGCTCAAAATCCAGCCGCGATTTCTGGGTTTCAACAGTCGTAGATTATGATTCTGGAACTCCAAAAATAACCGGACCTGGAAAAAGAAAGCCAGTTATTGTAAAACAAATTCTTGACAAAATCGGAGGGGGATTAGACGGGGATATAAAAGTAACAAATGAACCAATTAATCTAAAAGAAGAAGATATAGAATTCGTTGCAGACATACTAAAAGGCAGAACTCCTTCTATTATGCCTATTTTTTATGTAAGTGCTGATGAAATGGGCTTGCACTCTGTAAATCCGCTAAAATTAGCAGATATCTCATCTGGAGTAGTTAATGTGCTCGTGGAACCTTCTAACGCCTTCTCATTCAGATTGAAAGAAAGCATGAGGCAAGGAACTGTTTATAGAGGTGCAGTCGGAATTTATTTCCCTGATGGCTTGGAAAGATATTTCTGGCTTCCGCATGAGCTTAAAAAAGAAGACCCTGAAAAGAAAATTTATGAGAGAGTAGTAGAAGCCCTTTCATTAAGAAGATTACGAAAAGGCCTTACCTGGGAAAATATGGAGCAAATAAATCATGACAGACAAATCTCTGAAATTAGAAAAGAAGCTGAAATAAGAATTAAAGGCATGACAGAAGAAGGGCAAAAAGAGCTTGCAGAATATATGGGAACTTTCGACGAAGAAGTAGCTCGCCTGAAAACAGAAAAGGCAGAGCAAGAAGAAAGAATGGAAGCGCTTGAAATAGTCCTAAGAAGAGAAAAAGCCCAATCCTCATATGGTGGAGAATTAATACAAGTTCCTCAAACAAATCAGCTCTACGAAGGAGAAATAAAAAATATTGTCCTTGAAATATTGGGCAATCATGTTAGGCAGAATGCCACTATAAACCGAAAAAGGCAAATTCTTGAGGGAATAATAAATGCAACTCCGAATGAAGCCAGCACAGAACTGGAAGAACTAAAAAGAAAAATAAAAGATATCTTCAGAAATTATAAGGGTTTAACAGGTTCTATGAGAAAAGAAATTCAAAGAATGGGTTTTGAAGTTAGAGAAGAAAAAGGCCATCCGAAATTATATCTTGCAGGCGATACAAGTGGAATTTGTGTCACACTATCCAAGACTCCCAGCGATAACCGTACTGGAAGAAACACAGCATCAGAAATAATCAATACATTTTTCTAAAATAAAAGAATTAACTAATCATAAGGGCATTTTCACTCATCAAGAAGATGCCACAAAAGGCCACAACCATCAGAATCTCGTGCCTTAGCAACATTAGCCCTATCCCCAACATCATTAGGTTTAACAAAACTACTCTCCTGCAAAACTTTTTTTACTTCGAGTTTATATTTTATCCAATCTTTGTCAGAATTATTTTCCAGAACTAATACTTCATCCACCTCTCCATCTTCATGATAAAAAGCAGTTTGTCCTGATTGGTAACTATCTTCTTTAGTCATTACTCTTCCTCGTCTCTCACGCCTTTAAGCGTCAAATAAAACATCGCCTCATTCTCCGGAAGATTCGGTGAATCAATTAATTTTGCAACCCTGCTTCCTTGCTTGCCTCTTCTAAGATACATTCTGTAAGTTGAAGCATGTCCGACAATGTTCCCCCCGATAGCTGTTGTCGGGTCTCCAAACATCATTGCAGGATTAGCCATGACTTGATTTGTAACATAAATAGCAAGATTATGCTGTTCGGACATCTTGATTAAATTATGAAGATACCTGTTCAATTTCTGCTGCCTGTCAGCTAATTGTCCTCTTCCAGAAAACTCTGCCCTGAAATGAGCAGTAAGCGAGTCAATAATAACCAGCTTGATTGGCTCCCCATCTTTAATCATCTCATTTACCTTGTCCATCAATAAAATCTGGTGGTCAGAATTAAATGCGCGAGCAACAAGAATATTTTTCAAAACTTTGTCAGGATTTGCACCAATCCCTTCAGCAATCTGCCTTATTCTGTCTGGCCTGAATGTTCCTTCTGTATCAATATAAACGGCTTTTCCATTTGCCCCGCCCTGTTCTTTTGGCAGCTGCACATTAACAGCAAGAGTCAGCCCTAATTGTGTCTTGCCAGAGCCGAAAGCTCCGTAAGCCTCAGTCATAGCCCCTGTCTCAACACCCCTTCCTCCCAGAAGACCATTCAAATTCTTTGAGCCAGTAGTTATATACATAATACTCTCTCTTTTCTTCGCAAATTCCAAGCCATCAGAAAAACCAAGATTTAGCAGCCCTCTTGCAGCTTGAATCGCTTTTCTCGCAACAGCTTCTCCAACACCAGCCATATCAGACAAAGCAGCCGGAGACATTACAGCCAATCCCATTAAATCATAAACACCCGCTGCCTCAAGTTTTGTAGCAATTCCAGGCCCAATTCCAGGAATATCAGTCAACTTTGTTTCAGCACCCTCTTCTTTTTTTATTTCTTTTTCTTCATCTGCCTTTGCCATGACAATTTCAGATTTTCCTTCTTTATAAAGATTATAATGCTAAGAAATACACTTCTCAAAATACATAAAAACCCGTCAATTAACAGGCAATGCGCTCTCCTGGCTTGTAAAATTCAAAGTCTCTTTTTTCCAAAGCCCTAACATACTCTTTGCACTCTTTTGAATGAAGATGAGCATAAACAGTTCCTCTTCCAAGCGTTCTGAAAAAAATCTGTGAAAGGCAATTTTTAGGAGAAGGAATGAATAAATTAAACAAAGGATTTAGTATATAGCCTGCAGAATAAAATCCTTCATAAGCTCTTCGCATTATTTCATGCGATTCTAAAGGATTTGCTGACGCAACAACATACTGCCCAGTATATTTAGCTCGGCTAACAAGCTTGCCCCCAACTTTCTTAAGCACAATGCCTGCATCAAGAAAATCCTGCGTAGATTTTGTTCCAGGCAGAGGAATAGCAGAATGAAACTGCGCGCTTCTTACATTATAATGCTTGAGAAAATCAACTGTTTCGTCAATTTCCTGCCTATATTTTGCTATACCTTCGTCTGTATTCTCAGCGCTGAACGGAAGAATTCCTCTTTTATCTTTGTCTACAATTGGCTTTAAAACAAGCATAGCATGAACTTCAATCGGGCTTGCTCTAAGCACGCCCAACACCCTCTTAAGTTGTTCATGGCTGCTTTTTCTATCAGCATTCATCTCTGCCAAGTCATCATCATAAATTGATTCTACCCCAAGGCACAAGACACTGCATCTGCTTTTTTCTAAGCGTTCAATAATACCTTTATCCAAATTATTATAAATACTGCTGACAGTCGCTTGTGCAACCCAGCTCATATCCAAGTTTGCAGCCTCTATCGCATATGTCAGTGCTTCAATTTCCTCATATTTTCTGCCAAATGCGTGATCTCCTACAAAAAAAACTTGTCCAATTCCCTCTTGCTTTGCCTTTCTCATTTCTTCAACAATTTTTTCTACACTGACAGTTCTATATTTGTTTCTATGCAGCAAAACACTCGAGCAAAAATCGCATCTGTTTGTGCAGCCCTCAGAATCCCTTATTGAACGCATATTTTTTGACTGCTTGCCCTGAATCAAATTATAATTAATTGCAGGTACAGCATCTAAATCTTTTACCATTGATGCATAATCTACACTGGAGGATGTGCTATCATAAACTCCCTGCACATTTACATTATTTAACCCCAAAAAAGCTGCTCTAAGGCTCCGGCCATCTTCCCTGTTTGAAACAATTTTATTAAGAAGAGCCAAAAGAGCGTGCTCTGCCTTTCCCTTTACAACAAAATCAGCACCATGCCTGATTGGAATTTCAGGACAATATGCATAACCAGCGCCCCCTGCAACAATCAATGCATCAGGCTTAGTCCTCCTGAAATATTCTATCTTCCTGTTTGCATATGGAACATTCGTTACAATGGCAGAAACCCCTATCAAATCAGGATTCTCCTTGGTATAATCATAGTCTGGAGTCAAAACCTCATAAACAGCTTTAACATTGCCAAATCCCGCTTCATCCAGCAATGTCGCAACAGAAACAGCTCCAAGATGCAAAACTTCTCTTTGCAAAAATCTGAAAACATCCCATCTTGATGTCTCTGTAGCATCAACAATCATCGCAGACAAATCAGAGAATCTCCTGCTTGCTTTTGCTGATTCAAGCATTCTTCTAAATTCATCCGATTCTACAAAAACCTTTGAAGGAATGCACACTCTGCCCTCTAAATCTACAGTCATATTAACTCCTAAATAAACAATTTGGCAAATAGCAAGACGTCTGCAATAATAAATCCAATAAAAATGCCGTACTCAATACTTCCACCTGTTCTTAACAAGCCAGTTGAAGTTCTTTTCCATGGCCAAAAAGGAGTTATTCCTTCTTGCGTAAAACTATCTGCAAATAAATGGCACGAATAGCCTAAAAAGAAAGGCAAAGCCAGCACAGGAACAAAAAATGCAAAAGCAAGAGAAAAAAGAATGCAGAGTGTAAAGCTGTGAAATACACCCCTATGTTCAACAACAAATTGCAAAGGCTTCCATATTCTATGATGCCCAAAATAAGAGTCAGGAGAATCAATATCAGGCAGGAGAGCGCAAATCAATACAATTGGAAAAAATATCAGCTTGTAATTGACAGAAGGCAGAAATAGCAATGCTAGCGCAAGTCCGATTGCAAGATGTGTTCTTTTTATCATTTTATTGTTTGATGTTTATAAAAGTCTGATTTGTATTAATTTAAATTTATTGTTCTTCCCCCTTTTGTTTATGTTGCTCCCTTGACACCAAAATATCGGATAATAATCGGTTGCTTATTGTGTTTTTTGTTCGAGTTCTTTAACCAGGACATCTATGTCAACCACTTCTGAATTTTCAATGGTAAATTCGATTGTATTGTATAAGGCATTATTCTTCGCATTCCCGTAAAATATTCGCTCTTCCCCAAGCAAATAGCTTTTTTTTTCAGCAAATTTTTCAAGTGAAAAAATTTCCTCATCAGTAAAGCCAAGCGTGTTTATATTTTCTCCAAAAAGAACGCTTCTTATTGTAGAGCTTCCGTCGTCAAGCACAATGTTAAGCAAAGCCCTTTTTAAAGGAGAAACTTTCCCATGAATCTTGCACTCCCCATCCAAAGCTCTTTTTTTGCACTCAGGACAAACCTCGAAATATCTCGGCTCAAATGCCTGCACAATTATTGCCCTTATTTTTACATTCTGCCCTGCTTTTATGTCTTTTAATTTTTCTGCCTCAAAAACCTTTTCTGAAATAACCACATTCATCTGCTCGCTGCTAAGCTTTATGTCAGAAAAAGATGAAAGATGCAGCTCCCCATTCCTCACATTGGCATTTGCAAGCTCAACCACATCATCTTTCTTTATTTTTCCCTGTTCAATCAGGGAGATGTGATTTGTATCCCATAAAACAACCCTTGCATTCCCGCTGTCATCAGCAATTCTTAGATTCGCAACTTTACCTGCTCTCCCATTCTTATTATACTCCCTTATGGAAAGAATTTCAATGATTTTTCCAACAACATTTGCCCTCTTCATTCCCTGGAAAATCTCAGAAAGCTTTAATCTTTCCATGTCAAGATTTATTCCCATTTCAGCAGCAACTATCTGCGCAGCGCCCTCTTTAGATATTAATCCAGAAAGTTTTGCCTTTTTCGCCTCAACTTTTCTCTCAATCTCTTCAATGCTCAGCTTGGAGCTCTTTGAAATTCTCTCAACAAGCTTGTCATAATTCTCCATCATTCTAAAAAAGATAGCTCATTTAAAAGTATTATGTTATACAAAGACATACTATCAAATGCCATAATTTAATCCGAACTTTCACTAAAAAAAACATTTATATACGGCAAAATCCTTGAATAATCAGGTTAATCAAAAGGAGGTAAATCAGAATGGCAAAATTGACCGCATGGCTTGTGACTATTTTAGGTCTCTGGCTTTTGCTCGCACAGCTTAACGTGCTACCACAAGCTCTGCTTGATATGCAAGGATGGGTAGTTGCTCTAGTAGTGCTGGTAATTGGTATTGGCAAGCTCATGAGAAACTACAAAAAGTAAAGTCCAAGTAGCTTTACCTCAATTAAATTTTTATTTTTTAATTGCCTTTTTTCTTTTTCTTCCTTTCCATTTTTTAAAATTTTTATCTTAAAACTTAAATTTAAATTCGAAGCTTCCTTTGGAAGCGAGAAATAAAGATTTGTCAGACAAATCTTTATATACCTTAATTTGCAGCAATAATTATGGCTGTTGCAGCAATAATAACAAAAATAATGCCTAATTCTCCAGATGAGAACCTGGAAAACATAAAAACAAAAGCAAAAGCGAGCATGGAATCTCTTGGAGCCATGAATATCTCTTTTGAAGAGCAGGATATTGCATTCGGATTAAAGGCAGTCATGATGAAGATGGCCTGGCCAGAGGAAAAAGCTACAGAAATAATAGAAGAAAACCTATCAAAAATAGAAGGCGTCTCATCAGCCCAAATAGTAGATTACCGCAGAGCTTTCGGATAAACCAACAACTCCTTAATTAATAATCTATAATCTCCTTCTGTCACAATCCTCCCTTAGATATCATTATCTTAATAATTAGTCATCACGGCAAGTCGAAGTAAAAGAGACAATTCTTTTCTTCAATCAAACAAACTTATTTAAAATCAAATTTCTTTCAAAAAGGATGGCACTCACACCAGAACAAGTCAAGGCATTGAAATCTCAGTTGCTTGCGCAGATACAAAATCTTCCAGAAGATAAAAAGACAGAAGCACAAGCACAGATAGAGTCACTCTCCCCCCAAGCACTTGAATTAATGTTAAAACAGCAGGCGAAAGCAGAAAAAGAACAAAGCGTTTTCAGATTGATTGTAAAAGGCGAAATTCCATCAGCAATTGTGGATGAAAACAAAGAAGCAATTGCTGTTCTTGAAATAAATCCAATTTCCAAAGCTCATATAATAATAATTCCAAGAAAACCAGTAACCTCTGCAAAAGAAATGCCAACCAAAGCGTTTAGCTTGGCAAAAAAACTCTCAAAAAGAATAACACTGAAACTTAAAGCAAAATCAGCAGAAATTCAGACAGAAACAAAATTTAGGGAGATGATAATAAACATAATCCCAATTTACGACAAAGAGCTAAACATTAATTCTCCAAGATACAAGGCATCAAAAGAAGAGCTTGAAGAAATAGCACAAGAAATAAGAATAAAGAAAAAGGCAAAAATAGAAAAAATTAAGAAAGAAAAGCCAGTAGACTTGAAAACTCAAATCCTGAAACTGCCAAGAAAAATACCATAATTACAAACGCAATCAAAAATGCAGGCGTGAATGGAATTCCTTCTTTTATCAGCACTTTTCTACCATTTCTCCTCAACTTGACAATATCTCCCAAGCTCAAGCCATGAACAGTTTTCTTAATAATCCCCTTATTAAGCCTAATATCCTTAACAAGCCAATCTCCTTCTGTCAAATCTTTAGCACTAACAAGCTTTATCATACAAACCTCAAGTGACTTTGCATACGCCAAAAGGAAAAAAACAAAGACAGCAAACAAAACACCAAAAACCATCACTAGCAAATCAATTCCAAAAAGAGAATAGATAAAAATAACAAAAACCAAGGCAAAAATAGAAGCAAGAATCCAATTTTTCCGAGTCCCAATATTTTTTCCAAACTCAGAAGCAAATTTCTTGTAATTTCCAGCAACCAAGAAAGCGCTGTAAATCAAGCTGTAAATAGCCCCAACAAAAAACAAAAGCATAACAAAGCCAAACCCAACATAAGCATAATCCATAAAACCGAAAAAAGGTAAAACAACTCCAAGCCCCATCAAAAGCTTTGCATCTCCACCTGCAAACACCCCAGAATAATAAAACAAATTAGCAAGCCCAAAAAACAATGCAAATCCCAAAGCCCCATAAACAAAAAACATAAAGTCACTTGCATAGGAAGAATAAAAAGCCCGATAAGCAAGTGCAAAAGCAATGAGCGAGAAATTCAGCCAGTTATCAACCTCGTGCCTGCGCAAGTCCTGCACGCAGGCAATAACTATCCAAATAAAAGCAAGAGCAAAAAGAAAATAATACTTCTCAATTCCCATCATCTCATAATAAAACATAAGTCATTTATAAATTTATCAAGAAATATGTTGCTCCCCCGACATCAGAATATGTGTTAATAATTCTTACATTATCAAGAATCAATCCCCTAAAATAATGTCCCTCCCCCGACACCAAGATAGCAGATAATAATCAATTCTTTTTAGTTTCAGTCCCAGTCAAAGAAATCCTACTAACTCTCTGGGCCCCGCCCTTCTTATATCTCATATATCGCGCCTTAGCCCTTTTGTCCCCGCGCGTCTTCCTTCTTCCAGCACAAACATAGTCATCTGACATAAAAACAAATATCAATCAGAACTTAAAAACCTTGTTAAAAAAGAAAAAATTAATTACGGAGTCTTGCAATCAGCACCATTCACAGTTGCATTCTTTCCAGGATTTTGCCCTCTCCATGTAGCGCAAGCGTCAAATCCAGCTCCGCAATCCAATGGATTCTCTATTCCAGTAACTTTAACATCCTTGCAATTAATATACTCTGTTTTGCCGCCTATTGTAACTTTCTTAAACTCACTGCAAAAAGAATAAACAGAATCACTTGAAGCAGCTATTTTGCACGCCTGTATAACTGTCTCCACATTCGAGCCGCCTCCAAAAATATTAATCTTGTTCCATAAATTCTGCCACCCCATTGAGAATCCAAGTATAAGCTTTACAAGAACAACTATTCCAATGACAATAAGCACAAGCGTCGCAACAGACATCTCCTGCCCCTTTTTATTCACCATATTCTAATTAAAATAAGGTTATTTATAAACCTTTTTCTTTGTTTATGAAGAAAAAGGGTTTGGGATTTCAATCCCTAAACCTTATTATAAAGTCCACACAGACAATATCAATCTAGCATATATTCATTAATAATTCCAGTTATCAATCTTATCTCATCCAATCAAAAAATCAGCACTTCCTCAAGTAATTCCCGTCAAGCCCAAAAACCAGGCACAAATCATAATTTCTCCTAATCTCATTATTTCCATAGCTTGATTGCACAAATAACCCTTTAACTTCCAGCTTATATTCAACTCCGTCCAGCTTAAAATCAAACTTGTCATCTTTTATCTCCTTAAAGAAGTTGCCTGCCTCTTGTACCCCTCTGTCCCCACTATTCACGAAACTTTTGAAATTAACAACTAAATCATCATTAGGAGATGAAATCGCTTTATTAGCAGCGTCTTTTGCAACTAAATTAACATAATCCTGCCCGAACTCCACCCCTGCAATTGCCTGAGAAACAAGCAATGAACCATTTCCAAAATTTTGCTCAAATCCAAAAAATGAAAACAGTGCAGTAATAACTAAAATAATTGCAACTAAGAAAAGCATCAATATTGGTATCTGCCCCTTTTTGCCCCGCATCATTTTAACTCCTTCCCATAATAATAATCAATGTAAATTCTCTTTTCAGTTCCGTCTTTATAAGTTAAAAATGAAGTGCTTCTCACAACCCCCGCGTCTACATATCTTGATTCAGGCCCAACTTTGCCTCCAACTATTCCTTGTATATTAACAGTTTCACCATCGCGCCTAATGAAATTAAATCTATCATTCAACCCATCATTTACAGGATTTTGTTTATCATCCCAATAAATAAATAAACGATTATTATAATCATTTAACAAAAGTTCAAGTTGTTGATTTAAAGAAAGTGCTTCTATAGTTTCATCATATACTTTCTTCGCAGCATCAATCACTTTCATTTGTTGCATTTTTCCATCACCCATATCAACATTTATCATCTTCAGCATCAAATCATCCTGCGTAACAATCTCTTCCGCGAAAACAGGGGTTTCTTTTCCGACATTTGCAAGAGAAACACTCGCAGATATGAATATGAAAACCCCCATTATGATAAAAACAAGCAACATTATCGGAAATGAACTTATTAATTTTCCTAACTGTCCTTTCTTGTTTAATTTTTCATTAATCATTTAGCATTTCTCCTTATTTTTTGTTTGCTTGTTGCGATTATAACGTAATTCCTTAGCGCATTTTCTTTAACTTCGAAATTCCCAAAACTTACAACAGAACAACCCACAAGTTTATTGCTTCCTGCTGGGTCGCACAACCCATAACTTCCAACTGTAAAAACAGCTTCCGGATTATTTGGATCCAGGCAGATATTAACTTCTGCTGCCCTAGGACAAACCCTAATCGCATTATTATTCTCTATAACCTCTTTATTCAAGCTACACTTTGTATAAAATAAATCTGGATTTTTCTTGAATTCATCGCTGTAAAGCCATGAACTGCCCTCATTTAATATGCACTCTTTTATCTTGTAGCTCAGCATATCTGCTTCTGCGTTCCTAAAATCAAACTCAGGCCCAATAAAAAAATAAGTTCCAAGAACAATTCCAGCCCCAATTACAAACATCAGGAAAATAAACATAAAAACCATTATCTGCTCACCCAATTGTGCTTTCTTATGCATTTTGTCCCTCTCCTTTCATCACCTTAAAATGCAACCTGTTAACAGGCTCAGCATAATGCATCCATTTTCCAGACTCATCATATGTTACTGAAACCTCATTAAAATAATAATAACAGCTCGCTTTTCCCAAACTCAGCCTGACACAAACCTCATTGTTGATATTATCAAAAGAAAAAATATCCTCAAAATTTGCAACCTTGTTTTTCTGCGCAATCTCTGTTGCTTTCTGCACATCAAGAACAATTACATCTCCTGGCTTTGACAAATCAATCACTTTTGCAAGCTCTTTCGCATAATAATCCTCCCAGACAACTGCCCCATTCATCTTTGAATTAACAAAAGCCATCATCCCAACAAAGAATATGATTAGCAAAATCAGGTAAATCACATTGTCCATCACAATATCGCCAATTGTTCCTTTTTTGTTCATGTTAAACAGAGCTTGTAACTCCCTCAAAACCCTCCAATCCAGAAGTTCGGGGACCTTTAACAGAACCTATCTCTAAAATAGCTACATTCTCTTTATCCTTATAGATATTTAACTCTATTAAATTACTAGCTCCAGTTGGGGGAAAAGATATCAAACTATAATAATAAGTCCAACCAGAATATTTCTCGAATCTTTGTCCATCTACTATAACAGTTGTCTTGTCCCTGAATTCCTTGTCATAGTTTGTTGGATTTTTTATAAACTTGATTATGTCTTCTTGAGAAGAAGTAAATGGATCTATCTCATAATTAGTATAACTGTATGCCGCAGCAACATCCTCTTCAAATAATCTGCAGAATCCTTTTGTTGTGCAATCCTTGGCATGGTCAGGCAACAAAGTTGAACCAGGACTCTTACAGATGCAGAGACAGCTTTTAAAATAACATATATCTGGCTTTGTATCTGCAGGAGCATTTTTCCCCCAACCAATAATAAACCAGCCAGGTATTTGTTTAACAACTATCTTGCCAAATTGTCCGTCCTCAAGAAGATTAATCTTACCTTCAATGGTATTGATAGTATTCTTTGCATTCGTCTCGTCCTGGTTTACATAAACAGAATATAATTCCCAGGCAGCAAAAAATATAATTGCCAATCCAACAACTGCAATAATAGTTGTCAAAACATTATTCAGCAAGTCGGCTTTTTTGTTTCTCATCATAACTCTCCCTGTATGCTCTTGCAAAGATTATTTACCTCTTTGAAATTATAATTCAATCCCTGCACCATTGAACATCCTTGTTTTCCTTCTTCGCTTGTGGAAAATTCTCCGCAATACCCTGCAGCAGTAAGCTGTCCCTGATAAGCATTATATGCTCCATAGCTTACTGCACCAGCGCCGACAACAACAGCTGCAATTGCCCCCCAAGGCGTGAATATTACTCTTCTTCCAATAAAAGAAAGAACATTACCAAGCCCGGGAGTCATGAATGTCGCAGCCCCAACAGTCCCGCCAGCAATAGCCATATTTGTAATAACCTCTCCAACAGAATCAGGTTTTATCTGCATGAACACAAAAGCCAATTCTGTGTTTGGTTCCTGCGAAGTTATTGTAACTTTATTAATATCCTCACCCATTCTAGCTAATTCTGAAGTTGAAGCAGTTCCAAGTTCATTATCTTTATTAAGTTGTTCATTATATTTTACTATATCTTCCAGCTTAAAATCACTCTTCACACTCGCATATGAGCTTACACTCTTGTCCGTAAATGTCTGTAAATAAGTTAAGCTGCTTCCAGGAACCTGATGAGTTTTCATGTATGTATTTATATCAACTCCTCCGATGGCTATCGGCTTCCCATTGCTGTCCTTCACAGGGTCTCCATTAATATCTTTCTTGAATTCAGTCAATATATCAGGATTTTTTTTAATAACCTCTTTATCAATCGCAACTCTCGAACACACAATGCAAGTTGTTTGTGTAGGAACAGCACCCACCATTGCAGGCACATTAGCAAACAAATCTAGTTTCCCCTCACCCATCATACTCCAGCAATCATACATTGCATTTGCGCTTGCCTCTTCTATCTGTCTTCTTTTATTTTCAATATTCCCACTCAACCGAACATATTCAACATTCTCTTCTCCAGCAAACTGCTCCTTACATCCTCCTCCAAAATAACTCTCAGTCAGGCAAGTCTTAGCTGTCTTGCATTTCAATGGAACAGCTGCTTGCACAGCAGAAGGCGCAGTCGCCCTTGACAAAACAGAAAGCTTGCATATATCTCTCTCGCTATATCCTCCAAGATTAACCAAGAACAAAGCAGCCAAAACTATCAAAAATCCAACAACCGCAACAACTAACATTATAATCTGCGTCGAAGTCAAGTCCCCTTTTTTGTCCATGTAACCTTGAAGAAATCTCTATTTATAATAATTGCGCACTTGCAAAAAGCCCCAAATTAACCAGTCAACCTTTTAACAAGAAGATAAACAGCTACCCCTGCTAAAATCAAGAATACAATCCAGATTAATATGTTTGTTACTCCCTCTCCTTCAACAACTCCTTTTTTCTTCATTTTCTTCATCTTCAGCATTTTGCATCCACAGCAACAGGATTAGCCAAATTAACCTGCAAGTCCTTGTCAATATTGTACCTATCCCTGTTAAAACAAACATAAATTACTTGAGGCTCGTTATTAGCATCAAAATATGTCACTTTTGTAGGTTTATCAAGGAAGCTGTCTCTCCACGCAATAGCTTCATTCATCAAATTTATATGACCGGGAGCTAAAACAGACTCTTCCTTATCAAATTGCCCATTTGCTTTATAGACTAACTTACGAGCCGAGTTATCAATATGTATTACATATATATCAACTACTGGTCCAAGCAGTCCAGATTTAACTGCAAGACGCATATCTCCGCCCTTATCAATTGGATAAGAATCGGCGAAAACTGCATCCCAAGCATTTACTAAACCATAAGCAACCCAGTCATCCGCACGATACCATGTAGGTAGAGGTTCTGCAATTTTTTCTGATGCTATTTTAGGAGCTGATAACAACACTGCTTGTCCTGGCCAGGGATCTCTAGAACTTTTGCTAATGAAATTGTGCAAAAGTTCCAGCTTGATACCTTGATAATTTTTGTCGGGCCTTGAATAATAATAAATCGTCTTCCCGTTCATCTCAACACTTCCTTGATCCTTAAAATCATTCCATTTT
>Ga0315297_10000224_pt1 | contig 31571 bp, 28 predicted proteins | sample YL17G15_0_MG_FD_203628 | JGI IMG/M metagenome (GOLD analysis project Ga0315297, IMG submission 203628) | Sediment microbial communities from Yellowstone Lake, YNP, Wyoming, USA - YL17G15_0 | ecosystem: Environmental > Aquatic > Freshwater > Lake > Sediment | place: USA: Wyoming | collected...
AAATACGATGCCTCGACTTATGGCATTGTCATCATTGGCACACCAATACATTCCTTTGGTCTTTCTTCGCCTGTCCGCACGTATTTAAGGGAAAACAAAAATAAATTCAATAAAGTCGCTTTCTACTGCACATGTGGCGGGATGGGAATGGATCGTGCATTCAGAGATATGGAGAAAGAGAGCGGGAAAAAACCTTTAGCTACTATGATAATCAGAGAAAAAGAACTGAAAAAAGGAGATTATACTGAGAAAATAGGACAATTTATAAACAGTATTAAAGGTTAAATTAAATAAATATGTCCGGAAAACTTAAAGCATTCGGCAAAAAAATAAAGGAGGAAATCGAAGTTTATCAGCTTGTGAGGAAACATAAAAAGACTCCGCTTATGGCAAAAATTTTGCTCTGGATTGCAATCGGTTATTTATTCACGCCTGTTGATGTTATTCCTGATTTTATACCAGTTTTAGGTTCGCTGGATGATTTTATTATTGTGCCCGCGCTTGTTATACTAGCACTTAAGATGATACCTAAAGAGGTTGTGGAGGAGTGTAGGGCTAAGGTCAAAACGCCTAACGCTACAAAATGAATAATCAATAAAAACATGGCCGCTGAACACGAACCAAAATCAGAGCATAAAATCGACATGAAAAAACTGAAAAAAAAGATGGTCATTTTGGTTATATTGGCTTTCGCGATTTTATGCCTCTTCTTTTTTATATCTGCGGGGACGATTATGTACTGGCAGGCATGGGTTTATATTGCGTTACTTTTTATTCCGATGTCTTTTCTGCTGGTTTATCTGCTTAAACATGCCCCTGAATTGCTGGTAAGAAGGATGAAAATGAAAGAAAAAGAAATATATCAGAAACGGATCATTAAAATATCATGGGTGTTTTTCGTGGCCGCATTTATTATTCCAGGCCTTGATGTGCGTTTCGGATGGTCGCAGGTTCCTTTATGGATCATTATAATCGCGGATATGTTCGTGCTCGCGGGTTATCTGATGGTTGCGGTTGTCTTTTTATATAATAAATATGCCTCGCGCATTATTGAGGTCGCAAAAGACCAAAAAGTCATATCAACAGGCCCATATGCTATTATCCGGCACCCGATGTATACAGGAGTTATCATTATGTACACAGCATCGCCGTTGGCTTTAGGGTCTTACTGGGCATTGCTACCAGCATTAATAATACCAATCATCATAATTTTCCGTATATTTAATGAAGAAAAAGTTTTAAAAAGAGATCTCGAAGGATACACCGAATACACACATAAAGTCAGATACAGGCTGATACCAGGGGTGTGGTGATTATCTGTAACAAATTGACGCCAAATGGACTCCAGATTGACTCCAAATTGACTTTTAAATCAGGCGGCCATTTCATTCACATTTACGAACATTTAATATTATTGTTATGAATAATGCATTCATTTTAACCCTTATATTTGGAACTATAATCTTGGTTGTGTTTTCGTGGACGGTTTCGATAAGACATAAAAGATACCATGGGATTTATAGATTTTTTTCGTTTGAAAGTGTACTTATTTTATTTTTGATGGGTTATCGAAAATGGTTTTATGACCCTTTTTCTATAAACCAGATATTCTCATGGATATTTCTTTCTCTTGCATTGTTTTTAGTAATTTATGGCTGGTATTTTTTAATAAAAAAAGGGAAACCTCACAAAAATATTGAAAATACCACAAAACTTGTGACGACCGGCCTGTACGGGTATATAAGGCATACCCTGTATATGTCTGTGATCCTGCTCGGCATGGGGCTTTATCTGAAAGGGTATGGTAATGTCCAGACCATACTTCTTGTAATTAATATATCTGCCCTATACCTGACGGCCAGAACGGAGGAAAGGGAAATGGTGAAAAAATTCGGCGAGCAGTACTCCGAATACATGAAAAAGACTAAGATGTTCATTCCGTTTATATTTTAAAGCCGGAAATCCCGTAAGCAACGCACCTCATCGATAGCGACCCGTAAAACATTTTTTCATTGAAGAAACGGGGTGTTTCGCCGACTGTGGCGCCGATGACATAAAGAAAGGCTGAGGGCCGTATTGCCATAGGTATGTGAAACGGTTTGACCACTGATTTAAGGGATTATACGGATTTGCAGGATTAGACTGAATATCTGCAATACAGAAATTCAGAGTTATTAATATTTGAAATTTTTCCTCTGAATATCTATCTTCTTAAAAACAGTTTAATCCTGTAATCATTTAAATCCTTTAATCAGTGGTCAAGTTGCCCATATACCCCATTTCTGCTAAATTATGGTGGCTGTTTTATACTGAACCATTCCAGTGAACCACTCACTGCGTTCGGGTACGCTGTCAGGTTCAGTATAATCTTATTCATATTTATATTTTCGAGTATAATTTAAATCTTATTTATGATAATCCGAATATCTGACGCGAAAAACCATGTGGGAAAGGGGGCCACAATTCAGGGGTGGATGTATAACAAACGCGGCAGTGGGAAGATTTATTTTTTGCAACTGCGCGACGGAAGCGGTTTTATGCAGGGTGTTGTTTTTGTCGATAATGTGTCGCCCGAAGTTTTTAAAAAAGCGGAGACACTGACAATGGAATCATCTGTTAAGGTCACAGGTGAAATAACCAAACACCCAAAACTGGAGGACGTTTACGAAATGCAGGTAAAAAATATCGAAATCCTGCAAACTCCGACGGAAGAATATCCGATAAGCAAAAAGGAACATGGCCCTGATTTCCTTTTGGATAACAGGCACCTGTGGCTCCGTTCTGGTAAACAATGGGCGATTCAGAGAGTCAGAAATACGATTATCAACGCGACGTATGAGTATCTGAATAACGAGGGGTTTATCAAAATCGACGCGCCGATTTTAACGCCGAACGCGTGCGAGGGGACGACGGAACTTTTTGCAATCGATTATTTTGACGAAGGAAGCGCTTACTTAAGCCAATCCGGACAGCTTTATATCGAGGCGGCCATTATGAGCCACGGGCGTGTGTTTGACTTCGGTCCGGTGTTTCGCGCGGAAAAATCCAAGACGAGACGGCATTTAACTGAATTCTGGATGATGGATGCCGAGGCCGCGTTTGTGGAACATGATGAGAACCTGAAAATACAGGAAGGGCTTGTAAGCCACATTGTGAAAAAATGTTTGGAGCTGAATAAAAAGGAACTGGAAATTCTTGAGCGTAATATCGAACCTCTGAAAAAAATAACTCCTCCATTCATACGCATGACACATGAGGATGCCGTTAAAGAATTAAGGACTATGGGCTCTGATGTCCAGCCAAACCATGATCTCGGAGGCGATGATGAAACGTTACTTACTCAAAAATACGACAAACCGATATTCGTTGAAAAATACCCCGCGGAAGTGAAGGCTTTTTATATGAAACGCGACCCTAACGACGAATCCCGTGTGCTGTGCGCGGACCTGCTTGCGCCCGAAGGATATGGCGAAATTATCGGCGGGAGCCAGCGCGAGGATGATTATGATGTTCTTCTGAAAAGAATAAAAGAACATAAACTAAATCCCGATGTATTCAGCTGGTATCTGGATCTACGGAAGTACGGTTCCGTTCCGCACAGCGGTTTCGGTTATGGGCTAGAACGTATTACAGGCTGGATAACCGGCACTCACCACATCCGCGAAACTATACCGTTCCCAAGGATGATAAGCAGGCTGAAACCTTGACCATGATTAACGACCATGATTTACTTGATTAACATGACAAGGATGGCTCCAGGCTCAGTCGTGGAGACAGCGATAGGCTGATATATGGCTCCAGACGGAGCCATGGAGCCAAAGTCAGGTTCTGAAAAAACCATTCCTACAACCCTACCCCCTACGACCCTACAGCCCTAAAATCTATCCGAGACTAAAGCGTAGCGCTTAGCTCAGAGACGAATTTTATGTTTATCTAGATGGCTTTCTTTTTCCACGTGCGGCGGCAAGCATTGCCTGTTCCTGGATAACATTTTCAACAACTGCAACAAAACTTTTTGGCTCTTTTGCATCCAAATATGCAAAAGAGCACTGCTGAACAAAGTCATTATCTTCTTTTTTTGTTATATCCAATCCTGGCTTCTTTTTTTTCAAAGCTGAAAGTAAATCATTTTGTTCAGAACGAGGCAAATAAGTTAATTTCCTGACATATTCTATTAATCCTTGTTCATTTAAAAATTCTTCCCTGTATTCTGCGGTAATTAACCTTATATGATCTGGATTATCTATGTCTAAATCTGGTTTCTTTTCTATTAGGAATTTAAAGAAGTCCTTTCTTTCGGGATAACTTAAAGTTAATTGTTGGTTGTTGATGATATATTCCATTAATCTTGTTTCAAAATCTTTATTTAAATATTCATACCTATATTCTTCAATTAATTTTAAATGTTCAGGATTTGTTATATCTAAATTGGGTTTCTTTTCTATGAGCATTCTAAAGAAGTCTTTTCTTTCGGCAGCGCTTAAAGTTAATTGTTTATTATTGATGATGTATTCCCTTAAGCGCTTTTGCCTTTGGGCAAGTTCTGCTTTCGATATTTCAGCCTCGGGCTCTTTAGCCCATTCCGGAATTCTTAGCTTTGCTTTTTTCGCCGCCTCCAATGCTTCCCGATTGACTTTTATCTTTTGCTCTTCTGGTGTTAATGAGGGTTCCTTTGAAAAGTCTTTTTTCTCCTGATTTGCAGCTTCACCACCTGATGGAACTGCTTCCTGAGAGAAGTTTGCGTAAATCAGATTTTTTGATTGCCTATTATTCAGGAAAAAATGTTTCAGGTTATCCATATTTTGATATGCGGATTTAAACCTTAAATTTATTATTCTTATATTCGTTTAGCGTTAAATTAAGTCCACCTTAATCTTCCCCCTTTCTTCTTGCAAAGCTGCCAATATTTGAAGCGTCATATCGCTTGGCCTCTTTCTATAAGCTTTCATAATTTTATGAAGTGCTTTTAGATCTATTTCATTTGCAAAATTAAACTGAAATTTATCCTCTTTTAATGTAGTTTTAAATTTTTCTTTGAAGGCATTCGGCATATTTTCATAAGTCGCTAATACCACTATCAGGAATTCTGATAAATCTCTGTTTTGGGCGTAATTCTTGCATACATTATGAAGTAACTCTCTGTGGTTAGTTTTATCTACATCAAAATCTTTATTGAATTTAAATAATGCATTGGATAGCTTAGTGGTTTCAGCTCCTGAAAATGTAAAGCCTGTTTTACCAGAAGAAATATAGTCTGCCAGTTTATCTTTTAACGTTGGTTCTTTTTTTTCTATTTCTTCTTTACCGGGGGTAGCCGCTACTCCACGTTGTTTTTCTTGAGTTTTAGTATAAGCTACTGGCCTATAAATAATACCTCTATTCCAATTGTCTGCCAGTGCCACTAATTGATCTACAGATAAATTTTTATTTAGTATATACGTTTCGAGTACATTATTAAATAATTTTTTGTCATTATTATTATCGATATCAAAATCTTTTTTAAATTTAAATATAGCTTTAACTATGATTGACCTTTGGGGTTGTGTAATTTTATATCCTTTCAAATTATCAATATATGCATAAAGTTTTTTTTCGGGGGTTTTCTCTTTTTCCGCTTCTTTTTTTACTTTCGCTAAAGCTTCTTTTTCGGCAGATGTAGCAGGCGCAATAGGTGCTTTGGGTTTATACACTTTTGCCAAAACTGATGCTTGTACATCTCCTGTCAATCGTTTTGCGTTAAATTCATCATTCCAATAATCCGCTACACCTAAAATTAATCCCTTTTCCTTTTCCCAGCCTCCCTTTGGGCCACTTATAGAATATTTTCCTTTTATAATTATCGCATCGGCTAGTGTCGCTATTTGACGGTCATCCCATCCCCCAAATACACTCCTATCTTTTATTTTCTCATCTTTTATTTTTGATATATAATCTATTAAACTTTTTTTCAATTGTTTTTTTGCTTCGACTAAAGCTTCTTTTTCTTTTTTCGCCATTTGTTTAAAACGTGCCAAGTCTTCAGACGTTTGTGGGATATAAATCTTATAACCATCATATATCTTTACTCTATTATCAGTTTTAGGATTATAAAAATTGCCATTTCTGTATTCAGCAAAACTTAAAGTTTCACCATATTTATTATGAACTACAAGGAAAGACGTTTTTTCATCAAATAAATGCCTCAAGCCAATCATGCGTTCTGCGGTTGTTCCACGCCCTCCAAAGTTTATTACATACGTACCACCCCCCTCAGACTTTAGAAATGTGTCTATTTTTTGCTGTCTCTTCATTTTACTTATTTTTTCCTTATCTAATTTACTTATATCCTCAAGTTCTGGAATAAAAGCTAGTTCACCGGGTGGTAACGTTTTTTTAGCAGCTTTGCCTTTTCCCTTAGCAACTTTAACTGCTTGTTCCGCCTTTTCTGCTTCTGATACTGGAGGTCCTGCAGTCTCAAAAGGTGAGCGGGGTGGAGGTTGAAGAGCAGCTAGTCTTGGTTCTTTTCCTTCACCAGGTTGAGCTGGCGCACCTTCGCGCTTACCAGACGGACCCTGATAAACAAATTGGTTATCAGATGAATAAATATTTATATAAAGGCATTTTAAGTTTTTCATTGTTTTAATCTTTATTTTTTAAATCTTTTATCAGAAGGGAAATGCTCTCCGAAATAAAAAATTCTATGTATTTTTTTATTTCGGAGCCCTTCGCTCCACCGCCTTTGGCGGATTTTGCTTCGGGATGCATTTCTCGCATCTTATAATTATAACACGTTTACACTGAAAAAGCTAGAGGGGTTACGATGGCGCAGATTCTAAAATCAGTTGCACCACCTGAAGGGTAAAATAGTTTAAGAATTAACCTTCAGGCTTATGGCTCACAAAATACTTGTGTACGAAGAGCGTAAAATCATCGAAAGAGAACTGCTGGACAAAAAATCGTTCAGGCAGATAGCAAAACTATTGGGCCGCGACCCAAGCGTCATCTCCCGTGAAGTGAAGACCAACTCGGGCCCCCATATGCCTTACTGCGCAGACAGGGCTCAGCTTTACGCCGAGAGGCGTATGAAGGGCAAAAAGAAGGGTAAGCTGGAGGAGAATGAAGAGCTGAAAAATATGGTTATTGAGAAGCTCAGAGACGAATGGTCACCCGACCAGATCGACGGATGGCTGCACGAGGAATGCGAAAAACCGCCGGGGTATGTGAGCTATGAGACCATTTATAAATATATTTACAGCCCCGAGGGAAGACAGGAAAGGCTGTGGCTCCACCTGAGAACGAGCAGGCATAAAAGAGAGCTCCGCGGAACAGGGAAATCCCGGTGCAGCCAGATTCCCGGCCGCATATCTATTCATAAGAGGCCCGAGGAGATAAACCTGAAAGAGCGTTACGGAGACTGGGAAAGCGACACCGTGGATTCTCCGAAGTCGGGCAAAGGAGGGCTGTCCTCGCATTACGAAAGGAAAAGCCAGGCCTGCCGTCTGCACAGGCTTCTGAGCAAACGGGCTGAAGAGACAAACGACAGCCTCGCCAGAACCAGAGACACCCTGCCCGACTATCTGTTTCTCACCGTCACTTTCGACAACGGTCCCGAGAACTCGGGGCATAGAGAGCTGAAAAAGGAATTCGGCATCGAAACCTACTTCTGCGACCCGTACTGCTCATGGCAGAAGGGAGGAGTAGAGAATCTGAACAAGCTCATAAGACAGTACTTCCCGAAAAAGACCGACTTCTCCAGAATCTCCGAAGAGCAGATATACATCGTTCAGGAAAAACTCAATAACCGCCCCCGAAAGACCCTTAACTACAAAACACCCAACCAGATTCTTGCCGGAATCCTTCCGGGTGGTGCAACTAATCCTTGAATTTTCTGGATATCGATTGATTTCGTTGGATATCGATGGATATTGTTGGATATTCGATGATGGAGCAGACTAACTATATCAGCAGGTCAATACTTTCTGCGGAATATACGGGGTTCCCCTTTTAAGTACACCCGATGATGGAGCAGGGTTGCACCCTGGTCCAAGATATTAAAATTAATTAAATTTTACGGACCGGGGTGCAACCCTGCTCCTATCAGGTGTCAATAATCATCTACATGAAATCAACATGGAAATCATTTAATCCACACTTCCCTATTCCTCGACCCATCGAATTCACAAAAATAAATAGCCTGCCAGGTTCCGAGCTGAAGCTCGCCTTTTTCGACAAAAATCTGGACTGAATTTCCGATTAAAGATGATTTGATATGAGCATCAGAATTGCCCTCAGAGTGCTCATATTGTCCGTTGTATGGGATCAGGTCTTCCAGTTTTTTTAAGATATCCGACCTTACATCGGGGTCTGCGCTTTCGTTTATCGTTATGCCTGCTGTTGTATGCGGGCAAAAAACTGTAACAATTCCATCTGATAACTTTATCTCTCGTACAGCATTTTGGACATCGGACGTGATGTTTATCATCGTGTTTCGTTCTTTGGTCGAAAGTTTGATTTTATACATAAAGCAGATGGCTAATGGCGGATTTTTTTAAAAATCCTATAAACCCTATACCAAAAAGGCCTTAAAACCATATCCTTCGCCTGAGGATAATTTACAACGGTACCGCCGAATTTCTTTTTGAATTCAGTTACACCGGCCCATGGGTGATCTTTGATGTTTTCAGGCGCGATACCGAGGAAATCATAATATTTACAGCCTCTATTTTTCGCTTCCTTAATCGCTGACCACTGAATCAGGTATGGCGCCATCAGGTTACGGAATTCGTTGTCTGAGGCTCCGTAATAATAAATCCCCCATTCATCCAGATACACGAAAATCCCGCCCGCGATAACTTTGCCATGATATTCCGCTAAAAGTAGTTGGGTGTTTTCCGACATTGTGTCCAACATTTTTTGGTAATAAGATTTGGGGTGTATTCCGAAACCGTCGCGGTTACCGGTTTTTTTAAGGAGATTGTAAAATTTTTCCACATCAGTGCTCGGTCTTACGGTTACGCCGTGTTTCTCCGCGACCTTGATATTGTATCGGCCTTTTGGTTTCATCTGTTTCAGAATGTCGGATTCGGATTGCGTGAGATCGATTACCAAACTTGTTTGAGGGTGGTGATCATGTTTGCAAATTCGAAATTCGAAATTCGAAATTCGAAATTTTTCATACGGCGACAACCTCACAAAAACCGCTTTTTCGGATTTACCGATTTTCTGAATTTCGGATAAAATTTTCGATAATTTTTTTTCGGATTCAAAGAGGGGGCCGCGTGGTACCTCGAGCCAAGAAAATCCGAAAGGCAGGTTATGTTTTATAACTAATGCTGACGAACCATCTGATTTAAGCAGCCAAGTTTTACGGCCAACAGATTTCTGAAATTCAGCCCAAACAGGGTTCTGCCATAAATTCCGAAACCTATTTTTTTTCCACAAGGTCAGATATTCGTGCATCGGATTATGCGTTAATTGTTACCTTTCTGCCTTCAATTTTTATCTTACCATCAGCGAACATCTGCACGACTGTGGGATACCACTTTATCTCTAATTTTTGGACTTTGTCTCGAAGGGTTTCAGAGGTGTCCAACGGATCGACTTTGCATTTTTTCTGAAGGACGATTGGGCCTGTATCAACATTTTCATCGATAAGATGGATGGTCATGCCGGATTCTTTTTCACCCGCATCGATTACCGCTTTGTGCACATCCATATTCATACCTCCGCCGAATTTAGGAAGGAGGCTTGGGTGTATGTTTATTATACGGTTTCGGTATTTGCTGACCATCGGCGCGCTGATTATACGCATATAACCTCCAAGGACTATGAGGTCTATATCATATTCTTCTAATATATTCATTGCTTCTGTATCGAACTGCTCGCGTGTTTTACCTGTCGGATCAACAAAATGAGACGGAATCCCGGCGGATTTTGCTTTTTCTATAGCTCCGCAATCAGACTTATTAGTTATAAGACAACGGATTGCAACATTGTCTCTAATTACACCCTCATTTTTCGCATCGATCAAAGACTGAAAATTGGTTCCGCGGGTCGACGCGAGGACTGCGACATTGTACATATAACGAAATGACGATATAACCTGCCTGCCGGCAGGCAGGCGAAGTAACGATACAACAAAAACTCGAAATTCGAAACTCGAAATTCGAATATATTTTGCATTTCGTATTTCGCAATTCGCAATCCCATTTTAACATTTGGCATTTCTGACAATCGTATTCTTAATAAATGCAAAATGAAAAATGTGAAATGCTAAATTGAATGCGAAATCCGAAATCAGAAATGCGAAATGAATTATGTGCTTCACCATGAACAACAATTGTTTGACAACTAGAAAAATACTTATAAAATATGTGCGGTCAATTAGATTCTGCTCCGCAATAACGCGGTGGTGGGTCTTACGGACCAGGCACGTTGTAAAAGATCAACAAGGAGAGTGAAGAGATGACGAGATCGTCCCGCAGATCACATGATCGCGAACCGAGTACCCGCAAGAGGGGGGCAGCTGATGAGTTTCAGAGCCTCAACCTCTCGAAGGAGAGCGTCAGGGCCATCATGGTCCTGCATCCGAGAGAGCGTAGAGCGCTCCTCAACAAGCTTGAGAGCATGAAGCTCTGGCGAGACTCGTTCTCAATCCGGTCGTACCGCATCGCGAGCCCCAAGGCCCGCATCCACGTCGAGGCGAAGCTCGACCCCACCAACCGCTCCCTGTCTGTGAGCCTCTCCTAGATCCGCACACGTTGTCCTACTATGGCGGGGGGTCATACTGATCCCCCTCCTTTCATACTGCTTCGCAAAATAAATAAGTGAATGCTACGAAGTCCCGCATAGCGGGACGAAGTAGTATCACATATCCAGCAATTTTTTATTGTAAAAACTGCTGTAAATACACTTATCCGGAGCCACGAAATAATCTTTTTCGGAGGCTTTTTGATTTGTCCATCTAACTTGCAGTCCGCGGACTATAACAAACGGAATACAGGCATCGGTTTCACCCATAAGAAGATTCGCGGCTGAAGCCAGATCATCCGCGACCGCGATTCTGGTATACTGCATTTTTTTGCCATACAAATCGTTGGTTCCTCTAACATCATGGACTCCTTCAAATCCAGCCCAACCGATTGCGATACCTGAAGTTCCGAGCCGAAGGGGCTGACAGTGAGAATCGCTTATCACGATTCCTAATTTTTTGATTTTATAAATTTTCATCAACTGCTCACGTATATTTCGCGCTGTTTCAAAGGGTTTAATCGGCCACAAAACGACTTGGCCACTCGGCGTATTGCTTTTGTCAATCCCCGCGTTCGGTATAAGCACATGGTTTTTTAGTGTTATCACCATTTCTTTATCCATCAAAACCTTATCAGCCTCTTTTTTAATCAGTTCTCTGAATTGCTTATTCGACTTCACAACTACCAGACGACTTTGAGAGTAGGCAACAACTTTGGATGCTATGACCAAAATGTCGCCATTTTTCAGGGTCTCTTTTTTGCGGGTTAACGCTTCTTTCAGATTTCTGAGCAAATCTTCACCGGATTTCAGAAGCCGGGTTTTGAGAGGAGTCAATTGCATTTTTTTAAGTTAAATTTATACAAATACATCTGCTGGCTCCACGGCTCTGTCTGGAGCCTGCAGCTATATCATACTTCCCATTCGGCGCACGGTAAAACTATATCCGGATGATCTGCTGGCAATTCTAATATTTTTTGCTTAGCGGATGAATATAGCCAGTCTTCGGGATTTAATACATAACCTTTTTTTACAGGATTATTCCAGATATACTCAATTTTTGTATTACAGAAATCATCCGAATTAATCTCTTCTGGATAATTTTCACGTTGCCATAACTGGAATTCATTTTCCTTTTTTGATTTTAATGAATTTTTTATAAGTCTTAAAATATATTTTCTATTATCTGTTTTAAGAAGCGCTTTTATTTTGTTTGTAGTAAAACTTTTTAAATCTCGGATTATCGCGTCCAATCCCTCGCTTTCTTCAGTTGCTTTGGCAATCAGATGAATATGATTTGTCATAAACACATATTCGTACAAAATCAGACCTTTTTGTTTTACGCAATAAATCAGACTATCTTTTAATACTTCAAAATATTGAGGTTTTGTAAAAACATCAATCCACTCGATAACAGTTAATGTCAGGAAATATGTATTATCGATATCTTTGCGCTGCATCCTTAGCGTAGGCATTGAATTAAAGATATTAAGTTATTCAGATTGAGTCTTGGCTCCAGACAGAGCCGTGGAGCCAGACTCAGGACAGAGCTGTGGAACCAGACTCAGTTTTAATTTTTTGCAATACCAAAATACACGCAATGATAAGCCAAAAAATCATCGCGAGATCGTTTTTCCAGAAAGGCATATCAAAAAATCCGTGAATCAGTATGCCCCATAAGGCGATAAGAGGATATGTGAATCTTAGATGGGCTAAAATGAGGATTAAAATGAATGATATTAGGCCGATTATCCCTGCGTTCATCCAAAAACCGAGAAAGATATTATGAGGATGTGGCATATTCCATTCCAATGGTGCATGCTCCAGAGTAATCGGAGCCTGATTTTGATAATTGGCCTGAAATAATCCTGGTCCAAGCCCGAAAATAGGATGTTGTTTGATCAAGTCCCATGAAGTCCTATATATCTCAAGCCTTACAGAAGTGCTTGAGCGGTTTCTGTAATCCAATGTTTGCCTGAATTTTTCAGTGTTCAGTTGTGTCAAAACCACAACAACAAAGGCTGTGAGCAGTGCAAGAATTGCAATTATCACTTTTTTCCGTTGTTTTGGATTTTGGTATAAATAATAAATCGCTGCCAATCCTGAGGCGCCGAATACGGCTATTATGCCAGCATATGACCTTGTGAAAAAAAGGCAATAGAGCAAAATGACCAAAGATGAAATATCGAGATAATTTTCAATTTTTAACGGTTTTTCGCGAACAAGGAAAAAATAAATGTTTATCAGAATCGCGGGCACCAAATATAGGGCAAGATAATTCGCAGACTCATAAAACCCGCGCAAACGGAGATCGATTGTAATGCCCTCGCCGAATAAACCGGTGATATGGGCTAATAAACCAACAACGGCAGATGAATATACGAAAATCCGTAATAATTTTTCTACATCTTCGCGTTTGGAAAGCGTCTGCGTGAGCACCGCGAAATAAAGCATAGGGGCCAGGACCCATCCTTTCCATACTCCGAGCGCCGTCCGCTTCGCATCAAGGATCTCACCGCTTGGCAGGTTAATGAGATTCGGAGCAAAAATAACACCTAAAGTGGCTCCGATTAGAAGCAAAAAGGCCGCATACCAATAATTTCTTATTATTTTGTCCCATATGACTTTTTTGCGGTCATGGATTATCTGTACCAGCCATAAAAGAAACAGAACGTAGCAAAAAATTTCCAACACGGTTAAAGGTATACCCGCCACCTGAAAACGAATCAGGTATGTAGGATAAAAAAATGGGGAAATAAATACCAATATTTTTATGATGCGTTGGAGCTTTGAAACCATAAAAAGTGCTTAGTGCTTAGTGCTTCACCGTCGCTCGTCACTTGTCAGTCGCGACTGACGTGACTCGCGAGCCTCGTCGTTCACGAACGACTGGGGCGAGCGATGTAATGCTTAGTGCTGAATTTAAATTCTAAGCACTCCGCACTGCGCACTCCGCACTTTAATTTAGTCAGTTGGAAGTTTGGGTTCAATAAGTCCATAATAACCATCGCTTCGTTTATAAATCACACTAAAACGATGAGTGTCGGCATTATTGAAAATAAAAAATTCATGTCCTATAAGCTCCATTTTTTCAATTGCTTCATCTTCTTTTAACGGCTTTGAATCCGAAAAACGCTTTCTCCTTATAATTTTTGGCAACATGAATTCTTCTTCCTGGACTGGCTCTTCAAGCAGTTTGGCGCTTGTCGTTTTTTTGGCGGAGCGATGTATTTTTGCCTTATATTTGTCTATCTGCTGTTTTATTTTATCCATGCAGTCGTCTATGGCGTTTTCAATAGTTTCATTCCGTGTTTCCGCGCGGATTACTGTGTTTGGAGCAAAAATAGTCAGCTGGCAAATATAAGCGTCTGTTGTTTTGCGGGATTTCTCATATCTAACTTCAACCCTAAATTCAGTCGATTCGTCAGAAAGTCGATCAGCAAGGTGCTGTAATTTTATCACTTTGTTTTCAATCGATTCTTTCTGCCTGTCGCTAAGGTTTAAATTTTTAGATTTAATTTTAAGCTGCATAGTTTATTTATTACAAAATTATAAATATCTGATCTAATTATTGCTAACAGGTGATTTAAATGCAAGCCATTACATTTTTTGTAACTTGTAATTAGTAATTTGTAATTTTTTACACCGTGATTCTGAATAGAATTACAAATTACAATTTACAAATTACACTATATGCGAATTATGATATGTTAAATCTTGAATAGCCATTTAAAAAGTGTTACTCTTTGGGTAACAGAAAAATAACCAAAACAAAATGTCTTTTAAATTAATTGCCGATACATTTTCAGTAGCTCGCGATTCTGATCATTTTATTCAACTTAAAACCCTGAAAAATCCGGGGACGGAAGATCAGGTTTGGGTGGCTATTGAAATTATCGGTGATAGTAAATACGCTCGCGCAACCTCACAAAGTATAATCGATACACTGGAGGTCGTATTTTTTGACAAATTTGAGATAAGCCCTTATGAACGGTTCGAGCAGGCGTTGAAGGAAATAAATATAATTATTAAAAATATAAAGGAAAAAAGGAAAAAATTGTTCGGGCAGATCAATGCAATAATCGCCATTTTTTCAGGTAATGAATTGCACCTCACGCAATGCAACAGCGCTGAAGCTTACCTTATAAGAAACAATAAATTTTCAATGATAAGCGAGGGTCTTGGCAGTAAATCCGAAGACCTGTTTGTCAATATCGCGAGCGGCGAACTTTTACCGGATGATAAGCTGATTTTTTCAACGGCAAGGCTCCTTAGGCTGGCGACACATTCTCAGATAGTCCAATTATTTAATGATGGTGTGGCAGAGGCGGTAGAGATGATAAGGGAGCTTTCGATTAATGATGAGGAACTGAGCCTTGGCGCCATAGCGCTCCACGCAAAACTGACAGAAAGGCCTCAGGCGATAATTGAATCATCGATTAAAAATAAGATTTGGGTCAAATTTAAAGAGTATTTCAATGTCGCGGCAAATTTTGTGATTGAAAAAACCAGAGGTCGGAAAAAGGAAGTAAATACCAAAAAAATACTTATTGCCATTGCCGCAGCTGCTTTGATTTTGATAATCAGCATTTCATTATTGGTTCAGAGCAGTAGAAATTCAGCAATACGCGAGGAATACCGCACAAGGATTGAGGGCTTGAACCAGGACATAACCACTGCAAATACTAAGGGATATGCTAACGATAAAATATCCGCGAACACAATTTTAGATAAAGTCGAAAAAGATGCTCGAGCTATTCTTGATACAAATTATTTCCGACCAGAGGCTTTGGCAATATTAGATAAGATCCAGGAAACACGCGACAGCATAAATAATACCGACCGCATCAAAGAACTCGCTCCATATATTGATTTGGCTACAAAGAATGCAGATGTTAAAGCTTTGGGTATTATTGGGCTAAATGACAATCTGTACGCTTATGAATATAACAAGTTATACGAGATCATCCTCGACCAGGTTCTTACGCCAAAGCCGATTGATGACACTGAAATAGTGATTGGGGCTTCTGCAATGGAAGATCAGAGTGTACTTGTATTTTTAACCAAATCAGGGCGCATTATTGAATACGATAGTGGGCAAATAAAGTTTGCGAACACGGAAGACCAAACGTGGAGATCAGGCGTGGATATCGCATCTTATGGCAAAAATATTTATATCCTGAATCCTGACAACAACCAGATTTACAAATATTCGCGGTTGCGTTCCAAATATTCAGGCGCCTCTGATTACAATGTTGACGCGGACCTGAAAGATGCAATTTCAATGACTATTGATGGAAATGTTTTTATTCTGAAAAAAGGCGGCTCGATTTTGAAGCTTTATAAAGGCAACCAAATCAATTTTAAGATCGAAGATCTGGCTGTAGATATTTCGGATGCCACTAAAATCTTTACAACGACCGAACTTGATAACCTTTATATTTTGGACGCGAAAAACAAAAGAGTCGTAATCGTAACAAAACCCAAAAATGATGCCGAACCCTCACGTTATTACGGCCAGGTTATATTTGATGAACTGGAAAATATACAATCGATCTATGTGGAGAAAAGCGAAAAGAAGATGTATGTACTGACTGACAAGGAGGTTTATAGGGTTGATATCTGATTCCGATAGTTGACCCAATTGGTGAGCCAATAGAGGACCCAGTTGTGGATCCAATTGGTGACCCAATAGAGGACCCGTTTGATAGACCAATTGAAAAAGAAACTGTTATACAAACAATAGGGTCTTCAATTGGGTCTTCTAAGCGAACCCTGAACTGAAGCATAAGCGCCTCATTCAGGGGAAGCGAGGGTCTTCTATTGGAAATCAATTAGGTTTTTAGTACAATACAATTCACTAACAAACCACATGGACAAAATCAAATCCACAATACGGGATCTGAAAGACGGCAGGATGATAATCGTAACGGACGATGAGAACCGGGAAAATGAAGGTGACCTTGTTTTTGCGGCGGAAAAAGCCACGCCGGAAATGATTAATTTCATGGCGAAAGAAGGGCGCGGTCTTATCTGCGTCCCGATGGAAGAGGAACTGGCTTACAGGCTTAATTTTCATCCAATGGTCCCGAATCCGAACGGAAACTGCAATTTCACGGTCTCCGTGGATGCGCGCGAAGGGATTACTACAGGCATTTCAGCGGCGGACAGAGCTTTTACCATTAATAAAATTTTAGACGTTAAATCGACGGTAAATGATTTTATCCGACCGGGCCATATGTTCCCGCTTATCGCCAAGCCAGGCGGAGTACTTGTGCGCGCCGGACACACAGAGGCGGCGGTTGACCTGATGAAAATCGCCGGACTAGCGCCTGTTGGTGTAATCTGCGAGATAATGAATGAAGACGGTACAATGGCCCGAATGGATGATTTAAAAAAATTCGCTTTAAAACACAACCTTAAAATAATAACAATCCGTGACCTGATTAAATATCGCAGCCAGACAGAAAAACTGATAAAAAAAGAGGCAGAATCAAACCTTAAAACTGAATACGGTAAATTCCGGGTATATGTTTATCGGAGCTTAATTGATTACAAGGAACATGTGGCGCTTATAATGGGAGACATTAAAAAAACAAAAAATGTGCTTGTACGGGTTCATTCCGAATGCCTTACTGGCGATATTTTTCATTCAAAACAATGCGACTGCGGTGAACAATTGGATAAATCCCTCAAGCTGATAGCTGAACGCGGATGCGGTGTGCTTTTGTATATGCGACAAGAGGGGCGCGGAATCGGACTTACGAATAAAATCAAAGCGTATAAATTGCAGGAAAAAGGTTTTGATACAGTTGAAGCAAACCACAAGCTCGGATTCAAATCAGATTTAAGGGATTACGGTATCGGCGCGCAGATGCTTGCTGACCTTGGGCTTAAAGAAATCGAATTATTGAGTAACAATCCAAAAAAAGTCGTCGGTCTTGAGGGCTATGGCCTTAAAATCGTTAAACGTCTGCCCATTGAAATAAGACCCAACGAGATAAATATCCGGTATCTGAAGACCAAGAAACAAAAAATGGGGCATTTGTTTAAAAATTTATAATTTTACATTTTACATTTTACAATTTTGGAAAATTTAAATTTGATAATTTATTTTAAATCGTGATATAAATGAATATGAAATTTTGAATTGAGAAGAATATTTTGATTATTAATGAAAACGAGTTATGAAATTACATCGGAATTCCCAAAAGCGCATTTATTTTAAGGATGCGTGTTATTTTGTTACATCAAAAACATTCGATAATTATCCGTATTTCAGAGAACCGATATTCTGTGATTTATTTGTCGAGAATTTACGGTTATGCAAACTGGTGAAGGGATTTTTGTTGTTTGGGTGGGTCGTTATTTATGACCATATACATTTGTTAATACAGCCTTCGGATAAATTCGATATTTCAAAGGTTATGCAATTTTTGAAACGGAATTTTTCAAGAGATATTAATTGTATTATGGGATTTAATAAATATGACCGTCATTCGGAAGGCGGGAATCATGATTCCCGCCTTCGGGGTGGGGCGTATGATAATTTACAACCGATTATCGATGAACACGACAAAAAATTAAAATTATTGAAATTCCGTTTCAAAATCAAATATTTAAACTTCAACCCATATCCCAAATTCCAATGGCAAGAATCATTCCACGACCATTTTATCCGAAATGATTGGGATTTCGACGACAAAATGGGATACATTGCATATAATCCTGACAAACATAATCTCCCATCCGACTGGTCATACGTTTATACAAACCCGAAATATGACGATTTATTGGATGAATGATAATATGTGGCCATGTTCAACTTCCTCAAAAACCTCAAAGAGCCCGGCAATTTTAAAACCCTGCTCTTTCATTCTTCATGGTCACTTACTCTCACCTCAATTCTGAGTTACGGATTCGGTCTAATCCGGGATCGGCTATTTGCGCACACATTTGGCCTTTCGCGCACACTTGATATTTATAACGCATCATTTGTAATCCCTGATTTACTTTTAAATGTGCTTGTCGGAACCGCACTTTCCGCGGCTTTTCTTCCAATTTATTTAAAACGGTACGATGAAAAGCCAGAATTCGGCCATGCTTACGCCCGCCAGATGCTCTGGTGGGGTGTAACAATTATTGTTACATTCGGAGTCCTTGTGGCTCTGACATTACCCTTATACGCCCATCTTGTTGTGCCCGGTTTTAATGCCGAAGAACTTAAACAATATATATTACTTACACGGATAATGCTTCTTTCGCCGATTTTGTTCACAATCAGTAATTTATATGGTCGAGTAATCATGAGCTTTCGCGAATTTTTATGGTATGGACTTTCACCCGCGCTGTATAACGTTGGTATTATTTTAGGCGTCATTCTTTTTGTGCCTTACACAGGGACTGTGGGTCTTGTTTTGGGAACCGTGCTCGGCATTCTTATGCATCTTTCCATCAGATATATTATTGTAAGAAAACCCAAATACATGTTCAGCCATAAACCTGATTTAAAATTAAGCCCTGAAATCAGAGAGACTTTTAAATTAATGTTACCGAAAATGTTACAGTATTTTATGTGGAGCGTGCTCTTAATGAGCTATACAGGAATTGCATCCGAGCTTTCTGAGGGCGCGATTGCCGCGTATAACTATGCCCGCAACTTTCAGAGCCTGCCTGTCAGCATGCTGGGGATAGCTGTGGCGACCGCGATGTTCACTTCGCTTTCGCATGACGCAGGTAGGGGGAATCTGCATAAATTTATTACTGATTTTAAGCGCGACAGAACGCGATGTTTTTTTTACACAACTCTTGCAGCAATAGCTTTGGCTATTTTAAGCAAACCGCTGATCGGACTTCTTTTGGGGGGCGGTAAATTCAGCGCATCTGATGTACATCTTCTTGCTACAACTTTGCAGTTGTACTGCCTTTCAGTCCCCCTAGAAAGCCTTCTGCATATTTACCACCGCGCGTATTACTCATTAAAAAACACTCTGATTCCTTCACTATTCCACGCATTCAATATATTTTTAATGATAATACTCGCAAAAATGTCCGCTCCGATAATAGGAGTATACGCGATACCGTTAAGTTTTGCTTTCGGACTGGCACTGCACGTTATAATCCTTGCTTCTATTTTTCCGTTTCTGTTCCGACGGCGGGAGGCGCAGGTTTCATCACAATAATCGTCTTCGCCCCTAAATTCATATCCTTATCATGCCATTCATGCATGGTCTTTTTAGGTAAGAATTTCTGTTTGACAAATTTTAATTTTATGTTATAATTTTAACCTTATAACATTAAGCAATGCCTAATACTCCCGATAAACCATCGCATGCGCCCAAAACCATTACGCCTGAAGAAGCTCAAAAATTGATTAAAGGAGATGGTAATTTAATTTTGGATGTTACAGAATTAGATTTGGAAACAGCAAAAATTTTGGCAACACGAAAAAGCCGTTTAATCCTTAATGGCCTCACTCATATCGATGTTTCGGTGGCTGAAGCGCTGGCGAAGCATGAAAGGTTTTTATCCCTTAATGGTCTCAAACATATCGATGTCCCCGTGGCTGAGGCGCTTTCAAAGTATAAAGGCTTCTCTTTAAATCTCAATCACATTGCCCAGATAGATGTCCCTATTGCTGAGGCGCTTGCAAAGTATAAAGGTAGTTTAATCCTTGATGGTCTCACGCAAATCGATGTTCCAGTGGCTGAGGCACTGGCGAAACATGAAGGGGTTTTATGTCTTAATGGTCTCACGCAAATCGATGTTCCGGTGGCTGAGGCATTGGCGAAAAAGAAAGGCACTTTATGGCTTTGTGGTCTCACACATATTGCTTTAACTGTTGTTAAGGCGTTGGCGAAACAGAAAGGCGAATTGTTTCTTAATGGTCTCACACAAATCGATGTTCCGGTGGCTGAGGCATTGGCAAAGTATAAAGGTATTTTAATCCTTAATGGTCTCACACAAATCGATGTTCCGGTGGCTGAGGCATTGGCGAAGTATAAAGGCGGTTTGTACCTTAACGGACTTACGCATATTGATGTTCCGGTGGCTGAGGCATTGGCAAAGTATAAAGGTATTTTAATCCTTAATGGTCTCACACAAATCGATGTTCCGGTGGCTGAGGCGCTGAGAAAACTTAAGAGTTCAATAGAATTCGGCGAGAATTTAAAAATATCACGAAAAGCATATGAATTATTGCTTGTGTTTCCAGATATTCATAATAAGGAAGGTTTAAAAATCTATGAAGACAAAACACAAATAGCTTCCTTAAAATTACCTGAAGAAGCTGGTGAACAGATCAAAGAATGGTTACCATTTTTTGAAAAGCACCCAAATTTTAAAGATGTCGTGGCAGGGGAAAGTGGACAAATCTGCCAACATTTAAGAGGAAAAGGCGTTAATAATCCTGAACATTTTTATAATCTAAACGCTAGCCGTGATATTCAGACTTTACTTTCAGATTTTTTGGAATTTATAGGCCAATTACCGAATGGGTTTGGCTTAAAAACTTTTTATGAAAATTTTGAAAGAGAATATCTGAAAAAATTTGAAAATGCCTCTGAATTTAATGAAATTTATAAGGATGAGGTAATTCAGGCTATGGCTAATCATTTAACAGGAATTATTGAAAGTGCTAAACAACATCTTCAAAAGAAGTCTGATGTGAGTCTGGCTGAACGAAAAGCATTTTTTGAATCAAAATTAAACGAACCGGGTTTACCTGATAAGATAAAAAATCGTTATCGGAAGGATTTGGAAAAACTTCTGAGTAGCCAAACTGGTGATGAAGCTTCGGACACCGAAAAAAGAATGAAGGATGCCGAAAACCTGCTAGCCCGTTTTGAAGATTTGCATTTTATTCGGCCAGGAAAAGCGGGTTTCAAACTCGCATCACGCAATGTAAAAGAGCTTACTTTGGGCGATGAATGCAGTGACTGCACAAGCGCCACAATCTCAGGTATGAATTTCTGGTCAGTCCCGACATGGCTTACGGATCCAGGCTTTAATTTTTTACTGCAATATGATGAAGCTGGGAAATTGGCGCATAAATTTGGCGTTGTCTGGGAGGTTAAAAGTAATGGCGAAGTTATTCTAACTATTGATTCTGCGGAATTGGGAAATCCTCAAAAGGCTGAAGCTGGTATGTATAAAGGCCGAAAAGACAAAAAAGCTGAAAGGTTATTAATGGCAGAAGCCCTCAAATTCATTCATGAATGGGCTGAGTCGATAGGGCTTAATCAAAATAATATTTATGCAACTCCAATATCAAATACCGGAACTTATGAATTTTCATGTTTTCCAAAAGAACAATTTTTAATTTCAAAACTTGGGAGTCTGGACGCAGTAGAAAGGATTCTAAAAAAATATAATCCTGGACACACTAAAAAGCCAAGAATTTATTTACAATCTCTTTCATCTATGGATGATCCTCAGCAACACGGTGAAGAAGATGAATTTGAAGAAGAAAAAAAAGATGATTTTGCGCGTATTTATAATGCCGTTGAAAAAACTTTGACCGGATATATTCAATTGAATCTGGGAAATAATAACGATTACAAAAAGGTTAAAGACATGCTTAAGTTAGCCAGCGAAAATCCAGCTGAAGCCGCGCGGAGAATGAGGATTTTTCTGATTATGGAAGCCAAAGAAGAAACCAAAAAGGCTCTTTCAGTTAATGGCGTAAGAATTGATTTATATTTAGCTAACAACAAACTGACGCTTGAGGGTTATTTTAATGCAATATTGGGTCAGTCTGAGGTTAGGAAAGGGAAATTTGTTAATTCAGAATTGTATCATTTAATCCCAAATGTGGAACTGCAAAAATCTGATACCGAGAATAGTGATCAATATTTTGAAGATGATATCGATTAGTTAATACAGCACAATAATCTTTTTTGCCCCTAAATTCATATCCGTATCGTTCCATTCATGCATGGCGGACATTATTACGTTATACGGATAAATGAAATTCTGTCCGCGTTTTGTGCCTACGTCGTTTGTTATGAAATGTTTTTCATCATAACCCTTAATTACCATCATGTGGTAAAGAGGCCCTTCGTTTGAATAAAACGGATTGCCGAGTTGGCGCCCAGCGAACGGAGCAACAATTATATGACCTTTCGAGAGCTCTTCTTTCATCTGTTCAATGGTCGGTTTTTCAAGTATCTGATAATCCGAGTATCCGAAATAACCTTTTATCATTTCCGCTGTTTGGGAGATGTTGGTATGTTTGTAATCGCCGAAATTCTTATTTTCCCATTCGACTAAACTATGGATTTCTTCTTTAAATTTTTCTTTTGTTAATGGTTTATCCGTTACGGAATAATAAGCCAAAATGCTCGCGGCCTCCTCGCACGCTTCCTGCCACGGTATACCCCAGTCGGCATCCGGTGCCTGAGGGAAGAATGGAACGTCTAGATTTATTTCCGATGGAATTTCCAATTGTAGGGCATATTGTGGAGCCGATTGTGGGGCAGATTGTTGGGCAAGTTGTTGATTATCACTAATGGCTACACTATTTGCTCCACTACTTGCCCCACTATTTGTGAGCGGTACTTTACTCTTAAAATCCGCCTCATTTGGGGTACAGGCGGTTAGTGAAAAAATGGCGATAATTAATAGAATTTTTTTCATAAAACAGATGGCTGGCTCCGCGGCTCTGTCTGGAGCCTTTAATATGCCTGACAGTGCTTGGCTCCAGACAGAGCCCTGTCCCGCATAGCGGGACGTGCCTGCGTGCCGCAGTCATGGAGCCAACTGTTGGCTTAGCGCCTATTCCCAAATGCCCTTAATAACATGAGAAACAGGTTTATAAAATCCAGATAAAGTGTCAGCGCGCCGAGGATTGCCATTTTCCCAAGCATATCCCCTTCCATCCCCATAGCTCCAAAGTATTTAAGTTTTTGGGTATCCCAGGCGGTTAATCCGACAAAAATAATGATGCCCGCGTAAGTCGTGATCCATTCAATCATATAGCTATGCAGAAACAGGTTTACCAGCGAGGCGATGACAAGTCCGATAAGAGACATTATCAGGAAACTTCCCCATGAAGTAAGGTCTTTTTTTGTCGTGTAACCATATATGCTCATTGCCCCAAAAACACCGCCTGTGATAATGAATGTTTTGGCAATTGAGGCTTCAGTATACACCATAAAAATCGTGGAAAGAGTCAGTCCTGTAAGAACCGCGTATCCGAGAAACGCGAAAATAGCCGCGCCCAAGCTCATCCTTTTTACTAAACTTACTAAAACGATGACCAAAACCAGTTCACCGATTATCATCCCATACATAATACCAGGCTTCTGATTTATCATTTCAATAAAAGCCGGGCTATGCGCGGCCATCCAGGCGATACCCGCTGAAACACTTAATGCTCCGGCCATCCAGCCAAAGACTTTGGACATATAATCGCTTACCGCCGCGCGAGTTTCGTGATATTCAACAACATTTTCATTCAGCATATTCATAGTGATTAATGATTAAATAGGGATTAAATTATTGAATATTTAATTAAAAATGTAAAGCACTGCCTAAAAAACCTTCGAAAAATGCGAAAAGACTTTTTCCTAATAAAAAAATTGCCAATCGATATTTTTTTTGGTATAATAATAAGATTATATTTATGAAGCAAATTCACGAACATTTATCATGGGTCAGGCAGGGTCTTAAAAAACTGACCCAATGGCACTTGCAAACGTCCGCCATTGTCGGGCTAATCATCGGCATCGGGGTTTTGGTGGTGTCCCTATGGTTTTATCAGAAATACATTCGCACCGAGCCCCCGGATGTTTTAATCTTCCGCGTGGAACGCGGGGACGTCCAGGAAGCCATCACGGTGCGCGGGGAGGTCGTTTCCGCAAAAGAATTCGACCTGGAATTTCCGTTTTCAGGTATTGTTGAAAAAATTTTTGTGACCGAAGGACAGGAAGTTGAAAAAGGTGCGCCCCTGATGCAGCTCCAGACAAAAGACTTTGAACTTGAAATTCGGCAACTTCAGGCCATTCGAAGCCAAAATTCCTCCTATCTCAACAAACTGCTTGCCGGAGCCACGAATGAAGACATACGGGTGCTCGAAACCGCTGTCCGCAACGCGGAACTTGCCATAAGGGCTAAAAAAGCGGCTGAATCCCAAACCAAAATCCTGCTGGACCAAGCCTATCAAAACCTTGCGGATTCGAAAGCCAAAACACGGCAAGATCTGGACAAGGTATATAGCGGTGTCCCCGATACGCTAAATATGGCTTATTTGCAGGCGGATGACGCCGTCCACAAGCAAACCGATGATCTTTTTACAAATGATGATTATGATGATCCCGAGCTTACCTTTCATCTAGCTGATCTTCAGGTGGAAACAGATGTCAAAAATCTGCGCCGGAATATCACCAGCACTCTTAAATCTCTGGAAGCTCTGATAGATTCTTTAGATATTACTTCCGATGCCGCTTTGGATAAGGCCCTGGCCGACACCAAAGCAAAGTTGCTTATCATCCGCAATTTTTTGGAAAAAGCCATGGAGACCGTGAATAAGTCGGTTGACCTCAGCGCTACCGCCATAAGCCTCTATAAGGCCAACCTTACGTTGGCCCGAAGCAATATTAACGCGTCCATTGCTGAAATCAGCGCTTTGCAGCAGACCATCGCTTCCACCAAGCTAAACAATAATATTTCAATCAATAGCGCCCAGCTCGAATTGAATTCGGCGAACGCCCAGCTTAAAATCGCCGAAAGGGAAATCGCTTTGGCTGAAGGACAGATGAAAACCGCTAAGGATGAACTTGCGGTCATTAAAGCAGGATCCCGACCCGAGGACATTGCCGCGGCCCGGGCCAAAATTGAAGAAGTGGATAGCGCCATCGCGCTGGCCCGTGAAAAAATCAATAAAGCGACTCTCAAGGCCCCTACTAACGCCAAGGTCATGAAAATCTGGCTGGAAGAAGGCGAGGTGTTTAAGCCCTCGGGCGGCCTGACAGAAACGGGTGAAGGCGGCGCTCTGGCGGCCATTTCGCTGTCAGCCACTGGTCACAAAGTTCAGGCGGACGTTTCAGAGCTCGACATCCGTAAAGTCCGCGATGTGGACGGCAATGAAGTCCTAATCCGCCTCGACGCTTTTCCGGGTCAGAGCTTTCAGGGCCAAGTGATGTCCATCGAACCGCTCGAAGTCACCAAAGATGAGGACCGCTATTTCCGGATCAATGTTTCTATTGAAACTCACGGCGACCTTATCCGTCCCGGTATGAGCGCGGATCTCATCATTTATACCGATTCCAAAAAAGGCGTCCTGAAGATCCCGGAATTTGCGGTGAACGTACGCGACAACAAAAAATTCGTAACTGTTCTTGAAGGTAAAGAAACGATTGAAGTTGAAATAAAAACCGGCCTTTCGGACGGAGAATATATCGAGGTGGTCAGCGGACTTAAAGAAGGACAAGTCTTGGCACTTTCCGCCGATTAATTGATCCCTATGTCTTCACAAAAAATTTCCGACCACCGACCCAAAGAACCCGAAAAGGTCATTGACCCTGTCTGCGGCATGGATACGGGTAAGCTGGAAAAAACAATCCATTATGTGTGGAAAGGGCAGCGTTTTTCTTTTTGCGGACCAGAGTGCCGGGAAAGATTTGAAAAAAACCCGGGGCGCTTCAAAAAAGAACCTTTGATTATCCTTCGGGATGTCCGGAAAATTTTTCAACTAAGTGGAGTAGAAACACAGGCACTCCGAGGGGTTGACCTTCACATCTGGGAAGGAGATTTTGTAGTGATCATCGGGGCCAGCGGATCCGGAAAAAGCACGACCTTAAACATGATGGGGCTTTTAGACCTGCCTTCGTCCGGCGCCATCCAGATCAAGGGTCGGGATACTTCCACCCTGAGCGAAGCTGAACTGGCCGCCATGCGATCCAGGGCATTTGGCTTTGTGTTCCAGCAGTTTAATCTGATCCCCTGGCTCACGGCCTTTGAAAATGTTGCGCTTCCCCCCTTATTTGCAAGGCAGGAGGTCAATGAAAAAAAACTGATCAGCTTATTTAAAGATATCGGCCTTGAAGAACGAATGGCCCATCGCCCTAAAGAACTATCCGGTGGCGAACAGCAGCGGGTAGCGCTTTTGCGGGCGTTGGCCAATAATCCGGATATCATCATCGCCGACGAACCTACGGGCAACCTGGATTCGGAAACCGGAGAAAAGATCCTGAAAATGCTCATTGATCTGAATCAGCAGCAGAAAAAGACGCTGATCATCGTGACCCATGACGCGAGCATTGCCAAAAGGGCCGACCAGATCATCACCCTGAAAGACGGCATCGTGGTTGCCAACCACAGAGCCCACATGGCTTACATATAATAAAATGTTCAAAAAATTTTTAATCCTCACATTCAAAGGCATACGTTACCGGACGCTTCGGAGCTGGCTAACCATTCTGGGCATCGTTATCGGCATCATGCTGGTGGTGATCATTTTTGCTTTAAGCGGCGGCATCCAAAAGGCCGTACGGGACACATTGCAGATGTTCGGATCAGACTTGGTGGTCATTTTCCCTGGAAAGGAAACGAACCCGTTGGTCGGTTTTCTGGGAGGGCAGAAATTCCGTGAAAAAGATCTGATGGCCTTAGAGAACATTGAGGGGATAGATTTTGTCATTCCTATGGACGTTGCCATGATGAACGTGGAATTTAAGGGAGAGAAAAAATCCGTCATGATCCACGCGGCCCCATGGAAAAGGTATAGTGAGGTTTTGGAAAGTTCGCAAGGCGTTAACTTGGCACAGGGACGGTGGCCGCTAAGCGACCAGGTGAACGAAACCGTGCTGGGTTACCTGACAGCTAAAAGTCTTTTTAAGAAAAACGTGTGGCCGGGGGATGAGATAATCATCAAATCCAAACGTATGAAAGTCGTCGGCACCATCACCGAAATCGGCAGTCAGATGGACGACAACGTCATTTTCGTTTCCCTGGAAATCTTCCGTAACCTGACGGGCAATCGGGGCGGGACGGGAACAGCCCTTGTAAAATTAAAATCCGGTGCCGATATCAATTTGGTGACGCGTCAGATAAAGTTCCAATTGGGAAAACAAGAGGTCGTCCGCGATTTCTCTGTGCTAACGCCCGAAAAAGCCGACAAGCTTGTGGGCAACGTGCTTTCGATTGTGGAGCTGGTGCTCATTATCATAGCCTTCATTTCACTCATTGTTGGCGCTGTCGGAATCATGAACACTATGTACACTTCCGTCCTGGAACGCACTCGGCAAATCGGGGTGATGAAGGCCATCGGTGCGACCTACGATAATATTTTATCCCTCTTTCTGATTGAATCAGGCATGATTGGACTTTTCGGCGGATTGCTGGGGATTTTGCTGGGGCTTCTTTCCGCCTACGGAATCGGGGCTGTTGTGGCCCGCATGGGCATACGGGGTATTTTTTCCTGGTCGGCCGTGGATTATTACGGACTCTTTGCCGTGCTTCTGATAACTTTCATTACCGGCGTTATTGCCGGGATCCTGCCCGCCCGCCAGGCAGCAAAAATGGAACCAGCCCAGGCGCTTAGATACGAATAAACGACTAACACCCTTCAGTGACTGGTAGGGGGCTACTGGGAATCCTCTCGCTGCCTCCGCGGCTTCGCGCGGAGTTGCTTCTAGTTCTCAAATAGTCGTCGCGCGACTCCCCATTCGACTACGCTCAGGGTCGTCGGCTTCTCCTTTTTCGCATTTCTTACATTCTCACTCGCTTCGCCTCTGTCGCTCGCGAGCGACGTGGCTTCGCTCGTTGCGCGGTCGAGTCTCGTAATACTCGCTTACGGTCTGCGACCTACGCTCGTTTACTCGATCGGACCCTGTGGTTCGCTTCCACTTTGACGCTTCAAAGCTAAAAAGCTTCCGCCGGTGGCGGAACCTTTTTACCTTGGCAGGGCCAAGGGGAATCTCTTACGTGCTCGTCCCGCCGTACGGCGGGACTGCGCGGTCGAGTCTCGTAATACTCGCTTACGGTCTGCGACCTACGCTCGTTTACTCGATCGGACCCTGTGGTTCGCTTCCACTTTGACGCTTCAAAGCTAAAAAGCTTCCGCCGGTGGCGGAACCTTTTTACCTTGGCAGGGCCAAGGGGAATCGAACCCCTGTTGACGGAATGAAAACCCGTTGTCCTAACCACTAGACGATGGCCCCTCGTCGGCATTTTACTTCAACCTTTATTTCAGAACGCTTGCATGGTATGCAGGGAAATTATACTGAGAGCAACCTAAAAGTCAAAGTGATTAGCATTAAAAACAGTTATAAGCAAATTTTAAAAAACCTCAGGCAAAAATAAGCGAATTCCCGCATAAAATAAAATTGAAAATCCCAATCTAATTAATTGTTCCCGTTCCACGGCTCACCTGGGTCATCTATGTCATCACCAGTTGTGATAACAATAACCCTTCCTCTATAATCTGCCTGAAGGTTCCTTCTTTCCATGCGCCAATTGATCTCATCTTTGATTGAGGAGGTAAGTTGGTTTTCTGTAATCCTACCATTACCGCCCAAAACTTCTTTTATCTCAGCAATAACAGGTTCTCTTAGATATTCCGCAGACTGATAATCAATCTGGACTTCGGGTCCTAATGGCAAAAGTCCCTGTGAATCTGAATTAATTGGTGATTTCTTCATAATTTATATAGGTTAAGAGTTTAGATTATAACATAATATTTAAAAAAAGCAAGCATTTTATTTTTTATCCTGTAATTAGTAATTTGTAACTTGTAATTCTTATCAGAAAAAACCAATTACAAATTACAAATTACGAGTTACAATGGTTATCGTCATTTATTAATAAGTTATATATGATAAAAAGAGCTCTCATTTCGGTATCCAACAAGAATGGAATTGTGGAATTCGCCAAAGGTTTATACGCGAAAGGCGTGGAAATACTTTCAACTGGCGGAACTGCAAAACTTTTACGTGAAAACGGGATAGATGTTTTGGATGTCGACAAATACACAGGTTTCCCGGAGATGATGGATGGAAGGGTAAAGACATTACATCCCAAAATCCATGGCGCGCTTCTGGCAGTCAGAGATAATGATGAGCATATGAAAGCGGCAACAAAACATAAAATCAATCTGATAGACCTTCTTGTTGTAAACCTTTATCCGTTTGAGGAAACTGTTAGTAAAAAAAATGTGAAGCTTGAGGAAGCGATTGAAAATATCGATATAGGCGGACCCAGCATGCTTCGGAGCGCGGCGAAGAATTTCCGTTTTGTGACAGTGGTGTGCGACCCGCATGATTATGGCTGGGTATTAAAAGAAATCGAAAAAAATGGAGAGACCAGCGATGAGACCAGGCGAAAGCTTGCTGAAAAAGTTTTTGAAACCACCGCTCATTATGACAGCATAATTGCCAATTATTTAACTGGCGGAAAAATCAAAAATATCATCGTGCAGAAAATTGGCGACCTGAGGTACGGGGAAAACCCGCACCAGAAAGCCGCGTTCTTCAAAGAGCATAACCATTATGAGGGCGCGTGCATATCAAAAGCCGAGGTTTTACAGGGCAAAGAGCTTTCTTACAATAATATAATGGATTCAGACTCGGCGCTAAGTATGGTCCGGGAATTTGATAAACCGTGCGTCGCGTTTGTTAAACACGCCAACCCATGTGGAATAGCTATCGGCGATACTATTAACGATGCTTTTGTGCACGCGTATGAATGCGACCCGAAATCAGCTTTTGGCGGTGTAATAATTTTCAACAGGACCTGCACGGCTGATCTGGCGGAAACAATTGTAAGTAAATTCTTTGAAATCGTAATCGCTCCGGATTTTGATAAAAAAGCGATTGAAATATTTAAAGCCAAACCGAATCTGCGCGTATTGAAATTAGGAGAAATCAAACCCGAAATACAAGGTGAGACATACCGTAAAGTTAGCGGTGGACTTTTAGTACAAGATTTAGACGTAAAAAGAGTAGCTGAAAAGGATTTAAAAGTTGTAACAAAAAGAGCTCCTACAAAACAGGAAATGAAAGACCTATTGTTTGGCTGGCATGTGGTTAAGCATGTAAAGTCCAATGCGATTGTACTTGTTAAAAACGGTATGACTGTTGGCATCGGCGCTGGCCAAATGAGCCGTGTGGATTCGGTTGAGATAGCTATTAAAAAGGCTTTGGATAGGGAAGATGGTTCCGTAATGGCTTCCGATGCGTTCTTTCCGTTTCCAGACAGCGTTGAACGCGCCGCGGAGCGCAAAATTACCGCGATAATCCAGCCAGGCGGTTCGATAAAAGATGAGGAGATTATCAAAGCCGCGGACAAGCATGGAATTGCGATGGTATTTACAGGTTTCAGAGCGTTTTTACATTAAAATTGTACAATAAGGATTGTACGGGATTAACCTTATCCCATATCAACAATAACCCGTACCGCCTCCGTCTGACTTTTTTTCTGTATTCATAGCGGCTAACGCCGCCTTGATAACTCAACTGTTTTACTTTCTCGTGTTCCTTTGTGCTGTAAATTGCATTGTTGCCCGCTTTTTTCAGCGGGGAAAAAAGCGGGCGGAAAAAACCCGCAGTAGGGCAATGCTCACCTCAATAAATTCTGCAGGCAGAATTATATTTTGGTGTCCCCACTCCACTATGAGGCGAATCATGATTCGCCTCTACGTTTTGTTCGGAACGCATTGCTCGCTACTTACCCTGGGGGATAACGAGCCGTGTAATCATCGTTGTCGCCAAGCAGCTTATCGTTTCTCACGGCCGTTATCCCCGGGTCCCCCCTGAGCGCACTTTTTTATTCTCTCTGTGCATCCAATTTTGGTCATTGCTGTTATTTTATATTTCAGCGCTTGTGGTTATTAGTCAGACATACTG
>Ga0315297_10000228_pt1 | contig 31419 bp, 36 predicted proteins | sample YL17G15_0_MG_FD_203628 | JGI IMG/M metagenome (GOLD analysis project Ga0315297, IMG submission 203628) | Sediment microbial communities from Yellowstone Lake, YNP, Wyoming, USA - YL17G15_0 | ecosystem: Environmental > Aquatic > Freshwater > Lake > Sediment | place: USA: Wyoming | collected...
TCCACTTTCTTGCACATCGCTGAAGGGCCCATGGTCTAGTGGTTATGACGTCTGCTTGACACGCAGAAGTTCCCCGGTTCGAATCCGGGTGGGCCCACTTTTGACTTTCTGGCCAAATTCATAGATTGCATATTGGATTTTTCGTGCCGACAGGGGCTTCTCATGCCTGCTAGAGTCTTGGGTGGAATCGGGAAAAAGCCTTACCTCCTGATGAGGGGATGATTTTAAGTACTGTTGCTTGACCTATTATTCGCGATGAGGAGCTCAGCCCAGACACAGGTCGCAATCTTCATGATCGTGAGCCTGCTGATTATCGGGAGCTTGAATATGATCCCTTTCGCTCTGGCGGATGAATTGGCTCCCGAAAAGGTTCCTGAGCCATGGACAAGCGAGTCTCACAGATACAATTATTCGGACGGGGATTCCAATACTAGCAATTACAATTACGAGGCATGGGGGATCACGATCACCCATGGAGACATAAAGACCGGCATATCAGCACGGAACTATACCAATGGCCATGGGATAACCGTGGACTATGGCCAGAACATCATGTTCTACATCGGAGGCAAGTTCTACATAGCGATGTTCACGATCGACCAGGTAGTGATCAAAATAGGCAACAGCACATTGATGATACCCTTAAGGAACTGTGCTGGCTTTGAGTTAACGTACACCCCAGTCAAGTATGATGGCACTATCCCGACGATGGATTGCAATATCACCTACAAGGATATTCGAGTCTATCCTAATGCCCCTGAATCGGCCTTCGATCTGACAATACTGAATCATGTCAGGGGAGATTGGAACCAGACGAGCATCAAGGTCGAGGCGCTTCTTGATTTCAACAATACAGACTTAGGTCAATACAGCGCAGGCGAACCGTTCACCGCAGAAATCCATTATATCATGCAGTTGACGGACCCCAATATGAAGAACCAGGGTCCGCCCGATTTTAACACGATCAAACCCTCGAAGTATACAGACACTTCCTTGGAATACAACATGACGCGTGACGACGGCTCTCCGTATACATTGTCAAAATTGGAGATGAACGACAATTTCACGATTTACAACGCAAGCGGGCTTCACCCGGCTGTGGGCTACTCCCGGATGGATTCGCCCAACAGTAGCGGGATCGATGGGCAGACATACAACCACAATTCGCGCGTTGTCACCCATGGGTTCCCGAACCTGACCTACAAGGATACACTATCGATGAAGAGCGATCCGGAAATAACTGTGTACCATGACAGAGTCACTGCAAACGCTGGGACTGGGAATTTGATCCCTATGGTAGCAATAGGGGCGATAGCGGCGGTCGCGGCAATAGGCGCGGTCGTTTTCATGAGGAAGAGAAAGAAGAATAGACAAAAAAAGACCGGAGATAAACCAGAAAACCTTTGAAAGGGGTTTGATGCGTTCTCCCGAAATCCCCATAATGCAAATTAGATTCTAGCCAGTGAACCCTATTCGATGCCGGGTGGGCACACTTCTCAGCATGTCAATCCTTTTTGTCGAACAAGTAAGATTAAAAGACAATCAATGGAATCATCCGACAGAATTTCAATGACGACGTCGATAGCCGCCGCATTCCTCGAGGATCTAAATCGCGTGTTCGAAGCACGTTACCGCCCGCTAGGGATGGAGCTGTACGTTTTCATCGAATCGCTGGAGAAGCAGAAGTTCCAGGTCAAGGTCTGGTTCAACCATATCGATCGGGCGAGATCGGGTAAACTGTCGAGCGAGGCCGAGGATCAGTTTGTCGTCACGCTTGACACCGGCGAGGTGATCGGCAGGGGATTCAGCGGCCTCGGTCCCAAATCTGAGCCGGAGTCCCTGTGGCGCTTCTGGGAGGTCGAATGGAACAGAGACGGCCGTCTCAGATGCAAGAAGTGCCACAACCGCTGGAACCCAAAGACCCCCAACGTCCCAGAGCAATGCCCGACCTGCAGCAGCGTAGGCGGCGGCCTCTCCTCGATAGGTTCAATCTGAGCACGGCGGCGCCCGTCAGATACCCTGAGAAAAAATCATAATCCCGTTCCGCCATACTTTCCGGCAACAGACGGCGTCGTTCCGATGCGAGACGGGTTGATATAATAACACTGTCAAATATCCGTCAGCTCTGGCTTGATATAACACACCTATGTCGTCGTAGCACGCCTCAATCGTTTCTTCAAAACAGAGGCTGTCGTAACCAACGCGTATGCAACGGCGGCGACTAGGATTATCGTCGCCCCCGACTCGATGTCCAGTACGAAGGACATCCAGAGCCCGGTCGTTATGAACAGCATGCTCAGGACCACCGATAGGGCCATCATCTTCTTCATGTTGTGAGTGAACTTCCCGGCTATCGCTGCCGGCATCGTCAACAGCGCTATCGCAAGGATGATCCCGACGATGCGTATCAGCGCGACTATCGTTATCGCGACGAGTATCAATGTAAGGTAGTAGAGAGCTCTCACCGGCAAGCCGGCGACAGCGGAGTACTCTTCGTCGAATGCAACAGCCATCATCTCCTTGAAAAGTAGCGCGACGATCCCGATCACAAAGACGTCGAGGAGGAAGATCAGAATGAGGTCCGACGTCGGGACGCTGATTATGCTTCCGAACAAATATCCGAAGAGATCAGGAGCGTATCCGGGCGTCAGCCCGATGAACAGTATGCCGATCGCCATGCCGGCCGCCCAGAACATGCCGATGACGGTGTCCTCCCTCTCCTTCGCGTACTTCGATACGGCACCTATCCCCAGCGCCGATCCTATGCTGAAGACCAGCGCGCCGTGGATCGGGTTGATCCCGAGGTAATAGCCGAGGCCGATGCCGCCGAACGCGGAGTGCGAGACACTTCCGCTCAGCGAGACGATCCTCCTAACCACCACGAGCGTCCCGACTATCCCGCAGACTATGGACGCGAGCAACCCTGCCAGAAGCGCGTTCTGCATGAAACCGTACCCGAGGAAGTCGAACATCAGTGCGCCCCCTTCCCCTCGTGCTCCTTCAGCACCCTGTGCGGCACGCCGTGCGCGATCATCTCGACCGGGCACTTATAGGTCTCCTCGAGGATGTGCTCGTCTATCTCCGACGATTCGTGCATGAAGAGCTGCTTGTTCAGGCAGGCGATCTTGTCGACCTTTACAGAGATGACGCTGATGTCATGCGAGACGAGGACCACCGCGACCTCCTTGCGGAGGTCTGAGAGCAAATCATAGAAACCGGTCTCCATCTTCAGATCGATGTTCGCGGTCGGTTCGTCCAGGAGCAGGATCTTCGGGTCTGTCGCTAGCGCTCTCGCGATGTACGCTCTCTGCTTCTCCCCGCCGGACAGCACCCCGAGCTGCTTGTCCTTCAGATGGAGGAGGTCGACCCTCCTCAGGGCGCCGACCGCCTTCTCCCTGTCCCCCGGCGTGTATCTCCTGGCGAAGGAGCTCTTCGGCAGCCTCCCCATCATTACGAACTCCCAGACGCTTATTGGGAAGACCTTGTCGAATTCGGTGAACTGCGGCACATAGCCGACTGACCTCCTCCCCTTCTCCGGAGATTTCCCGAGCACGGTCACGCTGCCGCTGTCCGGCTGGACGAGCCCGAGTATCACCCTCAGCAGAGTCGTCTTTCCGCTCCCGTTCGGGCCGATGATCCCCGTGTAGTCCTTCTCGTTCACCGTGAAATTGACCTTGTCCAGTATCAGCTCGCCGTCGAACGAGACAGTGACGTCCTTGAGCCTCACCAGTTCCTCAGGCATGCGCGCTCAGCCCCTCTGCGATCTTGTCGGCGACAATCTGCATGTTGTCGAGGTAGCCTCTTGCCAGATCGTCAACGAGGACGACTGCTCCGCCGACCTCCTCCGCGATCTGCTCCGCGGTTCTCGTGGTGAACTGCGGCTCCGCGAAAATGACCTTGACATCGTTATCCTTGGCGAAATCGATGACTCGAGCAAAGTACTGGGTTGTCGGCTCCTTTCCGTCATATTCTATCGCCGTCTGGTTGAGCCCGTAATCTCTGGCGAAGTAACCCCATGCCGGGTGGAAGACCAAGAGCTCCCTCTTCGTCAGCGGTGCCAGCGCCTCCGTGATGTTCTTGTCGAGCTTGTCGAGCTTCTGCAGATAGGCCTTTGCATTCTCCTCATAGAAGCTGGCGTTCGCGGGATCAATATCCTCTAACCCGTGCTCGATGTTCTGGACCATCGCCTCGACGTTCCTTGGGGAAAGCCAGATGTGCGGATCCTTATCCATTAGGTGCAAGGATTCGGAACCGTCGACTACGAGCATGTCCCTGTTCAGCTCGGTGAATCTATCCATCCAGATGAGTTCGAACTCGATGCCAGAGCCGAGTTTGAAATAGATGTCGGCTCTCTCCAGGTCCCTCATCTGGCTCGGCTTCGGAGCATATGTGTGCGGCTCCTGGCCGGGCGGGACCATCACCGTAACATTGACATGATTTCCACCGACCGCCTCAACGAACTCCGCCTGCGGAAGAATGCTCACGACGACCTTGATCCGGCTGTCGTTCTGATATTGGGGGTTGCCCACGAACGCCATTATCGTCAGCAATCCCGCTGCTATCGTGATAGAGATCACTATCTGCGATACGGGTCTTGATGAGGCACCGTCGGGAGTCATAATCAATCTTCGATTGCCTATCTCGATATTAATAATTTGGTTTCTTTTCGTAACACTAATTCAATAGTCTATATTTAATCCAGGTAATTGCATTCCGACATTCAGAGCAGTAGCAAACAGTGATATTCCACGCAATTACTGAATCTATTTGTGGACGGACCGCCTACTCAGGCGCGAAGGGATTGTGCTTGAGTGATTGGATCGCTCTGATTGTCTCGATCATTATCGCTTTCGGCGCTGCTGCAGTCGGCGGATTATCGACGAGCAAATCCATTCCGACCTGGTATGGAGGCCTTCGTAAACCTTGGTTCAATCCGCCGGACTGGGTTTTCGGTCCGGTATGGGCCGTTCTGTACCTTCTGATGGCCGTGGCAGCATGGCTCGTTTGGAGCGAGAACGCGGTCGCCCCCGTTCTTGTGCCGCTCGCCTTCTACGGCATCCAGCTGGCCCTCAACAGCCTCTGGTCTTACATCTTCTTCGCGCGGAAAGAGCTGTCCAAAGCCTTCGTCGAGATAATCGCCCTCTGGATCATGATACTGATAACGACGGTTCTCTTCTGGAATGTCAGCCAGCTCGCCGGGATAATGATGATACCTTACATCTCTTGGGTCTCAGTGGCATCGGCGCTGAACTACCGCGTCTGGAAGCTCAATCCTTGAGATCGACCGACGAGATAATAAATAGCCAAGTGCTTTTCCAATCCAGCTTATCACGTTCGAGGAGTCTGATCACATGAGTTGGGGTTTGGAGAACCGCCTTGCGAGGTTTGTGAAGCCGAAGACGGGGCACACAGTCATGCTCGCCGTCGACCACGGGTACTTCCTTGGGCCGACGTCGAAACTGGAGAGGCCGAGGGAGGCGATCATGCCTCTGGTCCCCTACGCCGACACGATCATGCTCACAAGAGGCGTACTGCGCAGGTGCGTCCCCCCGGGAACCGACGTCCCTGTCGTCCTGAGGGTTTCAGGTGGGACTAGCATCGTCGGACCGGACCTCTCGGGCGAGGGGATCATAACCTGCGTCGATGACGCGGTCAAGCTCAACGCATGCGGCATCGCAATGTCGATCTTCGTCGGCTCCGCGGGAGAGAGGACGACTCTTTTGAACCTCGCGAAGCTGGTCGACGAAGGTGAGGCCGTCGGCATGCCAGTCGTCGCGGTCACAGCGGTCGGCAAGGAGCTCGGTAAGAGGGATGCCAGATACCTTAGCCTGGCTACGAGGATCGCCGCGGAGATTGGAGCCCACATCGTCAAGACCTACTATTGCGATGATTTCCACAAGGTCGTCGATGGCTGCCCGGCCCCTATCGTCGTCGCCGGAGGGCCGAAGCTCCCGGAAAGGGAAGCGCTCGAGATGACCTACAACTCCATGAAGGGCGGGGCGATCGGCGTGGACATGGGGAGGAACATCTGGCAGTCGGACTGGCCGGTCGATATGATCAAAGCCGTCAGGGCGATAGTCCACGACGGTGCGAACGTCAAGGAAGCCGTCCAGGTCCTCGAGCAGAACAAGAAAGCGAAGAAGAAGTGATCTTTCAGAGCCGTGGTTCAAATGCGCGTCGCGATGTATTATCGGAACAGCGACGTCCGCGTCCAGGAGATGCCGAGGCCGAGGGCGGAGGCCGACGAGATACTCGTAAAGGTGAAAGCTTCGGGCATCTGCGGCAGCGACGTCATGGAGTGGTACCGGGTGAAGCGGGCGCCACTCGTCCTCGGGCACGAGATCGCCGGGGACATCGCCGAGGTCGGCGAGGGCGTGGTGGACTGGAAGGTCGGGGACAGGGTTGTCGTCACCCATCACGTCCCGGACAACACATGCAAGTACTGCCAATCTGGGCATCATTCCGTCTGCGACACCCTGAGGAAGACTAACTTCTTCCCAGGAGGATTCTCTGAGTACGTCAGGGTGCCGAAGATAAATGTTGAGACTGGGACGCTCAGGCTGCCCGATGAGATGACCTACGACGAGGGGACGTTCGTCGAGCCACTCGGCTGCGTCGTCCGGGGCATGAGGATGGCGAACCTCGGCTGGGGGCAATCGGTCCTTGTACTGGGCGCTGGCATCGCCGGAGTTCTTAACATCAAGATGGCGAAGTCACTACACGCTGGAAAGATCATCGCTACGGATATGAATCCAGTAAGGCTGAAGAAGGCATTGGACTTCGGTGCTGACGAGGTCATCGATGCACGCGAGGATGTCCCGGAGAAGGTGCGCCTGATGACCGGATCCAACGGGGCGGACCTCGTGATAGTCTGCACCGGCGCGCTCCCGGCGTTCGACCAGGCGATCAAATCGGTCGATCGAGGCGGGACCGTCATGTTCTTCGCATGTCCGAAGCCGGAGGAGCACGTCCCTCTGCCAGTGAACGACCTCTGGAGGAACGAGGTCAAGCTCATGACATCGTACGCAGCGGCACCAGGCGACCTCAAGCAGGCGATGTCCCTGATCGCATCGAAGAAGATAATCGTCGACGATATGGTCACCCACCGCCTGCCGCTCGCCGAGACCCAGAAGGGATTCGAATTGGTCGCGGCCGGCGGGGAATCCCTGAAAGTCATAATCGACCCGCAGGCGTGAGTCCTGGAGATTTTTCTTGCAGAATGGTCCTGGCATCATTGCATTGGACAAAAATATATACCTGGAATTGTGTAATTGTCTCGGCGCTGGGTCTGTAAAGATTCGGCGCAAGGAACAGGAGAGATAATAGAAATGAGCGAAGAGCCGCGCAGAGGCGGAGGTCGCAGGTTCGAATCGGGCCCGAGGGAGATGTTCACGATAACATGCTCCGACTGCGGGAACGAGGCGCAGGTGCCCTTCAAGCCGGCTGACGGAAGGCCAGTCTACTGCCGCGAGTGCTATGAGAAGCACAGACCACCGAGAAGGGAAAGGTTCTGAGCGAGTGGTCCTGAATAGCACATAGAAACAGATTCGTGAGTCATTCACGCTTTTTTCTTATTGAACGATCAGCTTCAGCACTAGCGCGCCTCATGGGTAGGCGGTCCGATCGGGGGCTCCGCCTCGATGGTTCCCATATCCACCTTCTTCGGCAGATACCATCGCAGGACGAAGTAACCGACCGCCACTGGGATCCCGATTGCCATTATCACGATCCATGTGTACCCTCTGACGGATAGGATCCCGAGGAGGGCCATCCCCGTGAACATGCCGAGCGCGTCGCCCACTCCGAACGCCAGCCCCGAGACCCCCATGTAGGTCCCTCTGAGTCTCTCGGGAGCCATGTCCGCCACGACAGTGGAGTACACCGCCGAGTGTATCAGCTCGCCCATCGTGAACACGACTATCGCCAGGACGACGCCGAGGAGGTCGCCGACGAAGAACACCATCCCCAAGCCGACCGCCATGAACGCCTGGCCGAGCCCCATGACCGTCGACCTCCTGGCCTTTACAGCGACCCAGGTTATCGGGATCTGGAGCAGGACGACCATCCCCCCGTTGACCGCGAACACGATCGAGTAGAGCGCAGTCTTGACCCCGAGGTCCGCTGTAGCATAGTTGGGGAGCGAGCTGATGGTCTGGGCATACCCGAAGAAGGTCACCGCTATCAGCACGCAGAACACCATGAAGACGCGGTCCTTCGCCGCTGTCCTGATGTCCTTGTACTGGAACTCCTCCCCCGGCTTAATGTTCAGAGTCTCCCTCGTCCAAAGGAGGATCACGATTCCAGCGATGCCGACGCAGACTCCGGAGATTATGAACATCGACCTGAAGTCCATCATGAACATCAGGACGCCGCCGATCAGCGGGCCGATCGCGGTCCCCGAGTTGAATCCGATCCGGAGGAGGCTGAACGCCTCGGGGCGCTTCTCCGGCGGGACCATGTCCGCCATCATGGCGCCTGCGGCCGGCTGGTAGAGCGAACCTATCGCCCCTTCCGCGAGCGCAATAGCCAGGAACCCCCAGAATTCTCCGGCGATCGAATACATGCAGAGGAGGAGGGCTTCGCCAATGATGCTGATGGCCATGATCCGCTTGCGGCCGAACTTGTCCGCCCACACCCCGCCGATTATCATGAATACGGTGCCGACCGCCATGTACGACATCATGATGACGCCTGTCATCACATCGCCGAGGGCGAGCCCGTTGTTCCCTGACTGGGCGAGGTAGATCGCGATGAACGGGAAGACCACTCCGAACCCGAAGGCGGCGATGACCGCGACTATGAATATCACCCAGACCTGGGCGTCGAAGCGGTACTTCCCGAAACCTATCTCTCGCGGCATTGAACCTCGCGGAATCGCTGGACGGTTATCTGCCTATCGGTCTCACTTCGGGGTGAACATGAACCCGCGCATCCCCGAGCTGGCCACCTGCCTGAATATGCTGGTGTTCTCGTCGTAGGTCTTCCAGAGGGATTTGGCGATCTCCGGCGGGAGCCCTTCGCTCTTCACGCCTCTCTTGAAGCCCTTGACCGCCCTCCGCGCACTCCTCTTGATCCTCATGTACGCCAGGACGACCCTCAGCATCAGGACCGGCATCGTCAGCATGATAACGGGGGCGACTTTTATCGCATTCTCTCTGCCGTCGTCGCTCATCTGTTCACGCCCCGTTCAGTCATCTTTCGAATTTCTGCCCATTTCCGTCGCAGTCTTGAGTCCGCTCGAGATCAGGCCACCGAGGCTGAAGCTCGACATATACTCCTTCGTGAGCTCAAAGGCCTGCTGTGGGGTCATGCCCGCCGCTACGAGTTCCTTGTAGAACTGTGCGACCGCCTTCCCGATCTGATTGGCGTTCTCCGGGTTGGAGAAGACCTTTCCGATCGATTCCAGCAGCTTTGGGATCTCCGTCGAGACGGTATTCAATATCTCCTTCAATTCCTTCGCATCCGGCATTGGCATTTTCTCTTCACTCATCTTTTTCACCTGCCTTTTCGGCTTGTTGGGGAATAGATGCGTGGTCACTCGATAACAATGAGTCGGTCACTTGTGACCATTTCGTGTCCAATCAGAATCAGCTTCTAGGTATTCCGAGGAGCGAATACCACTTCTCGACCAGCGAGTCGGAGATCGTGTAGGACGGGATCTTTCCGCTTTCAATCTTCTTCACATGTCCCATCTTCTCGAGCTTCCCCACCTTCTCGCGCACGATCCGCCTCGAGGCACTGCCACGGACGCCCTTCAGCCCCCTCGTGATTTCGGAGAGGTTGGAACCCTGCTTGTCCTTGTCCGCCCTGTCCAGGAGGATCCTGATTATGTCCTTTGATATCTGATCCTTGATGTCAGGAGCGGCGAGGTCGACAGAGATCTTCCCGTGCTTCGTGTACAGGTCCATCAGCCGGAAATATCTGCTGGAAATATCCTTCAGGATCTCCATGTACTGACCGAGCTCGGCGTAGCCGCCCTTGACCTTGCTGATGGATTCCTCCAGCTCGGTCAGCTTCCTGGAAACATCCTTGGCATCATCGATCTTAGGTGTGGGCATCTCTCGGCTCCCTTTCCTGGAACGGGCATCGGCTCAGATATTGTTTTCTAGGGTCGTCTGATTATCGGGATTCTTGGAACTTTCTCTCCTGAATAAAACTCCCGCTCTGACATGCTGTGAAAATCATTATATATTATGTAACTTAATTTATTCCGCAAGGTGACACCTTGAGCGTAAAACTTGAAATGATCGAGAAGATGGCAGCGTTGATGACGGCGGCTTTCGGTCTGGTCGCAGCCCTCGCATGGAATGCAGCAATCCAGACATGGTTTGCGCAAAATTTCCCTCCGGAATCAGTAGGACCGTGGCTGTACGCGGTTGTCATAACCATATTCGCGGTCGTCATGACAATCTGGATCGGCCGGATTGCAGGGAAGCTGACAAAGAAAGAAGCCGATGCAGCCAAAAAGGCCTAAGCAAGGCTTTTTTCTCCTGCCAAACCCCTTCCTTCTTTTATCTCTTTCAAGATTTGAGAAAAGTATATGGTCGTGCCAGTGATAATCGGGAACGTGGCCTTGTTAACTCAGGGAGACATATTGGGCTTGCTGGGCGTATACGGCTATGTCGCCTGCGTACTAGTTTTGTCTCATATGCTGAGAAACAGGCTTCACAACCCCAGAAAGCTCGTGCACATCCTGACAGGAGGCATCGTCTTCTTCTGGTGGAGCTTTGACACCTCGTGGGTCATGGCGGGGCTTGCCGCCCTCCCATTCGTCCCGATCCTCATGCTGACGACCCCAATCTCCCCGGTAAAGAGACTGCGTGAGAGCTCCCTTGGCGAGATTTCCTCGGGAGGACATGCCTACGGCCTCGTGCTCTACGCGATATCCTGGACCATAATCGCCTTCCTCATGTTCAACGATCTGTTCGCCGCCTCCATTGCGATAGCGGCGATGTCGTTCGGGGATGGCATGGGAGAGCTGATCGGAAGGCGATACGGCAAGCACGAACTCGTTCCCAACAGGACCGTCGAAGGCAGCCTCGCCGTACTCTGCGCCACTTTCATCGCAATAATCGTCATCGGCTGGTTCTACTTCGGCGTGATCGGATACGCTGGCGGCTCTCAACCGTTCTTTATGCCTGTGTTCGCATTCGGAGTCGCTGCCTTCGTTACGATGCTCGAGGCTGTCACGCCAGGCAAGGTCGACAATCTCGTCATACCGCTGGTGGTCGGAGGGGTCCTCCACATGATGGGGGTCTGAGGCTGAGATTCATCGCGGTCGATGGTCTCGATGGATGCGGAAAAGACACTCATGCGAGGAGGATCGCAAGCCTGCTCGAGGCGAAAGGCGAGCGGGTGACGGTGATATCGCACCCGTCCGGCAGGAGGTTCGGGCGGATCTCGAAAGCCTCCCTTCAGAGTTCGGGAAAGGTCGCAAGGCTCTGGGCCACGCTATTCTATATCGCGGACATCCTCGTGTCTGTGAAAGGGCTCAGGAAGCAGAAGGGGACGATCATCTTCGTCCGCTACCTCATCGGGGCGGCATACCTCCCGAAGCCCCTGGCTCCATACGGGTACAGGCTCTTCAGGAATCTCCTTCCGTTCCCCGATGTCGCGCTGTTCATAGACATCGATCCAAAGGTCGCCATCAGGCGCATCGAGGAGAGGGATCACACGAGGGAGATGTTCGAGACCGAGGAGAAGCTGATCGAGGTCCGAGAAGTCGCGAAATCGCTCCTCTCCGGCGAATGGCTGATCATCGACAACAGCATCGACGGCGAGGAACCGTTCAGAGAGGTCGAGAGGATCCTGCATGAGAGATCGATTCTCTAAGGTAATATGGCATCATTTAAATCCAAGTCCTATCTGATAATCATCGGAGATTCGGAGGATTCAGCATGAACTCATGCGGTTGCGGTTGTTCAGGAAGTTCTACGTCCAGGAACCTTCGGATAGGCGGTCAGAACGTCGGGATCGCCGAGATCGACAAGATACTGAGGAAGACGCTAGAGTACCCGAAAGCCTCCGACAAGGAGCTCAAGGCCGTGCTCCTGAAAGAGCTCAAGCAATACAACTACGTCCCATCCTCCCTTGAGCAGGATTACGCCGAGGCGCTCTGGAAGGAATACCTCAGATGCAAACCCGATCTTGTGAAGTGAGCAAATTGACGAGCAAGAAGGAGCATTCGAAGGGCGGGTCGCCGTACAAAGATATTCCGCGCGAGAAGATCCCCTGGTACCCGACTGTCGACGAGGAGAAATGCACCGGCTGCGGCACATGCGTTGATTTCTGCCACAACTCCGTCTACTCGCTCGAGGACAAGGCGAAGGTCGCCAGTCCTTACAAGTGCGTCGTCGGGTGTACGGGCTGTTTCAGCCAGTGTCCGGAGAACGCGATATCCTTCCCTGACATGAAGGAGTTCGTGAAAGTGCTCCAGAAGCTGAAGGCGGAGCATGCTTCGTGCATGAAGTGAGCGCCCCGAAACTCACTCCATCATCTTTGTTATGAATTTGCCGGCGCGGCTCTTCTCCAGTCTTATCGCATCGTTCGCACAGGTTTCATGGCAGCTGTAGCATCTGATGCACTTGTCGTAGGATATCTGCGACTTCTTGTTCTTCATCGTGATCGCCTGTCTCGGGCAGATCCGCCTGCACTCCTCGCATCCGATGCATTTGTCCTTGATTATCTCCGGCCTCAGCGCATATGCCCTCGCCACCTTCCCTAGGATCGACCAGCCCTTCCCCTGCTTCGGTTGCGACTTGAGGTAGGTCTGCGGTTTCTTGAAGTCCCGGACTATCAACTTCTCGAAATCCTCCCCGATGAACGAGATGTCGCTGAAGTTCCCCTGGATGAGCCCGCGCTCGATTGCAGCCTTGATCGTCCCGACAGCTGCCGGATCTATCGCCATTATCCTGCACGCGGCGACATCTATCGCACTGAAATCTCCGCTGGCAAGCATCGCCCCGACCTTCCTCATCTCGCCGCCGGCAGGGCCGTCCCCCTCCATCGCCATGACCGCGTCCATGACCTGGAGCTTCGGCTTCACGAGCACATTGAGATCGACCAGCATCATGCTGAAGTCGTCCGGGTCCGGAAGCCTTCCGTGGAAGGTCGGCTTCTCCATCCCCGGCAGGACGCCGAAGAGGTTCTTCGTCCCGCCGGTCATGTAGGTCAGCAGGTGCGTCTTCATCTTTGAAACGCTGACGATCGCGTCAGCATCCAGCGCGGGGTTGATGATGTTGAAGCGCTTGATCATCCTACCGCCGGGGTTGGGCACGCTTCTGTAGCCAGTATCAAAATTCAGCTCGACCCCGAGTTCCTCTGCGACCTTGTCCAAGCCGGCGGCCGCGTAGGATTTCCCGAGGGTCTTCACCTTGTAGGACATCCCCGCGCCGGGGCTGTCTCCGATAATGACCTTGCATCCGTGGTCTCTGAAGAGCTTAGCGACCGCAAAGACCACTTCCGGATGGGTCGTGACGCCCTTCTCGATCTCGGAGATGTGAAGCAGATTCGGCTTGACAAGGACCTTCTGGCCGGGCGAGGCGAACTTATCGATTCCGCCGATCAGGTCGATGGATTTCTTTACAGCGACGAGCACATGCTCGCGCGAGTAATCATCGCATCTAGTCAATGAGACTGTCTTTCTATCTCCGGTCACGGCATCTCGGTTGATGCTGCTCATATGTAAGGATACCGAAGTCCCCATGATTTTTTTAATCCATCCTATGGTTACTCGACATCGGTTAATTATTGATACTTGGAAACCTGTCCAGAGCGATAGACTCCCACGGTGATCCCATGGCAGAATGGAGCGATAAGAGGAGCGCGTTGGCGATATCGGTTCTGAGTTCCTTCTTCACACCGTTCATGGCGTCGTCCGTCAACGTCGCGCTGCCGTCGATATCCAGCGAGTTCTCGATGAGCGCGTTCCTTCTGAGCTGGGTCGCGACCTCCTACCTGTTGTCGGCCGCGATCTTCCTCGTTCCGTTCGGGAGGATCGCAGACATTAAGGGACGGAAGGCGGTCTTCCTGGCAGGCACTTGGATATTCATCGTCTCCTCGGTTCTTTGTGCGGTTGCACCTGACGCCCTTCTGCTAATCGTTTTCAGGGTGGCGCAGGGGATAGGCTCGGGGATGATATTCGGCACTTCGATCGCGATCCTCACATCCGTCTACCCGCCCAACGAGAGGGGGAAGGTCATCGGCATCGCGACGGCGGTGGTGTACATCGGGTTATCGATCGGCCCGTTCGTCGGAGGTGTGCTCACAACCAACCTCGGCTGGAGGAGCCTGTTCCTGGTCCTGCTGCCGCTTGGGGCGGTGATACTCTACATCGGGCACATCAAGCTCAAGGGTGAATGGGCGGAGGCGAAGGGGGAGAGGTTCGACCTCACCGGCTCGATCGTATACGCACTGGCGCTCAGCTTCTTCATAATAGGCTTCTCGTTGCTGCCTCAGACGGCTGTCTCTCCGGTGATCGCCTGGGCGCTCACCGCTGGCGGCGTGGCCGGAATAATCTTCTTCGTTCTGCTGGAGCTGCGCACGCGCAGCCCGGTCCTCGACATGCGCTTGTTCCGCAGCAACCGCGCGTTCGCGTTCTCGAACATTGCGGCGCTTATCAACTACGCGGCGACGTTCGCAGTCGGTTTCCTCATGAGCCTGTACCTCCAGTACATCCTCGGCATGGATCCGCAGGGCGCCGGTCTGATATTGGTCTCTCAGCCGATAGTCATGGCCATCTTCTCGCCGCTGGCCGGAAAGCGCTCCGACACGATCGAACCAAGGCTGCTTGCGACCGTCGGGATGGCGATATCCGCGGTAGGCCTGCTGTTCTTCGCGATGCTGACCGAAGGCACTGGAATTCCACTGATAGTCGGCTGCCTCGCATTCATCGGATTCGGGTTCGCGCTGTTCTCGTCGCCGAACACGAACGCAATCATGGGGAGCGTCGAGAGGAAGCAATACGGAATAGCATCGGCATCGGTCGGCACTATGCGATTGATTGGCCAGGTGCTGAGCTTGGGCATCGCCTCCGTGTGCATTTCGTTGTTCCTCGGCCCCTCGCAGGTCACACCGGCTCTGCACCATGAGTTCCTCCAAGGCTTCCAGCTGGCGTTCTACGTCTTCGCTATTATGTGTTTTATCGGAGTGTTCACATCCTTCTACAGAGGGAACGTAAGAAAAGAGAACTGAGAATTAGGTCTATTCGGAGAATGCAGGGGAGAGACAACGCCATGACGCAGAATCGGATCGCCAATATGGAGGCCTCTCAGGACGATCCCCCCTCAAGGACTTTCCTTGGAAGGATCGTGTGGATCGTTGCTGGCACCTTCTTCCTAATAATTGGGCTCATCGGCATTGCAATTCCGTTGCTCCCAACAACTCCGTTCCTGCTTCTTGCCGCCGCCTGCTATCTCAGAGGTTCAAGGAGAATGTATGACTGGCTTCTCGGGAATAGAATATTCGGGAAGTATCTGAAGGATTATTATGAGAAAAAGGGAGTTCCAATACGAGTTAAGATCGGAAGTGTGATATTCCTTTGGTGCACGATCGGTCTCTCGATCATGATCATCGGTGATCTGATGATCGATGTTGTTTTATTGATAGTCGCGGCGGGCGTTACATTGCATATAGCTTCTTTGAAGACAAGAATTCATGAACACGGCTAAAGGGATCAATTAACAATAATGTCCTCTAGATTCTTGGAGACCTTCCCGACCTTCTCTCAAAAGAATAGTGCAGGGAGCCGGATTTGAACCGGGTCATACTGACTCGATTTCAATCAGAAGCTTATAGAAATGTGCACCGAGGCAAACCCTTTCAAGGCTTTTTCCGCGGTTCTATATTCAATAAAACCCGTCTATAATCGAGAATACAAAACCAAATGCTGAAAGTTATCCCCCAACCCATGAATTGCCAACCGACACTGATGAGAAATTTTGTCATTTGCGAATTTGTGAAGCTCCACAGTGTCAACGCGATCATCAGAATCGCAATGCCAATCGCCGGCGCTATCCAATATCTAGGATTCGAGAAGAAGAATCGCCAGAATGAGAGACTCTTAGCATCGACACCTTCTTTCATTTTCCATTCCTCCCCCGGTCATCCCCTCGTCAGGAGATAAGGTTTTTTCAATCGCGCTCAGGCATTGGAAGCGATTCCCGAAGCCAGCAATATGCCAGTGTCTAAAGTCGTCTGATTGACAAAAAGCCAGAGTTTAGGAAGTGCAGGGAGCCGGATTTGAACCGGCGGACGCCTGCGCGAATAGACCCTGAATCTATCGCCGTTGGCCGGGCTTGGCTATCCCTGCATCAATGGATGAATTCCAGCAATCCTATCACAGTATTAAAGCGTTGTCGAGTCGCCGACACTCATCAGAAACGGAAATGAAAAGTGATAGATGAAAGGGTTTTGTCCAGAGTCGGGGATTAGAAGCGCAGCAGAATTACTTCTGCTTCTTCATTATCTTCATCCAGCCGCCGCTCTCGTAGACCTGGAGTCTCTTCTTGCCCAAGATTGTCTTGAATGCATCCCAGTTTATTATCTCGAAGCGGTCGTTCTTGCCCTTTGTGAAGTATATCCCGTCGGTGTCCTTCACTTTACCAGGCTTCAGTCCCTTCTTCTTCGCAATCTCCATGGCCCTGTCAACGCTAATGGGCTCCATCACCATGTTTTGTTTCCCTCCCTTAATTGTTGGCTGCTCTATCCAGTCACAGCCAGGATGTAATGAATTTGATGAGTATTTAAACCTTTGCCAATACTGGCCATCACTGGCACTTTTTTCCGTATAATCCAGTAACTGGCGGAGTCCGACTGTAGGGGTTGCTGGACTCTGAGATTTTTGCGTCCTGGCCCGTTGGAAGATGTGTCCTCATCTCTGCCACCCAGCACATCCTGAGCCGGTCGGATTTGAGAACTGTAATATACGGATAGCACGGTTGCCAAGAATTGCTTACTTTCGAATCTGTCAGCAGGTGCAAGAATTGAGATGGTTCGGATCCTCAGGAGTTCGCGGGGTCGCATTCGACGACTTCACGCTCGAGCTCGCGAGCCAGATCGGGTCGGCTGTCGGCGAGAAGCACAAGGATGTAGTCATAGGAAGAGACGCCAGGCTGACCGGCCCGGTGTTTTCGTACGCAGTCTCTAGCGCGCTGATGAGCGTCGGAGCAGATGTTTGTGACATCGGGATCGTCACAACTCCTACTCTCGCATACGCTGCACGAGATAAGTCCTGCGGCGTGATGATCACGGCAAGCCACAACCCGCCCGAGTACAACGGAATCAAGCTCTGGAACCCGGACGGCTCATCGTTCGACACCGATCAGATGGAGGGGACGGAGTCGAGGATGATCAAAGGAGCCCGTCCAGCTGATTGGAAATCCGTCGGGTCGATCTCGTTGGAACCGAATGCAACACTCGATCATAAGAAGCGGATCCTCTCACTGGTGGGGAAATCCAATATCAAGGTCGTCGTCGACTGCGCCAACGGCCCCGCATCTCTGATCACGCCTCAACTCCTCGAGGAGATGGGATGCGAGGTCACCACGCTGAACGCACAGCTCGATGGCAGCTTCTCAGGCAGGCCAGGGGAGCCCGCTGAGGAAAACCTCTCGGCACTAAAGACCGCCGTCGTGAAGCACGGCGCCGATCTCGGGATCGCGCACGACGGCGACGCTGACCGGATGGTCGCGATCGACGACAAGGGCAGATACGCCGGAGGAGACATCCTGCTCAAGGTCTTCGCAAAGGAGCTCAAAGCGAAGAGCATGGTCGTCCCGGTCGATGCAACGATGCTGCTGGACGATTGGTTCGGCAAGAAGATATTCCGGACGAGGGTCGGGGACGCTTTCATCTCGGAAGAAGTGAAGAAGCGCAATGCCGACTTCGGCGGAGAGCCGTCAGGAACCTGGGTCTTCCCGAGGATCTCGCTCTGCCCAGACGGCATACTGGCCGCGGCGAAGCTCGTGGAGATATGCTCGGAAAGGAAGCTATCGAGCCTGGTCGACGCAGTGCCGAACCTCCCGATGCTCAAGGAGACCTTCAAGTTCGAATCATCCAAGAGGGAGGCAATCCTATCAAATCTGAAGAAGGACATATCGTCGATGAAAGCCCTCGATGTCGACACGACCGACGGATTCAAGCTGCGGTTCAATGACGGCTGGGCGCTCGTCCGCCTGTCGGGGACCGAACCGAAGATGAGGATCGTCGTGGAGGCGAGAAGCGTCGAGCGGGCGAAGGAGATCATGACATCGATGAAAGAAGTCGCCAAGAGGTGCCTGTCGTGAAAGGTCTGATCCTGGCCGCCGGAGAAGGGACGCGGATGCGCCCCCTGACTGCGAACATCCCGAAACCGCTGCTCCCGATCGCGGGGAAACCGACTATTGTCCATACTATCGAGGCTATGAAGTTCGCTGGCGTAGATGATATCCAGATACTCGTCGGCTACAGGGCGAACAGGATCAAGGAATGCCTTGCGGACGGGAAGAGACTCGGCGTCAAGATTGAGTACGTCCAGCAGGAGCAGAGGCTCGGCACCGCCCACGCGCTCAGCATGTTCAAGGACGAGCTGGACAAGCGTTTCGTCTGCGTCTACGGCGACGTGGTCGTGAGCCCCGCCGTGTTGAGGAGCACGCTGAAGGAATCGATATCGAAGAAGGAGCCCGTGGTCTGCGTCGCGCCCGTCGACGATCCCTCTAGATACGGTTCCGTCGAGGTCGAAGGCGGAAAGGTTTCGGGCATATGGGAGAAATCTGCGGCCCCCCACGGGAACCTTGTCAACGCCGGAATATACGTCCTCAATCCAGACATCTTCGATTTTATAGAGCAGACAATCGTCTCCCCGCGGGGCGAGTACGAGCTGACCGACTCGCTGCTCATGCTGAGCAGGAAGCAAGACCTGATGGCGCAGGAGATCGAGACTGGCTGGCTCGACGTGGCGCGCCCCTGGGACCTCCTGACCGCGAACGAGATCATCATGAAGGAGATGAAGCCGGAGGTCAAAGGTGAGGTCGAGCAGAACGTCACGATCAAGGGCCAGGTGCACATCGGAGAAGACACGGAGGTCCTGTCAGGAGCATACATCGTCGGGCCAGTGTTCATCGGGGAGGACTGCGAGATAGGCCCGAACTGCTTCATCAGGCCCAGCACCTCGCTCGGCGACAGGTGCAAGGTCGGCAACGCCGTCGAGGTGAAGAACTCGATCATCATGGACGACAGCAAGGTCCCGCACAACAGCTACGTCGGCGACAGTGTCATCGGCGAGAGGTGCAACCTCGGGGCCGGGACGAAGGTCGCCAACCTCAGGCTCGACGACCGCCCTGTGCCAGTCGTCATCGACGGACAGAAGATGAGCTCCGAGCGGAGGAAGCTCGGCACAATCATGGGCGACGACGTGAAGATCGGGATCAACGCGTCGATAGACCCCGGGACGATCATCGGCGAGGGGACCTTCATCGGGCCCGGCGCCTTCGCATCAGGACACATTCTCCCCGGGAGCAGGATTTTCTGAGCTAGAGCACTTCAAGCTCGATTCTCTCGCCCAGGACGTTGTACGCGGCCCAGGTCCTCATCGTGTAAGGGTATCCCACGATGATGTGGACACTCCCGGTGCGGCGGAAGAAATCAAGGTCAGCCTCGGATGGTCTGTAGTTTCCAGAGGGATGTGAATGGGCGCTGCCGACTATGCTGAAATCAATTGGACGCATGTACAATTGGAATATGGCCTGCGAATTGCCCGAGATTGTGCCAGGGAGGAGGATGAGTTCGCTTATCTCCCCTTCTTCGGCCCTGAGAAGGGCTCCGAATTCGTTCGGGTAGGAGGACTTCGCGGATTCGAGTATCATCTGCAGGGCTTTCTTCTTGATGATTCGGATTTCGACAGTTGGTCTTTTCTTGAAGATGCCCATCTGAACCGCTCGATTGATGGATAGGGTTGCTTCGTTCTTAAATCTCTTTCATCTTCCTCATCTTCGCTGCCTTCATGGCCACGAGTACGGCGAAGGCCGCGACACCCGCAGAAACGCCGATCACAGCGCCGATCACGAATGAGAAGATTGACGGTGGCAGTCAGACCGAACCCGTCGTTCTCTTAATAAAAGTCTCCGAATCGAGCGTGTCGAACACGATTTCATCCAGTCTCCTCTGGGAGAACCATCCGTCCACCGTCAGCTCTGTGTTCAATAGGACTCTGACCATGCCTCGCTTCGATCTCAAAAGAGAATAGCGGTGGTCGATCAATGAATACTCGATTCCCAGTCTCAAGCCTCTGCTGAAAGACAGGAGTCCCACGGTCCCTGCCGCCACCGGTTCGACCTTCTCGATATACCCTATCGGTATCTCCAGTCTGAAGAGGATGCCGTACCTGATTATCAACTTCGTCGGCGTGAGGGTGTTATCGCTCAGCATCGGCGTCGCAAAGAAGACCAACGTGAATAGAAGGACGGCGGCCCCTGTCAACGCTCCTATCATCGACGCGTAGCTGTCGACGAAAATGAAGCTCGCGATCAATATCCAGAATCCGAACACTATGAATGTCGCGGATAGCACGGCCAATGTCATCCTGGAAGATCGCAGGCGCACGGTGCCCTCTCCCGCGACGCGGATCTTCCGCGCGATTTCCGTCATGTCGTGTACGACTCCGAACTGATCGTCAATGCCTCGAGGAGCTTCTCCCTCATTCTCTTGTAGTAATCGGGGCTGAACCTGACGAACTTGGCGGGGTACTTCGATTTGGTGATCTCCAGCCTCTCTCCTCCTTCGAACTTCGTCTCGTCCCTCCCGTCGGCGACGACCATGCACGTCTTCGGGACCTCCAAGGTCGCCTGGATATGGCTCGATGCCGGCACGACAGTGGTCTTCGCGGATAGCCAGAGCGGCGCGATCGGCGCGATGACGAAAGCCTCGAGCCTCGGATCAAGAATCGGCGCGCCGACGCTCAGCGCGTAGGAGGTCGAACCGGTCGGTGTCGCGAATATCACCCCGTCAGCTCTCATGGTGGTCATAAGCTGGCCATCCACCTTGATGTTGAAATGCCTCAGCTTCGCGACCTGCGAGGTATGAATGACGACCTCGTTCAACGCATCCGGGAGCTTCGCTCCGTCGACCTTCGAAGCGATCCTCATCCTCTCGTCGATGATGTACTTGCCAGAAAGGAGCCTCTCGATGCCGTCTTCGAGGTCGGACTTGTCGATCTCCGTGAGGAATCCGAGCAGGCCGGCCCTTATCGAGAGCAGCGGAACCTGCTTCGGTATGTTCTGGAGCGTGTACAAGACCGTGCCGTCCCCGCCGATCGTCACGATCGCATCGACATCGAAATCCTTGAGCTTCATCGAGGACTTCGGCTGCTTCTCCGCGATGCATTCCTCGAGGAAGATCTCATGGCCGTCCAGGGCCGCCATAGCCCTTCTGAGGAATTCGTTCAACCCTTTGAGCTGCGGGTTCGCGACTATTCCGATCTTCATTTCATCATCTCCTTCATGCTCGGTTCTCCTACCGCCAGGAAATTAACCCTATCATCGAGTGAGAACTTCATATCGAGAACCCCTCCGTCAATGCTATATACCTCTCCGCCCGCCTCTCTCAATATCAATGCGCTCGCGGCGATGTCGACGATTCTCATCTTCTTGCGTTGGTCGCGGCAGTTGAAATAGAAACCGTCTGCCATCCCGCTGGCCACATAGCACATCTCGAGCGATGCGCAACCGAGGGATCTGATCCTTCTGGGGATGTCGACGAACTTCCAGGTCTTCGGATCGGTGTCGTTCCCCACATATGCCAGGAACAACGAGTCCGGCCGCTTGAATTTCTTCGTTCGTATCTCCTTGTCGTTCAGCCATGCGCCTTTCCCTTTTTCCGCATAGTAGATGTCGCCGTTGACAAGGTTCCTGACGAGCCCGTGGGTCACGTCGCTCATCCTCGAATCGCCAATCGCCAGTGAAATAGAGTAGAACGGGATCCGCGCGTGGAAATTCGCAGTGCCGTCCACAGGATCGATCACAAGGGTCTTCTCTCCGCCGAGGTCGATCATCCCAGCCTCCTCGCTCAGGATGTTCATCTCGATCTTGTTCTTCTTGATGTAATCGATGATGATGTCCTCGGCGAACTTGTCTATCTTCGAAGTCGCGCTCCCGCTCGCCCCAATGCCGACCTCCTCCTCTCCCGGGAATCCTGCAGGGAGGGAAGCCACGCCCTTTGCGACGATGGCCGCGATGGCCTCTAGCAGCTGCCTCATATGGCCATAAGAAGGAACGCTTCATGATAAAATGTTTGTCGAGAATGGCCCAGCAAGGCATATATCGGACATGCAACGTGATTATCTCTGCATGGTCGAACTGAAGCCGACAAACTGCCCGAACGTCATGAGCGACAGCGACTCGCTTTTCACGAGAAATCTCGTTCCGGGGAACACCGTCTACGGCGAACGCCTGGTTGTTTCCGACGGCGTTGAGTTCCGCCACTGGGACCCGAGGAGGAGCAAGCTCTCGGCCTACATGCTGCTATCGGGGAAGGCTGGCGACCTCCGGCAGGATGATGTTGTCCTGTACCTCGGCGCATCGACCGGCACGACGGTGAGCCATGTCTCGGACATCGTCGACAAGGGGCAAGTCTTTGCGGTCGAGATCTCGAAAAGGACCTTCAGGGAGCTGATCAGGAACGTCGCGCCGAGGAAGAACCTGCTCCCGATGATCGGGGATGCCAGGGACAAGGACCTGATGGCGGGGATCATAACGAATGCGGATTACCTCTATTCAGATGTCGCGCAGAAGGACCAGGTCCAGATATTCCTGACCAACTTCACACAGTACAAATGCCGCTCGGGGATGCTGATGCTGAAATGCCGCTCGATCGACGTGGCTGCCGACCCGAGGCAGATCGTGAAGGAGACGGTCGCGCATGTCAGAGGCATCGGACTGCTCTGCGACGACCCGCTCGACATCGGAGCCTTCGAGAAAGATCACTTCGCCCTGCTCATCCAGAGGGGAACGAGATAGATGACCTTCGTCTACGCGGTCGCATTCGTTGACGACATGTTCGTCATGGTTAAGAACAAGCTCAGGGAGGCCTGGGAGATGCCCGGGGGCAAGGTCGAGCAGGGCGAGCATGAGGTGGACGCAGTCAAGCGCGAATTCTCCGAGGAGACCGGGATGAGGTTCGTCCCGGTCGCAAAGACCAGGCTGTCAGGGGGCGTCGTGTTCTTCGGTTGCGCGGAGGAGATGGGGAGTTGGCCTTGGCCGGATGATATGCGAGACAAGAAACTCTCAGAGAAGGCGGAGCTGAGCGAGGTGCCGATGTCCCGGACCCCGAAGCTCGCCGACGACGTTTCCGAGGTGTCCCTCTTCGACCAATTACCCCTCGATATTTCGTTCCGCAGAGACGAGTACGAAAGGATGCTCCAGGAAGCTCGAAGTGCGGTCAAAAAGTATATTAAGAGGGATTCCATAGGCGACTCCGCGCCACCTTAATGATTGCGCGAGGCGACGAGTAAAAATGGCACGGATGCATGCACGACGCAGAGGCTCTTCGGGGTCCAAGAAGCCCATAGTGAAAGACAAGCCCGCATGGGTCACTATGGATGCCAAGGAGATCGAGGACCTGGTCGCGAAGCTGGGGAGCGAGGGCAAGGGCTCGGCGATGGTCGGACTCATTATCAGGGATCAGTATGCCATCCCCTCAGTGAGGCTTTTCACTGGCAAAACGATTGGCCAGATATTCAGGGAGAGGAAGCTCGTGACACGCCTTCCTGAGGACATGCAGAACCTGATGAAGCGCGCAGTTTCTCTGAACGAGCATGTCAAGCGCAACCCGAAGGATCTCCACAACAAGCGCGGACTGGCGCTTATCGAGTCGAGGATCCGCCGGCTCGTGAAGTACTACGACCGCGAGGGAAGGATCCCAGAGGGCTGGAAGTATTCGCTCGACACGGCGAAGCTAGAGATCGAGTGAGGTCGCATCATGAAGGGGGGCGTGGCACTCCCGAAGGATTTTTCTCACGGCTTCAAGGCAGCTGCAAAGCTGCTGAAGGGGCACAAGTTCGCAAGGGTCATCTCTCACTACGATGCCGACGGCGTCACTGCGGCTAGCATCATGATCGCCTGCCTGAAGAACGCCGGCAAGGATCTCCAGACCACCATCACGAAGAGCCTGGACAAGGCGATGGTCGAGCGCATCGCTCAGGAGGGCAACGAACTGGCCATCTTCCTCGACATGGGGTCCGGGCAGATCGACGAGATCGAGCACATGGGCTCGGAAGTGATAATCCTCGACCATCACAAACCGCTGCGCGAATCGAAGCTCGTCGAGCAGGTCAATCCACACCTATTCGGGATCGACGGCACGCACGACATCTCGGCGAGCGGGCTCGCCTTCTCCCTCGCCGTCATCGTTGACGAGAATAACTGGAGCCTTGCTCCGCTGGCCATCGCCGGCATAGTCGGCGACATGCAGTACCTCGGAGGATTCTCGGAGATCAATGAGTCCATCATCGCTGGCGCAGCCGAGCGGGGAATCATCTCGCGGAGCAGCGGGATAAAGCTGTCCGGGGAAAGGCTGCAGACGATGATCGCCGATTCGCCGAACCCGTACTTCAGGGGCCTTTCCGGGCACAGGGACGCGACCGTCGAGTTCCTCAAGGGTGCGGGGCTCGATCCATCCGCGATCTACCACGACCTGGACGATATTTCAAAGCGCAGACTGGTCTCATTGCTGACACTGAGACTTCTCTCCCAGGGATGCACCCGCGAGACGATCGAGCAGACCCTCGGGGAGATCCTGACGGTCACTTCCGGCAGCCTGCGGGGGCTGAAGATAGACGATGTCTCTGAGCTGGTCAATGCATGCGGGAGGCTGGACCACCCAGGTATAGGGATGGCCCTCTGCCTCGGGGATGCGGTCGCGCTCACCGAGGCGATGAAATACCGCATGGACTACGTCAACTCAATGATGCTCGAGTTGAAGGCCGTGGAGAATGGAGCGTCCGAAGCAAAGGACCACATCCAGATCATTCGCCCTCACAGGTCATCGCTCGCCGGAGCGGTCTGCGGCATCTCGATGCAGTACCTCCTCGACCAGACTAAGCCGACCATCGCGATATCGAAGGTCGAGGGGACGGTCAAGGTCTCATCCAGGGGGACCAGAGATCTCGTCTCGAAAGGGCTGGATCTGGCGGAGTCGCTGCGGAAATCCGCTGAGCCGTTCGGGGGAGTGGGTGGCGGGCATAACGTCGCGGCAGGTGCGACCGTGCCATTGGTCCACGAGGACGAATTTCTAAAGAATCTCGACGAGATAACGGGGATCCAGCTCAAGAAGAAGTGATATTCACCGCCAGGTCACATCGACCTCGTCGGTCCTGAACCTCTGGTTTATCGATGTGTCGTCGACGGACATCCTCGTCCCGCTGTTGTGCATCAGGATGCCGGTCCACGCGATCATCGCGCCGTTGTCGATGCAGAGCCTTCCAGGAGGCACGAACATCTTCGCCCCCCTCTCCTCGGCCATCATCCTTACCATCTCCTGGAGGCGCTTGTTCTGCACGACGCCGCCGCCGAGCAGCACTTCGTTCTTCTCGACGTGCGCCATCGCTCTCTCCGCCACCTCGACGAGCATCGAGAAGCAGACCTCCTGGAGCGAGAAGCAGAGATCCTCCATCGAGGCGCCCTTCTTCTTCAGCTGCAGCGCCGCGGTGAGTATGCCCGAGAACGCGACGTCCATCCCTTTGACGCTGTAAGGGACGTCCAGCAACTTCTTGCCGTCCCTCGCGAGCTGCTCGATTCTCGGCCCCGACGGGAACTTCAGCCCCGTCTCCCTGCCGAACTTGTCGAGCATGTTGCCGATCCCGATGTCGAGGGTTTCCCCGAAAACCCGGTACTTCCCGCCGGCGTAGGCTATCACCTGCGTGTTCCCCCCGGAGGCGTAGAGCAGCGCGGGGTCGTCACAGCCGGAGACCTTCCTCCCGATCTCCAGGTGCGCGACGCAGTGGTTCACCCCGATGATAGGCACGTCGAGAGACAATGATAGGGCTCTCGCCGCGGTCGCCGCGGTTCTCAGACAGGGGCCGAGCCCCGGTCCCTGCGAGAATGCGACGAGGCCGATGTCGCCGTGATCGAGCTTTGCCTCGGCCAGCGCCTTGTCGATTAGCTCCGGGATGACCTGGACATGATGGTTGGCAGCCTCTCGCGGATGTATGCCACCCTTCTCGCCGCTGATCATGTCTATCATGTTGGCCAGCACCTGGCCGGAATCGTCCATTATCCCGATGCCGGCAGTGTGAGCGGTCCCTTCAATCCCGAGGCAGATCATATCCTTCTCCGGGAGATGAGCCCTGCCTAATCATTCTTACCATTGTGCCTCTCAACTTCGGGCAAAATATACTATTGGGATGCCCAAAAAGGCGCCGAAAAGCCTTTTCTCCTGACGAGGGGATGAGTAAGATTCTTCTATTCCTGCTTATTACTCGATTCGATGAGCGAAGGCATCACTTTCAGGGAATATGAAAAAAAGGACTTCAAGAGATGCGTCGAGATCACTTTCCAAGCTTGGCCAGAGTTAACCGGAGGGAGAGCTGCGGCGGATGTCGAAGGATATTTGTGGCCGGCGACATGGAGACAGCTTGCTTGCATGGACAACGTTCCTGTGGGGCTTCTATTCGGCACAATTTACAGCGACCTCAGGGCGCTCGGGAAGCTGAAGGTGCCGTTAATGCACGCCACCGTCAACGCGAAGGTGCTTCTGGGGCTCTATGGCAAAACACCGGACCGGCTCGCTTGGATTATGGGGGGCATTGCTACTGAAAAGGACATAGAGAGAAGCAGGGCTGAGGCGGATGGTAAAATCAACCTCTTCGTAATCGATCCGGCATACCGAGGAAAAGGCATCGGTAAAGACCTTTTACAGAGGTTCGTTGAACACGCGATTAGCAGAGGCGCAAGCAGGATATCGGTAGACTCCTTAGAATTCGAGAGCTGGGGGTTCTATGTTAAAAATGGCTTCACGAAGCTCAGCGCCACCTTCCGCGACGCCCTTCATTCAAGGATAAGGAACGAAGATGTAAGGGGATATCAATTCGTCATGGACATAAGAAAGCCCTGAAATAGGTTTGAGGGGAAGACGGGCATCGTTTCGACTTAATCGGGATAGCCAGTCTTTGTTTTATTACTTTCAGGGGGCAAAATATACTATTCCGGTTGCTGTTCGGGGATTTGACCCGCGGACCTCCCGCCGGGGTGACATAGTTGGCAGCAGAGCTGAACGTCAAGGAGATAAGGCCGAGGACCGGCGGCATCAAGATGCCCAGACAGGATGTGATACGCGGCATCATAGATTCCGTCACAGATCTGCTTTTCATAGAGGATCTCGACAACCTGCTCTCCAATATTGCGAAGATAGTCAAGAAATTCGCCACCGTCGAACAGGTCGTCATATGGATGGTCGATGAAAACGGCAACTGGATGCCGCGAGTCGCGCTAGGATTCCCCGAGGAGATCCGCAGCAGGTTGTTCTCGATATCGCTCTCCCCTCGGGAAGATGAGCGCACGAGGGAGTTGGCGACCTGGCTCACCCGGCTATCGCTGTTCTTGCCCGGAGAGATCACGAGGGAAGTCGGCTATGATCATGAGGACACGGCCCTCTTCATCGACGAGGAAGTTGCTCGGAAGCCGAGGGCGTCGCCCGACAGCTGGCTCGAACAGGATTTCCTCGAGGTGAGGCTGATATCCATGGACGGCAAGCTCATCGGATCGATCGAGTTGCGCCGCCCACTAGATGGCAAGATCCCGTCGATCGAGACCATCCGCTCGGTCGAGATACTCGCATCGATATGCTCCATCGCGATAGAGCTAGCAGGGCTGCGAGAGAAGGAGAACGCGATCTCCGACGCCGCCGAAAGGAGGGCAAGCCAGATCACGCAGATCCTCAGCTTCGCTCGAAACGTTCTGTCTCTCGAAAGCCCTGAGAAGGTCTTCAGCGGCGTGCTGAATATCTTGCGGGGCCTCTTCGGATTCCAGTCCGCCACGATATCGCTCTTCGACGACAGGGAGAACTGCTTCAAATACGTCGCGATGATGGGCTATGGCCAGGATGAGATGGAGTACGCCAAGACGCTCAGGATATCGCCGGAGGCGCACAAGGTGTTCACCTCGTCGGAACACCTAATCGGCCGGAACGCCTACTTCCTCCCAGCCGAGGACCTGCCTGATGAATCGCTGGTATGGGAGATCTACACCCCCGATAGATTCGCGGAGATGAAGAGGAAGAAGCAAATCCCACGCGCATTCCCGGGAGCATGGCACCCTCAGGATAACCTGTCGTTCGTGATATACAACAAGATGGGGAAGATCGCCGGCATCCTCTCCGCAGACAACCCTAAGGACGGACGTATCCCTCCTCTGGAGATCATCGACGGCATCGGGATATTCACCTCCCTCGTCTCCATCGCCCTTGAGAACGCCAAGTACTACTCGGAGACGCTCAAAGCCAAAGAGGACATCGAGCTGCTCAACGGCCTGATTTTCCACGACGTATCGAGCCTGAACACGACCATCCGGGAATACCTCGAGATGGCGACCTCCCAGGGTCTTACAAGGGAGCAGCGGATCAAGCACATCAGGAGCGCGCAGCGCATGCTCGACAGCATGGTCGACCTGGTCCAGAAGGTGCGGAGGCTCTCTTCGATTCGGTCGGCAGGCGCCGCCGAGCTCCTCCGGGTGGATCTGGGGACGGCAGTCCGCAGCCAGGTCTCGAGGGTCATAGGCCAGTACCCCGACAAGAAGGTCAAGGAGAGCTTCGGCGAGATGCCAGCCAACTGCTATGTGCTCGCGAACGACCTGATAGGAGATCTGTTCGGGAACATAATCTCCAACGCGATCGTCCACAACTACAGCGAAGAGGTCGAGGTCTCGGTATCGATCGAAGGCCTGGTCGACGAGTTCAGCAACAAGACATACTGGAAAGTGTCCATCGCGGACAACGGCCGCGGCATACCCGAGGATCAGAAGATGCGCATTTTCGACATCACATCGCGCCTCGGCGAATCAGTTGGCCGCACCGGCATCGGCCTCTCCGTGGTCCATGCGATCACCGCCCTGTACGGAGGCTCGGTCTGGGTCGAGGACAGGCATCCTTCCGACTCTTCTAAGGGCAGCGTGTTCCAAGTGCTTCTGCCGGCTGCGTGAGAGCCTACGGAACGGAAGCTTCTACTTCTGTCTGCTGTAGTACGACTGGTCCATAGATTCCTGAACCATTCTCCTCACCCTGATGGGGTCCGGAACGAATTTCCATATCACGTCGTCCCGCGTTCCAGACTGGGATGAGAAGACCACCGTTCCATATCCCAGGAACCGCTGGCCGACCGATTGGTTCACGTCCACGTTTGTAATCATGCGGAGGGGCATGTCGTCGAGATCCCTTCCGAGGATCCCTCTCTTCGTCATCACACGCTCGTTCGTCATCACGTAGAGCGTGCTGATCCATCTCAGGTACCTTGCAATGAAATAGATGAAGAACAACAAAGCCAGCAGGATGAATATTATGCTTATGATGTTGCCGTAGGTCAAGTTGTCCAGCAGACCGGAGATGAACGGTAGAGGGGTCGAAGCAAATATCTTGTTCCAAAAAGCAACAAGGAACAGAACGAGCGCGACCAAGATGCTCGTGATCCCGCCAGTCATATGCCTTACCGTACTCATGCGAGTTTCTATCAAGACCTTCTCATCCAATGCCAGCAGCTTCGGCGAAATGTGCTTCGGTTTTGCCATCTCAACATCCCCCGTTTCCTATCGTGGCTGATATCCCCTTCCCGGGATATATCATATATTGTCATATTGAGCCCTATTCGAAAAATATTCAACTTAGTCCAGACTGTTCTCCAAATAGTTTATACACTTAGTTTTCATTTCAATCAAATGCCCCGAATTTTGTCATCGGAGCGAATATGGTGGTAGAATGAAGGTCTTCACCGTCGATCTCTCAACCAGCAAGATCTCTGAGAAGCAGATTGAAGCGAAAATGCTCGAGGAATTCATCGGAGGGCGTGGACTGGGCATAAGGCTGCTCTACGAACTCAACAAGCCGAAGGTCGACCCGCTCTCCCCGGACAATCATCTCATCTTCATCGTCGGGCCGTACACCGGTACTCAAGGGGCTTTCACGGCGTTTTACAACGTCACAACGAAATCACCGCTCACAGGGACCTGCAGCGCCGCCCATTCCGGAGGGCACTTCGCCCCGATGATGAGGAAAGCAGGCGTCGACGGATTGATAATCCACGGGAAGGCGCCAAAGCCAGTCTACTTGCACATCGACGATGGAAAGATCGAGATCAAGGATGCATCCACACTCTGGGGGAAGGATGTTTTCCAGACGACCGAGGAGCTTCAAAAGATGCACCCCGGATCCAGGTGCGCGGTCATAGGGCCCGCCGGGGAGAAGCTCGTTAGATACGCAGCAATAATGAACGACAACCAGCGCGCCGCCGGCAGAGGTGGGGTCGGCACCGTCATGGGCAGCAAGAACCTGAAGGCGATCGTCGTGAAGGGGACCGGAACGGTACCAATGACCGACGAAAAGTACCTGAAGGAATCCTTCTTGACCGCGACGAAGACCGTGAAGGAGAAGGCGGTCGCATTTGCAACTTACGGGACACCAATGGTCGCGGGCATAACCGGGAAAGCCGGATGCATACCGACCAGGAACTTCTCGACTGGATGGTTCCCGAACTACGAGATGGTGACAGGCGATTACATGCACAAGAACGGGCAGTTCGTGAAGCACATGGCCTGCTACCGATGCCCCCTTCACTGCTCGAAGATAACGAGAGGACTAGGGGAGTTCGAATCGGAGACAGAGGGCCCGGAGTACGAGACCTTAGCATTGTTCGGTCCGAACTGCGGCATCGACAACATCAACGCGATAATCAAAGCGAACAGTATCTGCAACAAGTACGGGTTTGACACGATCACTGCCGCTGATTCGATAGCCTATGCGATCGAACTCTATCAGAAGGGGTACCTCACGAAGAAGGACACTGGCGGACTCGAATTGAAGTGGGACGACCCGACGACCATGGTGAAGCTCGTCGAGATGATCGGGAAGAAGGAGGGCTTCGGCAGCTTCCTCGCAGAAGGGGTCAAGCGGATGTCCGAGAAGTTCGATGCCAAGGCGAAGGAGTTCGCGATACACGTCAAGGGCATGGAGCCGTCGGCATACGAGCCGAGGGGGCTCACCGGGATGGCGCTGGCATTCGCCACCTCTCCCCGGGGGGCGTGCCATCTGAGAGGCACCGTCTACGTCGCCGAGCTGTTCCTGGGAGTGATAGACAGGAAGATACTCAGAGGAAAGACCCCGACGGTCGTCGATTACCAGAACACCGCGACCGTCTTCGATTCGATGATCATCTGCAAGTTCGGGGGAAGGAACGCGTTCGGCAACTCG
>Ga0315297_10000229_pt1 | contig 31350 bp, 30 predicted proteins | sample YL17G15_0_MG_FD_203628 | JGI IMG/M metagenome (GOLD analysis project Ga0315297, IMG submission 203628) | Sediment microbial communities from Yellowstone Lake, YNP, Wyoming, USA - YL17G15_0 | ecosystem: Environmental > Aquatic > Freshwater > Lake > Sediment | place: USA: Wyoming | collected...
GGGCGGATCTTGATAACTCCAACAGTTGATGGAAAGATATATGGCGAAAAGATATGGGGCGTACCCTACAGATCCGACATATTCACCATCACCCAAGATGACCTGATTGTAAAAGTGCTGGTCGACAAGACTGTCTACATCGGCGGAGACGATATCAGCGTTGTCATCAAGATTTGGCGCGACGGCGTTGCGACGACCCCGGACAACATCTCATATTGGCTGGAGACCTGCCCAGATAACTCCTTCGCCACGAACGTCCATACGTTCCCAGTCATGACCATGGTGGGCATGACGGCGAATGTCACGGCCCCGTCAGACATGGAGGGATTCGGGCGGATCAGCGTATCTCCAACAGTTGATGGAAAGATATATGGCGAAAAGATATGGGGCGACCCCTACAGATCTGTCGTATTCGCCATCGAGCCGCTTATTCTCACTCTGGGCGTTTCGAAGATGAACTACTACGCAGGCGACACGATCACCTTCACGGTGAAGGTCGTTGGCGAAAGCATTGCATATGCGATGACCTACGAGATTGAGAACAGCGAACTCTCTCCGGTGGCAAACGGGGTTGTTACGCTGGACACAGATGGGAAGTATGTTTTCACCCTCGAGATACCAGAGGTGAACCCATCCTCTAGTTACACAGCCACAGTGATAGCTGACAACGGAGATGGATCTGTGCTTCGAGCGGAACAGACGGTGGACTGGGTCAACGCCTACCTGCTCGATGTCAAAATAACGACAGGACCGGCATCTACCACCGGCTCATACGCGCCTGGACAGACAATCTGGTTATCCTTCGTAGTGACCAAGATGAGCTCGGATCTCCCTGATCTGCCCGTTGTGACGGCCTATGTAGAGCTATACAATTTGTTCGGCGGTACCGTGGCTTATGGTGAGGAGATGTCCTTCACTGACATGAAGGGCGAGGTTTCGATCACCATCCCGAATGAAGCACCGAACGGCATCTTCTACTTTGTCGATGTAAGCGTATGGGACTCAGGTAATGTATGGTCCGATGACCAAAGCTACCAGATAAGTGTCAACGGCAACGAGGCCGGATGGGCAGCAAGCTGGGGAGGCATGTCAGCATCGGACCTGCTCACGACGATCCTGATGGTCGCCGTGATCGTCATGCTCGTCTTCATGATGATGAAGAAGGGCGGAGGAGCGGTTGCGCCGGCAGAGCCGAAAGCCCCGAAAGAGGCGAAGAAGAAGAAGGAGGAGACCTACCAGCCGAAGTCGAGCGTGAAGTGCCCGTCTTGCGGTGTGATGGTGGAAGTCGCGACCTCGAAGAGACCGATCGAGGTCATGTGCCCGAAGTGCGGGACAAGCCAGATGGTCAACTGAGCGACGGTCGAAAAACCTTCAAACCCTTTCCCGATTTTCAATTTTTCATTTCCTGAGACGGCCGTATCTCAGGGTTCAAATATCATGATTCCATTCCAGTTTCCAGTGGTGGGTGCAATTGAAAGATAAGGCCGTGGTCGTCGGAATGGGCTACGTCGGCATTCCGCTAGCCTGCCTGTTGGCAGAGGCGGGCCATGAGGTCGTTGGCGTCGACATCATCCCGGAGCGCGTCAAGCTCCTCAACCAGGGCAAGTATCCGATCAAGGGGGAGGAACCTGATCTCCCGGACTTGCTAGATGAACAGGTCAAGGCAGGCAGATTGAAAGCTTCGACAAGATTCTCTGAGTGCAAGGATGCCCAGGCGATCTTCGTCTGCATCGATACGCCGATCAATGCTAAGAAAGAGCCGCAGTACGATCACATAATGACGGCGATAGAAAGGATCGGAGAGAATGTCTCATCAGGCGCATTGGTCGTCATCGAGAGCACGATCGCCCCGGGGACGATGAGAGACAAGATCCTCCCGGCGCTCGAGAGGAAGAGCGGTCTGAAGGGAGGGAAGAGCATCTTTTTGGCCCATTGTCCGGAGAGGGTGATGTCTGGAAAGCTCCTGCGCAACCTTACGACATTGGACAGGATCCTCGGCGGGCTAGATAAGAAGAGCACGGAGATGGCTGTCAAATGGTACGAGCCGATAATGGAGGGCAGGATTCACACCACCGATATGACCTCGGCAGAGGTCGTCAAGACGGCGGAGAACGCCTATAGGGACGTCCAGATAGCCTTCGCTAACGAAGTTGGCCTGATATGCGAGACTCTTGGGCTCGATGCGTTCGAGATCAGGAGGCTCGTCAACAGCTGCCCCGGCAGGGACATGCACATCCCGGGAGCAGGCGTAGGGGGCCATTGCCTGCCGAAGGACCCTTGGCTTCTTGCATATGGCGGCAGGAAGGCCAAGCCGAGGTTGATCCCGATCGCCCGCCAGGTGAACGATTCGATGCCAGTTCATGTCGTTGAGCTTGCGGAACGAGCCATTGCCGAAGCGGGGTTGAAGAGAGGAAAAGGGACCTGCATCGCGTTGTTCGGCCTTGCGTTCCTGGAGAACTCGGGCGATACGCGGAATTCTCCTTCAAGAGTCGTTCTTGACCGCCTGAAGGAGAAATACACGTTGATCGGCCACGATCCCTATGTCAAAGACTTCGGGGGGGTAAAGGTCCTGAGCAGTATCGAGGCGACTCTCAAGCTGGCTGATTGTGCCGTCTTCATGACCAGGCATGGCGCGTACATGGAGATGTCTCTCGAGGACATTGCTCGCTTGATGAAACACAGAATCATCATCGACGGCAGGAATATTTTCGACGGAAAGAAAGCGAAGAACCTGGGGATCATCTACAAGGGAGTGGCAAAAGGCTGAATCGCCTATGCCATCATTTCTTTCAGACCTTTGCCCAGAGGGACACTTGGGGAGTACCCGAGGATCTCTCCGGCATTCGTGATGTCGGCGCAACTGTGCTTGATGTCTCCGACGCGGGGATCGACATGCTTGACCTGCGCCTCCCCGCCTGATAGAATACGAATCGCGTCCGCCAGTTCGAGGATCGTGCTCCTCTCCCCAGTCCCGCAGTTGAATGTCCTTCCCACGGATACTTTCGACTTCTTGATGACCAGGTCGACCAAACGCACGACATCGGTCATGTGCACGAAGTCCCTCGTCTGCTTGCCGTCTCCCTCGATCAAGAGCGGTTTGCCTTCCTTTGCCCATTTCACGAACTTCGTGATGACGCCCGAGTAGGGGCTTTCAGGATCAGCTCTGCTGGAGTATATGTTGAATGGTCGGATAATCGTGGCACTGAGACCATATGCCGCGGCGAATGCGAGGGCGTACTTTTCCCCGCAAAGCTTGCTCGCGCCGTACGGGCTCATCGGATTTGTCGGATGCTCCTCAGGGAGCGGGACCTTTACCGGATTCCCGTATACAGCCGCGCTGCTGACGTACAGGAAGTTCCTTGCCTCGCTCATGAAGGCGTTCCATAGGACGTTGACAGTACCGATGACATTGTTCTTCGCGTCGAAAATGGGATCCTTCAGCGACCGCTCCACGCTGACCTGGGCAGCGGTGTGAATTATCCAGTCGGCGTCCTTGAAGTATGTACCTAAGTCCCTTGTCTTCGCGATATCTATCTTCTTCGAGAACTCGGCGGCCGCGGGAAAAGGGCAAGGACGGTTGTCCAGACCGATGACTCCATGCTCTTTGGAGAAATGCTCGACGAGATACGATCCGACTTGCCCGGAGCTTCCCGTCACGATTATCTTCATCGGCATCAGACCAGCATCTTTCTCAAAGCGTCACTACTTGGTTCGTCATTGCGGATTTCATCGCCGCTTCAGCGATGGCGATTGTTTCGGCAGCATCGTAACCTGTCACCAGAGGAGCAGTGCCCCCCGTGCATGCCTTAAGAAAATCTGACAGCTCCCTCTTCAGAGGCTCCTCCTTCTTGAGACTGATCGTCCTCCCATGAAGCTCCATGCCGAGGTCGAACAGGTTGCCCGGGTCGAAGTCCCTCATCTGGGAGGAGAATATGTCAACCGATTGTGCGGTGTAGTCCAATTCGATGAACTGATCGCTGCAGGTCATGGCCAGGGTCCTCATCTTCGTCGGTGTGAGCCAGTTGACCTCCACTACGCCGTGCACGCCGTTCTTGAACTCCATGATGATGTTAGCGTGGTCCTCGAAATCCTGGTTCTTGAACCTGCCGGCCACGGAGAAGACCCTGCTGACAGGCGATCCCACGAGATATTTGATCACATCGATGTCGTGCACGCCGAGATCCATGATGACTCCGACATCCTTAATCCTGAGCGGGAAGGATGAGACGCGCCTAGCGTGCAAAGAAATGAGCGAGCCGAAATTCCCCGCTTTCAGGTTCTTCATAGCGAAGCTGACGACTGGATTGTGCCTCTCTATGAACCCGACGGCGAAGGTGATCTTCTTGCTCTCCGCGAGCTTCGAGAGCTCCAGCAGCTTTGCGGACGAGCCGGTCCCCGGTTTCTCAAGCAATGTGTGGATGCCCGCTTCAATTGCCGTCTTGGCAGCCTCGAAATGAGCGCTCGTAGGCGTTACTATCGAGATTGCCTCGACGCCGGAGGAAATGAGCTGGTCGACGTCAGGGTAGAAATTGGTTTTGAACTTGGCCGCGATCTTCTCCCCGGCATCTCGATTAACGTCGCAGACGCCGACGACCTCTGAAATTTCGGAGAGGACGCGAACATGATTCTGACCCATCGAGCCCACGCCGACGATGCCAACTTTCATACTGCTCCGATTACCGAGGGGCTTATTAACAATTTTCCATTTATCGAAGGCTTTGTCCATCACTGGAAAGTATGATATTCAGTTCAACCGATTCTAGCTCATGTCCGATGCGGCGCGGGTCCCCCAAAGAAAGGAGCGGCTGATGGTGATCGGCAGCATCGTCGGGGTCGCCCTTCCTGTGTTCTTCGGCATCATGTGGGCGGTCGCGGTCGTTGTGAACGGCCACTGGGTGCTTGGAGAGCATACCCTCAGCGAGCTTGGAGGCGATGTCCCGTCCAGATGGATCTTCAACACTGCGGCGATAGTCGCAGGGCTGATGGGTGTCGATTTCTCGATCGGCCTCATGATGAGACTCTCTCCATCGAGGACGGGGATGGCGGGAGGCGCGCTCCTGGCCATCGCGTCGATCGGCCTGATCACCGTGGGGTTGTTCCCGATCGATACCGGCGGATCTCACACCCTGGCCACGATATTCTTCTTTGGATTCGCTGCACTGGCAGCTTTCGTACTTTTGTACCCGACGTACAGATGGGTCGGGGCAAGGGGAATGCCGTTCATCGTTCTGGTCGCAGCGATCGCGTTGTCATTAGCATCCATGGTCCTGACCCCGCTTCCATTCGCCGAAGCGGTTGCCGTCGCGAGCCTCATGGGCATGGTCCTCACTATGAGCCTTAAGATGATCGGCGAGAAGGGATGGCGGCTCAGGACCAGTTAAATCTATGAACGGAACGGCATATCTGCATGACGGAGTGATGTTGTGAAGAAATCGCTGCTGGACATCCTCGCCTGCCCGATGTGCAAGCACCACCCTCTCGAGCTGAAGATATTCAAGGAGGACGAGAAGGAGGTCATCTCAGGGAGCCTAGGGTGCGGGAAATGCGGCTTGACATACCCGATAGAAGACGGCATTCCGAACATGCTGCCGCCCGAGAGCGGATGAGTTGCTGACCTAATCCTTCTGGTTGACGTTCTGCATCGTGCGAGATTCGAGCACCCATTTCAGGAGTTGAAGGCTCTGGACAGCCGCGTCGTCCAGTTCCTTATCGACTTTCTGCTTGTCCTTCTCGTTCCTCGACATTGTAGGCGGAAGCTCGTATTGGAGAGAGAAGGAGAGCACGGTCCCCTCTGGGGCGCTCTTGAATTCCCAGCCCCCGGTCAGTTTCAGGCCCTGCCTCGATTTCAGGATCAGCTTCGTGTCTCTGATGAACTCGAAAACCTCGAGCGTCGTCGGTATGTTGGCCCCGCCGAGCTTGAATGTCGTATCGAACGCGGCTCCCGGGCCATACTGGACGAGGCTGATAGGATTTATCTCGATGATGTTCGACATGAAGCTCTTGATGTTCTGCCAGTCGTTCACATAATCAAAAGCCTTGTCTATCGGGCATCTGACTGTGACTGAACGCTTGAACTGCCCCACCTGACGCCCCCCAAAGTGCCAATGACGTGACCTTCTGGCACGCCAGCCCATATAATCGTGGCAAAGAGAGCATCGTTTTGGAGTTGATAAGTTTTCCCCCATATTGCACAACTCGGATAATCTACCGCACTGAAGATGAGTATTACCTGAATTACGGATCGGCTCAACCGGCGCCCTCTGCCTGAGAAAGTGCATTCGATGCACACAATTATACACTAAGCGGCAAAAACCATCGTCAGATTCATAAGGTCTGCACCGATAGGTTGTCGCTGGCGAAGAATTCGCACAGGAGAGGATCCTGGATGAAGATACTGGTCGCTGATGAAATTTCGGAGAAGGGCATCTCCATACTCAAGAGCTCCAAGCACGAGGTCGACGTCCTCCCTGGCCTCAAAGAGGACGAACTGGTGAAGATCATCGGCAAGTACGACGCGCTGATCGTCAGGAGCGCAGCAAAGGTCACCAGGAAGATCATAATGGCGTCGAGATTGAAGGTGATCGGACGCGCCGGAGTGGGCGTGGACAACATCGACCTCGAAGCCGCGACGGAGAAGGGCGTGCTCGTCATGAACGCCCCCTCGGGGAACATCACTTCGACCGCAGAGCTCGCGGTCGCGCTAATGTTCGCGCTCCTCAGGAATGTCTCTCAGGCCGACAGGCTGATGAAGGGGCAGAAATGGGATAAGAAGAAGTTCACTGGCAGGCAGCTCGCAGGGAAGAACCTGGGCATAATCGGATTAGGCAAGGTCGGTGCCGAGGTTGCGAAAAGGGCGCTCGCTTTGGGCATGGTTGTGATTGCTCACGACCCGCTTGTCTCGCCCGAGCTAGCGACCAAGCTGCATGTCAGACTTGTCAACCTGGATGCGCTGCTTTGCGAAGCGGACATCATCACTATCCACACGACATTGACCCCTCAGACGAAGGGGATGATCGGCAAGGAGCAGATCGCGAAGATGAAGAAGAGCGCCTACCTGATCAACACGGCTAGAGGAGGGATCGTCGATGAGGGCGCCCTCTTCGATGCGCTGAACGAGAAGATCATTGCCGGCGCGGCGCTCGATGTGTTCACGAAGGAGCCGCCGGAGGACTGGAAGCTAATCGTCCTTGACAGCCTGATCGCCACCCCGCACCTCGGGGCTTCCACGAAAGAGGCGCAGGAGGAGGTCGGATCGGAGATCGCGGAGCAGATCGACGTCTACCTGAGCCAGGGCATCGTAAAGAATGCGATGAACCTCCCAGCCAAGCTGGACCCGGCGCTTATCCCGTACATGGACCTCTGCAACAAGCTAGGCATGATGGGAGCTCAGCTCGCCAAGAAGAACGTCGGCTCCATCGAGGTAAAGGTGTCTGGTGAGATCGCCCAGAAAGATACCAAGATACTCGCCGCGAGCGCTGTCGCGGGGATGCTGGCGCCCATGGTTGCGGACAAGGAGGTCAACATCATAAACGCGCTATCCCTGGCGAAGGAGAGGGGCATCAACGTCGTGAGCATCGCGAGCGAGGAATCGGTGAAGTTCAAGGACCTCATCGAGGTCACCCTGTCATCCGACGGGAGCAAGTGCTCCGTCGCAGGGACTCAGATACCCGACAAGGGGATGAGGATAGTACTGGTCAACGGCCACAGCGTCGAGTTCGAGCCGAAGGGAACGTTCCTGTTCATAGAGCACTTCGACAGGCCGGGAGTGATCGGGGAGGTCGGGACGCTGCTCGGTAAGAACAACATCAACATAGCGCACATGGACGTCGCCAGGGACAAGCCGAGAGGCGACGCCGTGATGATCCTGAGCATCGACGACGTCGCTCCGGGCGAGGTCATAGAGAAGCTGAAGTGCGAGAAGAACGTCAAAGAGGCGACGCAGATAGTGCTATAGGAAAATCGGGATCGGAAAGGGTTTGCTTGGAGAAGATCAGATCTTTTCCATCGCGGCTTTTATGCCTGCCATGCCTTTCTCGACATCTGCGGTCGATGTCGCGAAGGATAACCTGACGTGCCCCTTGCCGGACGGACCGAACGCATCGCCTGGCGTCGTCACGACGCCTGATTCCTTTGCGATGTACAGGGCGATCTCCTCGTCGCTCATCTTCGAGGTGACTTTCTCGTCGAACTTCACGAAGGCATAGAAGGCGCCGAAAGGCTTCGGAGCGCTCACGTGCGGGATCTCCTTGAGATATTTGTCGACGATGTCCCTGCGCTTCTGGAACTCCTTCACCATCATCTCAAGTGGCGCGGTCGGGCCCTTGAGGGCCGCGACGCCGGCCTTCTGTATGAAGGTCGGGGCGTGCGTTATGGTGTGCTGCTGGATCTTGGAAATGCCGCCCAATATGGGCTTTGGCGCGACGACCCAGCCGAGCCTCCAGCCGGTCATCGAATAGGACTTTGAGAAGCCATGGACCGTCATGGTCCTATCGAACATCCCCGGCAGGGATGCGATTGATAGGTGCTTGTGGCCGTCGAAGATTATTTTCTCGTATACCTCATCCGTGATGACCATCAGGTTGTGGTCATTGGCCAGATCGGCCATCCCCTTGATGTCTTCGGGCGTGTTCACAGACCCGCAGGGGTTGGACGGCGAGTTCATCATTATGACCTTGGTCTTGGCGGTTATGTGCTTGGCGACCTCCGACGGGACCATCCTGAAATCGTGATCCTCTTGGAGCTTTACCGGGACCGCCTTTCCCTCCGCCATTGCGACGAAGGGGGCGTATGAGACCCAGGCCGGGTCAGGGATAAGGACCTCGTCTCCAGGGTTGACCGTCGCGAATACGGATTCGAAAAGGCAGTGCTTCGTGGGACCAACGAGGACGTTTGCGGCTTCGCACGGGATCCCGTTCTCCTTCTTGCTCTTCTCGGCGATCGCCTCCCGGAGCTCCGGCAGTCCGGTCGCGTCGATGTACTTCGTCATCCCGGCGTTCAGCGCCTGGATGCAAGCATCCACGATGTGCTGAGGGGTGGGGAAGTCCGGCTCTCCGACTGTGAAGGAGATGACCTTCTTTCCCTCTTTCTTCATCTGGCTGACAACAGCCTTCATCTTCATCGTGCCTGATTCTTCGATTCTCGCTATCCGGTCGGCTAACATCGTCTTTCCGAAGATTATTCATTGATTTATTCTTTTCCAGACCGGGTACGGCCTCTTCGGACCAATCCAGATGCGGACTGCCAGGCTGACTATGCATTGGACAAGTGTTATGTAGCCGGATTTCATCGAGTCAGGCATGGGTCTTCAGCCGGGGAAGCTGCCCCATGCATTTCTAAAGAGGATGATCAGGTACAGCGGCTCCCCAGACAGAAGGGTCGTCTTGGGCCCGAAGATCGGCGAGGACGCGGCAGTAGTGGATTTGGGCGGTGAGTGCCTCATCCTGAAGACAGACCCGATCACCTATGCGGTCGACGAGATCGGCTGGTACGCGGTCCATGTCAACGCGAACGACATCGCGACGATGGGCGCAAAGCCGAAATGGTTCCAGGTCAGCCTGTTGTTGCCCCAGGAAATAACGCACAAGAGGATCGAATCGATCTTCAGACAGATAGACAGGGCGTGCAGGGACCTCGGCATCGCGGTCACCGGCGGGCACACCGAGGTGAATCCCTGGATCGACCGGCCGATAATCGTAGGAGACATGCACGGCCTTTGCAAGAAGAAGGACCTCGTGTTCACCGCCGGAGCCAAGGAAGGTGACTCCATCGTCCTCACGAAAGGGGCGGGGATAGAGGGGACCGCCGTCCTGGCTAGGGAGAAGACGGACCACCTCCTGCAGAAGTTCTCGGAGGCATTTGTGAGGAGAGCCGGGAAGTATCTCTACGAACCGGGGATCTCCGTTGTACCCGAGGCGCTGATCGGCGCAAGGCTCGGGGCCAACTCCATGCATGACCCGACCGAGGGAGGGGTCGCGACTGGACTGTACGAGATTTCGACCGCTTCCGGGAAAGGCCTGACTATCGAGGAGGACGCGATCATAGTCAGGGATGAGACCAGACGCATATGCGATTTCTTCGGACTTGATCCGCTCGGGCTCATGGGCTCAGGCGCTCTCCTGCTGACCCTGTCGCCTCGAAGGGTGGACGCTTATCTCGACGCTGTGAAGGAAGAGGGAGTCGAAGCAAGCGTGATAGGCCAGATGACGAAGAGATCCGCTGGAATGAAGATAGTAGAGGGCGGCAGGAAGCGTCCCCTGAGGTTCTCCCAGCGGGACGAGATCCTCAAGGTTCTTTGATCGGGGAATATGCCGCGGCGAGCATCTCCGAAGTCACGGTCCAGACCTTCAGCATGTCTTCTCCGAGGGAGAGCTTCTCGGGATTGAGCGACGAAAGATCGGCACGAAGGGAGCCGGTCGGGAATCCTCCGATGACGACCGCGATCGATTCGGCTGGCTTGGATCCGATCGCCTCGGCCGGGGTCGCACCGATGCCGCCGGCGTCGAGCACGATGAGCCTGTCGCATTTCTCCGCCTTGATCAGGTCGATCAGGGGCCAACCCTTTTCCACATTCATCAGAGGCTTCTCGCTGGACGGCACGGCGCCGTTCTGGAAAAGGCTCTCCATCAGGCCGACGAACCTGTGATAGCTCGGCGGGAGCCGCGTCTCCGGCGATATCGTGATGCGCTCGTCGTTCCGCGTGTGGACGATCGTCCTCAGCCTTCCCGCATGGTTCAGACGTGAATCGAGGCACAGCATCAGGAAGAAGTGGACGAGGTCCGGCCTGCCGCGCCTTTCCCCCTCATCCAGCTTGTTCATCGCCGCGTGATGGAAGCTCGCGTCGAGGAGGATGTTGAACGGTTTCTTCTCGCGGGTCCGGGAGTTCGCGAGGATGCACCGCTCGTTCAGAATGTCCTTCGGGACGGTCTCCAATTCGGACTCGGCGAGAATGAAAACGAATCTGGGAGGATTAGGTGATGATCTCATGCAGCAGCCCCTTTTCCTTCCCGAGTTTGATCTCCTGGGCTATGCGCCTGCCTGTCGAGAGTTCGGGCTGAATGTAGTCTGAGTACGGGGAGCCGGTGACGTACGGGTTTGTCCCGGCGACTATGCGCGCGGACACCTCGAAGACGATGACCTCCATCTGGTCGGTCACGATGCTCTCGACGCAGAACGGGCCGATCAGGCCGCCGAAGAGGTCGAAGGACTTCTCGATCACCCTCTCGCCGATCTCGAAGAACTTCGGCAGGAGGGACTCCCTGGCTACGATCGGGATGTTCCCGGTGACGACGAAGGACGGGAAGAAGCCGTGCCGCTTCAGCTCCTCGACGGAGCCGAGCTTGTACATCTCGTCGATGTTCGACTCGTCCCGCCTGTCCATCGAGAGGAGCTCGAGCGTCCCTTTGCTCAGCTTGTACCCCTCCTGCTTGATCGGCGAATAGAAGAAATGGACGTAGTACCTGGTGCCGAGGATGTATTCCTGGATGTGGTACCGCTTGGTCTGGTCGATCCCCATCTTGAACTCGGGGTAGTCCTTCGCGATGAAGAAGCCGCGCCCTCCCTTCGCGCCGTGGTACTTCACCAGAACGGGCTTGTCGATCTTCTGGGCGTCATCAATTATCCGGGGCATCTTGACGCCGGCCGAGGTGAGCCACTCCCTTTCCTTCTCCCTGTCGGACTCCCACTCCAGCACCATCCTGTTCCCGAAGGTCGGGACCTGCCAGGCCTCGAATGTCGGTGGGGTCATGTACTCGACGAAGGAGCCGTGAGGAACAACGATGGCATTCCTCGAGGTCAGCTCATCCGTCTTGTCCAGAAGCTCTGAGTAGCTGTCGGCGAAAAGGAACTCGTCGGGCTTCGCCTGCGGGAAGGCGTCGTATATCTTCGTCTTCTGATTGACGGCGATCCCGAGGGTGCGGAACCCCTCTTTCTTCGCGCCGTGGAAAATCTGGAGGGATGAATGGCTGCATGCGGTCGCTATGGTGATCTTGTCCTTGTCGTAGGAATCTAAAATCTTCTTGATTCTATCGTGCGAGACCATTGTTCACAAATCAGGTTTTTTGATTTAAAGCTTGTGCCCTTCAATCCACCGCAAGCCAGCTAAAGATTCTGGCCCACTGACATCATGCTAAGTAAACGCCTATATATAGGTTAAAAATAATCTGGAGCCTAGGTATAGAATATGGAGCGCGAAGGAGTGGGCATATCCTGTTCTGGCTGCGGCGAAGGGACGAAGAAGGTGGGTCCGCTCGGGACTTGCAAGTCGTGCGGCGGGATCCTTACCGCGCGGTATGACATCGAGAGCCTTCAGGAGATCCCGAGGACCAACCTCTTCCAGGGCAACGGGGTCTGGAGGTACGCGAAGCTCCTGCCGATCGTCCCGAAGGAGATGCCGATCTCCCTCGGAGAGGGAGGAACCACCCTTCTGAGGTCGCAGAGGCTCGGGGAGATCCTTGGGATGGGGAAGCTCTTCCTGAAGAACGAGACGACGAACCCCACCGGATCTTTCGTCGACCGTGGCACGACAGTCGAAATGACGTACGCGCGCGACTCTGGATATTCATCCGTCGCCTGTGCGCTCTCGGGAAACCTCGCCGCATCAGTCGCGGCGTATTGCGCGAGAGCAGGGCTGACATGCGAGGCGCTGCTCCCTTCAAACGTCGACATCGGCAAGCTGTACCAGGTGGTCGCGTACGGAGCGAAGATCGTCCAGGTGAAGGACCAGGACGAGGCGGAGGAGCAGATGCTCAAGATGCCCGACGACTACCACAGGATCACATCGGAGAGCCCTTTCTTCCTCGAGGGGATCAAGACTACAGGTTTGGAGATCGCCGAGCAGATGGACTGGAGAGTACCGGACAGGATCGTTGTCTCGATCGGCAGCGGGGCGCACATGGCGATGATCTGGAAGGCGCTAAAGGAGCTGGAGAAGCTCGGGCTTATCGATGCGTCGAGGACCCATCTCACGGGCGTCCAGATGATGAGCTGCGCGCCGGTCGTCGAGGCTCTCGGCGGGAAGAAGATCTCGTCCTGCTCGGACGCGAACATCAACGTCGCGAGGGAGATCGCGATCCATCACCCGCATATGCTGGAAAAGGCGATAAGGGCGATAAAGGAGAGCGGCGGCACCGCGGTCGCGGTCGATGAGAGAGACGTCGTCGATGCCGTCCAGCTCCTTGCGAGGGCCGAAGGGATATTCGCGGAACCCGCCGCGGCGGCGGCCGTCGCAGGGCTGCGCGGCCTGATCGAGGACGGGGAGATAGACAGATCGGAGCGGGTCGTCTGCGTCGTCACAGGCACAGGGCTGAAAGAGCCGATCGCCTCGCAGAAGACCGTTAGGAAGTTTGCCGGCGCGAGGAAGATCGCGATGAGGATGGAGAAGCGTATCAAGTCGCTCGACCTCGGCACGACCAAGGAATTGATCCTCTCGCTCATCGGCCAGAGAGGGGATTACGGATACGGCATCTGGAAGAGGCTCAAAACGGAGAAGGGCGTCAAGATCTCCCTGGTCAGCGTATACCAGCACCTCGCGGAGCTGGAGGCGGCTGAACTGATCAAGAAGGAGCGGACGGAGAACTCGCCGAAGAGGCGCATGAGGATCCTTTACGGGCTGACCCCGCGCGGCGACAGATTCCTGGCGGGCGGATCGGAGCACCGGGACAAGAAAATCTGATTGCCGATCTATTCGAACCAGTCTTGTACGAGCTTTGTGAATTCCTCGTCGACGACAGGCATGAAATCGTCATCGATGAACATGTCCAGCGGCACCGAGTAATTTGTCTCCTTGCCGCTCGATGAGAGGGATATCAGCATGTTGCCCCCCTCCCTCCTGCATGTCACCATGAGCGTGTCCCCGTAGCCCAGGTCGTACTCCATTAGGAACTCGCCCTCCGAGAAACCGAAGTCCGGGTCCTTCCTCAGGCTTATCGAGACGGGCGAGATGTCGAACCCGCTCACGAATGTCTCGTGCAATTTGACGACGAAGACGATTTCCTTGTCCAGGGAGACTGTATTTTCGTCGTCGTCTCCCTCTCGCCTCCCGGGCTCATCGTCGTCGTGTTTCATCGGAAATTACCTGACGGCGCAACACAGTACATTGCAGAAAAAGATTGCGATTGCAATGTTTTGTTCATCCGAAGAGATTCCATCCCAAAGCTTCTAACAGCAACCAAAGGATTGCGGCCCTTGTCACGCCAGCGAAGAAGTTGGTGACGGCGAACCATTTCAACTCGAGAGCCTTTCCATTCTTATTGGCAAGAGAGAAAATGTAGATTGGCACGGTGTCCAGCATGAGCGGGATCGAGAGGATGACGTAGAGTGCATAGTAGTTGTATTTCGCCACGAACTTCTCGCAATTGTCGAAGAGCCACCTGAACCATCTCCATCGCCTCCACGAGCGGATCTTCGGCTCGAGTTTCGTCCCGATCTCGAACACGGCCATGCTCCCGACGCCTTTGCCCAGGCCGAGGACGATGGCTTTAATCGGATACGGGAGGGCCGGCTCAAGTATCAGGCCGAGTTCGACGGGAATCGGTAGGATGATCGCCGCGGCGACGCAGAAGAAAAAGAATATTACCAGATACAAGAGCGGGTCCGTCTGGAACCCATTCAGCCACCCCATGAAGTCAACCATTGGAATATCGAATCGGAAAGGGCAGGTCAATACTTCAAGGTTGTTCCAGAATTTCCATCGGGTCCGAAAATCGAGCTTGTTATTTAGTGCATTGTCGTCCTATCCAGATAATTAAAATTCTGTCGGAATAATATCATAACCTATTTATGCTGGTAATATCATCACCTCGTTCGGGATGCGTTATGGTTAAAAGTGATGAGAAGAGCGGTGACTGGTTCGCCGACCTCGACGCGGAGCTTGAGAAGAAGACCGTCGACAGCATGAAGGACATCGTTGAGACCACGACCCAGAAGGCGGACCTAAACAAGACGCTGATCGAGGACTTCTGGAGAGTCTGGATAAGATTCAACAAAATCACCGTTCATCTTACCATCGAGCCGGAATATTCCGCCTTTGCACGTTTCGAAGAATTCCCGAACGCGTACAGCCTCAAGGAGGAATTCAACTTCTCCACGGTCAAGAACATCACTCTGACCGACAGGACGCAGGATCAGGGAAGGGTCGGGGACTCCGTGAAGGTCTGGTACTACGCGGTGGAGAACAAGATGCACATGCGGATGGTCTTCGAGTACTGCGAGGGCGAGCACTACTACAAGTACGCCGGCTGGAAGAGGATCTTCAGCCAGTATGTCCTCTACGATGCGCCGGTCGACGACGTGGACCTGAAGAAGCTGCATGATGTTTTGGGCGACGTCGTGAAAGCGTGGTACGAGTCCCACCTGAAGAGGGAGAGGGACATCCTGCTCAAGCACATGAAGGACAAGTATCCGAAGGGCGAGACTTTCACTCAGTAGCGCCCTCCGACCGCTTTTCTTTTATCCCGAAATGCGATTGGCCAGCGGAAGCGATATGAGGATTGACTACGACAAGATGGCGGAGGTCTTCGATGCAACGAGGAGCCAGGACCTTCGCCTTTTGGATTCCGTCGCGCTCGGAATCTCTGCGATAGCGGGCGAAGGGGAGAGAGTCCTCGACATCGGGACTGGCACAGGAAGATTTCTCTCACCTTTGGCCAAAATCGGAATCGATGCATACGGGTTCGACATCTCGAAGAACATGCTGAGGAAAGCCAGGGAGAAGGGGCTGACGAACCTGGTCCAGGGGGATGCGGTCAGGCTGCCGTTCTCGGATCGCGCCTTCAAAGCATCGCTGGTGACGAACGTCCTGCATCTCGTCACCGGATGGAAGGATCTGATGCTGGAGGCTTCGAGAGTCTCGGACAGGGCGGTCATCGCCGTCGACAACGGAAGAGACAGGGAGAATCCGATGGAGGTCTTCAAGTCGATTATGAAAGAGAGGGGGCTCACGCCCCCGATGGTTGGCCCGCTCGAGCGCGAACTGGCGAAATCCTGCGCCCCCGAATGCCGGATAAGGCTTGGGGAATACGAGGAGCGGACCACGAAGGAGGAGGTCCTGTCCAACTTCAGAATGAAGACCTATACTTTCCAATCCGAGCTCACTGACGAGGAGAACCGCCAGTGCATGGAGGAGTTTGGGAGGAGATGCGTGGAGGAGATCGTGATCCCCCAGACCGTGACTCTCATCGTATGGAATCCTGAGAGGCTGCGCGAACGAATCCCCGGCGTCACTTTCGGCTACCCGCACTAAACAACCTTTTAGATGAGCAGGTCATCTCTCATCACAACTAACAGGTCGCACAGGAAAACGACAGCGACCCGAAGGAGGTATGAACATGGACGAGGAGGATCTCTCCCCGCACGTCGACGAGATAATGGAGGCTGTGGGGGACAAGGTATCCAGAGAGCAGGTTTCTGAGGAACTCAAGAAGTACGTCACCGTCTTCCGGCTGAACATCCAGACGGCGAAGCGGACGATCGTGAAGAAATTCGGCGGCGCTTCCGAGACTTTCCCTTCTTCCAACCAGAAGAAGATCGGGATGATCGGGCCCGGCGAGCAGAGCGTGAGTTTCATCGGGAGGGTGCTCAGCGTCAACGAGAGGGAGATAGATTCCCAAGGCGCGAAGAAGAGGATTTTCTACGGATTCATCGGCGACGAGACCGCGGTAGTCTCGTACACGGCGTGGGAGACCGCGGACCTGAAGATAGAGAAGGGCTGGGTCGTCTCCGTGAGGAACGCCTACACCACTGAGTATCAGGGAAGGGTGCAGCTGAACTTCGGCACGCGGACCGGGATAAAGAAGGACGAGACCACGGACATCCGGGTCGACAGCATCCCGAACGCCCCTGCGAAGCCCGCAAAGATAGGCGAGCTGAAAGAAGGGGGCAGGGCCGAGATAACTGGCAGGATTCTCGCGGTCGAGAAGAAGATCGTCGGCGGGGAGAAAGGCACGAGGGAGATCTTCGTCGGGATGATAGCCGACGAGACCGGACGCGTAAGGTTCACCTGCTGGGGAGACGCAAGGCTGAAGGAGGATGATGTCCTCAAGATCAACAGCGTCTTCGTGAAGTCCTGGAGGGGTATGCTCCAGGTCAGCTTCGACGAGAAGGCGGACATCACGCGCATCAAGGGCAGTTTCCCCGCGGCGAAGGATCTGGCAACGACGAAGACCGTCGCCATCTCGGAGCTTGTCGGGGGCAGCGGTGCGTCGGATGTCACCGTCACCGGAATGATACTCCAGATCAAGGAGGGGAGCGGGCTCGTGTTCCGCTGCCCGGAATGCAAGCGTGTCCTACAGAAGGGGACATGCCGCATACACGGCAAGGTCGAGGGGGTCGCTGACCTCCGGATAAAGGCTATAGTGGATGACGGCACCGGCGCCCTGTCAGTAGTCATGAATCGGAGCATCACCGAAGAGCTGATCGAGATGAGCATCGACGAGTGCATCGAGAAGGCCAGGGAGGTCATGGACTACGACGTCGTCAGGGACCTTCTCGCCGGCAAGCTCATCGCGAGACCGATCGAGGTCACTGGGAACGTCACCGTGGACGAGTACGGTCCGATGATGATAGCGCAGAGCACCCGCGGCATCGAACTCGACATTAAGGAGAAGGCTGAGAAGATGCTCATCGAGCTGGAGGAGTCCGAATGAACGCGCGAGAGACCGCATGGCGCATGTTCTCGAGCGAGTTCAACAACGCCACATTGGACATGAGCTCGGGGGAGGAGAGGGCACCCAGCTACCTCGTCACGCCCCTCGGGGCGAAGGTGAACAGGCTATTCATCGTAGGAGTGATAACCGACACGGAGAACGTAGGGACGAGCGAATCGCCGATGATCAGGGCGAGGCTCGCCGATCCCGCGGGAAGCTACTACCTGTCGGCCGGCCAGTTCCAGCCGGACGCGATGGGCGTGCTGAAGGAGCTGAAGCCGCCGGAGTTCGTCGCGGTCATCGGAAAGGGCAAGGTGTACGCGCCGGACGACACGGTCAGGTTGCTGAGCGTGAGGCCGGAGATCGTGACCAAGTGCGATGCGGCGCTCCGTGATTACTGGGTATACGAGACATGCGCATCGACCCTCGGCAGGATCGAGATGATGAGGGAGGCCGCGAAGATGGACCCCCCGTCGGCGCAGGAGATTGAGAAGCTCGGCTACTCGAAGTACCTCTCGGAAGGAGCGCTGGCTGCGGCGAATCACTACAAGGGGACGAATCTCGACGCGTACGAGGAGCTCGTCATCGACGCCCTCCGCGAGATACTGACGGCTAGCAACGGCAGGATAAAGGAGATCGACTTCGAAGAGACCGTCGTGACCCCAGAGGCGAAGGAAGTGGAGGTCGCGGAGAAGGAGATCGAGGCGGCCCCCGAGGACGAGGAGAAGAAGGTCCTGCAGATCGTCAAATCCCTGGACAAGGACGGGAAGGGGGCGAAATGGGACGAGATAGTCGCCGCCGCCAAGAAGAAGAAGATCGAGAAGGACCGGCTCGAGGAGGTCTGCACCGACCTGCTGGAGAAGGGGGACATCTACGAGCCCGAGCTCGGACGGATGAAGACGATCTGATCCTTACTCTATCGTGATGGAGGCGTATCCGACGACATCTTGCATCGGCTGGACGTCCCCGGAGGTGGCGTATTTCAGAAGCGTCGCCTTCGACCCTTTCACTGCCTCGATCATGCTGATGACTGGGCCGAAACCGCACATCGTGATGTTCTTCGACAGTATTGTCTGGTATAGGTGCTTCGAATCGAGCGCGAGGATGCAGTCGATCGCCTTGCCGTCGAGCTCCTTCGCCACCTTGGCCGAGACGTAATGCGACATGTCGCTAGATGCGAGCACGAGGACGTCGTCCCTGCCCGCAATCGCCTCTCGAATCTTCTTGCCGACGTCGACGAGCGACTCGTAGTCATGCAGACCGAGGCAGATCGGCACGATCCTCGACTTCCAGCCGATGTACTGGATGAAGGGGATCTGCACCTCCAGGGAGTGCTCGTACGCGTGAGCGGTCGAATCGTTGATTATGAGGTCGTCGACGAGATCCGCAAGTAGCTTCTGATCGATCTCCGCGATCCCCAGAGGAGTCTGGAAATCCTCGCTGGTCACGGCGGCACCGGCCCCGTAACCGGTATGGTTCGGTCCAAGTATGATTACGGTCGCAGGAGGCTCCTGCCCCCAGAGTCTCCGATACAGGTGGGCTGCGACAGGCCCGGAGAACATGTACCCGGCATGCGGTGCCATCGCCCCGATAATGGTCCTCTTCTCGATGGACTTCGGCGGTTCGGCGTTGCCGGGGCCTATCGGGCTCTTGAAGCAGAGTGAGATCTCGGACATAAGCCGTCCCGCATCTCTCTCATAGAACTGGCCCGCTACTGTCGGACGCCTAACCAGAGCAACACCCGAAGTCAATTATCATTGACATAGGAAAAGAATCTTTGCATTGGTTGGTTTTGTAACAAATCCAAGGTTACATGTAGTACGCATTTGGAATATCAAATCCCCATATCAACATCGGATGCTAGTCCGCTCTCTGGCCTTCCGCCTCAAGGACCCCCTCCCGAACGATGCGAAGTTTCTGATGGAAGATTTCCGTCTCGCAGTGAACAACGCGATACGTCTTGGGATACATTCGAACGTGACGTCGAGGTTTGCGTTGACTAACCTGGCGTACAAGGACTTCAGGAAGGATCATCCGGGCATGTACGCCCAGCACCTCGTCTGCGCGTTCGAGGTCGCCGGGAGCATACTTAAGAATCATCGAAGAAAGCTAAGGAAAAAGCTTCCGGCTCAAGTCCCCTTCGTCCGAAGGCTGTTCATGAAGGCGGAGAACCAAGCGTACAAGCTCGACAGGATCAACGGTGTACTCGATCTCCCGATCAGGGCAGGATGCCATGTCAAGCTCAGACTGGTCATGAGCGAATATCATCGGAAATATCTCGACGACGAATCGCTTTCTCTAGGTTCGCTGACCTTGCTCCCGGACAGGGTCGTCGTGACCATCAGGAAGCATGCTCCTAAGCCATATGCCCCGGAATCCGTACTCTCGCTCGATACGAACGAGCGCAGCTTGGACGGGGTGCTTGCGAAGGAGGATCGGATAGCGGCGGTCGTCAGGGCGGAGTTCCCTGAGGTCTCTATCATCCAGAGCGTGCATCACGATAGACGAAAGAGGTTGCAGAAGAAGAAATCGCACGACAGGCGTATTTCGAGGGGGCTGTCCAACAACGAGGGAAGAAGGGAGCGGGATCGGATCGAATACAGGTTGCATCAGGTAGCGAACGCCGTCCTCACGTTCGCTGAAGAGTGTAGATCGGAAATCGTCCTCGAAGACCTGGCTGGAATCAGACCTCGGATGGGCAAGCGCATGAACCGCCGGATCAGCATGTGGCCTCGGCGGAAACTGCATCAGATCATAGAATACAAGGCCGCCTGGCAAGGAATTCCAGTCGTCAAGGTCGATCCACGATATAGCAGCAGGAAGTGCCCGGTGTGTGGGAGGATACAGGATTCCCGAAGGGGCACGGAATTCGTCTGTGGATGCGGGTGGCACATAGATCGACACATAAATGCGAGCATCAACCTGCTTCAAACAGCCGCCTCGAAGAAGGCGGCAGGGGGTCTACGGTTCGACCCCGGCGCGTTCCAGCATGACGTCGTGATGGTCCTCTGCGGTCCTGGAAGGGCCGTACGGCCGGAGCCGAATGGAACGAGTGGCATGCGAGCGGTGGCATGAACGCTATCCCCCGAATTGTTACAGAACCGCATCGAATGATGTCTGAAGGACAATTTGACTAGATGGCCCGATCCGGATAAAAAACGTCCTGCTCAGAGCGTCGCTTCGAAGTCTTCGATGGTCAGCCTGTAGTCTTCGTTGCCGAGGATCGTCCCGCGGATCTTGAGGATCTCCCTTGCCAAAAGCCAGTATATCATCGCGAGCGCCCTTCTCCCCTTGTTGTTCGTCGGGATAACGATGTCGACGTTTCGCGTCTCGTTGTTCGCATCGCACAGGGCGGTAATCGGTATCCCGATGTTCAGCGCCTCTCGTAGCGCTTGCTCGTCGGCTGCCGGGTCGGTCGCAAGGAGCACATCTGGCTCGACGAACTGTGGCAGGTTCGGATTCGTCATCGTGCCTGGGACGAACCTTCCCGCGAACACCTTCGTGCCGATCGCCTTGGCGAAAACCTTCGCCGGCTTCTGACCGTACTGCCTAGTAGATACGACAAGGATCTTCCCGGGTTCGAACTGTGCCAGGAACTTCGCGGCGACCTTGATGCGCTCGTCCGTCTTCTTGACGTCGAGGACGTACAGGCCGTCGTTCCTCACTTTGAAGATGAAACCTTTCATGTCGGCACTTTTCTGCTGGGTCCCGATGTGTACTCCGGATGTCAGATAATTCTCCTCGGGAACGAGCAGATCGACATTGGTCTGTGAATCTTCATCCATCGGCATTCAAACGCCTCTCAGGTCCCTCGCCAGACAGTGATAGGAATGGCATCCTTCGAGAACTCCGCCATGGCAATCTCGACCGGGTCGAACATCTCAGGTGGGATCTCGACAAGGATGGGAGCCCCGAGACTGATCTGCAGAGCCCTTGCCCCTACGATCCGCGCCTTCTCAAATCGTGTGTAAATCAGGCAATCACCTTAGATGTCAGGGTTTGTCCCTAAAATGAAATCCCTTTATAAAGGTTTTGCAGACCATGCTCTGTAGAAATCCTCTGAAAAGCGACATTCTGAGAAGATGAAAATTGCGGCACGATATAACCCCTCATAGGGGCTATTATTCGTTTTGCAAGAGACCATGGCCCCGGGGATGGGATGGCTTCATGCCGCAGTCTGGGATCTAAAAATGAAGATGTGGAGGAAGCAGACAGCAGTTAATATTGAGAGAAATCCATACGCAAAAGAGAAACTGACAGCAAAAGACGTCTTTCAATACGAATTTCTCTGGATACCTATATTGGAATACAACAGTCAGAATGATATATAAATGAAATATTATCTGAAATCATTTAAAAAATGGATGGAAAAAGCAAAAGCCAATGATCCTGCATTGAGAAATGAATTCAAAGAACTCATGGAATATATCATGGAGGAATGAAAGATGAACATCGTAATGACAGTATCTAATGCCTATACTCATGATCCGCGAGTTCGCAGAGAAGCAGAAGCACTAGCCGAAGCAGGACATAAAGTTAATTTGATAGCCTGGGATAGAAAAGGTGATTTTCCTGAGAAAGAAATGATTTCAGGAGTAAATATCATCAGAATACGGAATACTTTTCTAATGAAATTGATGATTCTTGATTTAATCAGAATGCCTTTCTGGAGGTCGAAAGCATTGAAAGTCATTCTCGCGCAATATTCTGATGCTGATGTTATCCACTGTCATGATCTCGATAGTCTGCCAATAGGTATCAAATTAAAGAGATTGAACGCGAGAATACCATTGATATATGACGCGCATGAGATATGGGGTTACATGGTGGCTTTAGATTGTCCCTGGTGGAAACGCTATATCAAGATGGAAAAGCGTCTAGTCCAAACCGTTGATGTCATGCTTACTATCAATGAGCCTTTGCGCGATTACTTCAAGGATTTCTTCGGCAATGAGAACTATCCAGATCTCTGCCAAAAGCCTATCTTCATCATCAAGAACTGCAAGGAATACAACGGTGAGCCTTATCAAGCACCGACAAGAAACATATTCACATTGATTTGCGCTGGGACACTTGAAAAATCAAGACAGAAACATATACTGGAACTGATAGATGCGATTAGTGGAATGGTTGATATTGAATTCATAATCGCTGGAAGTGGCAAGAAGAAATATATTAGGGAAATCAGGGAACATTGTTCTAAGTCAGGTAATTCGTTCTTTATTGGAAGAATACCATCGGATGAAGTTATTTCATTGACAAAGGAATGTCATGCTAGTATCTGCGTCACCGGGGAAGAAACAATCAATCAGAAAATGGGACTCCCAAACAAATTATTTGAAGCAATGGTGACTGGCAGACCTTTCATAGCTATAAAAGGTTCATATTGCTCGGATTACGCAATAGAACGGGGATTCGGTGTTGCAATCTCTAATGTGAATGAATGCGTCATAGAATTGAAGAAACTCATTATGAATCCAGAAAGATGCAGACAATATGGAATAAAAGCTCTGGAATCAGCAAAAAAAGATAATTGGCAGGTCGAGAAGGAGAAATTGTTAATGATATACGGCCACTTACAGAAATGAGATGGTCTCTAAACCCAACGACCATCTCATATGTCTTATTTATTTCCCGTTATTCATCCATATCTCAAATATCCAAACCATGAAGGATAATACAATCAATAAGGGTCAGATGCAATGAAAGTTCATTTCTTCTCGTCTTTGGGGAGCTTGGCGGAGAATCTCGCATAGCCGTACCCGAGGAACGCGGATGCGAGCCGCACGAGCGCCCAGAATTCGAGGCTCCGATCGAACATCTTCCTCGGGTCGTAGCTCGACCAGAGCTTCCCGTGCTTCATTGTGAGCTGCTTCCTGCCGTATCCGTTCCAGAACGCTTGCTTGATGAAGCCGAAAAATGTCCCGCGGGTCCTATGGTATATCACCATGTCGTCATTGTATGAGATCTTGTATCCTTTGTCGACCGCCCTCATATTGAGGTCGATGTCCTCGGCACTGATGAACCAGGGGTCGAACTCCTTCACAGCGTCGATGACCTCCTTCTTGTATCCGATGTTGCAGCTCGGGTAGCTTATGTCGGATCCCTGCCGCTCCAGCTCGACCCTTCCGAGGTCCTCGAACGCCCTGTATCCCATGTTGATGGTCCTTCCGGCGACTATGTCGGCGCTCTCCAGGCTCTTCCTTATTTCGTGGAGCCAGAACGGGTTGGCGATCGTGTCCCCTCCCGCCATGGTGATTATGTCGCCGGTGGCCTGCTTCAGTCCGAAGTTCGTGCTCTCGCCTCGGGTGCCGGGGTGGTGGAAGACCTTGATGAAGTCGCATTGCTTCGCGTAGCTGTTGACGTACTCGACAGTCTTATCCCAGCTGCCGGCATCGATGATTATTATCTCCAGTGGCGGCTCCTGGATTATGAGGCTGTCCATCAGGTCCCTGATGTTTCTCTCTTCGTTCAGGATGTTCAGCACGATGCTGACCTTCTTCCTTCCGAACGCTTCTCCGACCATCTTCAACCATCCGCCTATGATTTCCTGCCGAGCCCGATAGCCCTTAATGTCACACCGTATTTCTTAAGCTTAGCAGGTGAGACAATCCTTCTCCCGTCGACGACGAGCTTGTTCTTCATCAGATCGAAGTCGTTCTTCCCGAGCTTGGAGAACTCCTCCTCCTCGGTCTGGATGATGCACCCATCCGCCTCCAGGAGGGCTTCCTGGACAGAGGATGCGTAGGAAATTCCCGGCAGTATCCTGATGAATGATGCTCTTGCGAGATGATCGTATCCGATTACTTTGGCGCCGCGGGCCAGCAGCTCGACGGCGATCGGGAAAGCCCTCGACTCCATAATCTCGTCGACTCCTCCCTTGAACGCCAGGCCGAGGAGCGCGATCCTCTTCCCCTGGAGGTCTCCCAGCTCCTCCTCCAGCATCTCGATTGCCCTCAAAGGCTGCTTCTCATTAATCCTGCGCACCGCCCTGAGCAGCTCTGGCCTGAACCCCGAGGACTCGCCCCCGGATATCGCCGTGCTCAGATCCTTCGGGAGTCCGCATCCGCCGAACCCCAGACCGGGGCTCATGAATTCTCCCCCAATGCGCGGATCGAGCCTTACCCCTTCCATGACCTCCTGGACATCGATGCCGAAGCTCTCGCAGAGGCCGGCGATCTCGTTGGCGAAGCTGACCTTCGTCGCAAGGAAGCAGTCAGAGACGAGCTTCACCATCTCCGCCGTGCGCAAATCCATTATCAACTTAGGGGCATCCAGTTTATCGTAAAGGCTCATGACTCCGGTCGCCGTCTTCTTCGTGTTCGCGCCGACGATGATCCTGCTCGGCTTAAGGCTGTCCTGGACAGCACTCCCCCTTCTCAGGAATTCCGGGTTCACGGCCACCCCGAAGTCCTTCCCAGCCTTCAGGCCAGATGAAGCCTCCAGGGTAGGGATTAGGAGGTTCTCGGTTGTCCCCGGAGGTACCGTCTTTCTCTGGACCACTGTCTTCCCTTTTCCGAGGGACTCGCCTACCGATTTCGCCGCATCTTTGAGGTTCGACAGGTTAGGCGATGCGGATTTCAGCAGCGGGGTCTGGACTGATAGGAAGATGAAATCTGATGAATTTACCGCTTCTCCAACATCCTCTTCTATCGAGATCTTTCTCGTCCGCATGCCCTTTGCGAGCATCGACGAGAGCTCAGGTTCGTAGAACGGGGCCTCGCCCTTGTAAAGACTCGACAACCTCGGTCGGTTCTTCTCGACGAGTCTGACTCGGTGCCCAAGGTGAGCCAGCGTCGATCCCGTTGAGAGACCGACGATTCCGCAGCCGATTACGCAGATCTTTTTGTCGGCCACGACAACCGCCTCCTTAATCCCATTCTCCTTAACTCGGTCGCTTCTCTGGACCGGTCTCGAGCATGTCCTTCAATCCTTCATGGAGAATGCGCGCTATCTTGATGGAAGCCTTACCATCGCCGAAGCTCGATTTTTGCATTCCAGAGGGGTCGAACCCTGCAATCGCATCGCTGATTTTCTTCTCATCTGTGCCTACGAGGAGATTCCAGCCGTCGTCGATCGTTTCGACCCACTCGGTTTCCTCCCTTACCGTGATGCAAGGGACCTTTAGAACATACGCTTCCTTCTGGATGCCCCCAGAGTCCGTCAGCACCTTCTTCGCCCCCATCATGAGGCGCATGAAATTCAAGTAATCCTGCGGCTTTGTCAGTATGATGTTCTGAGCTTTCTGCAGTTTATCCATCATGTTGTGCTCTTTGAGCATCTTCTCTGTGCGTGGGTGCACCGGGAAGACGATTTTCTCACCGCTCGATATCATCGAGTTGATGATTTTCGAGAGGTTCTCCGGCCTGTCTGTGTTGGAGGGGCGGTGAATTGTTGCTAACAAGTAGCCCTTTTCCGTGAGGCCAAGGCTTTCGATGATTTTCGACTTCTGGAGCGCCGCCTTTGAACCGACCAGCAGGATGTCGACCATGACATCCCCGACCATGAAGACGTTCTTCGTTATGCCCTCCTTAGCGAGGTTGTCGACGCTCGTGGAAGTCGGTGCAAATAGGACATTGGAAAGATGGTCCGTGACCACTCGATTGATCTCCTCGGGATGTTCCCGGTTATATGAGCGGAGGCCCGCCTCGACGTGTGCCATGGGGTATCCGTCCTTTACCGCCGCCAGGGCCCCTCCCAGCGTGGAATTCGTATCTCCGTAGGTGAGGACGACGTCAGGATCAACATCCTTGAGGATGGGATCGAGCTTCATGATGATGTTACCGACCTGCTGGCACGGCGTACCTGATCCGACTTCCAGGTTGTAATCCGGTTTAGGGATGTCAAGGACGTCGAAGAACGCCTGGCTCATCTCGTAGTCGTAATGCTGGCCAGTATGAACGAGTATCTCCTCGTCGATCTCTCTGATTGCCCGTGACAGAGCCGCCGCCTTGATGAACTGGGGGCGAGCCCCGACAATCGATAAGACTCTCACAATCAGGATATGGCAACCGCCTTAATTTATACCTGCCGAGCCAGTCATTATCTGTAGCCCAACAGCGAGTTTTCCATCCTACGAGCACTGGCTATCAAACGAGCGGCGGAAATCGCCATTATCAATTTTAAACGAAGATTTTATAAACGAGGGGACAATGGCCACCGGGGGAGGCATCACCCATGGAGATCAAGGCTAAGCACTATGTCGTCCAGAACTGCGAGATCGGAGACGGCACTGTAATCAGGGATTATGTGAACCTCTTCGGATGCAAGATCGGTAGGAACTGCAAGATCGGCGCCTACGTCGAGGTCGGACGGGGCGTCGTCATCGGCGACAACTGCAAGATCGAAGCTTTCGCCTTTATCCCCTCCGGCGTAACGATCGAGGACGACGTCTTCATCGGGCCGCACGCCTGCCTAACTAACGACCTCCACCCGAAAGCCGTCGGCGACTGGAAAATCACCCCCACGCTCATCAAGAAGGGCGCATCGATCGGCGCGAATGCGACGATCATCTGCGGCGTCACCGTCGGGGAGGGTGCGCTGGTAGGTGCTGGCGCAGTCGTGACCAAAGATGTTCCGCCGAACACGCTCGTTGTAGGTTGCCCCGCCAGGATTATCAGGAAGCTGGGCGCTCCCAAAGGCAACAAGCCCGCGAAGAAATCCAAGAAACGAAAGAAGTGATTCAGACACACGGAGTGTGAACCCGATGAAAGTAGCCATAACCATCCCATCAATGGACCAGGAAATGATCGATGCGGCAACGAACGCACTCAGGAACGAGCGCATGTCCCTCGGAGACAGCGTCTTCAAGTTCGAGCAGGAGTTCGCCAAGATGTGCGGAGTGAAGAGGGCAATCTCCGTAAGCGACGGCACGCGCGCTCTTCAGTTCGCCCTGGAAGCGCACGGCATCAAGAAGAAATCGACTGTCATAACATCGCCGATGTCCTTCGTCGCATCCTCCAACGCCGTCATCCACGCCGGATGCGTCCCGAGGTTCTGCGACGTCGACGACAAGACCTACTGCATGGACCCAAAGAAGCTCAAGAGGCGGATCACCTCGAAGACCACCGCGGTCATCCCAGTCCACCTGTATGGATATCCGGCGGCGATGGACGAGATCATGACGATCGCCAAGGAGAAGAACCTGCTCGTCATCGAGGACGCCTGCCAGGCGCACGGCGCCGTCTACAAGGGGAAGAAGACCGGCTCGATAGGAGACTTCGGGGCATTCTCTTTCTACGCGACGAAGAACATGACCGTCGGCGGGGACGGCGGCATGATCACCACCAACAACGACGCGATGGCCGATAAGCTCGAGAGCATGAGGCACTGCGGCAGGATGAAGGGCAGCAATTACGACCACGACGTCCTGGGATACACGGCAAGGCTCAACACAGTCCAGGCTGCGATCGGGCTCGTGCAGCTGAAACACATCCCCGAATGGAACGAGAGAAGGAGGGCCATCGCCGCGATATACGACCAGAGGCTCAAAGGCGTCGGGGACCTGAAACTCCCGCCGGCTGCGACCGCGGACATATCGCCAGTGTACCACCTCTACGTCGTCAGGAGCAAGAGGCGCGACGAGCTGGGCGGCTTCCTCAAGACCAAGGAGATCCAGACGGCTCTGCACTATCCGGTCCCGATCCACATGCAGCCGATATACAAGCAGATGTACGGATACGAGGGCGGCGAGTTCGCGAAGTCGGAGAAGGCATGCAGGGAAGTGATGTCACTGCCGATGTATCCCGGCCTTACCGATGAACAGGTGAAATTTGTTTGCGACTCGGTCGCGGAGTTCTACAGCAGGTGATTCGATTGTCAAAGATCAAGGTCGGCGTCATCGGGACAGGGTACTGGGGCAGGAAGATCGTCGACGAGTTCTCGAAGATCGAGAACGTGAAGATCGAGGCCATCGCGGATGTGAGCGAGGAGAACCTCAAGTTCTGCGTTGACAGGTTCAAGGTCGAGAGGACCCTGAAGGACTACCACCAGCTGCTCTCCATCCCAGACATTAAAGCAGTCGCGGTCGCCACCCCGAACGAGCTTCACTATTCCATATGCAAGGCCGCGCTGGAAGCAGGCAAACACGTGCTCGTCGAGAAGCCGATAACGCTCGACTCCAAGCAGGGCTGGGAGCTTGTCAAGCTGGCCGAGAAGGACAACCTCACGCTCTCGGTCGGGCACATTTTCAGGTTCAACAACGCGATCTCGGAGGCCAAGCGATTGATCAAGGAGAAGTTCCTGGGGAAGCTCTTCCTGATAGATTTCTCCTGGCTGAACCTCGAGAAGCCCTTCACGGACAGGGACGTCATCGTCGACCTCGCGCCGCACATGTTCGACATGATGAACGACTTGACGGGCCATTGGCCTATCGAGATCTCGGCCGTCGCTGCGCCGCACAGGACCAAGGTCTACGAGACGGCGCACATCCACGCGAAGTTCGCCGACGGGACCCTGGCCACCGCGACTCTGAGCTGGGTCGTCCCGAAGAAGACCAGGCAGGTATCGCTGATTGGAGAGACGCGCTCAATGTTCATCGACGCCGTCGGCCAGGAGATCACGGTCTTCGAGAGCGGCTACACCTACAAGCTCGGGTTCGAGAGGAACAACACGATCAGGGACGAGCTCCTGCACTTCATCGACTCGTTCGGCAAGCCGATGGCGGAGACGAAGAACAGCGGCGTCGTCGGCGTGAGGACCATCGAGCTCATCGAGGCCGCGAAGAAATCCGTCGAGTCCGGGAAAACCGTCCATATCAGCATGAACTGACGGCACCCGTCGCTTCTCTTTTTCTCATCACTCAGCGCAGGCTCCGATACGGGGGATTAAATATCGTTGGTGGCTATTTTGCCATGCAATGCCGACAGCCCTCATGCTGTTATCGAAACCCTTCGTCGCGCGTGTGAACCGGGAATCCAGCTCTATCGCCGAGGCTGATTATACTGTGACCGTGCTCGCCTGGAACAGGGACGGCAGATCCGTCTGCGAGGCATCCGGCAATCCCGCCGTGGAGGTCGACCTCATCGGACCGCCATGCCCTAAGCGGAACCTCATGAAATTCGCATTGAAGCTCCCATTCTTCTGGCTGGCCTGCCTTGGGAGAGCGAAGCAGAAGGAGTTCCTTGTCGTTCACGCGCACGACTTCGACACTCTGCCCGCCGGGTTCTTGATCAGCAAGCTCCAGGGAAGGCCGCTCGTTTACGATGCGCACGAATCTTACGCCGAAATGATCGCACAGGACGCTCCGCGCATCATCTGCAGGCTCGTGCACTATCTTGAAAAGTGTCTGATGAGGGGGGCGGAGATCGTCTTCGTCGCCAACGAGAATGTTGCCAAGATGATCGGGGCGGAGGATGCGGTGACCATCCTCAATTGCCCGAGCGAGTCCGAGGTTCCGATTGAATGCTTCGGCAGGAAAGACGCACCTTCGAAGGAGAAGATGCTCCTGGGGTATTTCGGCACTCTGGAGCCAGGAAGGTTCGTCCTCGAATCCGTGTCAGCGCTGGCGTCGCAGAACAAATGGCGAATGGTCATCGGAGGGGACGGGACCCTTGCGAAGGCGGTCAAGAAAGCATCGAAAGGATCGGCTTCCGTCGAATATCTGGGGCAGGTGCCTCATGAGCAGGTGATGAAGCAGTCCGCGAGATGCGATGCCCTGCATGTCATGCTGGACCCCTCAAATGAGAACTACAGGATTTCTACTCCGCTACGCCTATTCGAGGCGATGTCTTTAGGCATCCCATCCATCGTCGCAAAGGGGACATACCCAGCGGAGGTGGTCACCAAGGAGGGCTGCGGATACGTCTGCGATCATACCGAGAAAGCTTTCTCTGAGCTTCTGGATAGACTCGCAAACGACCCTGCCGGCATGGTCGAGAAGGGGAAGAAGGGGCGGGAGGCCTTCGATCGCGAGTACAATTGGGGGAAGCAGGCCGCAAAGCTGCTACTGGCTTACGCCGATCTCCTCGGAACGGCAGACAAATATTAGCACCGTGCGTCCGCCCGCGAAGAGCTCTAAAAATGATGGTGATAATAATACTCCTGAGTGCTAGTATTCTCCCGAAATAAAATAATGGAAACTTTTATATTCCCTTACTGATATCCAGTGAATCGTCCGACACTCGTCGGACTCAATGGGATGGGATGCAGAAAGTGACAGCGCCAGTGCGCACTACTAAGTCATTTTTTCGCATCCTTACAGGGGATGTAGGGGATGCACCTAAAAGAGATCGAGTTAGAGAACTTCAAGTCGTTCGGTAAGAGAACGAGAGTTCCAATGCTGACGGGCTACACCGCCATCACCGGGCCGAACGGTGCTGGCAAGTCGAATATCTCCGACGGTATCCTGTTCGTCCTAGGCCCCAAGAGCTCGAGGGTGATCAGGGCGGGGAAGCTGACGGACCTGATATTCAACGGCGGCAAGGCCGGGCACCCGGCGTCCGAGTGCAAGGTCAGCCTGTTCTTCGACAACACCGACCGGCTCATCCCCTTCGATGCGGACACCGTGAAGATCACGAGGCTCGTCAGGAAGTCGGAGTCAGAAGAGGGTTACTATTCGTATTACTACATCAACGACAGGAAGTCGTCGCTGGGCGACATCGAGTCGCTCCTAGCGCACGCAAGGATATCCGCCGACGGCTACAACTTCGTGCAGCAGGGGGACATAACGAGGATCGTGCAGATGGGCAACGTCGAGCGGAGGAGGATCCTC
>Ga0315297_10000230_pt1 | contig 31311 bp, 33 predicted proteins | sample YL17G15_0_MG_FD_203628 | JGI IMG/M metagenome (GOLD analysis project Ga0315297, IMG submission 203628) | Sediment microbial communities from Yellowstone Lake, YNP, Wyoming, USA - YL17G15_0 | ecosystem: Environmental > Aquatic > Freshwater > Lake > Sediment | place: USA: Wyoming | collected...
TCCTATTCTTTCTATTAATATCTTTCCTTGTTCGTATCCTCTGATTTGTAGCTTGTGTCCTTTGAATACTACTTGTTTGCCGACTATGTTGTTTGCTATTTCTTTATCATTTTCTTTGTTGAATTCCAAGTATGATATCAATTCTTTTGGGTTTAGGTTGTTCCCTATTATTTTTTTGTGTATTTTGCTCAATTGTTTTTCGTAAGTTTCTATCTTTTCAGATTCTTGTTCCATTTTTTGTATGTCTAGCATCATCTGGTTCGCAAATAAGTATTCATTCTTGAATGATTCGCTTAGCTCTAATCGTTTGTGTTCAAATCCTATCTTGTCTCCTTTTTCTAGTTTTTGTTGTGCTTCGTCTATTTCTTTTTCTATCTTTTCCATTCTTTTTATGAATGATTCTGTTTTTTGTATTGCTATATCTAGCATTTTTATGATGTAATCTCGTATCTTTCCTATTTGTGTGTCAGTCATTTTTTTTACCAGAGTCCTTTTAGGATATTTTTAATACCTGTTTTTTTCTCTTCTTTTGGTTTTTCTTGTTTTTGTGCAGGTGGTGATATCGTTTCTTGTTGTGGTTTTTCTTCTTTTTTAGCGAATGGATTTTTTATTTTTGGGATTTTGCTTGTTATTCTTTCTGTTATTGTTTGTTTTTGTTTTTCTTGTGCTTGTTGGCCTGTGATTCTTGCAAATCGTTCTTGTGCTTTTTCGTGTGGGTTTGTTGTTATTCTTGCAAATCTTTCATGTGCATTTCTGTGCACTAATTCTTCTTGGCTGTAACTGGCTCTTTCTCTTACTCCTGTATCTTCTACTTTTATTGTTCTTCCTTTTATCTTGCTTAATTGGTTGCTTATTTCTTTTCTTGTCTTTTCTAGTTCTTCTTCATATCTTTTTTTTGCTTTCTCATATTTTTCTTGGTAGTCTAGTATTCCCCCGCCGTGCGTTTTTCCTTTCCATTCTTGGTCTAGTTTTTGTAGTGTTATTATTATTTCTACTTCTTTTACTTTCAGTTTTGCAAGATCTACTTCTTCTTTTTGTTGTATCTCTACTTTTTGTTCTGTCTGCATTGCCTTCATGAATTGTTCTTCTGTTATCTTTCCTTCTTTGAATAATTGTATTGCTTTGAGTGTATCTTCTCCTACTTGGTTTAGAATTTTATCTGCTTCTTCTATCTCTTTTATTACTGGATCTTTTTCAGGTGGTTTTTGTTGCGTTTCTGTTTCGTCTGGTTTTCCTTCTTTTGGTTTCTTACTTTCTTTTTCTGTTTTTTTTGCTTCTTCAATCTTTTTCTTTGATAAAATTAGGACTTTTAGGAAAAGTTTTGCTTTTGCTATTATTATAACTACAACTTTTTTCCATCCCACTAATTGTGGTGGGGTTATTACTTTTGCTGTTGAAGCAACCCATAATGCATATAAAAATTTTTTAATGAATAGTATTATAAACTTTGGAAGTGTCCAGAAAGCAAATCCTAATATTTTCTTGCTAGCTTTTTTGCCTAGGTTCCATATTAAAAAAACCAATATTATTGGTACAAATATGATCATTCCTATTGAAATTAGTGGGTGTTCTACTATAAATCCTCCAAAGGGTACATTTTCTGTTATCCATGATTTTATTATGGATCCTGCTGCTTTCTGGGGGTTTGTCCAAGATTTTATATCGTCCCAAAAGCTTCCTCCATCTACTGTTCCTGTTGTGTCTGCCATGCTCACTTCTGTTGGTATTGTTAGTCTTGTGTTTTCGAATTTTGTATCTGTCCAGAAGAAGCCACCGTTCTTATCTATTCCGTCTCTGATTATCTGGTCTGATGTGTCTTTTCTGTCTGCGCTTTCAAACGCATTTATTTTGATTAGTAGGTCTTCAGCGTATTTTTTGACTTTTGTTGCTTCTTTGAAGATTGTTTGCAGGTTTGGGTCTTTTGCTGTTGCTCCCGTTTTTTTTATTAGTGAGTCTGCTTTCTTGATTATTGTTCCTAAAATATTTTTCTTTTGTGTGTAGAATTGTGTGAAGTCTTTGCCATATTCTGGCATTTTTATTTCATTGAATTTGTTTATGTCTGCAATTAGGCTTTTGTATTCACTGTCTATGCTTGTTATTTCATCATTTCCTAGTTCTCCGCCTATTGCTGCTTTTCCTTTATTTACCAGGTCTGTTCCAGTTTTTAGTGCTTCTCCCCCAATATTTTTCAGGTCATCCCATCCTATCGCGTAAGCAAGTCCTGTAAGTAGTAAGATTAGGATTATTGCTGTTGCTAATAGAATTTTATTGTTTTTCATGTTGGTACAAGTTCTGCTATATCTTCTGGTTTTTCTTCTATGCGTACTTCTGTGGTGCTGTTTTTTTCCGTTATTTTCATTCTTTGTTCTATCTCATCAATATGTTTTTTTTCAGCTTGGTACACTTCTATGATTTGTTGGTTTGTCTGAAATGTTTTTGTTGTTTCTTTCTGGAGTTCTTCTTGGCTTACTAGCATCGCTTCTTCTATGTCTATTGTTCCCATTCTTGCTTCTATTATTTTTCTGCGTATGCTCATAAGTTCTTGTATGTCTGCGCTTGTGAAATTGCTTTTCTCCATCTGTTCTAGTTTGGATAGGAATTGTTTGTGGTAGCCTGTTGTTTCTGCTGTTTTCTGCATCATTTTTTCTTGTTTTTGTGTTAGTGTTGTCGTGCTTCTGTCTATGACTGTGACACTTTTTTCTGAAGTCAAAAGGTCTAGCTTTAGTACTAGCATTCTGGTGTGTTCTTCAAATTCTTTTTTCAGCTCTTCTCGTTCGTTTTCTAGTTCTTCTTTTCTTTTTTGCACTTCTTTCGCTATTTCTTTCGCTGCATTCTCTTTTGTTTTTTCTAGTTTTTCAACTCTTTCTTTCAGGATTCCAACCAATACGTGCACGCTTTTTGCTCTTTGTTCTGAAAGCTCTTTTGCTCTCTGCTCTATTATTCCATCAATTTTGTTTATTGATGTCTCTTCCACTTTTGCTATATACTCTCCGCTTCCCATGGCTCTTAGCCACTGTTCTAGTTCTTTTATTGTTTGGTCGTGCGGTTCTCCTTTTCTTTTTTCTATCTCTTCTAGTTTTCTCGCGCTTGGAATGTCTCCTCTTTCTTCTAGTTCTTTTATTAGCGTCTTTATTTTTCCTGCTTCAAAATATGATCTGAATTCAGTCCAGTATGGGTCTACGCTGTCGCGTTTTAGTTTTTCAACCAGCCAGGTCATCCTGTCAAATGCTTCTTTGAAGTTTAGGATGTATTTTACTACATCTGCTCTTTTTAGTTCTCTTACTATTCTTTTATCCCCTTCTTTCTCAAGTGTTATTATGTATCCTTTTAGTTTTTCTCCGAATGTTTTTGCATCTGTTTTTTCTATAGAATCTATCTCTTTTCTTATTGCTTGCAGGTGTTTTCCTTCTTCATCTTTCACGAATCTTGCTATTTTTTCAAGTCTTGTTGCTGTTTTGTTGTCTTTCCATTCTTCATACAATTTTACATATTTATCATAGTTTTCTACTAAGAATTGGTAGTCTTTGCTTTTCTCGAAGTGTTCTGGGCTTGTTCCATCCAGCCATTTTTTGATATCTTCCTCTGTTTTTTTCAGCCACCCTATCTCTTTCTGGTCTGGTATTTTTGTTTTTGTCCGTATTGTTTTCAGGATTTCTGTGCTTTTCGTGTCTTCTAACTTTTCTAGTGTCATCACGTGTTTTGGCATCTCTTCTGTCATGAACTTGTCAAATTCTATTTCTTTCTTGCTTAAGTCTGTGTGTATGTTGCTTAGTTCTGTGATTGCTGCCCCTTTTCTTGTTTCTATCTCGAATGTTTGGAAAAGTATTTTTCTTAGTCTGACTATTCTTTCTTCTATCTTCTCTATTTTTTCGAATAGTTTGTTTATTTTTTGTTCTTCATCCATTTTATTTGTGCATAAGTTTTTCTTTTGTGTCTTCTAGGTCTGCATTTATTCTTTGGCTTCTCAGTATCCCGAATATTGATTTGAATCCTTGCGGGTTTACTTTCGGTTCGTCGTATGTTGGGTTTGTTATTGCTTCTGGAGCTGGTGATACATCTTTGTATGTTGTTCTTTTCATCTCCTCTTCTATTGTTTCTATATCTTTTTCCAGCGCTTTTCTTCGTGCTTTGTCTTTTGGGTCTGTTGTTATCATCTGGTTTATCTTGTCCACATATGTTTTGAACATTTCTTTCTTGTCTGCTATGTTTTTGCTCTTGCTTTTTCCTTTTCCCCATGTGACTTCTTCTATCTTGTCTGGGCTTGCTCCTGCTTTTACAAGTGCGTTTCTCATATTTGCTAGTCTTCCTAGTTCTTTCATCTCTCCGTTGAAGTTGCTCCACCAAAAGTTTAGGTCTGCCCTGAATTTTTTTAGTTTTGCAAGAGGAACTCTTACTATCCCTCCTTTGAAGATTCCTGTTAATATTCCTGTTTTGATCCCATTTTTTATCTTTCCGAATCTTTTCTTCCATTCTGGGGTGCTTAGCCTGTCTGCTGCTTTTTTTATGAATGATTCATCCCAGTTCTTGATCAATCCAATCACTAGTCCGAATCCTGCCCCTATTAAGAAGTTTGTGACAAAGTTTGGTGATTGGAACATGGGGATACCAAGGTTGTATTCAGCGAATGCTGTTACTGCCATGGTGTTCACTATTCCGAATGACAATCCACATGCCATTGTTTGTCCTGTCTTGTCATCTCCTGTTTTTTGTGTGAATGTCTTGAACAACAAGAATAATAATGTCCAGTAAGCCATCTTTAAGAATTCGCTTTTCAGCATTCCAGATTGTGCGGTGTTTGCAGCAAACATTATTGTTAACACCCATCTGACTGTGGCATCTAGTTCTGTTCCTATTATCTTGAATAATAAGAAAAATATTAGTAATGATCCTATCAGTACGAATAGTCTTTGTCCTCTTAGTATTCCCCATCCTATTTTTTCTCCTTCTGTTGTGCTGTATTCTGTTGTTGGCCTTTGCGCGCTTGGCAGCTTGCTTTTTGCTGTATAACAATATCTTCTGCTGTCTTGTTGTTCTTTTGATAATGCTTCTATATTTTTAGTATAGGTATTTACTTTTTCTTGTGCGCTTTTTATTATTGGAAGGCCTTTGGTTACTGATCTGATCCAGTTTTCTTTTGCCAGCGCAGGTTTTCCGTCATTACCTATTATTATGTTTCCGTTGTCATTTTTTTGGTAGTATTTTGCTTCTGCATTTTTAAGTCCGTCAATTTCTTCTTGGTGCATGTCTAATGTGCAGTACTTATCTCCTAGCAGGTATAGTTTTCCATCTGTCCACCACTGTTTTTCCCACACGTACTCGCTTGGCCCTATCGCGTTTATGCTTACTATTAGTGATAACATTCCTATGACTGTGAAGAATATGATTGTGTTCGTGTTTCCTTGGCTGTATGATGAGAGGAATGATGATCTTCCCATATCTGGGAACACTTGGGGTAGCACCATCAATACTATGTATAATATTCCCATTATCATTAGCGTGTTTACTATTATTTGTTTTGTGAAATACTTGCCTTGCCAATCTTTTAGTGTTCCTGTTCCTGAGCTGATCTTTTCTTTCAGGCTTGTCATAGTGTCTTGGAATGATGCTGCAACTAATGAGCTTGCTAATATTGCAAATATTGAGATCATTGCTGCAATTATCCAGAACTTCTTGTCAAACCTCAAACTTCTTCCTCCACTTTGTTGTATAATTCTTCAATTGATTTGTATCCGTAGCTTGTCTTGTTGATGAAATACTTCAACAGTTTGTTCTTGATGGTGTAGACATTGCCTTCTCTTGCGATTAAGTCAACATCTGTCAGTCTGGAAAGCAGGTTTTTTGTTACTGCACTGCTTCTGTGTATTGCTTTGCTTGCCTCGCTGAGTTTCATGTCTTTGACACTTAATTTTTTGAGTATTACCCATAGCAATGATTTTCCTCTTGCTCTTCCAAGGCTTTCGTTCAGGTAGTTTGTGTAGAAATTGTACAATATTCCTTTGTCTTCAAGCATCTCTTTCAGGAATATTTTCTTGACATCTTTCTCTTCACCATATTTTTCTGTCAGGACTGATACAGCATAAGGTATTCCGTTGCTCAATTTTTGTATTAATTCAATGTCTTTGTCTGCTATTCCTGTTGCTAATTCTTTTGTGTCTCTTTTTTCGAATTTTCCTAACTCAACAACTTTTATCTCTAGTTTTCTTGCTATCTCTTTTGTGATTTCTGCTGCGCTTCCTGTTATTGTGTAGTTTGTGTATGAATGAGTTGAGGAGACGTTCTTGAAGAGGGAGATGACGTCACTAGTTCTTGAGTAATTGTTCAAGTCTAGTATTCTCCAGAACTCATCCATGCACAAAACTATTTTTTTGGTGTTTTTCTCGCCTATGGCTTCTGTGAATTTGAATGCTAATTCTAGAAGTAGTTGTTGGTTTGGGCTTATCTTTTCTAGTTCGTTTTTTACTTTGTCTATTATCTCTGCTCCTTTTCCTAGTTTGTCTTTTATTTTTTCAAGCTTTTCAATCTCTGTGTAGTCTGTATAGTTCCCCCCTAATGTTTGATGTAGGATTGTTGCTATGAATTCTACGCAGAAATCTTCTGGGCTTAGGCTTATTTTTTCAAAGTCAACATAGATTGGTAGGGTTTGTTTTTGTTCTCTTGTTTTTCTTATGAATTCTTTTAGAAGTGCAGTTTTTCCTATGCCTTTTTCTCCTATTATGCATAAGTTTGTGGGTTTATCTAGAAGACTGAGGTAGGTATCTCTTCCTACCAATATTCTTTCTCCGTTACCGGATTTTTTACTCATGTTAACCAATTGGTATACATACCATATGGTATAATACTATTTAAACCTTGTGATTGATTATGAAAATTAGTGCCTATGGCCGTGCTCGTCTACGTTGGGGGTGTAGAGAATTCAATGCACGACCAAAGGACACATATCTCATTTGGTATACTAACCAAATGATTAATATACCAAACTGTATACTAATATTTAAATTTTTCGTTTAAAGAATTATCGTCGAATAATCATCAAAACAACGACTAAGCACACCCAGTATACCTTTTTGTATATCTACCTCTTGGTATAATTATTATTTAAACTTTTCTATTTTTCAGTTCTTCGTGCTTGACAGAAAACTATTTAAACAAACCACTACTCCCTCTTTGAATCATGGACGGTACAATTGTTAATTTCAGGATTGGTAGGCACACGCAGAAGACTAATCACATGATTGTCATCTCTGCTAGTTCTTCTAATAAAGAGCATGCTACAAGTTTGGTTGGCAAGAGGGTTGTGTGGAAGAGTCCTGCTGGCAAAGAGCTTGTTGGCAAGGTTGCTGCTGCTCATGGAGCTAAAGGTGCTGTAAGGGTTATTTTTGAGACTGGAATGCCTGGTCAATCTGTTGGTCAGAAAGTTAGTATTGAATAATAATTTCTCAAATTTTTTAAATTAGTTAACAAGCAATATTCGTATTTTTTAATTTTGTTGGTTTTTACAATAAGAAATAAAGTATGACTGGTAATAGTAAGCATCCCATCGCATGGCTTCTTCCTACATTTTTTAGCACAGGAATTATTCCTATTGCTGTGCTGACTATGAGTATTAATATTCCTGGCAGTCCTGAGAATATTGCTACCATTATTGTGACGAATGATATTATTATGATGCATAACATTTTGTAGTTTATTTTTCCCATTAATGTACAGAAAACTCTTGTTAGTGCAAATGTAAGCATTGTTGCTATTCCTCCTGCTATCAGTGCTGTTGCGAGAAAGATTATTAGTGTTTCAATCGTCACTTGCTTGTTTATTTCCATTATTGCTATCACTGCTCCATTTCTTGCTTTTTCTAAGGTATATAACGTTACTAGACTAAACACGAAGTTTACTGTGTTTATTCCTCCGACTAGTATCATGAACGCGTATTGTTCTAGTTTTCCTACTAGTTCTTTTGCTATTATCGCTGCTTGTGCTGCTCCTAATCCTGGAAATATTCCTATCATGCTTCCTGAGAATACTGCTGCTCCTAATGCTTTTATTGTCTGTGTTTTTGGTATGTGTATTGTGTTTGTTATGTTTTGTTTTGGTATTCGTACATCATCGTATAATGACATTAATATTGTGCTTATTCCGAATATTCCGCTTAGTAGGGGGAATAATGGTTGGTTCAGGTTTGGCATTGATAATACTATGATTCCTAAGATTCCTGATATTGTGAACACAAAGAATGCCCAGAACACTTTTTGTTTTTCTCTGACAACCATGAATACTGCAATCGCTAAAAGCATCCATCCTATATAGTTGAATACTGAGTTGTAGACTTTTGGGACTAACGGACCAAGTAAAGGTATTATCGCTATTGTTAATATTAATGACATTAGTGATCCTGTTATTGTTAGCTTTACTGCTTCGTATCCTTTTCCTTCTAGTAATAATCTGTGTCCTGGCAAGACGTTTAGCGCTTGTTCTGGATCTGGCGCTCCCAAGAATATTGATGGTATCGTGTCTAAGAAGGTGTGCGTGACTCCCATTGCTATTATGAAGCAGCACAGCACTATTGGTGTTGTGAATCCTAGTAAGTATCCTGATATACTTATTAGAAGTAAGCTTGCTAAATTTATGTGTATTCCTGGTGTGAGGCCTGTGAATGTTCCGACTAGTGTTCCTAAGATTATTGCTGCTATTATTTCTAGGAACATATTAGTTTTTCTTTACCTCATCTGCTATTATTTCTGGTTTTCCTTCGAATTCTTGTATTGTTCCTGTTATGTATACCTTATCTCCTTGTTGTAGTTCTGTGATATTTTTGTCTTTGAATAATATCACTGTTATTGTTTTTGGTTGTGCTACGCTTAGTATTGCTATTTTTTCTTTTTCTGTTATTCTCTCTACTGTTCCTCTTATTCTTACATCTTTGTCTACATCTGCTAAAGTTATTTTTTCTATTGTTTTCTCTTCTACATTAATGTTTTCAGAGAAAAAGTATAATATGATTACTCCCACTATTGCGCAGGTTATTGCTATCTTTAGCAATGTCTTTTCTTTCATTGGATAAGTTTTTGATTATCAACTTAATAAATCTTTTCCAGTACCAAAAACTTTAATAATGAGTTTTGTGTTACTTCTTTTTATGGCAGAGCAAAAGTCTAATGTTCCTAATCAGAGCGAGTGTTGTAATGGTTGTGCTTTTTGGAGTAAGTTTCAGCACAAGTGTTGGTATTTCTGGGAGTCTAAGAAGGGTTGCACTCAGTTCGTTAATGAGATAGATTTGGACTCTGCTATTGATAAATGAGTGTTTTTTCTTAAATAGTAAGATTTTTAAATAAGCAGTCTTTGTTTTTCATAGTATGGCTAAGAAGAAGGTTGTTAAAAAAGAGGTTGTTAAGGCTTCTGTTCCTAATTCTGTTTCCAATTTTAAGTCTACTAAGGATATTCCTGTTTCTAAGCTTATCTCTGACCAAGTTATTGGTCAGGAGCAGGCTGTTGAGATCATCAAGAAAGCTTCTAGTCAGAGAAGGCATGTTTTATTGATTGGTGAGCCTGGTACTGGTAAGAGCATGCTTGGTATGGGCCTTGCTGAGTTGTTGCCTAAGGAAAAGCTTGTTGATATTGTTTCTTTCTTTAATCCTAATGATGAAAATGCTCCTTTGATCAGGACTTTGCCTGCTGGCAAGGCTAGGGATTTGATTGCTAGGTCTAGGATTGAGTCTATGAATATGTTTAAGAATCAGAACTTGATCATGTTTGTTCTTGTTATTATTGCTATGTTTTCTCCTTGGTGGGTCAGGTCTTATTACAAGTCTGATATCATGTTTGCTGCTTTTTTCTTGGGTGGCATGATTTTTTTGGCTGCTTTTGTTATTTTTTTGAATGTTGGTGCTAGAATGGGTGGCACTAAAAAGGTTCAGGTTCCTAAAGTTATTGTTGATAATTTTGATAAGAAGCAAGCTCCTTTTTTTGATGCTACTGGTGCTCATGCTGGTGCTTTGCTTGGTGATGTTTTGCATGATCCTTTCCAAAGTGGTGGTTTGGGTACTCCTTCTCATGAGAGGGTTGTTGCTGGCATGATTCACAAGGCTCACATGGGTGTTTTGTTTATTGATGAGATTGCTACTTTAGATCCTTCTACTCAGCAAGAGTTGTTGACTTCTTTGCAAGAGGGCAAGTATGCTATTACTGGTCAATCTGAGAGATCAGCTGGTGCCATGGTTAGGACTGAGAATGTTCCTTGCAAATACATTTTAGTTGCTGCTGGTAACATGGAGACTATTAGGCACATGCATCCTGCTTTGCGTTCTAGGATTAGAGGTTATGGTTATGAGATTTATATGAATGAGACTATGAAGGACACTCCTGAGAATCGTGATAAGATTGCTGTTTTTGTTGCTCAAGAAGTTATTAAGGATGAGAAGATTCCTCATTTTTCTAAGGAAGCTGTTGACGTGATTATTGAGGAAGCTAGGAGGATGGCTAATAGGAAGGGTCATCTGACTTTGAGATTGAGAGAGCTTGGTGGTTTGATCAGAGCTGCTGGTGATTTGGCTAAGCAAAAGAATTCTCAGCTTGTTTTTGCTGATCATGTGAAAGATGCTAAGAAGATTGCTAGAACTTTGGAGCAGCAGATTGCTGACAAGATTATTGAGCGCAAGAAAGAGTATGAGGTTATTATTACTACTGGTAAAGCTGTTGGTAGAGTTAATGGTTTGGCTGTTATGGGTGATGGTAATTCTTTCTCTGGAATAATTTTACCAATAGAATCTGAAGTGACTCCTGGTGGTAAAGAGGCTGAGATTATTGCTACTGGTAAGCTTGGTGAGATTGCTAAGGAAGCTATCAAGAATGTTTCTGCCATTATCAAAAAATATTTTGGTGAAGATATTAAGGAGACTCATGATATTTATGTTCAGTTCTTGCAGACTTATGAAGGTGTTGAGGGTGATAGTGCTTCTATTGCTGTTGCTACCTCAATTATTTCTGCTTTGAAGAATATTCCTGTAAAGCAGGATACTGCTATGACTGGTAGTTTATCAGTTCGTGGTGAGGTCTTGCCTGTTGGTGGCGTGTCTTACAAGATTGAGGCTGCTATTGATGCTGGCATTAAGAAAGTCATTGTTCCTAAATCTAACTTGAATGATATTGTTGTTGATAAGGATAAGTTGAAGTTGATTGAGATCATTCCTGTTGAGAGGATTTCTGAGGTTTTGAAAGAAGCTCTTGATTGGAAGGGTAATGAGAAGATTCTTAGAAAGATTATTGATGCTAATGGAGGTGACTGAATTTGGTTAGCTTGAAGGATTTGAAGCAGTGCCCTGAGTGTGGCAGTGATAAGGTTGTTTATAAGAAGAATGATGACGAGCTTGTTTGCAGAGAATGTGGTGCTATCACTTCAGAGCTTACTCCTGAGCTTGAGGCTCAGCTTGAGAGAGCTAGTGAGGTTTTGAAAAGCGCTAAAAAGAAATGATTATTGTTTTATTTCTTTGATCTCAAAGCTTTCTTCCATATCTTTTTCTCTTCTTATGATTATTATTTCTAGTTCTTTTTTTGAGTCTTTGCTTTTAAATTTCTTTTTCAGTTCTTGTGCTAGTTCAAAGTTCCACACATTCCATATCTTGTCTGTTTTTTTACCATCTTCTTCTACTACATCTGCTCTTGCTAAAGTTCCTGATACTGGGTTTTTCTTGAACTCCCACCTTTTTATTTTCATATGTTTTTCTTTGTCGTTGTCAAAGCTTATTATGTGGTCGTAATTTCCTTTTTTTGGTATTATTTGGTATTTCCATTTTGGTGCTGGCATCTTATTTCCTCCACGTGACTGTTATGTCATCTGTTCTCTCGTACGGTTTTATTGTGCATTCTTCAATTTTCATCTTGACTCCTGCTTTGTGTTCTAGTATTCCTAGCCATGCTATCATTGCTGCGTTATCAACCAGGTATTGGTTTTCTGGTGCAAAGCTTTCTCCTCCGTATTCTTTGCACATTATTTGTGCCATCTCTTGGAGTCTTTTATTGCACGCAACTCCTCCTCCTAGCAGGAGTTCTTTTTTGTTGCAGTGCGCCATTGCTCTTTCTGACACTTCTATCAGCATTGCGAACACTGTTTCTTGCAGGCTGTAACATAAATCTTCTGTTGTGTATTGTTTTTTGTTGTACTTGTTTTTAAGGTTTGTTAATATTCCTCCAAAACTTACATCCATTCCTTTTACACAATATGGTAATTCTATAAGATTCTTTCCTTTTTGTGCTAGCTCTTGTATTTTTGGTCCTCCAGGAAATCCTAATCCAATGTATCTTGCGAAGCTGTCCAAGAAGTTTCCTACTCCAATATCTAGTGTTTCTCCGAAAATCCTGTACTTTCCTCCATCATAAGCTATGATTTGAGTGTTTGCTCCGCTCGCGTATAACAAGACTGGATCTTTTGCTTTTGTCTTTATCCTTCCTATTTCCAAGTGTGCTATGCAATGATTAACTCCGATTATTGGTTTGTCTAATTTTAATGCTAAGGTTTTTGCAACAAACGCTCCTATTCTTAGTGTGTGTCCTATTCCTGGGCTTTGTGAGAATGAGATTAAATCAATATCTTTTAGTTTCTTATTTGCTTTTGTTAGTGCTGCTTTTATTATTTCGTCACAATATTTTACGTGATGATCTGCTACTTGTGCTGGTATCATTCCTCCTTCTTCTGTTGTGAATACTTTTTTCTCATTAGAAAGGACTGTTCCGTTATCTTCTACTATTGATGCTCCGAACGTGTGAGCTGTTGATTCTATCCCCAAACATAGCATTGTACTAGTTATTATAAAGGGTTTGTTTATAAGGGTTTTGTGTGTTTATTATTGTTTTTTCTCCCAAATCTCAAACCTGTCATAGTTTGCGTTTATTATGTGTCCTTCTAAGAATTTGTGTCCTGTTTGGAAAGCCAGTATTTGCATTGTTCTGCATTTCTCTGCGAACTCGTCAGAATAGTTTTTTGGTGTTGCTACCTCTGTTTGTGGTGGGTCTTGTTTGTGTTTTTTCACAAATTCTTCCAGATCTTCTTCTTTGAATACGAATCCTGCAGTGTGTTTTTTGTGATCATAGAAATACCCTAACAGCTTATAATCTCTTTTGAATGGTGGTGTTTTTTTAAGTTGGTCAGGCATTTTGTTTGCTCTTAAGATACCAAATGTCATAAGCAATCCTTAAATCGTGGAAATATATAAACTTTGTTTTGTTTAAGAAAATTTATTAAGTAAGTTGTTTTTTAATGGGTTTTATGTTGTGGAAGAAGGTTTTGGTGTTTTCAGTCATTGTTTTAGTTGTTGGCATCGTGTTCTTTGCTCGCTTATCTTCTAAGGAGAGTGCTGCTTTGACTCCTGGTGAAGTGAATGCTTTAGCTTCTGCTTACATTAGTTCTCACTACAACAATCCTTCCAGTATTAGCACTGGCAATGTTTCTTCTACCAATAACTTTTTTGGCAAGAGAGATGTGAATGTGATTCCTGTCCAGTTCAACTATGTTGTTGATCGTAGTGATTTGCAAAAAAAGGTTGTTGAGGAGAAAGTGTTGAGCCAGGGCCTTACTGGTTTTCTTGTCGCAGACCCAGACACTAAGCTGCAACAAACCGATTGCGTCACAGTCACAGGAGAACTAATAGTCACAAGAGAAGGAAAAGTAGTCCCACATACTTATTATAAGCCGTGTGAATAAAGATAAATTTATATTCCTAATTATAAAAAATATTAATATATTTATTGGGGGTAAATTATGAAACAACCAGCATCGATGTTAATTGCTGCAGTAATATTGGGTTTCTTCTTGTTATCAACTTCTCTTGCGAATATGGATACAATTGTATTTGGGATAGGGGTGGCATTTCTTTTTCTGATTTTATCAAGATGGTTGAGGTTATTGTAGAATGGATGAAAACAAAACTTTAGAGAAAGAAAAGAAAGATCCATTTGGTGTAATTTCTTTAATCTTGATGGGTAATATTTCGATAATTGCACTTGTATTATTCCTTTCCATCCCCGCTTTGTTAAATTTAACATATACAAAAATAGTTGTTCCTCTTCTTGTTGCTATTATATTTTTGACTTATTATGCAAGTATCTTGATTGTGTTGACTCACTTTGCTGAAAAGTACTATCCTTCTATTAAGGGATTTATAAAAAATCACCCTAAACTTATTAGGAGAATTGGTGTTTTTTTAGGTCTAATCTTGTTATTTGTAATCTTGTTAAGGTTCCTCGAAGTAAGAGAAACACTGAAAATATATGGTGTTGCTTTTGCAACTTGGCTTCTTTCTTTTTTAGTTCCAAAAGGTAAACAGGTATAACTTTTTTAGTCTTCTTTCTAAATATTATTTTTTTAATATAAACTCGGAGATTACAGTTCACTCTATCTTCTTTTTGTCACATAGTATTTCATTATTTAAAAATCTAAAAATTAAAGAAAAAAATAATGATGACCATGCATATGTTGTGTTTTTTTGAAAGATATGAAATGTATGAACTATTGGTAATTGCGTGCTGAATACCTCGCCGAAGCTTGGTACTTACACACCAATCCCATCAATCGCGTGTTTTTCGCGTGTTCTATGATGTCTCTTTTCGAGGCTGATTTTGTGCTTAGATGCTTTCAGCGCTTAATCATTAACGCGTAGCTGCCCTGCGTGCCTTGTCAGACAACAGGTAGACCAGTGGCGTCGAGAACCAGTTCCTCTCGTACTATGGCTCCCTTCCTCTCAGACATCAAACATTTCCAGTAGATATCAAACAAACTGCCTCACAGCGTTCTGAACCCAGCTCACGATCCCTTTTAATGGGTGAACACCCCCACCCTTGCACGCTTCTGCACGCGCAGGATAGGAAGAGCCGACATCGATGTAGCAAGCCCCGCCGTCGATATGAGCTCTCGGGCGGGACGACTCTGTTATCCCCGGAGTAACTTTTCGGTCATCTCTAGCCCCCATCAATGAGGGCATAGAGGTTCGCTAGGCCAAACTTTCGTTTTTGGTGTCTGTCTTGTTTAGATTCCAATCAGGCTGGCTTTTGCCCTTGCACTCTACACCGGATTTCTGACCCGGTTGAGCCAACCATTGGGCCCTACTGATACATTTTCAGCAGGGTGCCACCCCAACCAAACTGTCCACCTACTGCTGTCCTTATTTTCATAAGTTAGCGACGTAAGTTTTGGAAAGTAGTGTTTCATTTTCGTCTATTTCACATCCGGAAACGTGAACATAACGACTACTACCTACGCTAAGTACCAAAACTCACACCACAACAACAGGCTACAGTAAAGTTTCACGGGGTCTTCGCTTCCCACTGGAAATCTCTGGCCTTTGCACCAGAATAGAGAGTTCGGTGGTATCCAACTAGGGACAGTGACGATCTCGTTGCGCCATTCATGCAGGCCGTCAATCAAACGGCAAGGTATTTCGCTCAAGAATTTTGTTACAAACCTTTTTTTTGGGGGTTTGGACAACTCATTTCTGGTTGTCTCCTAACATCGCTGCTAGGTTCGGACTATATCTTACCTTGATTTTCTATCAAAGTTCTGGCGTGTAGTCTCTGAGGATTCTAGATGCTTTTCTGTTCATTTGCGACGCTATTTTAGAAATTTCAACAATTCCTTCTTTTGTCAGATGTTGTTTTTTGTTCATCAAATCAATTATTTCAGCAAAGAGTTCAAAATTTCTTCTTTTAGAAGTTTGAAGAGTATTTGTTTTGAAGAACTGAACTATCACATTCAAGTTCTGCAATCCTCTAACTCTGTACTCTTTTCTGTCTTCATGATTAACGACAACATTTCCAAATCCAAAGTAGTTTCTTAATTTCTCAAGAACTTCTTTGTCTCGTTCGTGTTGTACAACTCTGAATTCTGGAAGAACTTGCATTCCTAAAGTCATTTTTGGTAGCTTGTTAATTGCTACATGAAAACAACCTTCTCCGTCAACAAATCCAACAATCCATTTAGCATCTAGCCTTTCCTGCTGATTGTCTGCACCCATCACATTTTCACTTAAAGCATTTATTGTTTAAATACTTTATCCGCACTTGACCAGTGTCCAGTGCTTAGTAGTGTGGGATTCTCAGATTTTCCAGCAAATAGCCAGATTGTATCCCAATCTTTCGAAGTTATTCTGTTTAACTTGGGTCTTAGGCAACGAATACGCTACCTTAAGAGAGTTATAGTTACCCCCGCCGTTTACCAGCTCTTAGCTCAGTTGAAACCGAGTTTCAAGTACTGGCACTGGGCAGACGTCACCTTCTATACTCACCCTTACGGGTTGGCAGAAAGTTGTGTTTTTGTTAAACAGTCGGACCATCCTAGTTATTGCACCCTGCGGCTGCACTCGTACAAGCACTGTCGCAGGGACCCCTTATGCCGAAGGCACGGGGCTAATATGCCGAATTCCCTTAGTTGGATTAAACCATGACACCTTAGGCTTCTCACCTAGGGGCACCTGTGCTGGTTCTCGGTATAGATAGTCAAGATTTTTCATCGCTCCCTTTTCGTGGACTCCAGAAATCAACTGAACCCTCCATACAGAGTGCTCGTCCCAAATTTAATCAAGTTCTCATCGTTACGATACTCCCTTGATTTATTTTGGTTGAATGAGATGACTGTCTCACTCAGTCTATTCCGAAGTGTCGGTGGCGATGCTTGTGTTGCCACGCATACTCGACTAGTACAGGAATATTAACCTGTTTCCCTTTCCAATCCCTCCAATTAGGAGTTCAGTTAGGACTAACTTACCCTTGGCTGATCTTCATTGCCAAGGAACCCTTGCCCTTTCGGTGACATGGATTCTCACCATGCTATGATCTTACTACCGCCAGGATTCTCTTTTCTACGAGGTCCACATCCATTTACATGAATGCTTCTGCCCTCGCAGAGAGCCTACTTATCACACAGCTTTTGGCTGGTCTATGGTATCGGTAACTGATTTAACCCCGTCCATTTTAGATACTTATAACCTTGACAAGTAAGCTGTTACGCACTTATTATAGGGTGGCTGCTTCTAAGCCAACCTCCTCGCTGTCTTAGGCTATAAACAATCTTCACCCTTTCATACTTGATCAGTATTTTGGGACCTTAACCATAGTCTGGGTTGTTCCCCTATAGGGCACACACCTTACGTGTACGTCCCGTTTCCTGAAATCTTTGACGCTAAAACATTTAGAGTTGGACAAGAGACCGAGCCCTTTCGGACCCTAAATCCCCAATCCGTATCTTTACCATCTTAGCGGTCTCATTCAAGACCTGACTGCGGCCAGTTTTAGTAGGAACCAGCTATCACCACTCTCGATTGGCTTTTCACCCCTAACCCCAAGTTAGAAGAGCACTTGCACGTAGGACCTCTGCAGGCCTCCACGAGATTTTACTCTCGCTTCACCTTACTCAGGGTTAGATCGAGTGGCTTCGGGTCGTACCCAAGTGACTTCGAGGCACATTAATACCTCATCCCTCATTGCTTGCGGATTTTTGGTTTCCCTTTGAGTTCTCTGTTTCAAAGATTACTCTTGCCACTTAGGTACACTCCCTGGCACGTTATTCAAAACGGACGACAGAACCCCGAAGGGCCCTGTCAATCTATGACTATCAAGTTTCAGGCTCTTTTAACTCCCTGTTAGGGGTTCTTTTCAGCTTTCCATCACTGTACTTGTGCGCTATCGGACTCGAAACATTTTTAGGGTTAGAAGTTGATGCCTCCTGTATTCTCACCTCATATCCGAGAGGTGATACTCGAGATACCATCACACCTTTCCACATTTCTCTTACGGGACTATCACCCTTTGGAGTGCAACATTTCAGTTGACTTCAGATCTTGTGGTTAAGATTAATAGATGGTCTGCACACCACATCTCTGACAACTTTCATTGCCAGATTCAGTTTGCCCTGTGCTGCTTTCGATCGCTTTTACTCACAGCATCTCAATTGATTTCTTTTCCTCCAGGTACTAAGACGTTTCAATTCCCTGGGTTCCCTGCCATTTCTGGCCTAAAGAGAAGTCTCATTCGGAAATCCCTGGTTCAAAGCCTACTTGCGGCTCGCCAGGGCTTATCGCAGCTTGTCACGTCCTTCATCGGTGTTCGAGCCAAGCCATCCCCTTGATAGTGTAGTAGATCATATCTTTCTTTCACAACCTATGCATGGTCTCATTAACATAAAACTTGCCTTTAGAGTTTATGTTTCAAACCCTTCATCTGAAAAATGTCATTTTTCAGATTGCTCTTGAAATGAAATAATTATGAATTTAAAAAGTATGGACTCGTCGGGAAATTCAAGCCAAAACTGGTGTTTGGACTTTTTGAACCCGAGGCCCCCTCCTTGCAAGGGAGGTGCTCTACCGGACTGAGCTACGAGCCCACAACTTATGATTATAAAAAATAAAAAATCGGAGAGTTTAGTGTTTTTGCCCACATTGATTAAAAAAAAATAAAAGGAGGTGATCCATCCGCAGGTTCCCCTACGGATACCTTGTGACGACTTAACCCTCCTCGCTGAGTTTAAGTTCGACTTAATTGAAAACTAAGCCTCACTTAAGCCCTACTCGGGTGGTTTGACGGGCGGTGTGTGCAAGGAGCAGGGACATATTCACCGGGCTGTAATGAGACCCGATTACTAGGGATTCCATTGTCATGAGGGCGAATTACAGCCCTCAATCCAGACTTGGATTGAGTTTTGAGGATTAACTTCTCCTTTCGGAGTTGTGACCCATTGTCTCAACCATTGTTGCGCGCGTGTAGCCCAGAAGATTCGGAGCATACAGACCTACCGTTGCCTGCGCCTTCCTCCTTGTTTCCAAGGCAGTCCCTATAATGTGCTCAGTCATTCAAAAGAACCTGTTAGCAATTATAGATGCAGGTCTCGCTCGTTACCTGACTTAACAGGACACTTTACAGCACGAGCTGACGGCGGCCATGCACTACCTCTCGGCTCGTCAAGTAAAACCTTCAGCCTGACTTTCATCCTGCCGTCGCCTCTGGTGAGATGTTCCGCGTTGAATTGGATTAAACCGCACGCCGCACCCCTTGTGGTGCTCCCCCGCCAATTCCTTTAAGTTTCAGTCTTGCGACCATACTTCCCAGGCGGCGAGCTTATCACCTTCGCTTCGACACCGCGTATTCATATAGAATACGCGACACCTAGCTCGCAGCGTTTACAGCTAGGACTACTCGGGTATCTAATCCGGATCGCTCCCCTAGCTTTCGTCCCTCACCGTCGAATCCATTCTAGTAAGACGCCTTCGCCACAGGTAGTCTACCAAGGATTATAGCATTTTACCGCTCCCCTTGGCATCCTTCTTACTCCTCCTGGTTCCAAGTCTTGCAGTCTCTTCTGCACGATGTCAAGTTAGGCCTGACAATTTCACAAAAGATTTACAAGACCGGCTACGGACGCTTTAGGCCCAATAATCGTGGCTCCCACTCGTGGCGCAGGTGTTACCGCGGCGGCTGGCACCCGTCTTACCCACCACTTATTCGCCAAAATATTTGCTTTTGGCAAAAGCCCATGTAAAACATGAGCACTTGGGGTTCCCTCGTCACACTTTCGTGCATTGCGAAGTTTTCGCGCCTGCTGCACCCCGTAGGGCTAGGGCCAGTATCTCAGTGCCCTTCTCGGGGCTACCACTCTCATGGCCCCTACGGATCGTCGGCTTGGTGGTCCTTTACACCACCAACTACCTAATCCGCCGCCGACTCATCCTTAAGCATTGCTTTTTGGAGAAAGAATGTTCCAATTTCTTTCTCTTATCCGGTTTTAGCCTCAGTTTCCCAAGGTTATCCCGAACTTAAGGTTAGATTATCGACGTGTTACTGAGCATTATGCCTGTGATTCCGAAGAATCCCTCTGACTTGCATGGCTTAGTCGAACCCCAATAGCAGCAACCTCCCGCAGGATCAACGGGAATTAGCTATTGTTCTTAAAATCCTGATCGATTATATAGTATTACGTCGTTTCGCCTTGAAACTTAAAAAAATTTGGGTTTATTTTTTGCACTAAACTCTCCAACCATACTTGATAGTTATTTCAAGTACGAAATGAATATCATTTTGAGCGTGTGTATCACGCATCTCCTCACTTTATCCTACGTATTTTTTAGAACTTGTGTATCTAAATGTAGAATATTGGCGGTGATAAGACTTTTGAGGAATTTGATGTTATTTATAAGCTTATTGTTTTATCGTTTGCTTCTTCTTCTCTTTTCTTTTTTCATTCTTTATCTTTGCCATTTCCATCTCATCTGGCCTTTTTTCTTCCATCTTCTCGAGCTTCTTTTCATAATTTACCCTCCAAGTTTTTTTTGATTATAAAAAATGCCCCGAACGGGATTTGAACCCGTGTCCTCGGATGTTTTTGAAAATCCGGACACCATATTTATTAGATTTCCGTTATGTTCTCGAAAATCCGAGATGATTGGCCGGACTACACTATCGGGGCATTATTTTTTCCGATAGTTTCGAGCTTTTGTGCTCGATGTGTTTTGGTCAAACTTTTTTAAAAGTTTGCCGTTGACTACACTATCGGGGCATTTATTTTATTTTTATTTTTTTCTTTCCGAGTTAGTGTTTTTTATTTTTTTTTCGTCGCGAGTATGAAGTGGGCCCGGCGAGGTTCGAACTCACGACCACTGCTTCTCTTAATATTTGCTTGAAGCGTTCCCTTATAAGAGCAGCGCTCCACCACTAAGCTACGGGCCCTTGTGGTTGTTTATTGTGGATTTTTGGGCTTTATTTAAAGTTTTCTGTGAGTGTGCTGGTTTAAAAAAGTTTTTAGAAATTGTTATTGTGTTTTTTGTAGTAGTTTGTATGCGTCTATCATCATTGAGTTTGCTGTTGGTCCTGCTCCTGCTCCTGGTCCGCTTATTAGTGATGTGCCATATTTTCCGTCTTTTCCTTCAATCATCATTAGTGCGTTGTTCACTCCTGGCAGGACTAGTCTTGAGTAGTGTGGGTTTTCCGATATTTTTTTGAATCCTCCGTTGACGTGCCATCCGCTTGCTAGTGTGGTTGCGAATCCGTTTATTATGTCTTCTTCTAGTTGTTGTTTTGTTAGTGATATTATGTATCTTCTGTCTCTTGCTTCTGCCATCAGTTTTTTTAGTTCTTTTTCTGTTAGTGGGTTGTGGACGTCGGTTATTGTTTGGATCACTGGTTGTGTTTCTTTTTTTGTTAGTCCTAGGATGTTGCATAGTATTGCTGTTTTTTTTGGTACGTCTCCTGTTGCTTCTCCGTTTATGACGTCTAACACATTATCCGCTCCTGGTTCTGAGTATCCTAGTTTTTGTGCTTCTTGTACTACTTCGCTTACTTCTCTTCCGTTGCCTACTCCGTTGAATATGAAGTTTAGTGTTCCGTTTACTATTGCATGTATTTCCATGACTTGTGGGTTCATTCTTTCTTGCGCGTATGGTAACATTCTTGATCCTCCGCCTACTGTTGCGCTGTATCCTATCTTGTTTAGGTGTTGTTCTAGTGATGTGTAATATTTTGATAGTGCTCCTTTTTCGCATGTGACTATTGGTGTTCCGTTTGTTGTGAATGTTTGTATGAAGTCGTGTGCTATTTTTCCGTCTCCTAGTGCAGGGATTGCTAGGAATGCTAGGTCTATGTCGTCTTTGTATTTTGGGTAATTTTGTAGTTCGTCTATTTTATTGTCTATGTTTTCTTTGAATACTCCATCATATTCTATTAAATATTTTAGGTCCCATTCTGCTTCTGTTATTCGTCTTCCTAATTCTTTTCCTATGTTTCCATATCCTATGATTGCTATTTGTGGTTTCATGTTTTTTTTGAAATCGTTGCTTATATAAAAATCTTGCTTTCATGACTACTTTTGAGTGAATTTGTTTGTTGTATTTTTTTGTTTTTTTGTTGAAAATAATAACCTTTTTATATGAAATAGGAATTCTATTGAGTTCATTGGGCTCATAGTTCAGCGGTAGAACGTCTCCCTTACAAGGAGGAGGTCACCGGTTCGAATCCGGTTGGGCCCATCATTTTTTTTTGCGATGGTAGTATAACCTGGTTATTATACGGCCTTGCCAAGGCTGTGGTCCGGGTTCAAATATCCCCGAGGGAGACTACAAATCCCTCAGGATTTGAAAGTCCCGGCCATCGCACCATTTTTTTCTTTTTTTGTTAGTAACTTTTTTATAGTTTGGTTCTTTATTTGTTTTTTATGGAGGATAAAATTTATGCTTTGTTGACTGAGAAGGATGATCTTAGTTGGCAGTCTACTTTGTTTGATTTGGTTAATGCTGAGGGTATGGATCCTTGGGATGTTGACATTTCTTTGCTTGCTCAGAAATTTATTGATCGTGTTAGGCAGTTGAAGGGTATGGATTTGAGAGTTTATGGTAAGATGGTTTTGGCTGCTGCTTTGTTGTTGAGGATTAAGTCTAAGAGGCTGGTTGGTGCTGATCTTGATGTTTTGGATAAGTTGTTTGCTCAGGGTGAGGGTGAGGATGATAAGGATTTGTTGTTTGTTGAGGAGGGTACGTTTATTCCTGGCATTACTGATTATGATCCTAAGAGGTTGATTCCTAGGACTCCTCAGCCTAGGAAGAGGAAGGTTTCTATTTATGATTTGGTTAATGCTTTGCAGAAGGCTTTGGAGGTTAGTAAGAGGAAGGTTGTTAGGGAGGTTCCTGAGATGAATTTTATCATGCCTGTTAAGAGGAGGGATATTGGTCAGGTTATCAAGGATGTTTATGGTAAGATTAAATTGTTCTTTTCGAGCTTTAAGGATTCTAGGATGACTTTTTCTAATTTGTTGCCTAATAATCCGTCTAAGGAGGATAAGGTTTTTGCTTTTATTCCTTTGTTGCACTTGACTAATCAGCGTAGGATTGATTTGGATCAGCAGCAGCATTTTGGTGAGATTGAGATTAGGTTGTTGCAGCAGCAATTGAATAAAGAAGTTGAGAAAGAGTTGGTTGAGCAACAGCCGCAAACTGTTTCTTCTTAGAAACGTTTTTAAAGCGTTGCTTCATTCTTGCTTTTATGCACGTCTTGAAGACTGATTTTAATGGTAATCCGAATGTTGGTTTGTATGGTTTTGCTACTGATAGTTATTGTTTGTTGAGTGCTGATGTTGATAAGAGGACTGTTGTTAAGGTTGAGAAGGCTTTGAAGGTTCCTGTGCATCAGTTGAATATTTGTGGTACTTCTTTGGTTGGTGTTTTTTTGGTTGGTAATATTAATTGTTTGCTTGTTCCTTCTATTGCTTTTGATTCTGAGCTTAAGAAGTTGGATCATTTCAAAATTAAGTATAAGGTTTTGAGGTCTGATCATACTGCTTTGGGTAATAATATTTTGTGTAATAATGTTGGTTGTTTGGTTAGTCCTGATTTTTCTGTTGATGAGAGGAAGCATATTGAGAGTGCTTTGGGTGTTCCTGTTCATTCTGGTAAGATTGCTGATTTGGATATTGTTGGTTCTGGTGGTGTTTTGAGTTCTAAGGGTGGTTTGTTGCATCGTGATGCTTCTAATCAGGAAGTTTTGTTTGTTGAGTCTTTGTTAAAGGTGAAGTGTGATACTGGTACTGTTAACATGGCTAATCCTTTTGTTCGTTCTGGTGTGATTGCTAACTCTCATGGTTTTGTTATTGGTAGGTCTAGTGGTAGTCCTGAGCTCATGCATGTTGATGAGGTCTTAGGTTTTTTGGATAATAAATAAAGTTTAAAAACTTTGGAGTTTGATGTGTTGTTTTATGGTTGATGATAAGCAGAAGGAGTTGCAGGAAAAGTATTTTCAGTTGCAGGTTTTGGATTCTCAGATTCAACAGTTGCAGAAGCAGCATAAGTTGTTGGAGGAGCATGTTGCTGAGTTGTTTGTTGCTAAGCAGGGTCTTGATGATTTGTCTAGGGCTAGTGTTGGTTCTGAGATTTTGGCTCCGTTTTCTTCTGGTATTTTTGTGAAGGGTGTTTTGAGTAATAATTCTGAGGTTGTTGTTAATGTTGGTTCTAATGTTGCTGTTAGAAAGAGTGTTCCTGATGCGATTATTTTGTTGGATGCTCAGCTTGGTGAGGTTAGGGAGGCTCAGACTAATGTTTTGTTGGAATTGTCTGGGCTTACTAAGCAGGCTATGGGTTTGGAGAGTGAGCTTCGTGCTCTTACTAATATTTAGAGGTGTTTTGTAGTGTTCAAGTTTTTGAAGGAGAAATTGAAAGGTGTTCTTTCTGGTATTTCTGAGAAGATTGAGAAGGATGCTCCTGATGTTGAGGAAGAGGTTGAGGTTGTTGAGGAGAGGGAGGAAAAGTTTGTTGTTGAAGTTCCTGAGCTTGTAAAAGATGTTGAGGAAGCTCATAAGGTTTCTGATGTTTCTGAGAAAAAATCTGGTTTCTTTGGTAAGTTAAAGGGTTTGTTCAGGAAGAAGGATGATGTTCCTTTGGAAGAGGTTGAGGAAGTTCTTAGGAAGGAATCTGAACATCTTGTTGAGGAGTTGGTTGTTGTTGAGGAAAAGCCTGTTGTTGAAGTGCCTGAGCCTGTAGAAGAAGTTGAGGTTTTTAGGGAGAAGGTTGATGCTGTTAATTTGAAGATTAGGGAAGAGATTGAGAAGGGTGTTGCTCCTTCTTTGCAGGAGTTGGCTGAGCGCAAGGTTGGCAAGGTTGTTGAGAGGAGGGTTGAGGAAAGGGTTGAGAAAAAACCTTTGCCTTCTGTTCAGGATATTGCTTTTGGGAGGACTTTGCATGTTAAGGATGAGGCTCCTAAAAGAGAAGTCAGACCTTTGCCTTCTGTTCATGATATTGCTGTTGGCAAGTCTGTTGGTGTTAAGAGAGAGGAAGTTAAGCTGATAGTTAGGGAAGTTCCTAAGTTTGTTCCTTCTGAGGTTGAGAAATTTAAGAGGGAAGAGTTCAAGCCTGTTGTTAAGGACGAGAGTTTTAAGGATGTTGTTGAGGAGCGTATTAGGGAGGAGGAAGTTTCTGATTCTGTTGAGCCTGAAAAGAAGGGTTTTTTTGCTAAATTGAAGGAGAAGATAGTTACCAAGAGGATTTCTGATAACCAGTTTGATGAGTTGTTTTGGGATTTGGAGGTTGTTTTGTTGGAGAACAATGTTGCTGTTGAGGTTATTGAAAAGATTAAGGGTGATTTGAAGCATAGCATTGTTGACAAGCCTGTTCCTAGGACTAAGGTTTCTGATACTATCTTGAATTCTTTGAAGAAGTCTGTTAGTGATTTGTTTGATGTTCCTAAGGTTGATATTTTTGAGAGGATGGAGAAGAAGAAGCCTATTGTTATTTGTTTCTTGGGTGTTAATGGTAGTGGTAAGACTACTACTATTGCTAAGATTGCGTTTTTGTTGCAGAAGTATGGTTTTTCTTGTGTGATTGCTGCTGCTGATACTTTTAGGGCTGCTGCTATTGATCAGTTGGAGGTTCATGCTAAAGCTTTGGGTGTTAAGTTGATCAAGCATGATTATGGTGCTGATCCTGCTGCTGTTGCGTTTGATGCTGTTAAGTATGCTTCTGCTAAGGGTGTTGATGCTGTGTTGATTGATACTGCTGGTAGGTTGCATTCTAATACTAATTTGATGGATGAGATGAAGAAGATTGTTAGGGTTGCTAATCCTGATCTGAAGATTTTTGTTGGTGAGAGTATTACTGGTAATGATTGTGTTGAGCAGGCTAAGCAGTTTAATGAGTTGATTGGTATTGATGGTATTGTTCTTGCTAAGGCTGATGTGGATGAGAAGGGTGGGGCTGCGATTTCTATTGGTTATGTTACTAAGAAACCGATTCTTTATTTGGGTGTTGGTCAGCGTTATGAGGATTTGGAGGAGTTTGATTCCGCGAAGATTTTGGAAGGTTTGGGTTTCTGATTTTTTTAGAAAGGTTTAAATAAAGTGTTTGTGTTTTTTTGTAGATATTTGTTAAAAATTTTAGAGGTGGTTTTGTATGTGCAAGATTTTGTTTTCTCCTGTTGAGGAAATTAGGGTTTTTAAGAAGCATAAGAGGATTGGTAAGAGTTTTCTTTATTTGTTATATGCCCTAATTATTGGTTTGGTTTCTGCAATGATTTTTTCTTTGAAGTTGGGTGTTCAGTTTTCTAATGCAGTTTTGTATTCTCTTGTTGGTGTGGTTGTTTTGTTTGTGTTGGTTTTGTTTAATGCTTTTCTTTTCAAGACTGTTTTTTGGGTGTTGAAGGGTAAGTGTAATTTTTTTGCTTCATTGACTGCTATCTGTTTTAGTTGTTTTGTTTGGAGTGTTGGTTTGTTTGTTGCTTTGTTGTTGAATTTTATTCCTAAGGCAGGTTTTGTTTTGTCAGCTTTGGTTTTGTCTGTGACTCTTATTTTGGCTGTTAGTGTTAAGATTAAGTCTGTCATGGAGCTTTTTGAGGTTGATCTGGTCACTTCTGTTTTTGCTTGTGGGCTTGTCTTGTCTGCGGTTTTTATCATGGTTTATGTTGTTCTTGTTTTGGTCATGGTAAATTCTGGTTTGGGCTTGATGGGTCCTGCTATGATGGGTGCGTATTAAAGCGACATTTTTTATACTAATTCTTTTTTTTTGTTTTCATGATTACTGCTACTGAGTTTTACAATTTTGTGCAGTGTCCTGCTAGGGTGTATCTTAATTTGTTTGGTGACCAGTCTAGTAAGCTTCCTGTTTCTGATTTTTTGCAGCAGCAGTTTGTTAAGGGTTTGCAGCACGAGCAGGTTGTTGTTTCAAAGCTTAAGTTTGTCAAGCCAGAGTATAAAGAGCGTGATTTCGGGGATGGTTTTAGGAAGACTTTGGCTTTGATGAAAGAGGGTGCTGACTTGATTTATCATGGTGTTTTGTTGTCTGGTGATCTTGTTGGTGAGCCTGACTTGTTGGAAAAGAGGAAGGGTAAGTCTAAGTTGGGTGGTCATTATTATGTTGTTAAGGATGTTAAGCTTGGTTTGTCTTTGAAGGATGAATACGTTGCTCAGTTGATGTTTTATTCTTTGTTGTTGAAGAAGGTTCAGGGTGTGATGCCTGGTGAGGCTTTTGTTGTTCTTGGTGATTCTTCTGAGATATCTTTTGATACTGGGGAGCGTGTTGGGGATTTTAAGGAGATTTTTGGCAGTTTGAAAAAGGTTGTTAAGGGTAAGTTGGTTAAGCCTAGTCTTTGTTCTGCTTGTGATAATTGTGTTTGGTGGAATTATTGTCATTCTTGGTGTGTTGAGCATGATGATTTGTCTTTGATTCATAGGATGACTAAAAGGGTTAAGCAGTTGCTTGTTGAGAATGGTGTGAAGACTATTTTTCAGGCTTCTAGGATGGATGTTAAGGTTCTTTCAGAGGTTAAGGGTCTTGGTTTGTCTTCTTTGGAGAGGATTAAGAATCAGGCTTTGTCTTTGAAGAAAAAGTCTGTTATTGTTTTGGAAAAGCCAGAATTTGTTAATGTTAAGACTGAGTTTTTCTTTGATATTGAGGGTGAGACTTCTCTTGGTGTTGATTACTTGTTTGGTTTGCTTATTCGGGAGAATGGTAAGGAGAAGTATCGTGCTTTCTTGGCTAACACTCCTGCTGAGGAGGGTAGGGCTTGGAAAGAATTCTTGGATTTTTTTAAGGATAAGAAGAATTTTGTTATCTATCACTATCATAATTATGAGAGGAATTCTTTGAAGAGGTTGCTTGATAAGTATAGTGGTAATAATAAGATTTATGGGAAGATTACTGAGAACATGGTTGATTTGTTTAAGGTTTTGACTAAGAGTGTTATTTTGCCTGTTGAGTCTTATTCTGTTAAGGATGTTGCTAAGTTTTTGGGTTTTAGGTGGAGTAGTGTTAAGGCTGGGGGTGCTCAGTCTATGGTTTGGTATGGTGAGTTCATGAAGGATCCGCTTGGTAATCTTTCAAAGCTTGATCTAATCCTTCAATATAATGAGGATGATTGCAGGGCTACTCTAGTTGTTAAGGATTTTTTGTGGGGTCTTAAAAAATGAGGAAGTTATTTCTTATTTTGGTGTTGTTAATTTTTGTTTCTGGCTGTAATCATGTTTTTGTGGACAAGAGGGGTGGGGTGTACAATTTCAGTTTTGATAAGGAGAAGGAGTTGAAGGATCCGATTATTATTGATAAGTGTTCTGTTCCTCTTGGTTTTTCTTGTGTTGGTTATTCTGCTAACACTTCTGGTGTGTTTGTTAGGTTGAAGAATTCTGGTGGTAAGGATTTTGAGAATTTCAGTGTTTTTTTTGATTGTGGCAGGAGTGATTCTGTGACTATGCCTAATGGGGATATTAAGGATTTTTTTGTTTCTTGTGCTTTGGAAGAAGATTCTCAGTTCAGTTCTGTGATGGTTTTTGATTATGTTGATTCGTTTAGTGGCTTGGCTCATTCTGTTAAGGGTGAGTTGTTGGCTAGGGTGAGGTGAAATGATGATTAGGAAGTATAAGATGAGTTTTAATGCTTCAGCTTTTCTTTGGGCTTTGCTTTCTTTGTTGTTGTTGGTTATTGGTTTTAGGGAATTGTTTTCTTCTTTTTTTATTGGGATTTTTACAATGCTTGTTGGTGTTTTAGTGTCTCCTTTCTCTGATGATGTCATAGTTAGGTGGACTAAGTATGTTGTTGAGTTGAAGTTTTTGTTGTTGTTTGTTTTGGTTATTATTTTTGTTTTTGTTGTTTCAGAGAATGTTTCTCTTCATGCGATTATTCGAGGTATCTTAGGTAGGTAGTTTTAAATAATAGTTTTGTTTTTATTGGTTTAAAAGAGGTGGTTATTTTGGTTAAGGTTCATGTTGATGTTAGGTCTGAGAAGTTTAGGTTGAGGAAGCCTTTGTTTGATAAGCTTGATGATAAAAGGTTTTTTGAGGAGTATTCTAAGAAGATGGGTAAGTTGAAGGCTGAGTATGATTTTAATAAGGAGATAAGGGTTGAGGAGTTTCCTTTTAAGGTTTTGAGGACTTTTGTTGTTGGTGTCTTGTTTAGCTTGTTTGTTTTGTTTACTGTTTATGTTGTTAAGCTTTTGTTGGTTAACATGTTTTAGGTGTGTTTATGTTTAAGAAGAATCTTATACTGTTTTTTTCTTATACTGGTACTTGTAGTAGGGTTGCTTTTTTGTTGGGTAGAGAGTGTGGCGCTGATGTTGTTGGTGTGAAGTCTAGGGGTTTTGGTTTTTTCAAGCCTTTGGTTCACAAGTGGTTGTTTAAGAGGGGTAAGCCTATTGTTTTGCTTCCTTCAGGTTTGGATTTGGGTAAGTATGATAATGTCTTTATTGGTGGTCCGGTTTGGGATGGTTTGCCTGCTCCTGCTTTGTTGGATTTGGTTTCTCAGCTTGACTTGAAGGCTAAGAAGGTTTTGTTGTTTCTTGTTTCTTCTGGTGATTTTGGTATTTCTGTATTCAAGCTTAAGGATCTTGTTAAGGAGCGTGGTGCTAAGATTCTTGGTTTGATGTCTTTTTTTTCTTCAGACACTAATTTTATGGTTTTGGAGAAGGCTAGAAATCATCTTTTTGTGCTTGAATAGTTTTTACTTTGATTGTGTTGTTGTCATATATTGTTATTAGGTAGTATTGTCCGAATTGTTTTATTATCTTGTTTTTTGTTCCTGAGCTGTCTGTGTAGTTGTATTCTGTTATTGTTTTGGTTATTTCTTCCGGGATATGTTTTGGTAGTAGTTCTTTTATTGGGTTGTATTCTATTGCTGGTTTTGTTGTTGCGCATCCTACTAATGTTGTTAGTGATGCTACGACTAGTAGTTCTTTTATTTTTTGTTCTAAAAACATTGTTTCCCCCGAGAATTGGTAAGTTTTTTGGGTGTATAAATCTTTCTAAAATTCTATTTGTCCTTCGTGCATTATTCCTTTTCTTAGTTCTACTGGTCTCCAGTCGTCTTTGATTAGTTTTGCGTTTAGCCATTCTGCGAGTTCTTCTGGGTTGCCTATTGTTGCGCTTAGTGCTATGAGTTGTATTCTGGGCAGTAGTTGTTTTAGTATTGTTATTAGTACTTCTAGTGTTGGTCCTCTTCCTGGGTCGTTTAGTAGGTGTATTTCATCCACGATCACCGTTTTTACTTGTTTTAGCCATGGGCTGTGGTGTCTTATTAGGGAGTCTAGTTTTTCTGCTGTTGCTATGATGAAATCGTTTTTTTCTAGGTATCTGTCTTCTTTGTCTAGGTCTCCTATTGATAGGTTTATCTTGCAGTGGTTTCCGTATTTTTTTGTGAATTCTTTGTATTTTTCTGTTGCTAGTGCTTTTAGTGGTACTATATAGATTGCTTTTCCCTCGCCTTCAAGGATGTTTTTCATTGCTGCTAGTTCTGCTATGAGTGTTTTTCCTGATGCTGTTGGCGTGCATACTAGTAGTGATTGTCCTTTTAGTAGGCCTTGCTTTATTGCTTTTTCTTGGCATGGTCTTAGTTCTGTTATTTCTTTTGATAGGATGTCAAATAGTTTGTCTGGTATTTTTTTTTGTAGTTCTGAGAAATTCATTTTTGCATCAGGCTTTGTCCTGTCATCTCTTCTGGTTTTTTTATTTCTAGGATTTCCAGGATTGTTGGTGCTATGTCTGCTAGTGTTCCTTGTTTTAGTTTTGTTTTTTTGAGTTTTTCATCTGCTGATACTAGTATTAGTGGGACGTCGTTTGTTGTGTGTGCTGTCATTGGTTTGTTTGTTATGTAGTCTATCATTTGTTCGCAGTTTCCGTGGTCTGCTGTTATTATTGCTGTTCCTTTTTTTTCCAGGATTAGTTCTACTATTTTTCCTATGCATTCGTCTACTGTTTCTACTGCTTTTATTGCTGCGTCTAGTATTCCTGTGTGTCCTACCATGTCTCCGTTTGCAAAGTTGAGTATTATCACTTCATATTTGTCTTCGTTTAGTTTTTCTATGACTTTTTCTGTGACTTCGTATGCGCTCATTTCTGGTTGTAGATCATATGTTGCTACTTTTGGGCTGTTGATTAATACTCTTGTTTCGTTCTTGTTTGGTGTCTCGTTTTGTCCGTTGAAGAAGAATGTTACGTGCGCGTATTTTTCTGTTTCTGCGATTCTTAACTGGTATAGGTTGTTGTTGCTTAATACTTCTCCTAATAGGTTTTTGTTTGATATTGGTGTGAATGCTATTTCTGCGTTCATGTTGTCGTAATAGTTTGTGAATGCTACAAATGTCACTTCTTTTTTTTGTCTTTTGAACTTGTCAAATTCTGTGTTTATTAGTGCGTGCGTTAACTGTCTTGTTCTGTCTAGTCTGTAGTTGAAGAATATTATGCTGTCTTTGTCTTGTATTCCTTCATAGTCTATTGTTCTTGGTTTTATGAACTCGTCTGTTTCATTATTTTTGTATGCGTCTTCTATTGCTTCTTTCCAGTTCTTTACTTTCACACCTTCTCCTTTTACTAGTGCGTTGTATGCTAGTTCT